>Ga0172365_10001097_pt1 | contig 19241 bp, 22 predicted proteins | sample LakKivSesite48cm_FD_114535 | JGI IMG/M metagenome (GOLD analysis project Ga0172365, IMG submission 114535) | Sediment microbial communities from Lake Kivu, Rwanda - Sediment site 48cm | ecosystem: Environmental > Aquatic > Freshwater > Lake > Sediment | place: Rwanda: Western Province, Lake... | reverse complement strand
TATAGAGCATATTTGATTGGTCTAGTCTTGCGTGTTGATTCTTTTTCTTCAAAGAGTTCATACTCCCATCCCTCTCTTTTTGCTTTCTCAACCAATGCTTTCTTCTGCATTTGTGAATTTTGTTCTTGTTTTGAAACCCGTATATATAAAGCATATTTATCCATAAGAAATCAAATCCCTATCCTTTAAATCATTTTTAGGTGGAGAGAATAGTTTTTCAATCTTGTCCAATGTTGCTTGAACCTTATTTTCTATAGTTATTATCTTCTGTTCACATTTAGACACACGGCCAGGTACATCCATGTCAGACCATTGGAGCATCTCCATCGTTTTTAGTTTTTCAGGGTCTCTGCTTTCCAATTCACCCCATACAAATCCTTTTTTTGAGCAATCAATCCAGCAATCCCCAAATATCAGTATACCCGTTCGTTTCAAAACCCTTTGAATAACTGGATTTAGAATGGGGGAGGCGTATTCTGTTGCCTCTATCTCCTCTGGTGGAAAACTGCATCTGCATTGTAAAAGTTTCATAAGCCAAGTAACAACTCTTGTCATCTCATTAAATAAAACTTCATCCACTTTTTCAAACTCTGCATCATCTACAAGTTGTTTATGGGGATACAGAATTATGGTATCTCCTATCTTTTCAATGGTAATCTGTGGGAAATAAAGATATTGTTTTTTAACGCCATTTTTAATTGGAGTTGTCTTGTCCCAAGTGATTTCTCTTTTAATCTCTGAAAGGATTTTTATTTTCCATCTTTTGTTCTCAATTCTTCTATACACACCCTCGTGTGATTTAGCATCAATTGGTTTACCTTTTTCTTCTGTTGTTATTGGTGCCTTTGGTGTCGCCCTATAATGTTTTACAAAACATCCGGGCGTAATGCATTTCAACCATCTTTTGTCAGTGAACTGCTTTGTGTATCTACACACTACGCTCTTATTGTAATTCTTGTTTTTTACTATCCAAGATTGGGATTTACCTTGAGCAAGAAGTACTAATATCTTATATTTCTTAGTATTCTTTCTCATACCTATCCCTTTATACAAGTCTTCCCATGAGTTGACCTATTAGTTGACCAGTAAGATGGTCCACTGTTTATTACATAAAATTCTTCATCTCCTTCAAGAAAAAATCCTGAAGTTCCATCCGTTTCTTCATAACCGATGAACCATCTTTCCTGTCCAATCAGAAACAGCGATGTTATCTTTGCTTTTACATAGCCTTTAGAATAAATCAGGATGGTATCTCCAACTCTAACCATCAAGAACCACCCCCAAAAATAGAATACTATGATTATTGCTTAATATCAAAACAAAAAAAGAAAAAAAGAAAAATTTTAGTGAGAATAGGTTAGATTCCCGACAGGCCTTAAAAGTGCGTTCTGTTAGGAAAATGCAATCCCGTTGATTTTTTTGAGTATCAACGAGCCCATCATTATATATCTTATAAAATAGCATATTTTCATGATAAATCTTATAAATAGGAAGCTTATACGCTATCAAAAATTTAAGAAATAAAAAATAAAATATATGAAAAAACCTATATACCGAATTTGAATTTAACTAAAAAGGAGGTAAAATATTATGGCAACTAAACCACACCTTAACTTGGTAGTTATTGGTCATGTTGATCATGGAAAATCAACATTAGTCGGAAGAATATTACTTGATACGGGACAGTTCCCTGCTCATATGATTGAAAAATTCAGGGAAGAGGCTAAAGCAAAAGGAAAAGAAAGTTTCGCTCTAGCATGGGTATTTGATCAGCTTAAAGAAGAGCGAGAACGTGGGTTAACAATAGACGTTGCTCACAAGAGATTTGACACGGATAAATACTATCTCACAATTATTGATGCTCCTGGTCACCGAGACTTCGTAAAAAACATGATTACTGGTACATCACAGGCTGATGCCGCGATTCTTGTTGTTGCTGCGCAACATGGTGTAATGGCCCAGACTAGAGAACATATGTTCTTGGCTAGGACACTTGGTGTTAAACAGATGATTGTGGCTATTAATCAGATAGATGCAACTACACCGCCATATGATCAGAAGCGTTATGAGCAGGTAAAATCTGATGTAGATAAACTTGCCAAGAGCGTTGGATACAAGGATGAACAATTACAGTACGTTCCAGTTTCAGCTTTTCAAGGCGATAACATCAAAGGAAAGGGTAAAATCGAATGGTGGAAAGGAGACACAATATTGCAGGCTATCGATAAATTTACTGTTCCTGAGAAACCAACACAGTTGCCACTTAGATGGCCAGTCCAGGATGTATACACCATAAAAGGTGTTGGTACTGTTCCTGTTGGCAAAATCGAATGTGGTATTATGAAACCAGGCATGCAACTCATGTTCAAACCAAGTATGAAACCTGGCGGTGTTATTGGTGAAGCTAAAACCATTGAGATGCACCATGAGACCATAGATCAGGCAATACCTGGTGACAACGTTGGTGTAAACATACGTGGTATAGCCAAAAACGATATCCGCAGAGGAGATGTTGCTGGTCCAACAGACAATCCGCCAACTGTTGCTAAATCATTCATTGCACAGATAATGGTACTTAACCATCCCTCAGTTATAACAAAGGGGTACACACCAGTTTTCCACTGTTATACAGCACAGGTTGCCTGCCGATTTGAAGAGATACAAAAGAAACTTGATCCAAAAACTGGGCAGGTAAAAGAGGAAAACCCAGATTTCATAAAAACAGGTGACGCAGCAATAGTAAAAGTTGTTCCAACACGTCCAATGGTTATCGAATCATCAAAGAAAATACCACAACTTGGTAGATTTGCCATCCGTGATATGGGACAGACAGTAGCTGCTGGTATCTGTATTGAAGTGGAAGAAGCTAAATAAACAACTTTTCTTCCTCTTTTATTTTCTCTTTTAGGGGGAACAAATCAAAAAGGATTTCGGAGTTCAAACTGATGGCTCAAAAAGCAAGGATATCACTCGTAAGTACAGATGCTAAAAAACTTGAGGAAGTTTGTAACCAGATTAAAATGATTGCTGAACGAACTGGTGTTGCATTGAGCGGTCCAGTTCCACTGCCAACAAAACATCTTAAGGTTCCATGTAGGAAATCCCCTGATGGAGAAGGAACAGAGACATGGGATCATTGGGAGATGAGGATACATAAACGTCTCATTGACCTTGATGCTAGTGATAGGGCTTTGCGTCAGCTTATGAGGATACAAGTTCCTGATGGTGTTAATATAGAAATTGTTTTAAGATCTTAAAAATAAGGCAAAAACTCTTTTTATCCATTTGTACTTACACCTCTTAGTTTTTTTGCTATGCTGAGGTAGCAAAGTACGGCCTAACGCGCCGGCCTTGAGAGCCGGTTCTCCTTCTGGGGAACGGGAGTTCAAATCTCCCCCTCAGCGTAAAAAAATCATTATACCGGCCCAATCTGATAAATGCTTTTGCATTCCTGTTAGGTAGTTTTACACCTGCTTTTTTCATTTCATTCTTTAAATTATCCATATACGACCTACTACACTCCACTTCTTTTATATAAACTTGTAAGGCTTTCCTAACTCAATATCATATTTAGCAAGCATATTTGAAATATTATCAACTTGTTCCTTAGATAGATATTTCTTCCATTTATCTAACGATTCCTTTTTTAATTCTTCAATATATAATGGAGTTTTTAACTCAAGGAATTCTTTTATTTTTGTTAATATTTTTACCTCATCCACAAATAGATCTTCGTAATTTATGACTAAAAGATTTGATCCGAGCTTTGTTTTTAATCTATTCATTTCTTTATAATGAGATATCCATCTAAGTATACATTTCTCACTAAGGGTAAGTGTATCATAATATGCAGTAATTTCCTTATTTATTCCTAAGAACTTATTTGGAATAGGATATCTCTCCCAATTTTTATGCCATTCCAAAACTCCTCTATGTTGTAGCATACTTGACACTGTAGCATATGGATTTCTAACAATTCCAATAAATCTTGCATTATCAAATATTTTATTCAACTCTTCAGCAATCCAAATATTTGGATGTGACTTATCCATGTAGTGATATGGATAGCAAAGACGAAGCTGTTTTTGATATTCCTTTATTAATTTAGGAAAAAGTTTGTTATACTTATTTTGGTTCAAAGCAATTTCAGTAACTTTCCAAAAAATTTTAGGAATTTCAATCGTTACTTTGATTTGGGGATTATTTTTTAGAATTTCACCTATCCAATTGGTGCCACTTCGACCAGAACCAATTATAAAAATAATTTTCTGATTCTTGATATTTAGGTCGTTTTCTATTTTTAAATTTAACATAGTTTTCATTTTTATATAGAATGAGTAAAATATTATAAATATTACTATAGGCCAAGTATTCTAGAAAATGATTGTTAGCTATATCTTCTTTTTTAAAATAAGAAGTTTTAGGCTGATTTCTTATTTTGTAAAATATTTTGTTCTTTGAAAAATGTTTTATATAACCTTATAGCAGATCGATGGAACAGTAAATTTTTCATAGGATTGCTTGATGTAAAGATGTATTTTTCTGAGAAAGTTGATGTTGAGCTTTGTGCTATAACTGTTGATGAAGGTATTAAGGTTTACAGATGCCGTAGTTTGAAGATAGCCAAAGGCAATTTACCCGTACGGAACGGTAAGTTTTTGAAACACTGATTGTTTAAGGTTTTAGATAAAAATGAAGATAGACCCATGGAGCTCAACAACATATCAGGACTATGCTAGGCTACGTGATGAGTTTGGAATAGAAGAATTCACAGAAAAAAATTGGAAAGATTTACCACATCCTCATAAACTTCTCCGGAGAGGAGTTGTTTTTGGTCATAGAGGATTTGATTTAATACATGATGCAATAATCAAAAAGAAACCCTGGGCGATTCTAACAGGTCTTATGCCATCTGGAAAAATGCACCTGGGGCACAAGATGGTTATTGATGAAGTAATATATTATCAGAGTATAGGAGCAGATATTTTCATTGCTGTAGCAGACATAGAGGCCTATGCAACAAGAGGTTTAACACTAGAGGAAACAAAAAAACTGGCAATCGAAGAATACATACAAAACTATATTGCACTTGGTCTGAAACCAGAGAAATGTCGCATATATTTCCAATCAAAAAACCAGGATGTAAAAGACCTAGCGTATATATTGGGTAAAAAAGTTAACTGGTCACAAATGGTTGCAACCTATGGTTTCAACGGAGCAACCAACATGGCACATATCTTTTCTCCACTCTTACAAACCGGTGACATACTACATGTTCAACTGGAAAAATATGGTGGAGTAAGACCAACCCTGGTGCCAGTAGGAGTAGATCAAGATCCACATATAAGACTTAGTAGAGACATAGCACAAGACCATAGACTTTACAACGTCACCTTAACGAAGGATAACAAAATAGGTGTTTTCGTAAAAGTTGATAAAAACGTCGAAAAACTTTTAGACAACGCAGAAGAGACACTGCATAAACTAAATTATACAGACCTAAAACGCATAACAGACTACAAAGCAATTTATATACAAAAGGCAAAAGAATCAGACATACCAAAAATCGATGAGCAACTCTCTAAATCAGAAACGAAATTTGGCGGATATGGTTTTATTCAACCCTCATCAACATATCATAGATTCATAACAGGTTTAACAGGAGAAAAAATGTCTTCGTCTAAACCAGAAAGCGCTATATTCTTAACAGACTCACCGAAAACTGCTGTAAAAAAAATAATGGACGCAAAGACAGGTGGTGCAGTAAGCCTAGAAGTACAGAAAAAAGAAGGTGGCAAACCAGATGAATGTATGATCTACGAGTTATTCCTATATCATCTAATAGAAGATGACAAAGAACTGCAAGAGATACACGACTCCTGCAAAAAAGGGCAACTTATGTGTGGTAATTGCAAAAAACATGCTGTGGAGTTAACAGAAAAACTTTTGACAGACTTGCAAGAAAAAAGAAAAGCAGTAGGAAATAATATTAAAGATTTTCTAGAATAAAAATTTAGAAAAATTATACCACAAATATATGGTTTTTTCTCGCATGGTATTGTTTTAATTCAGTGTGTTCAAATTTCTTCCCCTGCATAATTTTATATGATGTTACAAAGATTATAGTTTATAGGTGAAAGTAATATGAAACCTATCGGTCCATTGATGTGGGAACATAGATTAATTGAACGCATGGTCAAAATATTAGAGAAAGAACTAATAAAAATTAAAGAATTTGGCAAGGTAGATACAAATATTATTTTATTAGGTATTGATTTTTTCAGGACATATGCTGATAGAACACATCATGGTAAAGAAGAGGATATTCTTTTTAGAGACCTTGCCAAGAAAGAACTTTCTCTAGAACATAAAAAAATAATTAATAACTTGTTAGAGGATCATGTATTCGCCAGGAAAACGGTGGGTGCTCTTAACGATGCAAATATTTCTGTTATTAAAGGAAACAAAGGCTCCATCAAAGAGATTATATCTAATTTAGAAAAACTGGTTAAATTGTATCCAAAACATATTTATGTAGAAGATAAAGAATTTTTTTACCCAATTTTAGAATATTTTAGTAAAGATGAACAAGATATTATGCTTCAGGAGTTCTTGGAGTTTGACCAGAAGATGATTCATGAAAAATATACAAAGATGGTGAACGATTTAGAGCATTAGGATATTTTTTTCCTTACTCATTTAATAATTGTTTTATCAGGAATTTTTCCATTCTTAAAATGTTTATCTAACCAACCAGAAATAAAATCTTCCCTACTATCAAAATATTTCACGTAGGGTTTAATATCTAAAAGAGGCGTTCCATCTATCATATCTACTTGAGTAAAATAAAGTTTATTTTCTTGAATTCTTTGGATTTTTACAACAGAAAAACCTATATGATTTGGACGATGTGGACTACGTATTGCAAATATTCCATGTTTTTCATCTTCAAGAAATGGTTTTCCTTCAATTGTTTCTTTTTTCGACTTATGAAAATAGTAAATAAGTATGCAATGGCTAAATTTATCTAAATCTTTTAAGCCTCTGGTGTATTCTTTTTTTAATTTTACCCATGCTTCTACATTATCTTTAAATCTTCCTTGTATTGGAAGTTCCTTACTTTTTTTATATGGTGAATAAATTTTTCCAATTGGATGCATTACTATTTGAGGCATACTTTCACTTATAATCTCTAATGCTTATCTATTTAAAAAATTGGTTATTGATAATTTATGACTGAACTTGTGATCAAATCCATTAAACTTTACTTCAGATATAGTTTTTGTATAAGCCATCATCTGATGCAATTTTCTCAAATTTATTATCGAGCTTTTTTTGTTTATTTGATAAAGTATTAGATATATTGCTAAAGGTTTCTTTCGATGATGAAGCCTGTCCTCTGACAGGCATATTCATACCAAACCTTTTTCCTTTTCCTTTCATAGCTGCGTCTAATATTTTCTCAGGTTGCACACCTTTTTCAAGATTTTTTAATATCCTTAGTATATCGCCCTGTATTATACCAAAATCACCAGAATATTTCGTTATCTTGTTTTCAACGTCGTCGTCAATGTGTCTAGCTATTTTCCCGCCAACTCCTCTTACCTCAAAAGGGTTTTTCTGATACTCCTTCAAGAGATAAACACCTATCTTATTATTCAAAATATATGTGTCTCTGGATAACAGGTCTTTGTCTCTGCCGAAAACTGCTTTCCACTCTCTTGGTTGTCTTTTTGCATCTCTTATTATATCTTTTAGTGTTTCTTCTCTTGTTTTTATTTTCACGTTTTATCAAAAATAGTATTGTGGGGAATAATATATAAGGATATTGTAAGATACAAAAATTAATCGGAATCATTAGGGATGTGATTAATAAGATGATTGTAAGAGATGTGATGACAAAAAAGGTTATAACAATAGATCGTAATGCTACGGTTCTTGATGCCTGTAACAAATATATGGAGTGTAAGGTTGGTTGTTTGGTTGTAACATCTGCCAACGGAGATTGTGTTGGTATTGTTACAGAACGAGACCTCATAGAGAGAACCATATGTGCACGCAGAAAACCAGAAGAAACAAAAGTAGAGGATATAATGTCATCAGAAATAAAAACAGTACACGCCCTTGATACACTGGAGAAAGCTGTTCAGATTATGAAGGAAAACAACATAAAAAAACTACCTGTCCTTTTAAACGAGGAGATAGTAGGTATTATCACTGTTACAGATATAGCTAAAAGGCAGCAAGGTGGGAAAAAATCAATTGATTCTTGGATAGAAACAGAGTGGGGTATTTAAAAAACTATAATTTTTTATACTATGTTTACCCAAATTATTATTTCATTTGGTACTGTCTTTTTTAGCTTTTTGTTCTTATTCATGGTTTATCTCCTTGCATTGCAGAGCTAGAAATCTAGCGCGGTTTCCTACAACAAATAGTTTTACTACGAGTTCCATTTCTTTTGCTTCTTCAGGGGTTGAGACTTGTCCGACTATCATCATTTTTTATCACTCCTCAATCCTTATTTTGTCTGTTTTGTTTAAAAGGTGTTGTTGTACAACTATTATCCTGTATCTTTACAGTTGTTACCCAAAAATGTTTTTCAGCTTTTTTTCCTATTTTTTATTCGCTGAATATCTTATCCAACATCCACTGAGGATTGAAAGGTATTTGATCCTCATATCTCTGGCCTATACCAATAAAAAACAGTGGTTTGCCAATAGTATATGCTACAGATAAGGCACTACCGCCCTTTGCATCAGTATCAACCTTTGTCAAAATAACACCATCTATACCAACTATCTCATTAAAACGTTTAGCCTGCTCAACCGCGTCATTACCAGCCAATGCATCGCCAACAAAGATTATCATATCTGGTTTTGCAACACGTTTAATCTTGGCCATCTCGTCCATAAGGTTAATGTTAGTCTGCATCCTACCAGCTGTGTCAAGCAGAACAACATCCTTGTGTTTGGCCTTTGCATGTTCGATAGCATCATATGCAACAGCAGCAGGGTCAGCTCCTGGTCCATGTTTAATTATTTTAACATCAAGATTGTTAGCATGAATCTCAAGTTGTTCTATGGCACCAGCACGAAATGTATCACCAGCTGCCATAACACAGGATTTACCCTGTTTTTTAAGCATATAAGCAATCTTAGCTATAGCCAAGGTTTTTCCACTACCGTTTACACCAACAAACATTATAACAACAGGTTTCTTCCTCCTCTCAATAAAATCATTGAAATCTATCTCACTTGATTTCAAAACATGGGCTATAGCATTACGCAAAACATTTTCTACTACTTCTCCTATTTTACCTCTGTCGAAAGATGCATTTTTTAGTTCTTCTTTTATATCTTTTTTGATAGATTCTATAACAGAATATGCTACGTCAGACTCAAGCAAACCGACTTCTAGCTCCCATAGAAGATCATCAAGTTTCTCTCCACTTATACCAGCAGATGGTCTCGCCTCAGCTTTTACAACCTCTTCTATACTGCGTCTAGTACTAAGAGTATGCTCTAATTCAGTTGTTATGCTTTTTTCAATCTGCTTATCTATCTCTTCTTCTCTTCTAAGTTTTTCTATCCTTGCTTTTTCTTTCTCAGCAATTTTTTCTTCAGATAATTTCTCTACTTTAGCTTTTGATGGTTCTTTTATTACAGGTTGAACAGGTTTTTCTTTTACAGCAGATCTAATTTCTGGTTTAGGCTTGGTCTGTATAATTTTTTTCTCTTCTTTTTTTAACTCTGTCTGTAACTCTGCTTCAAGTTGATCTTCGAATTTCTTTAGCTTTTTCTTTAAAAAATTGAACATCTTTTATACCCAATAACAAACTTATTCTTTTTTTTCTTCATACAAAAGCTGCTGTGCCTTTTCTGAAACCTCTGTTGCCTCTGCTTGTAACTGTTGTATCATAGTTACAAGTTTCTCCTGGGTTTTTTGTAGATTCTCTATTCTACTATCAATCTTTTTTATTGCATCCTCTGAGGTTTTTTCTGTTGCTAAACCAGCACCTATATCAAAAAGTACCTTTGAAGTATTTTTTATGTTAGCATTTACAAAAACCCCGCCCCCTACAGGAACAAGTATCTCATTATTGTTATCTGTTTTGTTCATTTGATCTAATGTTATTTTAGCTTTGTTGCAATCGGCTATAGCTGTTTGTAAATATGAATATTGCATATCTAAATAGTTTAGTTGTTCTTTGTAGTTTTCGATCATTACCGCATATTTAGATAATTCTTCATCTCTGCTCATATTATTCCTCTTATCTGATAACTCTGGGTGTCTACATAAAAAAGGTATTATTAATAAGTATTCTTTTGCAACTATAGATAAATAAGATTTTAAACAGTTAACCTATTTAGTATTTCAGAGGGCGCAGGAGAGACCTAATGGAAGAAAGATCCAGGTGTAAAACAGGCATAGATGAACTAGATTCTGATCTGGATGGTGGTATACCTGAGGGTAGCACTGTTTTAGTGACTGGTGCTAGTGGTCTCGGTAAAACAACAATGTCCATGCAATTTCTCATGAATGGTATAAAACTAGGTGAGACAGGTGTTTTTTTCACAACATCTGAACCTATTTCAAAATTAACTAGTCATCTTAAAGGTTATGAATTTTTTGATGAGAATTTGGTAAAATCAGGCAAACTTAGTATAATTGATTTATGGAATATCAGTGACCGTCTTGGTTTAAACGCTGAGGCGTATACTGTTGAGGATGCAACCATACTATTTGAGGTTATTAGGGATATTGCAAAAGAATTGGATGCAAAACGCCTTGTGGTGGACTCTATAACATCTTTATGTTACAGGTTGCAAACAAGTGATATGATAAGGGATTTTATTTTTAGTCTTGGTTCATCTCTCGCAGCGATGCATTGTACAACTGTTTTGACCTCTGAGGTACCACCGATGGTACTAAAATATTCACAGTATGGCATAGAAGAATTCATAGCTGATGGCATAATATTTATGGAGGATATTGAGCGTAGAGGCGACCTTATAAGAACACTTCAGCTTATAAAGATGAGAGGTACTGCTCATAATAGAACAAAATTTGTTATAAACCTGTCCTCAAAAAAAGGGGTTGAATTGGCTCCTATGTTTAAATCCAATTTTGATTTCAAACGCCTTGAGGCGTACCCTGATATTATGTTTGAGGAAGCCGAATAAAAAATTTTACAGATTTTTTATTATGTCTTCAGCCATTTTTTTGTATGTCAACGCTAGTTTTTCGGCCACGTCTTTTTCTTTCGACTCAGAGTAAACTCTAAAGATGGGTTCTGTACCAGATGGTCTCATTAAAACCCATCCGTTTTTCATGTATAGTTTAACACCATCTGTTTCATCTATTTTTATCACATTGTGATCTTTTTTTGTTTTTTCTGCAAGTGTCCTCATTACTTTTTCTTTTTTGTCATTTGGACACGTCATCTTTGTTTTGTAAACCTCGTATCTGGGTAACTCGGCTATAAGCTCTGATAAAGTCTTTTTTTCTTTAGCTATTATTTCAAGTATCTTTGCTATTGACATAGCTGAATCCCTGCAGTACTGCATCTCAGGAAAAATAAGCCCGCCGTTTTCTTCTCCACCGAAAATAGCGTTTTCCTCAATCATAACACGTGCTACTATCGGTGAACCTACCATTGTGTATATTACTCTGCCACCGTTTTTTACTATTACTTCTTCGAAGCAACTAGATGTTGTAACAGGTGTAACATTTATTCCACCATTTTTTTGTTTTGTTAAGAAACCACCTGCAAGAGCCAAGCTTTTATCACCAAATATATAGTTTCCTTTTTCATCTATGAATATCGCTCTATCTGCATCACCATCCTGGGCAACACCAAGGTCAGCACCAACTTGTGTTACAGTCTTTATTAAAACACCGAGATTCTCCTTTAACGGCTCCGAATTGTGACCAGGGAATATTCCATCAGGCTCACAGTACAACTCTGTTAACTTGCACCCCAATTTCTTTAACAAAATAGGTGCAACCATGCTTCCTGCACCGTTGCCACAGTCCAGTACAACATGGAAATTTTTCTTTTTTATTAAATTCACGTCTACACAACTTAGTATACCTTTTATGTATAAATCGATGGCTCCGTCCCAGGTTGTAAGTTTACCAACGCTCTTCCAATCTGCTAATGAATATTTTTTTTCAAAGTATATCTTTTCTATTTCATCTTCTTGGTCTTTTGAAAACTCTGTGCCATCACTAGAAACACCCTTTATGCCGTTAAACTGTGGTGGATTGTGAGAAGCGGTTATAATAACACCAGAATCGAATTTTTTCTCTCTAACTGTATATTGTAAGGTTGGTGTTGGAACTAAACCTGTGTCAACAACATCACATCCAGTTGAAAGCAGTCCTGCTGTGATAGCGCTTTTAAGCATATGGTTTGATAAACGTGCATCGGTCCCTATCACAACATTAGGTTTTTTAACGGTTTTTTTCAAAAATGTTCCCCATGCCATACCAATGCCAAGCGCAAGCTCACAGTTCATATCCTCGTTTGTAACACCCCGGATACCATTTGTACCAAACAACTTAGTCATAAACAATCACATCTTATTTTTTTTCAAATACGATAAACAAAAATTAAAGATAAAGGTTTTCGTTAAAACTATCTCTGTATTACGTTACCAACTTGCTTGTCAGGATAACCAGCGGGTATAGGTTTGGTCCATACAAAAAGACCATCTAAGGTACTTTTTTCTTTTATTTTCTCGTTGTCACCGACAACTGAGTTTTTCAAATTAGAAAAATCCCCTAAAAAACTGTTCTCACCAACAACACAATTCTCTAAGGAAACATTTTTCCCGATTCTAACATTATCATAGACAACTGTTGATTCAAGCCTCGTGTTATCACCAATATAAACATTATTACCAAGACACGAGTCTTTTAAAACCCCATGAATATCACAGTTTTCTCCGTAGTAATTTTTCATTTTTTTCTTTTTCATAAGAAACTTGTGTACCTCAATATAACTGCTTATACGTCCTATATCCATCCAATAGCCCTTGAATTTAAAACCAAAAAACCTACCAGTGTCACGAATAATACGTGGAAAAAGCTCTTTCTCCATTGAGACTAAACGTCCGGTTTCTATGTAATCAAGCATCTCTGGTTCCAAAAGGTAAGCCCCAGCATTTATAAAGTTAGAAGGTGCGTCCTCTGGTTTTGGTTTCTCTACAAAACGAATAATATTTCCGTCATTTTTTATGTCTACAACGCCGAATTCTGAAACATTTTCTACAGGCCATAAAGAAATGGTGGAAACAGCATTTTTCTTATTATGAAATTTTATCATGTCATCAAGATTTAATGAACATATTATGTCGCTGTTTAGTACAAAAAAACGACCTGTGATATGTTTCTCAGCAAATTTTGCTGCTCCTCCCGTCCCAAGAGGTGTTTTCTCGTCATTAACTATCATCTCTTTTCCAAAGTCTGTTTCCTCGAAATATTTCTCAATCTGATTTTTTCTATAATTTACAGCAAGAACAACTTTATCTACCTCTTTAGGCAAAGATTTTATTATGTAGGAAATCATAGGTTTGTTTAATATCGGCAACAAAGATTTCGCTCTTGTGTAAGTTAATGGTCTTAGTCTGGTACCAAAACCACCTGCTAGTATTATTGCTTCCAAATTTTATCTACTCCAATTTTTTTTGTTTTCTAGCAGCTTAAAATGCACTAATAAATCTTTCTCAAATTTTTAAAAAATTAGTAAACATTTAAATCATGGAACTTTATACTAGGCTTGGGACGGGATGCGACATAAAGGAAAGCAGATTAGATGATACACTCAGTATTTGCTTTATATCGGTAATAATTATCTTGCTGTTTCTTATACATATAACAGGTGCTTTGTAATAATAAATTTTTGTCACCACTTTAACCTCTTTTTGGAAAAACTATATAAAGAAGTAATATAGTATAACCTTATGAGGGGCTATGAAAGATAAGAGATTAGAATCTGAGGAAGAATATGCAGAAGAAATCAGCAGGATTTTTCTAGATGATAAAAAAAGGAGAAAATCCTCAGATGAGATACTAGCTTTAAACATTGTACAAAGATTCAATCTTGATCGCGATACAGTAGAGACTATGCCTGCTTTTGAAGGTCATATGGAACCTTTGTTTTCTATAAGTCCTCCTAAAAAACATAGGTAGAACGTTTTATCGTTTTTTTTAAACGAAATACATATAAGAACAAATTAGATTCCGCTTTTCAAGTGGGGATATGTTCGATCCTAGCAGATTGTACTCAGATAGAGCAGGAAAAATGCGGAAGTCAGAGATACGTGAACTGTTAAAAGTTACCCAGGATCCAGAGATTATCTCTTTTGCCGGTGGTCTACCTAACCCAAAATCATTTCCGGTAAAGGATTTGCAGGTAATTACAAACAATGTGCTAAAAACATGTGCTCATAATGCCCTCCAATATGGTACAACTCATGGAGTAACTGAGTTACGTGAGCTTATTGTAGAACGTTCATCTAAAGAGGGCATTAATACAAATATAGATAACGTCTTAATTATGAGCGGATCGCAGCAAGGGTTGGACTCTGTTGGTAAAATCTTTCTAAACCCTGGTGATACCGCATTGGTAGAATTACCTTCTTACCTAGGTGGCATAAATGCTTTTAGAAGTTACGAGGCTAATCTCATAGGTATTCCTGTTGACAAAGATGGCATGGATATAGATTTATTAGAAGAGACGATCAAAAAATTGCTAAAAGATGATGTTAATCTGAAATTTATTTACACTGTACCAACCTTCCAGAATCCTGCCGGATTTGTAATGCCAGAGTCACGGAGAAAAAAACTTATTGATATTGCAACAGAATATGATTTGGTAATAATCGAAGATGACCCTTACAGCAAACTTCGTTTTGATATACCTGCAGTGAAACCTATAAAGGCATTTGATGACGAGGGTCGTGTTGTCTATATGTCTACTTTTTCTAAGATACTAGCCCCTGGCTTCCGCCTTGCATGGATTATTACCTCTGATGATATTTCTAGAAAAATAGCTATGTGTAAACAGGCTTTGGATCTTTGTACAAACACCTTTACTCAGTTTATTGCCTGTGAGTTCATAAAAAGTGGTTCAATGGATTTGCATATAATGAGGATTTGTGAACTTTACAAACCGAAGCGGGATATTATGATAAGTTCTATTGAAGAGTATTTCCCTGATGGCTGTGTTTGCAATAAACCAAATGGAGGTATGTTTGCTTGGCCAACTCTACCTGAGGGTATAGACACTGAAATTATGTTTTTGGACGCCCTAAAAGAAAAGGTAGCTTATGTTCACGGCAAAGCCTTCCATGTTGATGGTGGTGGCGGTAGATCTATGAGACTTAACTTTTCCTATTCAACAAATGAACAGATTGAAGAGGGCATTAGACGATTAGGCGATGTGATAACAAAAAAACTTGAGACTAAAACTGTCCCGTAATTTTTATGAAATCAATCAAAAAAATTCTACTCTATTCTGCTGTCTTAATAGTTGTTTCTAGTTCTTTATCAGGATGTATTTTAAATCAAATTTTTGGTACAAGTTTTTCTTTGGTTTCCTTTGATATAGTTGATGACGATGGTTTTGCTGGTATTTCCATGTCTTTTACAAACACTGGTACTGTAACTGTTAATATGTATAACCCAAGTGGGAATATTGTTGACTCAGAGTTGTTCCTTCGTAGTAACAATGATGCTCCTAACGATGCTATTCTTCATTTAGCATCTTATAAAGAAACGGCATCTCCTGGCCAATATAGATTAGTTGTTTATGATAAAAATGATAACACAGTATCTGAAGAAACATTCAATATAAATGAACCCAAGTTGTCCATTTCATCTTGTAATCAAATATGGTGGAAACGCGAATTGTTGAATTTAGGTTATTCTTTGATAGGTTTAGATATTGAGGTATATAATCATGGAAATGTACCAGTTTATCCTTATAAGGTCGATTTGCTTGTAGATTCTCAAACATTTTCTGGTTTTATTTTGCCTTGTGTTATTAAGCCAAACGAAAATAAAAACATGGATTGTTTTATCTATAAGAGTAACACGCCTAAAGAAAATATTTTTACATTGTTTTTAAAAGACGTTGATGGCAATGTACTGTCATCCGATTCTTTTGCTGTTGATACAAGTGATAATGTACTTACAAAAGAATTCAAATGGAGCTATAACGGCCTTAGCCGTAGACTAATTGTGCCTTATCCAAAGTTTTTGTTTGATTATTATAGCAGCCTTGGGCGTATATTCAACGAAGACTATGGGTTATATGTTTTTGATAATTATGATGAAGATTACCTTGATTTATTAGTTGATTTACTTCCATCTGATGATTCTGATCTTGATACGATAAATTTTGTAGCCTCTTTTGTACAAAACCTCAAATATAAAAAAGATAATGATGAAAATGAATCATTTGAATATCCGCGTTATCCAGTTGAGACACTTTTCAATGGTGAAGGTGGTGGTGATTGTGAGGATAAAGCGATTCTTGCTGCTAGCATTTTAAGACAAATGAGTTACGATGTTGCCTTGTTTAGATTGACTAATCATATGGCTGTTGGTGTGCATCTAAGTAAGAATATATCTGGCTATGAGGTTTATAGTGACGGTTATTATTTCCTGGAAACCACATCAATTGGTGCCACACTTGGTTATGTTCCAAGTGAGTATAAGTCTAGGTCTAACCTGACTGTTTATCATATTTCATCTAGACCATTACTTGTTCATTCATGGCAGAATAATAGTCTGACAATTTTTAGAAACACGGAGTTAGGTGATTTTGTTAAGGTTACCTCCATTTTAGAAAATTTGGGAAGTGTTACTGCTGAGAACATACTATTCAAGGGTGCTTTTTATACATCATATAATCAGGAGCTTAATGCTAGAATTTCCACAGTTTTTAAGTTAGGACCTGGTATGAAAGAAGAAGTTACCATGATAGTTTATATACCAAAGGATTTATCGACTGTTTTCAAAACCAAGATTTATCTCTACGACGAGATTGTTGACGAAAAAGAAGCATTAGCTTCTTTTCCATAGTTAGTTAAGTTAGTTAGTAACAAAATTTATAAACTTATTATTGTAATTGGTTTTATGTGTTGGGTGTAGGCGGACGGTTACGGTGAAACCATTGTGTTTCGCTGAGGAAAGTCCTCTCTCACTCTGAATCGGGATCCTGTGTAAGCAGGTAAGGCGAGAGTCTTAGCAGAGGAACAGAAACGACACAGCCTAGGGATAATGCGATGATTCATCCGATGATGAGGTCTCCTTGGGATTTGATGAAACGGCCAATCTGCTCCTGGAGCAAGCCCAAACAGTGGGATCAGTTATTCAGACTGCTCACAGGTAGGGCGCATTAGACGAATACCGTTAAAACAGAAAGAGGCTTACGGCCTACACCCAGCACATTACGTCCTCTAAACACTGTTTTACGTCCTCTCCAGTCTGCTTACGTCTTGTATTTTCAGTTTACGGCTTGACGTAAAGAAGGATTCTATCTGAAACATAAACTGTTTACGTCTTTTGAGGTAAGAATTTGGTGATTTACGTCTTCTGTTTTCATCCTATTTTGCCGCAAATTATAAATATAAGTTAATACCATATAGTTATTAGTTAATAACTATTGGTGATTGAAATGTCAAAAACTGTCCAACAGTATAAACTTGAACATTCTCCTACTTTAAATACGGTTCTCATGGTAGAAGACACATTAAAAAACATTAATGAGAGTGTAATTACGGTCGCTCAATTAAAAAAGATTCTTCCAAAACAAGTGAACCATCGGGTATTAATGATTATTCTTGCATACCTTGAGCAAAGTAACAAAATAGCAGTGAGTTTAAAGGGAATAACCTGGATACACAATACCAATCCACGCTTACGAAAAGCGATCTCTGAAGGTCTTGAACTATGAAAATAAAGAATGTTCGAGTAATTCTCTCACCAGAAGCTGAGGAAGTTTATAAGAATCTCAATAAAGAAGCGCTAACATCGAAGACAGCGCGCATGATTTTAAATGCTATCAACAAAAAGATAGAGTTAATCAAAATCAACCATCATTATGGAGACCCGATCGCAAAAGATCTCATACCCCCAAGAATACAAAGAGAAATATGGGATTAAAAATCTCTTTCGTGTTGAACTTCCGAACTATTGGCGAATGCTTTATACGCTAACCGATGGTGAAATAGAAATCGAGATCATCGCTTTTGTTCTGGATTTTATAGATCATCCAACTTACAACAAAAAGTTTGGATACCGAAAAAGATAATAGTTGTTGGTTATGAGTATCCTTTCGATTCTTCTATTCTTTCTGGATTTAAGACACGTATTGCTTGCAGAAACGCTTCGTTGGTGATTTCGCCGTTTGCTAATTTTTGGATTAATTGTTGACGAAGGTCGGTGATTTGAGTTGTTAGCTCAGGATGTTTTTGATTTCGAATAATTGTATTGAATGAAAGTGTATTCAAGTACACCTCTTTGAAACGTTCTTCCGATGGGCAAATATAATGTTTAACCAGAGTGTCAACACTTCGATGTTTGCTCTGAGCCATAATCTCCGGGATACTTGCCCCTGCGTTGTGCATATGAGTGATACTTGATGCACGAAATAGATGAGGATAGACTCGTTTGCTAATTCCTGCTTCTCTGGTATATTTATAAATCATGGTACTAAGGTAGGTTTTTCCAATTCGTTCACCTTCAGTATTGAGGAATAATGCATTTTCGTGGCCTTCTCTTGGTTGATTTCGAAGAGCAAGATAATCCCCAATCACTTTCAGTGCATCGGGATGAAGATTCCGTTCGTCGTAATGCCCTCCTTTGCTGATGGTTCTGATTTTCTGTCTTTGAAAATCAATATCTTGGATGTTGAGATTACAAAGTTCTTTTCTGCGTATAGTTGAGTAATAGAGTGTTTTGAGAATAGCATGATCTAACAAGTTGTCTTTAGTTACTTCAAAGAGTTTCTGTATTTCTTGCCGGGTAAGTGGTGTTTTTGGTTTTACTTCTATCTTTGGTGGGCTGAGTTTGTATGATTTGAGCTCTTTGTCAGGTATTTCAAGAAATTCCAGAATTGATCTGATCGCACAATATTTTGGAGTCAACGAATTTTTATCATAGTGTTTCATCTCATGTGCCCAGTATTTGTATTTCTCAATGTCCTCTTTTCATATTTGTTCTGG
>Ga0172365_10001096_pt1 | contig 19247 bp, 13 predicted proteins | sample LakKivSesite48cm_FD_114535 | JGI IMG/M metagenome (GOLD analysis project Ga0172365, IMG submission 114535) | Sediment microbial communities from Lake Kivu, Rwanda - Sediment site 48cm | ecosystem: Environmental > Aquatic > Freshwater > Lake > Sediment | place: Rwanda: Western Province, Lake... | reverse complement strand
CTGATATACTGATCGAGGTATTCGTAATTAAAAGACTCACCTGAGATAGTCTGATCCCACAACCCTTTGATCTTCTCCATTGTCACACCGGGGTTGACTTCACCGATACGGACCGCCAGATAATTATAGCCGTTCCATGGCTTGCGGGTGATGAGCAAAGGAACGATGGCGTCATGCAGCGGTGCGAAATGGAAATCCCTCACCACGCCGATCACCTTATGCCGGCCGTCCCTGGCAATGGTCTTGCCGATGGGTTCCGTCCAGTTCATCTGCCGGGCGAGTGTCTCATTGATCAGGAAAGCATCCCGATCGGCACCGGGTTCTTTGGAGAAGCCGTGGCCCTCAATGACAGGTATCCCCAGCACCGTCAATAAGTCTTCATCTACATCCAGAGCGTAGATCATGATGGGATCTCTCAATCCTTCGGGGATATAACCGTTACGTGTGAACCCGTAACCAGGGACCTCACTCGATACCCCTGCCGCCATTACGCCGGGGATCTGCAGCATCTCATTCTTCAGAACGGCATATTTGTCACGTGAGGTCTCACTGTTAAGTGGGATCAGCACGACATTTTCCTTGTCAAAGCCGTAACCGGCATGTTTAATATAACTTAACTGTTTTATTATCACCAAAGTGCAGATGATAAGCGTGATGGAAACAAAGAATTGGAAGACCACCAGGATATTCCTGATGCCTGTTTTCCTGCCGGCCGTGAGGAAATCATCGTGGAATATGCGGATGGGGCTGAACCGTGACACGAAAAATGACGGGTAGCTCCCGGCAAAAAGACCTGTCAGCAGGACCAGAAGCAACAGAGCCGGGAAAAAAGGCAGATTCGACCGCCGGTAAAAGGTGAGGTCGGTCCCTGCCAGGCCGTTGAAGGTGGGCAGGATAACCTCCATTAAGAGCAATGCCAGAAAAAAAGCGATCAGGCTGATCAGCATCGCCTCGCTCATAAACTGACTGATAATCTCCCGGCGTGAGGCGCCCACCACTTTCCTCAGCCCTACCTCCCGGGCTCTTTGTGTTGCACCGGCCGTGCTCAGGTTCATGAAGTTGAGACAAGCCAGAATGAGGATGAACAAAGCAATGGCCGAAAAAATGTAGATATTCTTCAGGTCGCCCCTGGTGGCAAGGTCATAGGTGGCAGGTGAAAACAGGTGTACGTGCATCAGCGGCTCGAGTTGCAGATGCAGCAGCACGCCAAATTGCCGGTATTTATAGTTGATGTGTTTCTCCATGAAATCGGGGAAACGCGCGGTGAGCCTTCCCATATCGGCATTGTCACGCAGTAGGAGATAGGTCAGGTAATCATGACCGCCATCCCAGTCCAGAAACCTGTTGGGATCATGATACAGTGTCAGAAAAGAGACCAGGGCATCAAACTGCAATTGCGAATTAGCTGGCGGGTCATCAACAACACCAGTCACCTTTATCAGGTCGCGGTCGTTCAGCCGGACCATTTTATCAAGCGGATCACAGTCACCGAATATCTTGTGTGCAGTCGACTGTGTCAGCACGACGGTATAGGGTTCTGTCAGAGCCGTCAGCGGATCACCCTCAAGTAACGGAAAAGAGAAAACCTGAAAGACTGAAGAATCGGTATAGGTGAGGTTGTTCAAGTAAAAGTTTTTATTTTCAAAGGTGATAAAATAACCGCCACGGGGGTATGAAAAACGCACCACCAGCTTCACCTCGGGCATTTCGTCGAGCAGCGAGGGAGCAATGCCGGCGGTGGTGATGGCTGAGATCTCACGCCCGCTCTCACGCTCCGTAACCAGGTCGACACGGTAAATATGGTGGCGGTGCCGGTGGAAGCGGTCATAGCTGAATTCATTCCGGATGAACAACAGAAGAAGTATAGCGGCAGTGAGCCCGATGGACAGACCTAGGACATTGATTATTGAGAAAAACAAATTCCTCCTGAAATGACGCAGTGCAATTTTAAAATAATTGGCCCACATGTGTAAGAATTAGGAATGCCTTCCTTCAATAAGATATCAGCAATAGTTTCACGAAGCCTCTGACCTCCACGTCCTCACCTTGCCACATGACCAGAAACAGGTTCCCGTCGGGTGCCTTCAGCTCATTCATGGCGATAGTGATCGTATTATCACCGGCCGGAAGGGATGAGAATGTTCTGTTCCATATTTGCAGGCCGGCGGTTGTGACGACTTGAAGATGCACCGGTCCGGGTCTGTCCATATACCATTGAACATAAAGCACATCACGGCAGGGATTGGGGTATAGAGTCATCCTAGGACGATGATTCTCCAAATGGGCTATAGAGGTGACGGTCCGCACCGAGTCGATATACTGCACCGTGATGAGCTCTCCCTCCTGCGTCACCTGCAATACAGGTACCCCGTGACCGTTGGCGAGCCACTTATACTCGGTATAGTTCCGGCTGACAGGTACACCCAGGTTCAGTGAATCGATGTACACGCTGTCGTATTCGCTGACGTCCGATTTCAGGCGGAGAGTCTCAAAGGTGCCATAGGGTGTGGTCAGCGTGCCCCAGCCGTCGACCGTGTTCAGGCGCTCACGTGAAGTGGTGACGTAAGCCACATCAGGCAGATCGAGAGTGAAAGAGGAGCTGGAAGAATCGACGTTACCGTAATCCAACGGAAACTTGTAATACCGGTCAGGGTTATCATAACGGAGCGGCACAGGTATCGCGTTCACAGTAAAGGCATAGCCTGCCAGACCAAAAGAGCTGTTTGACCCTTTATAATAATAGTATACCTGGCTGACGGTGACACCGGGGATAATATCGAAATCGGGCAGAGGCTGGGCAAGAGTGGAATAGACAGGATAGAAAAATACCAGCTGGTACACCAGGGGGGTGGATAACACGCTGACAAACGTGTCGACTGACTGATACAGGACGCCCAGCGTGGCAAAATCCCAGTTATAATTCTCGCCGGTCAGCGTAAAATCGATGCCGCCCGTTGTCACGGTATAGCTCAGGCGTATGGTATCGTCCACCACGGGCATGTCATCGTCGGTGATAGTTATTTGAGAATAAACTGCCGGCGATAAAAACGACAATAATAAAGTAAAGAGTAACACTTTTTTCATGCTCAGAATTTTTATGTGATGAGGCGAAGTTAAGGAAATTTCACTGTAAATTCCATCTTAATACATAACAGGGGGTATGATGTTGGCTGTTTTTTTACGTTTACGGTGGAACAGATCGCCGAAGTTATTAAAGTCTTTGCTGTATGACAAGCCGACGCCCTGTGTGTAGGGTGTGTTGTCATTCAACAGGTTGCCGGTGTTGGTCTTGTTATAGGCTCTGCCTCTGAAACGTCCGTCTGGAGTGATCTTCACCTCGATAAGCACGTCGCCGACGAGCTGGCTGGCTTGGCCGGCGCTGCTGCCATAAGTGCCCACACCGAAGGCACTGTTGATATATACGCGGTCGTTAAACAGCTGTGTTGACAAGGCCAGTTCCACCTGCTCAGGCGTGAGGGTAGTGCCTTTCTTATAGTTGACTCCGATATCGAACTGCTCACTGATCTGCGAGAGCCAGTTGCTGAGCTGGTTGGCGATGATGTCGTAAGTGGACAGTCCCATGCTCGAGGCCACGCTGCCGCCCGTCGTGCTGAAGCTGAAGCTGTTCAGTACCAGCAGCGAGATCATCTGCTGGGTCATCAGCACCTCATTGGTCGTGTCGATGGCATTATAGACAAGGCTTTTCACCTCATCGGAGGCATCAGGCATATCCAGGCTGAACCTGATATCGGGATTAAACAGGTTACCCGTGAGCCTGATGATGCAATCCACCGGCACACGCTGGTCATAGAGCGACGTGTCGCCGGTGAGTGTCGGCAAACCGCCGAGTTTGGGTCTGACCTGGTACGTCGCCCGGATATTGACACGGGCATCATACAGATCGCCTGTCCACGCTATGGTGCTGCCACCCAGGATACTGAACGTTCTGTTGATCAGATTCTTCATGCTGAAAAGAAAGCTGCCGTCATTCATCGTGTAAATGCCGTTGATGGTGAAATCACCCTTGGAATTCAAACCCAGCTTCACCAGTCCGTCACCCGATACCCTGATGTTTCCCATTTGCATCGGTAAAAAGATCTGTATCGAAGCATCATCGGTGACATTCAGGTCGAAATTCAGGGCAAAGCCACTCGCCGTAACTACCGGCAACAACTGGACGGATTCCCGGGATTGGGTCGTGTCAGGCCGGTTGGTTACAAAATGAATATAGTCATTATCCGATACATCGGCGGCATAGGAGATGGGAATGTAAGCCCGCGTTCCCTTATCCGTTCTGGCTTTCACGTCGAGGAGGATGTCGTCGACGGGTCCGGTGATCCTGGCGGTGCCGGTGGCTACGGCCACACCATAGAAGAGAGGGCTCTGTGCCGCCGTGTTGCTCATGCCGATGAAATCAAAGGGAGTGACCTCCAGATCCAGCCGCAGATCCTGAAACAACTTATGATAGATCTTTCCGTTGACCTTGGCCATATGCCCTGCAGTATCGTATAACGTCATATTGTCGAATCCGATGTACCCGGGTCCAAACTCAACGTTATCGGAAATGGAATAAAGCGTATTGAGGAAATTGATCCTGAATTCGGTCCTGCGCACCTTCACGCTGCCGGTGAGCTGCGGCGAGGTGCGGCTGCCCGTCAGAAACAGGGTGCCCGTGGCATAGCCGTTCAGGGTATCCAGAAAAGAAGAGAAAAAAGGATAAAGCGTATGCAACTTGTAGTTGTAAAAGGTCGCTGTCAGGTCAAAGGCATGGTCCGGATCCTGAGAATAATATGAGCCGTTCAGGGTCATGGTCTTAACGATGGTGTCGCTGCCATGGTACAGGATGTCGGCATTCACCATGAGCCGGGCATTATCCTTGTCCCACCCGGTATTCAACGACAGATCGCCAAGGTGTTCACCGTTGAGGTTAAAGTCATCGACCAGCAGCTTACCGGTGATATCAGGATGATGAAAAAGCTCGGATACATTGACCTGTCCATTGATAAATCCTCTTATATCGAATCCCAGATCACGGATAAAGGGATCGAAGTAAGCGATGTCGAGGTCATGACATTGCAGCATGATATGGTCTGAGGGATTATCCGACACCGCTCCGTTGATCACCAGTCCGGCCTTCTGTCCCTTGAAGCTCAGGTTGCTGACAGTCAAAGCGGTGCTGTCGACGGTGATCCTGTTTTCCGGCGTGATGCTCCATGCCGAGTCATTGATAAGCATAACACCTGAAGTGATGGTTGCGGTGAGGCGCGGATAATCCGTTAAAGACAGCATCCCTTCGATCCGGCCCGTATTATGATCGCCGGCCAGGGTATCGTTCCAGAAAAGTCCGAACAGGACCGTATCACCGGCCAGTCTGGTGCCGATCTTGAAGGCATCGATGCCGAGGGAGAGCGTGTCCCGGCTGCTGGGTTGTTTGAGCCAGATACGTGAGGCCCCCGTTGTTATATCCAAAAAATCGGTGGAATGCCCTTCCACATAGTAATCATCGAGCTTAATGCCACCATAAACGACCTTGGGTGAATGCAGCGTGAAGTCAAGGTTGCCGTAGGCGGAACTGTAAGTGCCACTCAAATGCGTGCCGGGGGCAACCTGTATGAACGGAGCAAACAAAGTGGTCAGATCACCGGTATTTTTCAGATCGACGGTGAAAGTAAAGTTCTGGCGGTGCAGGACACACGCCGAATCAGGCAGTGCCAAAGGAAGCTTATCGGTATACCTGCTCAACCATGCAGCAAATGAATGCGGTAAATCACTGGGATAGATTTCGCCGTCAAGTAAAAGATCAAGGTAATCGGATCTGAGCGCCAGCCTGCGGCGAAGGGTGTCGACATCCGTCATCGTGACATCGAGATCATTCAGCCGGTAAGCCGTGCCATTTTCAATATAAACCACCTGACTCATTTTTGCCGATCCCTGGATGCTGTCGAAGGTGCTGCCCGTAACCTTCATATCCAGGTTAAAGGATAATGAAGTGACGGAATCCCTTTTGCTGATACCCAGTTCATTCAGCATGGCATGCCTGACACCGGCAACAAAATTGAACTGGGGGACACGTCTGTTGAAATCGACCAGTCCTGAGAAATCAAGTGCAATATTAGGATCATCGATCTTTAACAACCCATTGAATTTCTTCTTTGTGTATTCACCCTGGACGATGATCTGTTGATATTTATGGTTCAGATACATGAGCGAATCGACCGTCGCGTCAAGCTTCACGTCAATAGTCTTATCATTCAGGCCGTGACCGGTGATGTTGGCGGCCATATCCAGCAGACCGAGATACTCCTTCAACCCGGCCACTTTGGCCACATTAAAATCATGGGTTTTCAACCGGCCGCTGTACTCAACATCGTGTTTCTTCCTGTCGTTCTTCAGTAAGATATCTGTTGTCAGTGTTCCCACGTCGGTGTGAAAGGTGCCGTTGGAGACAAAATCATCGTAAAAACCCGTGAAAGTCCCGTTAACCCTGACATTACCCAGAACGGCGAGGGCTTCGGGTATGCTGACGTGGTTACCGGCGCCGCCCGGCAGTTTAAACCGGATGATATCGTCGACGTTTGTCGACATCTCGTCAATGCGCATCTGGACAAAGGTCTCCGTGATATCAGGCAGACCGTTCATGGCGATATCGCCCCTGAAGAAGGTCGAGCCTCCGAAATGAAAACTGAAATCACGCAGTTTCATGTTCGATACCGGTCCGTTCACTTCACCTTCCAGGTTGAGACTGTTATTCATGCCGTTAAGGGCGGTGGTGAAATAAGCGATATCACCCATGTCCACCTCCGAAGGCCGTATTGCCGCCCGGATAGTGATCCGGTTCAGAAAATCGCCGAAGGCGCTGTAATCATCATAGAGAAAAGCCAGATCCAGATCGACGGAAGAATGGTTGGTGACGAAGGCCAGGTTGTCCACAATGATACCTCCGGGGCTCACCCTGGCATCACCGGCGAAGCTGTTCAGCTCGAAACCGCTGTGATCCCTGAACGACAGGCTGTTCACCTTCCCGAAGATGGTGTCGCCGGTGATACGCAGGTCGCTCACCTTCAAGTTCAGCATGCTGATGTCGAGGTTGGCGAAATCAATGGCATGAAGCGTATCCGGCGCCCTCATGGTGACCTGGTCCTGTAAGACGAAATGACAGTCCTTCATGGTGATGCCCGCACATTTTATCCGCCACGGAGCTCCGGACACCGGGCTGACAGTGTCGGCGGAGCTTAAATGATCGATGATGGACTGGATGTTCATTACGCTGTCGCCAAGGTATCTTCTCAGGGCTATATCACATCCGTCCAGGACAATCCTCTTTAATTCAAGCACGTGCTCTTTTGTCTTTATTTTCCCGATATTCAGCCTTATCTGCCTGGCATCAAGGATTTTATTTTTATGCAGGTCATCGATGGACAGGCCGTTGACGATAATATTGAGGAATCCTCCAATGTGGATGCTTTCGACGGTGATGGTCGTATTCAGTCTCTTTGAGAGGACGGCGGCGGCTTTCCTGGCAGCGAAGGTCTGTACGGCAGGTATCTTGAACAAGCCATAGAGCAGGCCGAACAAAACGATCAGCGACGCCACCAGGTACAGGAAGCCCCTGGCTACCTTTTTTTTAGTACTTTTGCGCCTGATGTGATCGCTTTGCGGTTCCACGTATGGTAACGGATATTTATATTCTAGGTATTGAGTCGTCGTGTGATGACACGGCGGCTGCGGTGACCTGCAATAACGTTATTCTGTCGAATATTATTGCCAACCAGGAGGTCCATAAGAAATACGGTGGTGTAGTGCCTGAGCTGGCCTCAAGGGCTCATCAGCAAAACATCATCCCCGTCATCGATCAGGCTTTGCAGCAGGCAAAGATACATAAAAGACAATTGCAAGCCATCGCTTTCACCAGGGGCCCGGGGCTGCTGGGGTCGCTGCTCGTAGGAACCAGCTTCGCCAAGGCGTTGGCACTGGGTCTGGGCATCCCGCTGATCGAAGTGGACCATCTCGAAGCCCATGTGCTGGCACATTTTATCGCTGACAGTGAAGGCAGAGCCGCCATGCCTTCCTTTCCCTTTCTGTGCCTGACGGTCTCGGGTGGGCATACACAGATCGTCCTGGTACACGACCATTACACCATGGAGGTCATCGGCCGCACTATCGACGACGCCGCCGGCGAAGCCTTCGACAAAGCAGCTAAGATCATGGGTCTGCCTTATCCCGGCGGCCCCGCCATCGACAAGCTGGCCGAAGACGGCAACCCGAAGGCTTTCACATTCCCCAAACCCAACATTCCGGGACTGGATTTAAGCTTCAGCGGCCTGAAGACCTCTTTTCTCTATTTCATCCGCGATCAGCTGAAAAAAGATCCCGGATTCATCGAAAAGAATAAATACGACCTCAGTGCCTCCATACAGGATACCATCGTCGGCATCCTCCTATCTAAGCTAACAGCCGCATCACGTCAAACCGGCATCAGAGAGATAGCCATTGCAGGTGGAGTGGCGGCTAACTCCTGTCTCAGAAAAAAACTGACCGGACAGAAAGATGATAACGGATGGAACATCTACTTCCCCCGTTTTGAATACAGCACCGATAATGCAGCCATGATCGCCGCCGCCGGTTACTTTAAATTCAGAAAAGGCCTCTTTGCCCGGCAGGATGTGGCACCCTATTCAAGGAACCGTAAATGAAAGATAAATAATATAAAGAGCATATGAAAGCAACACAACAATTAAAAGATGAGCATGAAGGGATTAAACTCATGCTTAACATCATGGAAACTATTTCCCGCCATATCAAAAAAGGTGACGAGTTGAACATCGGCCATTATGAAAATATTATCGATTTCATTAAGGGTTTTGTTGACCAATGCCACCATGGAAAAGAAGAGGAGATCCTGTTTCCTGCATTAATCAGTCACGGGATGTCAAAAGAAGAGGGTCCCATTAGAGTCATGTTATATGAACACCAAGTAGGAAGGAACCATATCAGGGAATTAAACAATGCGCTGACGGAATTTAAAAATGGAAATAAAGAAGCTATCAGTCGTATCATCGATACTTCAATGAATTATGTTCTTTTACTGCGCAGCCATATTGAAAAAGAGAACAATGTTCTGTTTATGATGGCTGATGGTATCCTGAGCGAAACCGAACAATCCGGAATAGCCGATGCGTTTGAAAAACTTGAAACAGAAAAAATAGGGATCGGTAAGCATGAAAAATACCATGAATTGTTGAAGGAATTAAAGATTATTTATTTACAATAAAATCATACAATTAAGAAAATCAATGTAAAAAACAATGTCTGGTGGGTTGGAAAAACAGATTAGGAATTATGCAAATTCCATGGTGACGAGTATTCGACACATCATGGTACCACTATACCGTGTGAAATGGAACACGCCTGATTGCTGAAAATATTGAAAAAGGTATCAGGTATGCAAATGAAAATATTAGAGTAAAGATTTTTAATACTTCTAATACTGATAAAAACGATATCATAACCGAGCTATTCAAATTACATATCATCCTTATAGGCTCACCAACCATTAATAAGGGGATTATGTATTATATTACAGGATTACTTTAAATGATAAAGGGCTTAAAGCTGAAAGACAAAAAAGCTTTTGCATTTGGTTGTTTTGGTTGGCATAGTGAAAGTGTTGGAATCATAAATGAAGCATTAAAGACAGCAGGCTTTGATTTGTTATCAGAAGGGATACAGGTAAACTGGCATCCTGATGAATTCGATTTCAAGACATTTATAGAAACAGGAAAATCATTAGTATGATATTAAAGATGTGACAAATAAGTAATTAACAACTATACTTACCGGGATGGCGTGAACAAAGATTATCAGGTGGAGCTATGGTCAGTTGTTATCTGGCGCCCTTGTGCCGGCGTTATCTTTGAAAAAATTGTAGACAGTGCCATGACGCTCATAGTTTTCCTCGCGCATGGCCATCAGACGCAACTCATTCACCACCACATCCACGGCATCATCATCAAAACCGCGCTCCCATGCAGCCTCCTCCAACGTCAACCACACCGCCTCGCCACAGGCAACACAACGTATGCCCTTCTGCGCCAGATAATGCCGCGCAAACGGATAAATAATAATCAAATCCTCAATCGAAATTTCCCTCGTGATCTGTGTCTGCTTCTTCATCTTAAATCAAAAATCTAAAAATTTAAAATGTAAATCAAAAATCACATATCGTTAATCTTATATCGTATATCTACCGGTGGTTTTCGCGTAAGAGGTCATTCACTGTCTTAACAGGATTAAAAGTGCCCAACGGCACCTCCACGAACACGGTGATCCACTGTGCCATGGCCCCGTTCCATAATCCGGGCAGCTCCAGGGCTTTTAGCTCCCTGCCGTCCTTCGACTTCACCGAGATGAAACCCGTTGAAGGATCAATGAACTGCGTCAGGTCATAGGACTTGCCTTTCGCATCCTTCACACCGCACACCAGGTCAACGGGGTTGAAGTGGGTCGACCGCATGAAAATCTCCCTTTGACCCGGATTATCTCTGTTTATCTGTGATGCCTCCACGATCTGCAGCGACACCCTGCCATCCCTGTCCTTAACCCAGAATGGGCCGCCACCGGGTTCGCCCACATTCTTCACCATACCGCACACACGGACGGGACGGCTGAGCAGGTTAAGAAACCAGGTTGCTTTTTCCTTTGACGTCAGGGCCGGCAGATCCTCACGTACCTGCAGCATGACCTCCTCACGGCAGAAAAGGTCTATCTCGTCAAACAGGGCATCACCGGCCTCACCTCCTTCCAGATCCCTGATAAAACTGAAGATCTTTGATTGCAGCCGCAATAAATAACCCGCCAGGGCTTGTTTGTAAAGCACCGTCACCACCTTCTCCCGGTCCGGGACCACATTATCGATATTCTTTATAAAGATGATATCCTGTTTCAGGTCGCTGAGGTTGAAGATGAGAGCACCATGACCGCCGGGGCGGAACACGAGACGGCCCTCATCATCACGGAAGGGTTGGTTGTCCAGGTCCACAGCCAGCGTATCGGTAAAGGGTTGCTGAAGGGAGAAGGTGACATCAAAGAGATGCCCCGACAACCGCTCATAATATGCTCTGATCCTGTCCCAGTGCGACCGGAAATGATCCAGGTGCTCGGGGCTCACGGTGAAATGCACGGCCACCTTACCCGTGCGGTCTTTGCAGTATAACGATCCTTCGACGAGGTGCTCCTCCATGGCCGTCCGCGCTCCTTCGGGGTAAGAATGAAATTTCAAAAGACCCTTCGGCAGGAAAGCGTAATTCAGACCCTCGCCACCAAGCAAATGGCGGATGACCGAACGGTAATCCTTTGCGCTGAGGGCCTCGGCGACAGGCCGTCCGTTCCGGTGCGCCACCTGGGTCAGGTCGCCGTAAAAGGCAAAGCGGTCCAGGCTGTCGATAAACTCCTTCACCGACGCAAAGCTTTTGTCGTTCAACAGGTGGTGCTGATCCTTATCCCGTGATGACGCCGTCACGGCGAACTCGAAAAGGTGCTTGAACATGCGGCTGGCGGCGCCCGAGGCAGGAACAAATTTGACGGCCGTGATCTGCCCCGACCGTTCCCTGTAATAACGCGCCAGCGCGTTCACCTCCTGCTCACTGAACACCCTTATGCCATGACCGGCAGTGGCCGGCGCAACTAAGTTGACATAAGGTATACCGTTGACGAAATAACCGATCTGCTCCTCAATGGTCTTCAGCGTGATACCTCTGGAATGGATCTGGTCTAAATCATTGTCGTCGAAAACAGGAAGCATTTTATGGCTTTTATTTGCCGGCAAAAATACCAAAACTTAGAACAACTTTTTTGTTTGCTAATGCAACTATTTGGCAGGTCTACAGGTCTGCAGGTCTACAGGTTTACAGGTTGTAACATGTTAATTTCAATCCTCTTGCTCAAATCAACCTGCAACCTGTGCCCTGCAACTTGCAACCTCCAACTCACAGCTACTAAAATAGTCTCTAAAAATGGGCCCAAACCACATCCGGGACAAAAAAACTTGCTTTTCACATAAATATATTTTAAATTAGCAATCGATATTATCAATGTAATTTTAATATGATATGAAAAAATTCTGTTTCACTGTTTTTATTTCTCTCCTGTTAATAAGTTCAATTAGACCCCTAAATGCCCAGACCTATTGGACTTTACCCGATTCAAATGTGATTTGGGGCGTGGCCTATGCTCTGGTTTATCCTCCGCCATGGGGTTATAATTATTATTATCAGTACTTTATAACAGATGATACACTGGTAAATGGCATCGTTTATCATCGACTTGAGAAGGCTGATTATGATATTTTCTGCAAACAAAACATTAATTATAGAATGTATGCGGGTGCATTTCGGAATGATGTTCCTGATAAGAAAGTATATTATTTACCCCCTGATTTTGACCATGATACATTGCTGGATGATTTTTCACTTTCGATAGGTGACACATTGCCACCTTCATATGCAAATATAGCTTATCCGAATGTCTACGTTATTTATATCGATTCGATTTTAATCAATAGTAATTACCATAAACGATTTATGCTTGCCGGGAGTGGTATGGATATTTATCTCACAGAGGGTGTAGGGAATAGTACAGGTCCACTCGAGGGGATGGCTTATTTTGAAGGTGGAGGATGGCTGTATTGATTCGAATGGAACAACATCTCAAATAATGCTCATAGTGATCCGGTCTGTTGTCACTTGACTACAGATACTTGTTATAATGTCGGAATTAAAAAAATCACACAGCAGGAAAATCATCTGATGATCTATCCCAATCCCTGCTCCACAGGAAATATCTATATTGAAACAAATAATATCGACCTGCCCTTTGAAGTCGCGATCTACAATACTTATGGGAGTGTGATAAAAAAATTCCGCATACAGCAAAATCATACTTACCTGAGTCTGAATGGATTTAATAAGGGTATCTACCTGGTGATTGTTCATTCAAAAAGTGATTTACTCAACGCTAAATTTGTGATAAACTATCTGTCAGTCTTAAGGTCTAAGGGTCTACGGGTCATCAGGTATTCAGATATCTACTACATGCAACCCGAAACTCGAAACCCGCAACCCGCAACCCGTAACCCGCAACTCTCTTAATTTTCTATTTCCTAATTTTATCCCCCCCTTTTAATTCTTGATATTTATTTCTAATTTTGCACTCTCCTTCAGCCCAGGTGGTGGAATTGGTAGACACGCTACTTTGAGGGGGTAGTATCCGTTAGGATGTGCAAGTTCGAGTCTTGTCCTGGGCACCGCAGCCCAAGTGGTGGAATTGGTAGACACGCTACATTCAGGGTGTAGTGGCCCCTGACGGCCGTGCAAGTTCGAGTCTTGTCTTGGGCACCCAGAGAGCGAACCCCGGATGCTGTCCGGGGTTTTTTGCAGGATACATCATGTTTATTCGATCGCTTTATCTGTCCCTATTATTCCTTGCCTTTCTCATCGTGGAACCGGTGACGGCCCAGGTTCAGCCGGTGACGGTGACCCCCGGCGGCGGCATCTGCCTGTTCAGCCTCCACAATCCCGCATATCGCCACGATCCTGACTTTCAGCATTTGATAAACATCCTCGCCGATGCGCTCCAGAAAGATATCGGCGCCACCGACTACTCCTGCTCTTACACCACCGTTGCCACAAGCGAAGGAGATGGTGCCGGCACACTCCGGCTCAGGATACTCATACACCGGGATACGTGCTACGGCGATGTCATCTATAAAGATTTCGACATGGCGGAACAGCTCTCACCCGGTCGCGTCAGCCTCGATCTGATGATCTTTTTCGGGGAACGGGATACGGTCCGGCGACACGTCGGCAGGGTGGCGATCGCTGAAGACGGCAACGGCAGCGCCACGGTCACCATCCCCTGGCCGCAGGAAAAAACCGTTGCCACCGTTAAACTTCAGCACATGATCTTCGGGTATGATGAAGCCGGAATACGAGCCTTCGATGACAAAATACAACAGATCAACGATTATTATATCTCCTGCGCTCTTGCTGACACGGCGATGAGGATGATCGAGCGCACACCGGTGAGCCCGGCCCTCATCCTGCCACTGACTTTCATACGTTACCTGCAAGCAGATCAGATCATCACCCGCTTGAACACCAAACATTTCATAGCCGGTCTTGATCTTACGCATAACGATCCGGACGGGTACCTCCGGCGCTTAAAAATATTGAACTACAAACAGTCCCTGTTCCGTCAGGAGCTGCTGTCATCCGTAAACCACCTTCCTGATCACAGCCTGTCCTGTGATCCCCGGGCCTTAGCCGCAGAGTACACCGGCTTCTTCATTCATTTCTTTGACCTTTCAAAAATCAACGGGTACCTTTCCGGGACAAATTATTTTGGCTTCGGCAGGCTTTCCTTCACAAATGCCATGCTGGCGGATTATTCCGTGTTTCTGGCCGCTGCGGGGTCGAAACTTCATGGTGATGTCTCTGTCCGTTACCCTGTCAACGTTCTGATACACGCCTACCTGCAGTCCGTCTTTCATCAGGCTGATTCTCTTCTCGGGCAGGAGAGCTTTACAGAGGCGCAGGATCTGCTTGCGGGCGCCGGCAGTCTGACCCGGCTTCTCCCCTGCCCTGACGGTGCCGGTGCTTTATTCCGCCGGCAGGCTGCCGCCGTTTATGGCCTCTACGACTTTTATCTCATGCTGGCACGCCGCGCCATGAATGCCGGGATGCCGGATCTGGCCGGCGAATACCTGGCACAGGCCGCAGAACTGCAACGCGACAACCCGCAGTTCATCGCCACCGACGTGGCCGTGCACAGCAGCCGGGCGGTCCTCCATGACAGCCTTTTGATGATAACCGGTCGTCCGCTCATACAGGAGAAACTAAGCACAGCACGTATGCATGTTTGGGGTAATGAACCCGGCAAATCACGTCGTATCTATTACGAATGCCTGGACCTCATGCATGCCTACGATCTGACCGACGACACGGTGACCGTCGCCGCCATGCGGCAGCTCGACTCACTGATCAATGACAGGACGTGCCGCAATACGGCCGTCACCTGCCGACAGATGATCGCCGGCGCGCTTGAAAGCCTTCATAAACAACACTACTTGACCGCTGCATCTGCACTCCGGCAGGTGATGAACCTCACCCACGAAAATGAAGGCTGTGATTTGCAAAATGAAGCCGACTCGGCAGCCGCTGTCGCTGAAGAATATACCCCGGCGATCGAATTCATGACGATGCTGAAAAACCTGCAGGATGACCTGAAGACCGGCGATTGCAAAAAAGCTGCTGAACGTTATAAGACCATCAGCTCCTTTTATTATGATTTCAATGTGAAGGCGTTCGGCATCGATCTACCTGCGTTTAATGACATGCTTCAGGCGTATGCCGGAAACTCCATGATTTTATGCTATGTGGCCGGTCTGACTGCTGTTAATGATCTCACCGGAGCCCTAAGCACCCTGATGTTGTTGAAGGAGAGAGACTGCGATCCGCTTCTTACGGCCGACGTCCAGAGGAAGCTGGGTGCCGCCATGGCACATCTGGACCATGCTGCCGACCCCTCCGCCACTCCAGGCGACAAGGTAAACGAATACATCCACGGTAATAAATGGCTGGATGCTTTCCGCAAAGCCTACCTGAAATCGTGGTGACGATGACAGCCTTTCCATCTTATTATTTTTTATATTTACCATCCGTTATCTGATCACCTCATCATGGCCAAAAGAGATGCGCTTTTCCTGCACTTAGTCTTCGCAGGCCTTTTGGTCATGGCTTTCCTTTTCAGCGAAGAGCGTCTCTATGCCGATGCCGGCTATTACCTCTCACGGGTGATCAACGGCAGAGGATTCTGGATAGAACACAACAGGCTGATACTTTTTTTTTCACAGATCCTGCCCTGGCTCGCCGTCAACGCCCGCCTGCCCCTCAAAGCCGTCATCATTCTTTATTCGCTGGGTCATGTCCTGTACTTCTACCTTCTTGCCCTCATAGCCTTCTACCGGTTGGGTGACCGGTATGCCGCACTGGCCCTTGTTCTGGTTCAGATCACCGGCATCGGTCAAAGTTACTTCACCCCGCAGTTTGAGATGTACTACGGCATCGGGCTGCTGATCCTTTTCAGCACCCTGCTGGCTAAAATAACCTGTCGCGAACTGCCCCGCAGCACGATGAACATCACCCTGCTGTTGATACTTGGTGCACTCGTTATCACCAGCCATCCCGTTAACCAGTACTTATTCCTGTTTGTGCTGGCGTGGGATGTCATAAAAAATAAAAGAAAAGTGGACAGGCTGCATGTTCTCCTTGTCAGCCTGCTGGTCCTGGGTATGATTTATAAATGGTTCACCTTCAGTCCCTATGAGCAGGGAAAAGTCGGCCTCTTGCTTCACTTCCGGTCTCACAAGCATTATCTTCAGTTGCTGAACCTTCATTACCTGTCGGACCTTGTCATCTACCTGATCAGATATTACTGGGATGCGGGGCTGCTGTTTCTTATCACACTGATTGTCTTTATCAGGTCAAAAGAATATTCCCGGATGATCCTTATTCTTATTTTTTCCGGAGCCTATCTCCTGCTGGTCAACGTCACATATAACGGTCTCGAAAGCGGCAGGTACATGGAACAGGTTTACTTTCCCATCGTTTTCCTTGTCTTGTGGCCTTATATCGATGGTGTCGTCAGGAAACCGGGTACCGTCATCCGTGCCGTGACGCTGGTCATGTTGACATTGATCGTGGTTATCCGGCCTGCAGGCATCGTTAAAGCGGGTCATCATTTCAGGGAAAGGATGGCACAGATCAAGGGGATGGTTGCTTTCAGCCGTCAGATGCCTGGCAACAAGTTCTATATCGCACAGGCAACCCTGAACCAAAGCACGATGGATTTCGGATGGTCGCTGCCGGTGGAATCCATGCTGCTGAGCGCCGAAGGAAGTCCACAACGGGCCGTTTCGGTCGTCACGCAAGAGGATTTGGTAGCGGCGGAAAAGATACGATACCCTGATCCGGATCAATTTATCTTCACCCGCTGGGAGGTGGATGATGACAGTTATCTGAACACCCGTTATTTCCAACTGACACGCTGCGTATACAGGCCCCTTTTCATAACACCTGACGCCTTACGCCGTTACGGCGAGAAACTGCATCTGTCCATTGAACCCCGGAAAAAATACAATGCCAACACAACGGTAGCAATCCTCGTCCATATCCGTAATCGTAATACACCTCCCGGCACCTCTCTCTTTGGCTGCACCCCTCTCCTGTCCTGTCACTGGTATCACAACGGACAGCTTTATCAATGGGATGGCATCAGAACACCCGTTAAGAGTGGTATTAATAACCGGCTGAAACAAACCGTTATGGTTCAAACTCCACAGGAACCCGGTGAATATCTCCTCACGGTAGAAATGCTGATTGAAGGGAAAATGTGGTTCGACAATGGGGTGAGCAAAATGGTGAAGGTGGAATAATAACTGGGAGCTGCGAGCTGCAAGAGGGAGGTCTTCAGGTCTGCAGGTCTACTGGTCTACGGGTCTTCAGGTCTTCAGATCGGCAGGTCGGGATCAGAGTTTGGAGAGAGGGGAATATTGCGCGATCATACGATTGAACGATGGCTGAAGTACTTCGTTCAATCGGGCTATCGGCCATCGATCAATCGTGCAATCAATTATTCTTTTACCCATTTGCCTTCTTCAACCTTCTTCCCATCCTTCGTGAAGGTATACACATAATTTCCGGGGCTTAGATCACCGGCATACAGAGTTGTTTCATCATGTGTAATGGATTTTTGAAGGACAACCCTGCTATTCATGTCATAAAAGGTTAACATCAAGTCCTTCAAGGCTGTGCTGATATGGATGATGTCTTTCCCCGGATTCGGATAAAGGATGACTTCGCAAATCTTGAAGTTCTTATCTTCCGGAATGGAAGTGACAAGCCCGTTCTCGTCCACTTTCAAAACATGGATATCGCATTCCTGGTATTGAACGTTATGGTCGTACCGGTGTGAAACCATGATGCATCCTCCGTCCTGAGTAGCTTTAAGAGCCCACAGGAAATAGAAGGCATCGCCGCCGTAATATTTTTTCCATTTCAGGTTCAGGTTTGAATCGAGGTTGCATAATTCAATCCAGGAGGGTTCATTTTGATATGGAACATGATTGGGAATAACGTTAAAGGTTCCACCAAAGTAAATATTATCTTTTGAAAGGAAATCGACATTTTGGTATACACCGGGAAAAACGATAGTATCATGATTTAAATCGGTAAAAAACTCATTTAACAACAAGTCGGAAGTATCGAGCTCCAACAGGCCCATATTCCTACTATTAAGATAATCACATTTGCCGGTTACCAAATATGTCGTATCACTTAACCACTCTGCACAGTTATTTTGATTTATAGTGTGTGGAAGGGAATCAACAGACAAAATATTGAAATTAGTATCCAAATCAATAATATTACTAACAGTTATCGAACTATTAAAAATGCCGAATGCAAAAACTTTATAACCAATATTTCCCTTCAATTCCAGCATATCATAAGCCCACTGCATATTATCCTGAGGATAAAAAACCGAACATAAGCTGTCTCCATACATTGAAATTTTATAAAAAAACAGATCTTGTAAGGTTTCCGTATTGTAACTCATTCCGCTTATTATGATATCATTTTTACTGTTAATAAGAGAATGTAAATCCCCTATGATATCATCCGGAGGAATAACATAGTCATATTTGATAAAGGAATTAAGATTATTATCAGCTTTTAACATTAAAATTTTAGTTAATGTGCTCTCCCCGGAACCGCCCATAATAATTATGCTATCTTTCATGTAATTGTATACAGTAAAAAAATTATTTGCTGTGTCAGAATTCCCAAATTCCCTTTCATCCAGTATTTTACCATCTGAACTGACTTTAACCAATAATCCTTTTTCTTCAAAAGGATACCATTGAACCCCTTTTCCAATTAGAAAAAAATTACCGACAGCATCCTCAATGACATCTGCCGGATTTTCATCCCTATCGGTCTTTATTAAGAATTCAAATGTGTTTTGGGAATAACTTTCAAATAACTGTAAAAAGAAAAAAATCAAATAAATATGTCTCATTAGTTTCATATTAAGGATACACACCATAAGTCACAGTCGGTGTGTATCCTAAATTATTAGTTATGGTGTTTTAGCTGGATCAATGGTTTGAAGTCTTACCCCATATTGGATGGAAT
>Ga0172365_10001095_pt1 | contig 19250 bp, 17 predicted proteins | sample LakKivSesite48cm_FD_114535 | JGI IMG/M metagenome (GOLD analysis project Ga0172365, IMG submission 114535) | Sediment microbial communities from Lake Kivu, Rwanda - Sediment site 48cm | ecosystem: Environmental > Aquatic > Freshwater > Lake > Sediment | place: Rwanda: Western Province, Lake... | reverse complement strand
TGATGAACCCGCGATGGCCGAGAAAGTCGCCGTGATCGGAGTTGACGATCACCACGGTGTTCTCGCTCAAACCGCTCGACTCCAGCGCGGCGACGATGCGCCCGACGCTGTCGTCAATGTGCGTGATCGTGCCGTAGTAGAGCGCGGTCATGCGCCGGATGTCTTCCGGCTTCCAACGGCTGATGTCGAAATGGCCCTTGCGCGGGTCGAAGCCCTTGAGGAGCGGCTTGGTCGAACGGTCGTCCTCTGGCGGCAACGGCATGTCTGCGGGGTCGTAGAGATGCGCGTAATGCCCCGGCGGATCGAACGGATGGTGCGGCTTGATGTAGGAAACCCACGCGAAGAACGGCCGGTTCCGATCAATGTCGCCGAGGTAGTCGAGGAATCGGTCGGTGATCCAGGTCGTATGGTACGCCTCTTCGGGGATGGGCGACTTGAGTGCGCCGTACGTGTCGTGAAACCACGCGGGCGCTGCCTTTCGGAAAGCGTCCTCCTGGTCCCAGAGGTCTATCCAATCCACCATCCGGTGCGCCTCCCAGAGCCACCGGTGGTAGTCGTCTATCTGCCAGCCGAGGCCGTGCTGTTCGGCGAGGAGCATCGTATCGAAGCCGAGGTCGTGGTAGACAGGCATGAAGTGCATCTTGCCGAACGCGCCGGTCTGATAGCCCGCACCGCGCAGAAGCTGTGCGATGGTGAGGTTGTCGCTCGGCGTGACGCCGTTCGTCATCGCGCCGTGCGTGCGGGGGATTTGCCCGGTGAGCACCGATACCCGCGCTGGCACGCACATCGGGGCTGGGGTGTAGGCGTTCGTGAAGCGGACCCCCCGCGCCGCGAGCGCGTCAATGTGCGGAGTCCGCACGATGGGGTTCCCGGCGCAGCCGAGGCTGTCGGCTCTCCACTCGTCTGCGGTGATCATGAGGATGTTGGGGCGATCTGGTGGCATATCCTTGCGCTTTCCGGTTCGGGTTCTTACCTATCGTTCGGTATCTAATGTCTCACCACGGCGATGTTCACGCCAAGCCGATTCATCCCGGTGGGAGCGCGAAATCCTGAACGTGGGGAGGAACCCTCATGGCAGGCACAGGCCAAACGATGCGCATCGGCGACGGGAGCGCGTGGACCTTCGTCAACGGCGCCTGGCACGACGGCCCAGAGGACACGCTTGTCGTGCCGGGCGACCTCGTGCGCGAGGAAGGCTCCGGGATGCAGGGGCATCACTACGCCTTTCTGCACGAGGCGGAGTACGGCGACCTGCACGTCCGCTTCCGCTTCAGGCTCACCCCGCACTCCGACGCGGGCATCATCCTCCACGCCGCCAATCCGAGCGATTTCTTCGTGCTCCACTTCCCCGATTGCGGGCAGGCGGACCGCGCTCAGCACTTCTGGGTTGCGCTCTCCCGCATGGACGGGAGCGGCTGGATGCGGATCGTGAGCATGGACCTCGTGCGGCGCGTATCGAGCACCAATGGCCTCTGGCACGAGGCCGACGCGCACCTCATCGGCGAACGGCTCCACGTCCGCATTGACGGGCGAGGCGTCTTTGAAGTCTCCGACGCCGGGCTTCGCGGCTACGGCAGGTCAGGCGCGTACCTCTTCAACCGGGCGGAGCTCCGGGATGTCTCGCTTGAAGGCCGCGAAGGTCCCATTCGCCCCTGGGCACGCGAGAAGCATCCGCCGAAGCGTTGGTTCCATCCCCGGCCTGAGGCCGACTACGGCAAGTGGCAGCGCCCCGGACAGGTGGTGCGGACCCCAGGCGGCGACCTCCTCCTCAACTACACCGTGCAGGCAGAGCCGTATCGCGGCAATGTCACCCCGCTTGTGAGCCGTTCGTCGGATGGCGGCAGGACCTGGGCGAAGCCGGAGCCGGTGGCGGGCCTCAAGGTGGGCGCGTGGGAGGGCTGGGGGATGGTCGGCGTCTTCCCTGATGGCGTGTTGCGGATGCTTGTCCCCGGCGAGACATCGTGCCGTCGTGCGGAATCTCCCGACGACGGGCGGACGTGGACCGAGCCGCAGCCGGTCGCGCTTGCGATGAGCGTGCCGGGCCTCAAGCGCGTCCATCCGGGGCCGCTCGTGAATCTGGCGGACGGCTCGGTGCTCATGTTCGGCTACGGTGGACACGATTCAACCGTTCCCGGTTCCTCCATCTTCACCTGGGGGTCGCACCACTGCCGGGCCTTTGCCTCCCGTTCGACGGACGGCGGCAAGACGTGGTCCGAGTGGGCGAATATTGACGGCACGCTTGCAAGCGACGGCACGCCGGTGGACGGCAACCTCGACCTCACCGAGGTGTGCGGCGTCGAAATCGGCGACGGGCGAATCCTTGCGCTCGTCCGCCCGATCTACTCCCCCTGGATGTGGGAGACGTGGTCCTCCGACGGCGGCAGGACCTGGACGCCGTGTATGCGCGGCCCCTTCCCCGGATACGCCACGTCGAACATGATCCGCACGGCGTCGGGCGCGGTCCTCGTGGCGCATCGCCTGCCCGGCTGCACGGTCCACACCAGCCTCGACGATGGGCTGACGTGGGACCGGGGCACGATGATTGACTCCGCCATCTGGTGCATGGGCGGCATGGTCGAAGTCCAGCCGGACCTCGTGCTCTACGTGTACTACGATTCGTTCGAGTCGCTCATGCGGGCGCAGTTCATCCGGGTGACGCCGCGTGGCATCGTGCCTGGAGGGTAGGAGCAGCGTGGGTCACGCCGCCGGTACGAGAGAGGAGGATGCGGTCATGAAGGCAATCAGGGACTCGCTCTGGCTCTGGGGCACGCGGGTGAATGCCCTTTCCGAGCATTACAAGTTCCCGACCTCGCGGATGACTGTCGCTGGGGGGCTTCAGGTGCTCGGCATTGACCAGGCGATGATGTGCGGATTGCTTCCCCCCGCAGAAGAGGAATATGCCCCGGTCGCCCATTGCCGGAACCTCCTCTGGGAAATGAGCTTCGACGAGGGGTTCTCGTTCAAGCGACCGCTCGCGCCCATCCTCGCCCTGCACTGCGCTCACCCGAACGTCGTCGGCGTGCTGCTCGACGACTTCAGCACCACCGAGATCAAGAAAGGCGCAAAGCCGGACCTGCTGGCGAAAATGCGCGATGCAATGCCCGGATCGCTTCAGCTATGGGTGGTCATCTACTCCATGAGCCTGGATATTCCCAACCTCCCCGAATACCTGGAGCACGTGGACGGGATCAGCTTCTGGGTCTGGCACGCCCGCGACCTGCCCGACCTGCCGGAGCACGTGGCGCGATGCCACGAACTGAGCGGGCGCAAGCCGATGAACGTGGGTCTCTACCTCTACGACTTCGGGGAGAACCGTCCCCTCACGACCGAGCAGATGGCGGCCCAGGTGGGAACGGGGGTGAAGCTTCTGGAGGCCGGGGAGTGCGAGGGTCTCTGCTTCCTCAGTTCTTCGATCATGGACATAGGGCTGGAGTCGGTGGAATGGACCCGGCGGTGGGTGAACGGGTTGTGAGGACACGTGTCGCGCCCGCCGCGTTCGGCGGAAGTTGTCCCCTTTTTTTGGCCGTACCAGCCTGTGAACTGTCATCCTCATCCCGTATCTTTCCCTTTCGCTTACCGGATCAAACCCCCTGTCGAGAAAATACGAACGTGAGGACCCGCCAGATGGAATTCAAGCCGGATTGGGAAGACGCGCAGGAGCATTTCATCGCATGGTGGAACCATAGCTCGCTCAAGCGCGTGACGCTCGCGGTGTGTGCGCCGCGCCAGGTCTCTCTGCGGCCGATCCAGCCACCGGCGGATATGTGCGCCCAATGGCTCGACCCGGACTTCAGGATTGCGAGCGCGGAACGCGGCTTTGCGTCCACGTACTTCGGCGGAGAGGCATTTCCCTGGCTGGATACGCACATCGGCCCCGGCTCGCTCGCGCTCTACCTCGGATGCCCCGGCATCCTGCACGAGACCACCGTCTGGTACGCCCCTGTCGCGCATACGCCGGAGGATGTGCCACCGCTTGCGTTCGACCCGCAGAATGAGTGGTGGGTGGCGACCGTCCGCCTTGCGGAAGAGGGAATGAAGCGCGGACGAGGCAGGTACCTCACGTCGTTCCCCGACCTGATCGAAAACCTCGATACCGTCGCATCGCTCGTGGGCACTATGTCGCTTCTCTATGCCCTCATTGACGACCCCAGCAACGTCAAGCGACTCACGCACGAGGTGAACGACCTCTATTTCCGCTATTACGACGAATTCTACGAGCTTCTCGACGGGCCGCAACTGGGCAGCTGTTTCTCGGCGTTCCAAATCTGGGGACCGGGCAAGACCGCCAAGCTCCAGTGCGATTTCTCGGCCATGATCTCCCCGGAGATGTTCGCCGAATTCGTCGTCCCGGACCTCGCGGAACAGGCCGACCGGCTGGATTTCTCCGCGTATCACCTCGACGGACCGAACGCGATCTGCCACGTGGACGAACTGGTGCGGATTCCCAAGCTCAACGCCATTCAGTGGACGCCCGGAGCCGGTGCGCCCGGCGTAGGGAACGAGAAGTGGTGGCCGATGTATCGCCGGATTCTTGACGCCGGGAAGGGGCTGCTCCTGCTCGGAACGGCGTATGAGGAGGTCGAACCGCTCGCCCGCTTCCTGGGGCCGGACGGAGTGTACATCGGGACCTCCGCTCCCACGGTAGAAGCCGCCGAGGATTTGCTCCGCCGGGCGGAAACGTGGTAGGCGAGCGCTCCTTAATGCACGATGCACTCACGATGACTCCTCATTGAACAACACCTTGGCCGGGTGCTGGGGGGCATTTCGACTCCGGTCTCTCGCCACAAATCAAGCTACCGAGAAGAGTTCGTTTCATTTGGTGGCACGGATTTCGTATTTTCTTTCCACGAAGCGATGAAGTGCCGATGCGTACGCTCTTCGACCCGAAACGTGCGATGAAATCACGTCAAGAAGACGGACACTTGTCCAGGAGGCGGACCGCACCGAAGAGAGGAGCCTTCGTCCTGGGGAGGCTCCTTTGCGTGGTGGTGCTCGTGCTTGCGACGACACTCGGCAAGGCTCAGGAGTTCCCGGTTGACCTCACGGAACTGAGCCTTGAAGAACTGATGAACCTCCAGGTCACCATGGTTTCGCGCAAACCCGAGAAACTTTGGGGAGCGCCAGCGGCGGTCTTCGTCATCACTCAGGACGACATCAGGCGTTCCGGAGCGAGAAGCTTGCCGGACGTGTTGCGCATGGCCCCCGGCATATATGCTGCCCACATTGACGCGAACATGTGGGTGGTCACTATCAGAGGGTTCGCAGGACGATTTGCCAATAAGCTGCTCGTGCTCATTGACGGGCGGTCAGTGTATACTCCCCTGTTTTCCGGCGTGATCTGGGAAACGCATGACCTCATGTTGGAGGATATCGAGCGCATCGAGGTCATTCGAGGACCGGGCGCCACGCTCTGGGGTGCGAACGCGGTCAACGGGGTCATCAACATCATCACGAAAAGCGCAAAGGACACCCAGGGGAGCTACCTAAGCGCGGGTGTCGGAACGGAAGAACGGAACTTCGGCGCCTTTCAATATGGCGGTAGGATCAGAGAACGGGCCTTCTACCGGGTTTATGTGAAGTACGCCGAACGGGACAAGTTCGGCGATCCGCCGGGATACAAAGCTGCCGACGCGTGGAGCACGCAGCGCACCGGTTTTCGCATTGATTGGGACGCCTCGCACGAAGACGCGGTGACCCTCCAGGGCGACATCTACGGCGACGAACTGGGAAATACCCATGAGCTTGTGAGGGTGGTGGACAACACCCTGCAACAGAAAGTCTTCACGGCCACTGGGACGTACTCGGGAATGAACGTCCTGGGCCGGTGGAAGCGCACGCTCTCGCGCACCTCCGAGCTGGCGCTTCAGGTCTACTTCGACCACCTCAAGTTCGACGATGCGATCGTCAAGGAAACCCTGAATACCTTCGACTTCGACTTCCAGCACCACTTCGCCATCGGAGAGCGGAATGATGTCATCTGGGGCCTGGGATGCCGTTATCCGAGCGAGGACGCTGACAGCATGTTCACCCTCTGGGACAGGCCCGCACGCCGCACGAACCGGCTCTACAGCGCGTTCCTGCAAGATGAGATCGCGCTTGTCCTGGAACGGCTCACCCTGACGGTCGGGACGAAGCTTGAACGGAATGATTACACGGGGCTTGAGGTTCAACCGAACGTGCGCTTCGCGTGGTTGCCTCACGAACGACACATGGTATGGGGAGCCGTCTCGCGTGCCGTCAGGACGCCCAGCCGCGCCGAACGCACCGGACACCTCGTGACCAGCGTAGTCCCGCCGGATGAACTGCCGCCCGGCACGCCCATGACCTTGCTCTCGTTCGCGGGGACCTCGGAATTCGTCTCAGAGGTGCTCATCGCCTACGAACTCGGGTATCGCTCCCGCCTGACCGACTGGTTTTCCGTTGATCTGGCGACGTTCTACAACGACTACTCGAACTTGCGCACCGGCGAGCCGGGCGATCCGATCTTCGAATCCGAACCGCCACCTCCTCATGTCCTCTACCTGGTCACTCCGATGAATAAGGCCGATGGGACCGCGTATGGCGGCGCAGTGGAGGCCGATTTTCAGGTCCGCCCATGGTGGCGCGTTCGTGGGGCTTTCTCCTACTTCACCCTGGACTTGCGCCCCAGGAAGGATACGAAGGAACTCTCTGTGGAAGACAGGGAAGGCGACAGCCCAAAGAAAGTGGTCTACGTGCGTTCCTCCATGGACCTGCCCAGGGACCTTGATCTTGATGTGATAGCGCGCTACGTAGATGAGATACCCAACAGGCATTACACGGACGAAGCGGGTAGGTCGGTCAGGGTAGGGAGCTATCTCACATTTGACGTTCGGCTGGCGTGGAAGCCCGTGCGGAACGTCGAACTGTCGCTCGTCGGTCAAAACCTGCTCAATAGCCCCCGCGTGGAGAACGATTGCGAGCTGGGCTTGGCCGTGCCTACCAAAGTGCAGCCAGGGGTATACTGCGGGGTGTCATGGAAGTTCTGACGATCTCTCGTATGCGATTCAGGGCATGTGCGTGACCACGCGATCTTCTCGAACGAGAGCGCGGTGGAGTGGACAACTTCACGGATGGGCGTCACTCATGAAGAGATATGCCTGCGCAACGTTCGTTTTGGCGGCGGCGGTGGTCGTCGGCGCGAGAGAGCTACCGGTTGACCTGAGCGCGTTGAGCCTCGAAGAACTCCTCAGCATCGAGGTCGTCATTGCCTCACGGAGGCCGGCGCGGGTCCTTCACTCTCCTCCTACTATTCTGCTGATCACTCAGGAGGAGATTCGTCGCTCCGGGGTTGGCGGCGTTCCCGAAGCTCTGCGGTCGGCGCGCCCGACGTGCATTGCCCACACTGGTGAGGATCGGCAACGGATCAACGGCTGCGGACCTGAAGACGAGGCCCCGATCCGCGTTGACGGGCGAAAAGAGCGCACGCGGCTCTATTCCGCGCTCTCCGGCGAGCGCCACGGGGTTGTGCAGGCGAACGACGAGTGCGCCTGGACGATTCGCGGTCCGGTGCGGTTTCCTGGCATGCAAATGCAGCCGATGGATTCGTCAGCATCTTCGCAGGACCAGCGCACCGCGCTCGCCGGGTTTTAAGGGGGTGCGCTGCAATGGTAAGGATGAGGTCTGAGGTATTTGGCAAGGTGAGACAGGCTTCGCAGGGGTCCAGCGCCGACATGCGCGATGCATCGAACTAAGTGGTCCTCTCGCCAAGTTTCGGAGATTTTCGTGACCCCACCCCGGCCCTCCCCGCACGCGGGGAGGGAGGCTTCGTCCCCCCGCGTGCGGGGGGATTTGAGGGGGGTATGAATGTGGTGAGAACTTAGCGAGAGAACCACTAAGGAACCGTTCTTAATGGCCAAGTTCGCCCCGGTAACCTGGCTCGTGTTGATAATGGCGGCGAGTGGAGCGTGCACAGGCTTCGTTGAACTGACGGAATTGACGTTAGAAGAACTATGAGTATCGAGGTCATCGTGGTTTCCCGGAAAGTGGAGAAGCTCTCGGAAGCTGCGGCGGCGGTCTATGAGATTCCGCTTACCGGGCAAAACCTGCTCCACAAGAGCCATTTGGAGTTTATTCCGTTTGCCTCTGTGGGAGCGCAGCACACGTATGTCGAACGCGGCGTGTATGGAGCGATAACATGGCGTTTCTGATGAGCGCACTCTTCGCGGGCGCTCTTTCACGGGACGCCCGTCGCGGAAAGCTCATGGACCGAACCCCAGGGCGGAAGCACCGCTTCTCAAAGGGATGCTTTCCTTTCCTGCTCTTGTTGCTTACCGTCCATGGGGAAGGCGCTCGTGCGCAGGGCCAGATTCGCCTGAGCGAATACGAGCTGAAGGCGGCCTTCTTCTTCAACTTCGCCAAGTTCGTTGACTGGCCTGCCGAGGCATTTGCAGATTCCAGCACGCCGATCACCATCGGGATCATCGGGAGGACCCTTTCGGGGCCACCCTTGACCAGACTATCCGCAACAAGAGCGTCAAGGGCAGGCGGCTCAGCGTCGCACGATACCAGAGGGTTCAAGACATAAGGAACTGTCACATCCTGTTCATCAGTGCCTCGGAGGAAAGCTCTATCCCGCAGATATTGGATAAGGTGAGAGGCTCCAGCATCATGACCGTGGGCGAGGTTGAGGATTTTGCACGGGATGGAGGAGTCATCAACTTCGTCCTGCGCGAGAACAAGGTTCGCTTTGAGATCAACGTGAGCGCTGCGGAGAGAGCAGGGTTGAAGATCAGTTCGAAGCTACTGAAGCTGGCAGACATTATCAGGGATGGGGGAGAGGAGCGCTCCGACTAGAGCGACGCATCCGGGAACGCCGCACGCTGCCGCAGAGCGGTGAGCCTGCGCGAAGGGGGTACGTCGCGTGTTCGGCGTGCTTCCCGGTGCGACCAAGCCCTGGGGCATTCGCCGCAGGCATGACTGCTTCAGGGGGGATGGGGACCATGTCACTCTTTCTTGATCTGACAATCAGGCGCAAGCTTACCCTGATTATCATGTTCACAAGCGGGATCGCCCTACTCCTCGTATGCGGAGCATTCATCACCTACGACCGCATCACCTTCAAGCACGCAATGACGCAAAAGCTCATGATCCTCGCAGAAGTGATCGGGGACAACAGCACCGCCGCGCTCACCTTTGACAATAGACAGGACGCGCAGGAAACGCTCGCTGCGCTCAAGGCAGAGCCGCACATCGTCTTGGCCTGCATCTACCGGAAGGCCGACGGGGTTTTCGCCGTGTACCATCGTGACAGCGTGCATACGGCCTTCCCTACCTCGGTCCCCCAGGGGGACGTGTCCGCGTTCAAGGACTCTCACCTTGAGCTCTTCCACCAGATAATCCTCGACGGCGAGCACATCGGCACGATCTATCTCCAGTCTGATCTTCAGGAACTGCACTCCCGTCTCAATCGCTATGCTGGGATTGTGGTTATCTTCATGCTCGGATGTTCTCTCGTGGCCTACTTCGTGTCATCAAGGCTGCGACAAATCATTTCCGGTCCGATCCAGCACCTGGCCGACGTGGCGAAGATCGTCTCCGGGAAGAAGGATTACTCGATCCGGGCCGTGAAGCGCAGCAACGACGAACTGGGGTTCCTTGTCGAGCAGTTCAATGGGATGCTGACGCAGATTCAGGAACGCGACGCTGCCCTGCAAAAGACCCACGATGAACTGGAGACACGCGCTCAGGAATTGCAGAAGGAACTCACCGAGCGCAAACGGGCGGAGGAGGAACGAGAGCGGCTGGAGTCGCAGATTCGGCACGCGCAGAAGCTGGAGAGCCTTGGCATCCTGGCAGGTGGGATTGCGCACGACTTCAACAACTTGCTCACGAGCATGCTCGGCAACTCAAGCCTCGCGCTCAGGAAGCTTCCGCCCAATTCGCCCGAATACGAGTACATCCAACAAGTGGAGAATGCGGCGCAACGTGCGGCAAACCTCACCCGGCAGATGCTCGCCTATTCGGGTAAGGGTCAGTACGTGGTAGAGGTGGTGAACCTCTCCAACCTCATCGGGGAGATGGAGCATCTCCTCCAGTCTGCGGTTTCAAAGAAAGCCAATCTGAGGTATCACTTCGCGCAGCAACTGCCTCCCATCGAGGTGGACAGCAGTCAGGTCAGGCAGATTGTGATGAACCTCGTGACCAACGCTTCCGAGGCCCTCGGCGACCAGGATGGCTTCATCATCCTGCGCACTGGGGTCATCAAGGCCGACCGGGAATACCTTTCCGACAGCGTCATTGACGACGAGCTTCCCGAAGGAGAATACGTCTACCTCGAAGTTGCGGACACTGGCAGTGGGATGGACCTGGAGACGCAAAAAAAGGTATTCGATCCTTTCTTCAGCACGAAATTCCCCGGACGCGGCCTTGGGCTTGCAGCGGTGCTGGGCATTGTCCGGAGCCATCAGGGGACGATCAGGCTCTACAGTGAACTCGGCCACGGCTCGACGTTCAAAGTGCTCTTCCCGGCAAGCAGCAAACCGGAACAACCCCTCGCCGCACCGCCTGAAATCGAGAAAGAGGTCCTGCCTGGCCAGGGGACGGTGCTTGTCGTTGACGACGAGGAGTACGTCCGCCTTCTGGCGAAGACCATCCTAGAAGGTTCAGGATTCACAGTGCGTGCCGCGAAAGACGGACGCGAAGGGATCGAGGTCTACCGTCAGTATGCCGATGACATCGTAGCGGTGTTGCTCGATATGACCATGCCGGTGATGAACGGCGAGGAGACGTTCAAAGAACTGCGGCGCATCCAGCCCAACGTGCGGGTGATCCTCTCCAGCGGCTACAGCGAACAGGACACCATTCGCCGTTTCTCCGACAAAGGGATTGCAGGGTTCGTGCAGAAGCCTTATCAGCCGGATGTTCTCCTCAAGAAGCTCCACGAGGTATTGAATGCCTGACCCTGGGCCTGCCGAGGAAGCAGGCTCACGCCCCGTGCTTCGGCGCGGAGGAACCGATCTCTTCGCACATCTCGACGAGCGCAAGCACCCGTTCATCGGGCGTTCCGGCTTCGATGTCGGCGAGGACCAGATCGCACGGCCCGTAGCGTGCGGCGATGTCTTGGAAGTCGGCCCGAATCTCGTCGAGGGACTTGTTCGCCACGTCCATGGGCGTATACATGAGCGCACGCCGCCCGTGCGGAAAGGCTTCCCGCGCCCGCGCAAGGTCTGAATCCTGCCCCATGTCAATGTACCCAACGTGCAGAACCGTCGCGTACGAGTCAACGTAGGGGTCGGCATTCCAGGCGCAGTTGTGGATGCCGATGCAGCCGAAGGCTTCCGCAATGCGTCGGTCGTAGGGAAGGAGAAGCTCCCGGTAGACCTTCGACGAGACCATGTTGACGAGGCAGTTGCTCACCGTGAAGAAGCCGATCTCCACGCCGCTTTTTCGCTGACGTTCGTGAAGCCGTCGAGCGCCCTCGGTCATCGTGGTGCAGAGGCACTCGAAGAGATGACGGCAGCGCTCCGGCTCTTCTATCAGATCGAGAAAAAGCTGTTCGCCGCGCAGGCGTTGAGCGTTGTTGAGGATGCCCTGCCAGTTGATGAAGCCCTCGATGCGGCCTTCGTGTGCGGCAATCCACTCCACCTGCGCCATGAGGCTCCGGAACGCGGGGTTCGCCTCGAGGTCGGGCGGCTTGAGGGCGTCCACTTCGTCGTCGGTGAGGTACTGGTGCGCGCAATTGGGCCAATTGTCCGGCGCGTACACGACGGGCACGCCGTAGATCGCCGCGACAAAGCTCGCGCCGTACGTCCCGGTGAGGAGGTCCAGGGGCGCGTCGGGGCGGTTGATGCCGCCGATGGCCGTGCCGGGAAAGCGACGCCGAAGTTCGCCTCTCATCGCGAGGATAGTCTCGCGCCGATACGCCGGGTCGGTATGCCATCGCTCGCCGAAGTCAATTCCGAGCGCGGTGCGGTACCACTTCGGCGTGAACCCGATCTCCGGGCGCAGGAACGGTTCGTTTCCTTCTACACGACGGCGCGTCGCCGGAGCCGCCGGGGCAATGTAGCTGATCAGTCGGCACGGTGTGTCGGACACCACGTTGCCTCCCCATGCGCTTTTCGGTGAGGAACTGTGCATGTCGAGTAAGGGCAAGGCATGCCTCGCCCCTACAAGATATTGTTTTGACACGCTTTGTAGGGGCGACTTACGAGTCGCCCCTGTAGTCCGTGATGAAGTGGTATTATTCGGAACCCGTATCAGGCGTTCTTCGCTTTCTCGGCGAGGTGATGCCAGTCTTCGGCGAAGCTCCTCTCGCCCTTTCCCGCAGGACCGGCCAGCCCCAACTGCCCCTTCCCCGTGACGGGTTCGCGGATGCCCTCCACCATGGGGTCCGCGTACCGGAGGAACCACTCCTCCAGACGGGCTTTCATCTCGCTGCGCCTGCCCTCGTGATCGGCGCTCTCGATGAGATTATCCTTCTCATCGGGGTCGTGTGCGAGATCGTACAGCTCGTGCGGGCCGTACGGGTAGCGGCGGACATACTTCCATTCCCTGGTGCGGATCATGCGGACGGGGCCGTACTCGTCGTACACCACGACGCTTTCCCGTCCTTTGAGCGGCTCGCCTCTCAGGAGAGGGGCAAAGCTCCGGCCCGGCAGCCTGTCGGCTTCGGGATTTGGCATGTCCAGATATTCGAGGAGCGTGGGCATCACGTCGTAATGGCTGAGGAGTGCTTCGCACACCTCTCCTTCGGGTGCGCGCCCCGGTCGGGAGATGAGCGCGGGAACCTTCACGGAGGTGTCGTACATGTTCAGGGGGAACGTGCCGTTGCCTTTGCCATAGATGCCGTGATGGCCCATGTTCATGCCGTTGTCGCTCGTGAAGAGGACGAGCGTATTTTCCCGCAGGCCCATGGCCTCCAGCCTGTCGAGGATGCGCCCGACGTTCGTGTCCATCGCCGTCACCGCCGCGAAGTACCCGCTCAGGATCGCTCTACGGCTCACCTCGTCGTAGCCGTACGGCGCGGAGTTGATCTGCCATGGGTGCATGGCTTCGAAGGGGATTGACTCGAACCGGCACTCGGTGTGGTAGGAATCGTAGAGCTCCGCAGGATGGTGCTCCCGCCCCCAGGGGCTGTGCGGGGCGGTGTAGTGCACGCTCAGATAGAACGGGTTTCCACCCGACCCCTGTTCGTCGAGGAACTTCAGCGCGTTGTCGGTGATCACGTCGGTCACATATCGCGGCTCTGCATACAGTTTCCCGCTCTTCACCATCGGCGCGTTGTAGTAGGGGCCACCGCCCTTGGCGTGAACTTCCCAGTAGGAGAAGCTCTTCTGCGGATGAAGGGAATCGCCCAAGTGCCATTTGCCACTGATGCCGCAGACGTACCCGTGTCGGGCCAGGATGTCGGTATATCCCGTCTGTCCCTTGAGGTATTCGATGAGCGCGCCGCCCTTCTCCTTCTCGTCAGGAGAGTTGCCCGCTCTGATCCAGTCGTGCACGCCGTGGTGGGAAGGGATGCGCCCGGTGAGAAGCGATGCGCGGGCCGGGGAGCAGACGGGCGACGCGCAGAAGAAGTTGGTGAAGCGTATTCCGGACCGGGCCAGACGATCCAGATGGGGGGTGCGAATTTCGGTGTTTCCCGCGCACCCCATGGCCCAGTAGCCCTGATCGTCGGTGAGAATCAGGACGATGTTCGGACGGGTAGAATCCTTGCTTGCCATCGTTCGATCCTTTCTCTAGGGAGCTACATCGCACACCTCTCTCATAACATAACCCGCCTGCCGCGCCAATGCCTCCGGTCGCGTCCGAGAAGGGCCTCTCGGAAAAACGTCGTTAGTAACACCACACAATGCCACGTAGGGGCGTGATTCATCACGCCCTTTAACATACTATGTTTGCACGTAGTTATTGGGCGCAATGAATTGCGCCCCTACGTGGAAAGGGTATAAGAGATTCTTCGGCGAACACTGCGAGTTCGGGCGAACGCTGCGAGTTCATTGGGTCAGGCGGCAAGGTAATCCCACACGAGCTTGACCCCCGTCACGAGCACGCACGCGAGCACGATCCACGCGAACTGCTTCTGAGGAATCCGCTTGTTGAGGTACACCCCGACGAACGCGCCAAGGACGACCCCCGGCGCAAGCGAGAGGTCTTTCATGAACGTGGCATGGGTGATGAGACCGTCGTAGAGGTAGGGAAGGACCTTCGTGAGGTTGATGAGCGAGAAGATGATCGCCGTAGTGGCGACGAAGACGCGGTTGCCAAGGTTCTGCGGCAGGAGATACAGCGTCGTCACAAGCCCGCCCTGATGCGCGAGCGCGGAGATCGTCCCGGTGACGATCCCCGCGACGAAGCCAACCCCCGGATGGCCCCTGAACGCCGTCGCGTGCGGCACAAGCCACTGCCGCGCAGCCTGCCCAAGCCCGAAGACGAGCGCGAGCAGGCCGATGACGAACTTGAACTCGCGGTCGGGCAGCCGCCCGATGAGCATCATGCCGATCCCGATGCCGATCACCGCGCCGGGGAACAGGGCAAGGACGTTTCTCCGGTCCCACCCGCGCCAGTAGAACGAGAGCGTGGCGATGTCTCCGACGATGAGGAGCGGCAGCATGAGGCCGACCGCCTCGCGTGCCGGGATGACGAGCACAAGCATCGGCGCGACGATCAGGCTAAGCCCACCGCCGAAGCCCGCTTTCGCAAGGCCGATGATGAATGCTCCCAGGACAAGCACGAATGTTTCCAGTGACGTACGACACCTCCCCTTCAAGGTGTATACGGGCGCTGACCAAACACGAAGGGAAAAATGTACTGCTGGCGTGCGCCGCAAACCTACGGTCCGCCAGGCCAAAGGCACACACAGCATCTCGGAGCAGGGGTGATGGCGGAGGCTTGACGCGGGCGGAGTTTGATCGTATTTCCAAATAACACGTAGCTCGCAGAATACTTCCCATTCCTTGAAGTCAGTCTCAACAATTCAACCTCATCCCCGAAATCCTGAGGCTTTTCGTGTACAACCGAACCCACTCCGTCTGCACGATACGTACGTACGCCCGCACTTGATCCATCGTCGCTGTCCATAGGTGTCGGCCTGAAGGAGTGGAACCGGCCCCAAGCGCCGCGTGGTGCATCTTCGGATGCAGGTATCTGAAAGGAGAGATATGATGGGGAAGATTCTTATCGTCGATGACGATCCGGATCTTATCGAAGCATGTCGGCTTTTTCTGGAGAAGGAGGGGCATACGGTCGTTTCCGCGCTCAATGCGGAAGACGGGAAGAAGGCACTCGCCCAAGAGAAGCCCGATCTTCTCATCTTGGACGTGATGATGGAACAGATTGACGACGGCATGATTATGGCTCGAGAGCTTCGCAAATCGGGAGTTTCGACGCCAATCCTCATGCTCACCGGCATCAGCCGAGTGATGGCGAGGAAATTCGATAAGGACGAGGAGATGATCCCTGTGGACACATTCCTCGAGAAGCCGATTGCTCCGAAGACGCTCATCGCCAAGGTCCAAGAATTGCTGAAGAAATAGGAGGGCTTTCTGAATGCTCGTCACGGAACGTGATAAACTCAGAAGCGACATCCAGGCTCTGGCCGGAAAGAATGGCCGCCAGCGGAGTGGGCTGTTGCCGATCTTGCAGGAAGTGCAGAAAGGATACGGCCACATCTCCGACTACGCCATGCAGGTAATCGCCGACGAGTTGGCAATACATCCCGTCGAAGTCTACAGCGTGGTAACGTTCTACAGCTTTCTCACCCAGCATCCGCAGGGCAAGTTCGTCATACGGCTGTGCAGGACGATCTCCTGCGAGATGGCCGGGAAATCTCGCGTTGCCAAGCAATTGGAAAACGATCTCGGCATCAAATTTGGCGAGACGACCCCTGACGGCAAGTTCACCCTGGAATGGGCGAACTGCTTGGGAATGTGCGACCAGGGACCGGCGTTGATGGTCAACGATGTCGTGTTCACCCGCGTGACACCTGATCAGGTTCACGACATCCTGGAAGGCTGCCGCAAGACGTTCGGCGTGTATGCAATGGAAGGAAAGGGGGTCGCCTAATGATCACCACCCACACAGGTCCGCTCACCTTCAGCAAGATTGCGGCGAACGACGGTCTGAAGCGTGCGCTCGCCATAGGCCGCGCCGATGTCATCGCCGAACTGAAAGTCTCCGGCCTCAGAGGGCGCGGCGGCGCGGGCTTCCCGACGTACGTCAAGTGGGACCTTGCAGCTTCCGCGAAGGGCGACGAGAAGTACGTCGTGTGCAATGCCGATGAAGGCGAACCGGGCACGTTCAAAGACCGTGTGTTGCTGAGCGACTACCCGGACTTGGTGTTCGAAGGGATGACTATCGGCGGCTTCACCATCGGCGCTCAGAAGGGATACGTCTACCTCCGCGGCGAATACGCCTACTTGCGGAAGCCCTTGGAGGAGAGATTGGAGAGGCGACGGAAGCAGAAGCTTCTCGGCGAAAACGTCATGGGCAAGGCGGGGTTTGCCTTCGACATCGAAATCTTCATGGGTTCCGGCGCGTACGTCTGCGGCGAAGAGACGGCGTTGATCGAGTCCATGGAAGGCTTTCGAGGCGAGCCGCGTAACCGACCGCCGTTCCCGGTGGACACCGGCTACATGGGCAACCCCACCATCGTCAACAACGTGGAGACGTTCGCGTGGGTTCCCTGCATCATGAGCAAGGGCGGCAAATGGTTCAGTGAGACGTGCGGAACGGCCAAGTCGCCCGGACTGAAGCTGTTCAGCGTATCCGGCGACTGCGCACGGCCCGGCGTGTACGAATTCCCCATGGGCATCACGGTTGCCAGGCTTCTCGCGGAGGTCGGCGGAGAAGACGCCAAGGCCGTCCAGGTCGGCGGCGCGTCGGGTTTCTGCGTCCCGGCGAAGGATTTCCACCGCACCCTCGCCTACGAGGACATTCCCACTGGCGGCTCCGTCATTGTCTTCGGTCCCCATCGGGATATGCTTCAGGTCGCAAAGAACTTCTTGGAATTTTTCGTGGAGGAATCCTGTGGGCAGTGCACCCCGTGCCGCATCGGCAACGTGAAGCTCCTTGAGGGCGTCGAGATGCTGGAGGAAGGGCGCTGCTCCATGTCCTACCTGAATGAATTGTGCGAGTTGGGCGAAACCATGCGTCTGGCGTCCAAGTGCGGGTTAGGGCAGTCAAGCCCCAACGCATTCCTCTCCATCGTCGAGCACTTCAAGGACGAGGTGCTGGGTAGGACTTCCGCAACGCCCTAGGTTCAGGCATTCCGTTTTCTCGGCAAAAGATAGGGAATCAACCATGGCAGACAAGACGATCTCTGAAGGAGCCGTATCACGCGCACCGGTGAGCCAGCGACGCCACCCCGTGAGACCCCCTGTGGATACCGAAGCTATCGGCGCGATGGTGACGGCGACGATAGATGAGAAAGAAGTGAGGGTTCCCATCGGCACCACGATCCTGGAAGCCGCCAAGCGGGTGGGAATCCGCATTCCTACTCTGTGCTATCACGAAGACCTTTGCATCGCGGGCGCGTGCCGCGTGTGCGTGGTCGAGATCGAAGGACAGAAGACGCTCCAGGCTGCGTGCGCCTACCCGATTGTCCAGCCGATCAAGATCAGGACGCATTCCCCGAACGTGCGGCGCGCGCGTCGGCACATCATTGACCTGCTCCTCTCCGAGCACTACGGCGAATGCTACACGTGCAGCCGCAACAACAACTGCGAGTTGCAGAGCCTGGCAAAAGAATACGGCGTGGATTTCTTCCGCTTCGGCCATCCGGAAGCGCCGATATTCGAGATTGACAGGTCCAGTCATGCGGTGATCCGGGACATGAACAAGTGCGTGCGTTGCCGCCGGTGCGTGCGCACGTGCATTGATCTTCAGGAGGTGGGCGTCCTAGAAGCCGTCCATCGGGGCGACGAGACGACCATCGAAACGTTCATGGACTACCCCCTGAGCGAAGTGATATGCATCAACTGCGGCCAGTGCATCAACCGGTGCCCCACGGGCGCACTGAGGGCCAACGACCCGACCGACGAGGTCTGGGCCGCCATTGACGACCCGACCAAGCACGTCGTCATCCAGACCGCGCCAAGCCCCCGCGCCGCAATCGGCGAATGCTTCGGGCTGGAGCCGGGCACGCCGGTCACCTTCCAGATGAACACCGCGCTCAGGCGCTGCGGGTTCGACAAGGTGTTCGACACCAACTTCAGCGCGGACCTCACCATCGTCGAGGAAGGCACGGAGCTTCTCCTGCGGCTCTACAAGGCGTTGGTGCAGAAGGACACCTCGGTCGCGCTGCCGCAGTTCACAAGCTGTTCGCCCGGCTGGGTGAAGTTCCTTGAGCACTTCTACCCGGAATTCATCCCGAACCTCTCCTCGGCGAAAAGCCCGCAGCAGATGTTCGGCGCGGTCATCAAGACCTACTACGCCCAGTTGAACAACCTCGACCCGAAGGACATCGTCAGCGTCTCCCTGATGCCATGCTCGGCGAAGAAGTTCGAGTGCAACCGCCCGGAGATGAACGATAGCGGCTTCAAGGACATTGACTACGGGCTTACCACCCGCGAGCTTGCGAAGATGATCAGCGAGGCCGGGATTGACCTGCCGAACATGCCGAAGTCCGACTTCGACGACCCGTTCGGCACGGCCACTGGCTCCGGCGTCATCTTCGGCGTGACCGGCGGCGTGATGGAGTCGGCTCTCCGCACGGTGCTCGAGCTGGTGCGCGGAGAGAAGATCGAGAACCTCTTCGACCATGCCGACATCATCCCGGTTCGTGGCTTTGACGGCATCAAGTACGTCGAACTCACCATTGACAAGGTCGGCCCGGTTCCCGATCTGCTTGCAAGGCTCGTGCCCAACTGGGAGTGGCTCAAGGGCGTGACGATGAAGCTCGCCGTGGCGCATGGGACGGCCAACACCCGGAAGGTGATGGAGGACATCAAGGCAGGCGGAAAGTTCAGCGAATGTCAGTTCATCGAGTTCATGGCGTGCCCCGGCGGATGTCTCGGAGGCGGTGGTCAGCCGATCCCAACCAGCCCGGCAATCCGTGCGGCACGGGCGAAGGCCATCTACGCCGAGGATTCCGCGTACGAGGTTCGCAAGTCGTATGAGAACCCCGCGATTGTGAGGCTTTACAAGGAGTTCCTCACCGACGGCCCGTGCGGGCATCTTTCGCACAAGCTCCTGCACACGCACTACACGCCGCGAGGCAAGTACATCGTCTCCCCGTGACGTGAGAGACGCGCGTACGCTTTTCAGTGAGGAATTGGGCATGTCGAGTAGGG
>Ga0172365_10001093_pt1 | contig 19278 bp, 20 predicted proteins | sample LakKivSesite48cm_FD_114535 | JGI IMG/M metagenome (GOLD analysis project Ga0172365, IMG submission 114535) | Sediment microbial communities from Lake Kivu, Rwanda - Sediment site 48cm | ecosystem: Environmental > Aquatic > Freshwater > Lake > Sediment | place: Rwanda: Western Province, Lake... | reverse complement strand
TCAGAAAATGTGTTAATATCATTCATCATGGCCATCTTCACATACCAGCTGTTTACCAGGCTGTCAAGGTCGGCTGAGATCTTTTCAGCATTTGGATCCGATTTTATGATTATTGTATCGGATTCGGGATCAGCCCTGAGAATGGACGTTGTAAGAAAAAGGAGTATTGTCAGTAAATTAATTTTCATCATTCATCAGAATTTTACAAGCATACAAATATTTACACCCGGACCATATCCCGGGGATGGTATCTGAAGCGGAGCAACCGTAAAAGCAAGGTTATCGCTTATGTCATAGTTGAAAAGACTAGCATCCACATTTGCATCCAGCACAGTTACCATGTACCATAACGCGATGCCAATATAGGAAAGATCACGGTATTTTCGGTGATAATCTATCTGCTTAAGCAATTGCTCCTGCCAGTGAGTAAAATAGGCAGGATTATAATCGTTTGGATACAGCACAGGGTCATAAGTCTTAGGATCTGCAGACAGGACATCAAGATATGAGTTGGTTTCCGGGATCAAATCTTTCAAATCCTGGTAAGCTTTCATGTATTTCGTATGCTGGGTGGAATTATATCCAATGGCATATACCAGTCCTCCGAATCCGGCATAGACTACAGGTACTTTCCAGTATTTCCTGTTATATATCTGTCCAAGGCCCGGCAGGGTAAGAGCGAGCATGGTTGCTCTCTGGGGGTCGGCAATAAAGTCTTTCCTGTTTTTTTTCTTTTCGCTGCTTACCGAAAGTGAATCCTGTGCAATGTTGTTCTGACTTAACAAAATCAACATCAGCATAAGAGTAACTGTTATTTTATGGCGCGCCTTCAAGACAGAATATAAAACGGCGCGACAAAGATAATTATTTTAGGAGTTAAGGCGGTCAAATATTCCTAAAATGCGCTCCATCTCCTCGGGATTATCGAACGGGATGACGATCTTCCCCTTACCCAGATCATTGATCCTGAAGTTGACTTTTGATGCGAAAATATTTGAAAGATGGTCGGAGAGCTTTGAGAAATCTTCATTTAGTTTCTGCTTTTTCTCGATCTTTGCCGGGTCTTTCAGCTTTTGGGTCTGAAGCAGCCTGACAAGTTCTTCTGCCTGTCTTACAGACAATTCACCATCAACTATTTTATAGTAGATACTGATCTGTTTTTTAGGATCCTCTATGCTGATAAGGGTTCTTGCATGCCCCATTGTTAGTTGCTTATTCCTTATTCCCAGCTGTATTTCAGCGGGAAGCTTAAGCAGGCGGAGGTAATTGGCAACTGTTGATCTCTGCTTGCCTACCCTGTCGCTGAGCTCTTCCTGAGTGAGCTTGCACTCTTCGATAAGTCGCTGGAAGCTGATAGCAACCTCAACAGCATCAAGGTCTTCCCGTTGTATGTTCTCGACGAGGGCCAGCTCAAGCATTGCCTGATCATTGGCTGTTCTTATATATGCAGGGACGTGCGTAAAACCTGCTCTTTTTGCTGCTCTCAGCCGTCTTTCACCGGCAATAAGCTGGTAACGGCCGGTTTCTGTCTCCCTCACCGTCAGGGGCTGCACAATACCAAGCTTCTTTATTGAAGCGGCAAGCTCTTCGAGAGACTGTTCGTCAAAACTTGTCCTCGGCTGGAACGGGTTGCTGTCAATAGCATCAACTGATATATCCTGGTTCACTTCTACCTTTTTCTCAAGAACCTCTTTTTCGACTCCTTCAATAAGGGCTCCAAGGCCTCTTCCCAACGCATTCTTCTTTGTCATTTCTGTTGTTTTTTCTAGGCTGTCTTCAGCCGGGTTTCCTGTTTCTCAATCAGCTCCTTGGCAAGATTCAGATAGTTGACGGTACCCCGTGAATCAGCATCATATAATATTGCGGGCTGACCGAAGCTGGGTGCTTCCGACAGCTTTACGTTCCTCTGGATTATAGTTTTGAAAACCATCTGCTGGAAATGCTTATTAACTTCATCAGCCACCTGATTTGACAACCTTAGCCTTGCATCATACATGGTAAGCAGAAAACCTTCAATTTCGAGTTCGGTATTAAGGTTGTTCTGTATTATCTTAATGGTATTCAGCAGTTTCCCTAGTCCTTCAAGCGCAAAATACTCACATTGAACAGGAATTATGACTGAATTGGCTGCTGTGAGCGCATTGACAGTCAGGAGCCCCAGTGACGGGGAACAATCTATGAGGATGTAATCATAATTATTCCTGATCTTTTCAAGAACGGTCTTAAGGATCTTCTCCCTCCCCGGTCTGTCAAGCATTTCTATTTCAGCGCCTACAAGGTCAATATTTGAAGGCATCAGTGAGAGATTCTCAACTTCACATCCCATTATTGTTTCGCCCGGTTCCTTTCCTTCAATCAGGCAGTCATATATAGTGCTTGTAATCTTCCTGGTATCAACACCAATTCCCGAAGTGGCATTGGCCTGAGGATCAGCATCAACAATTAGTACTTTCTTCTCAAGCGCAGCAAGGCTGGCAGCCAGGTTTATCGCTGTTGTTGTCTTGCCTACCCCGCCCTTCTGATTCGCAATCGCAATAATCCTTTCCATCTGATTCCTTCTGTTTTTTGGTTTTATTTTGAGCTTCAAATTTACTATTTATAGCACCACTGCCTCCGGAAGCCCCTGGCGTAATTGTAAACAATTTTTTTGGGGTTTTCAACATCTTATTAACACAGTAATATAGGTTTTATTTACATATTTGCTGTACCTAAAACCCGATCTCATATGACCGAAAATCATGTATTGAAAGAATGGTATGCCATTGTAAATCCAAATGCCGGTAATGGAAAAGGTAAGCGAGACTGGGACAGGATCTCGGGGCTGTTTGAAAGAGAAAATATACCGGTATATGCACAGTTCACCCAGAAAAAAGGACATGCAACAGATTCTGCCAGAAAAGCAATCAATACAGGTTTCAGGAAGATAATCTCAGTAGGCGGTGACGGAACACTTAACGAGGTTGTTAACGGAGTCTTTACCCAGGATTACTGTTCACCAAAAGATATTACCATTGGAATGATCCCTGTCGGAACAGGTAATGACTGGGGGCGTATGTTCGGAATTCCACTTGTATACGAGGGAGCCATAAAGGTTATTAAAGAAAATAAAACCATGCTGCATGATATCGGAAAAGTTATGTATCATGAAGGTAATGACGAACATAAAAGATACTTTATAAACATCGCAGGTCTCGGGTTTGAATCAATTGTGGTAAAAAAGACAAATAAACAGAAAGACAGGGGCAGAAGCAGCCAGGCATTATATTTCTATAATCTGCTTTCAAGCCTCATAGCGTTCAAGAATATAAAAACCGACATTATCATTGATGGAGTAAAGAAAACAAGCAGTGTCTTCTCAATAAATGTTGGAAACGGACGATATTGCGGCGGCGGAATGAGACAAACGCCTGATGCCCTGCCTGATGACGGGATGCTTGATGTAACGGTAATAAAGGAAATGGGCAGAATAGAGATAATCAAGAGCCTGAAGCTGTTGTATGACGGCACAATATTAAGCCACCCTAAGATTGACGGTTACAGAACCAATAATCTTCGCGTTGAGTCTGAGATCCCATTGTACCTTGAGGCCGACGGCGAATCACTGGGACATACACCCGCGGAATTCAGCATTATCCCTGCAGCAATTAATGTTGTTTACGGAACCAGGATCATTCACTGAGCTTTATCTCAAACAGTTTCGGCCAGTTTTTTCCCGTAACAAATATCCTGTCACCTTCACTGTCAAAGGCTATCCCGTTCAGCACATTTACGCTGGTATCAGTATCAGGGTCCTTCAGTATACCTTTCATGTCTATATAGCCGATCACTCTCCCTGAAGCCGGATCAATCCTGGCTATCAGGTCTGTCATCCACATGTTCGCCCATATCTCGCCGTTAATATACTCAAGTTCATTAAGCTGATCAGCTTTTTTCTCATTATCATATACTTCCAGCCTGTAGACAACAGTGAACGATTCCGGATCCATGAAATAGAGGACATTCGTTCCATCACTCATTACAATATGGTCTTTAATAGTTGTAAGTCCCCAACCCTCAGACTGGTAGTAGATCCTGTTAATCTGGCTGAAAGTTGCCTTATCATAAACAAATCCGACTTTCGACCGCCATGTGACCTGGTATATTTTGTTTTTATGAAGAGTGATGCCTTCACCGAAAAGAGGTGCCTCAAGATTAAGCTGTCTTAGCACCTTGCCTGTGGTCAGCTCCACTTCTCTCAGACTTGATCCTGTCTCCTGGCCTGTGCCCTCATAAAGAACACCGTTATCATATAATAATCCCTGTGTAAATGCTTCCCTGTCATGCGGATAGGTTTTAATAACCCTGTAACTGTTCCTCACAGGCGCTTTATCTGAAAGTACTATCATAAACCGGGTTATGGTGGTTCTTGCTTTGCCGTTTCTGTAGGCAGAGACTTTCAGAGGCTTTCGCCCGGTTGTTGTTGTATATGAAGAAGGTATCGAATAATCCCAGTTACCGCGGTCAAGTGTTATAACAGCCTTCCCGTCAAACCAGACCATCACAGAATCAGGAGGTTCTACCCTGCTGTCAGGAGCAAGGACGATCCTTACAGTTTCGCCGAGCCTGAATTCGGTATTTTCTGCCGGTATTGTCATTGTTATCAGACTAGCTGCAGCTTCTTCCTCAGCAGGTTTTACAGGATCTGTATGTCCATCTGATTTGCCTGGTTTCCCTGAACACGAGATGGTCCATGTTAATATAAGTACAGGAAAAAAGGAGATGAGGAATTTCATGGTGCTGGTTACTGGTTGCTGGTTACTTGTTACTGGTTGCTTGTTGCTGTCCCGACGCTTCGGTCGGGATCTTCGCTTCGCTTCGAGTTACCGGTTTTACGACTGAATAAACGGCGAAATATGTTTTTTCTTGCTGATATTATTCGTTTTTCGGCTTCTTTCTGCTCTGCCTCAAAAGGGAAAATCATCTGCCAGGTTTCGCTCCATCCCGGAAATCCTCCCAGGTTCTTATCATCAATATAGATATCTGCATCTATTTTCCTGCTGACTGTGTCATCAACAATCTCCTCCGGATAATTTTTATTGACGGCATAAAATTCAATACCGTTCTGCCTGCAGAAATTAACAGCATCGTCGAGTTCTTTTCCTGTTCTGAATGTCCACAGTATGAGCCTCGCTCCCCGTTTCTCAAGCTCCTTAAGTGTACGGAATGCAAACAGCTTTTCCTTACCTGTCTCAGGATACTGATGTTCAACGATCGTACCGTCAAAATCTATTGCTATCTTAATTCCGCTGATATCAATCATTCTTATCTCTTAACAGTGTAAAAGTAGAAATTTTTGATACACCACCGTGATCAAATTTCATTCACTTAATGGCGGTATCTTCACCAGGCAAGGCGTATAACCTGTTTTCATATAATGATACAGTTAAAAAACCTTTTCTGAAAGTCCTGATGCTGCTCCATTTTGATGAGTCCTTCAGGTCATCAATAAGCTTGTCACCCGGGTTTGAAATGTTTGAATAAATATAATATCTGTTCTCTGTTCCCTCAGAGATACGAAGATCCCTGTCCTCCAGATCAACATACCTTTGATTACCCATGAAGCAGAAGCCGCCTGAAACCTGTGCAAAATTAATATTGTTATTCTTTATATAATCAAAGCATTCATGTCTCAGTTCGTAATAAGGTAAATGAGCGAGAGTTGCATCCCATGCTTTTGATATCTTATCGGGATACATCCAGAGGTTGCCGGTTAAAAGAAAAACAAGTGAAGCTACAGCTATAATTTTTATTTTCCTGACAGGCAGGATTACTGCCAAAGACCTGAAGATCAATACACCAAGTATCAGAAACATTCCCATATAATACCGGGATGTCATAGCCGCTGTTGTTGTAAGTACAAAATAGAAGAAGAACAAAAATAACATTCCAAAAAGCAAAGCAAGTGATAAATCTGTGCTGCTGAATACTCTTTTTAGCTTTTTCCGTGCTGAAGCTGTGAGTAGGTAAATGCCGGTCAGATATATGATGAACCTTCCATTTTCACCAAGTCTGAGGCAGAAAGCTGCAATGTTCTTCAAAATCTGAAGCAGCCCTTCAGGTTTCTGCCATCCTGAATACCACGGAGAAGCCGGATCGTTGAATATCCACCCATACCGGGTGATGTATAGAATATAATAGAACCCGGCCAGGGTAAATGCCGGAATAAAAGGAAGCAGTGCGGAAATAAATAATTTTAATGTGAATCTTCTCTTATCAGCGATCACCTGATGAACCAGATAGAGGATCAGGACTATACCGCTTGTCGCTGCTCCTCTTCCGTTGATCAGTACCAGGAAGATAAGTGCCATTGTAAGCAGCCATCTTTTCCTTTCAAAAACAGCCACAACAGCAGTTATAAATGAAGCCAGCAGCATAAGGTCAGGGGATGCAATGAATATCTGCGATAATATAGTTGAATCGAGTAAAAGAACAGGCAGAACAAAGCCTGCTGATTCCTGAGGAAGGGTAATCTTTAACAGCCGGCCTGTACTGTAAATAAGAAGAGCTGCCCAGAATGCTGTAAACAGATGACTTACCCAAATATGCTGCCCGAGTACTTTCCAGAGGAGAGCGGTCATGATCCCAGGCAGCGGAGGATGACAGCCCGACCCGAACATCTCCAGCCCTTCAGAGAATCCGGGAAGAAGCAATGACGTGAAGTTATTGCTGTAATACCAGTGAGCCTCCTTGGAAGTGAACTGCACGTTATCCCAGAAGTAACATTTATCAAGACTTATGGCAATAGTTGCTGCATAAACCAGCGCCACCAGCAGCATGGAAATATTTAATGATCCCGGTTTTATCCCGGGACCCCTGAGACTCTTTCCCGTCATGATACTCAAATATATTAATTCTTTAGCTGACAACCTTTACTGAAAAATACCTTATTTTTGTTTTCCATATCTTAAATAAAGGTATCCGCAATGAAACATATTCCAAATATCATAACTTCGCTTAATCTCGCAGCAGGTTTTATTTCAATACTTTATGCACTTAATGCAAATATGGAGTCGGCTTCATGGATGATCGTTGCAGCTATGATATTCGATTTCCTCGACGGGTTTTCCGCGAGGCTTCTTAAATCCTATTCGGCAATTGGCAAAGAACTTGACTCGCTTGCCGATATTGTCAGTTTCGGAATTGCACCGGCTCTGCTGGTGCATAATCTTATCGGATCTTCGCTTTCTCTGACATTTCCTGCTCTAAGTCATGCAGAAGGATTTCTGATGATTGCTGTGCTTCTGTCGCCGGTGATTATGCCTGTCTGTGCAGGTCTTCGCCTCGCGAAATTTAACATTGATGAGACCCAGTCTGTCTCATTCAAAGGCTTGCCTACACCTGCAAATGCCCTTGCAGTTACCGGACTTGTGATTGCCGGAAGATATTCAGAGGCACCATTAATTACTTCAATTACCGGCTCAGCTGCATGGCTGATTTCTACTACCATTATTCTATCCGTCCTTATGGTGACAAGGATCCCGATGTTCTCTCTTAAATTTAAAAACCTTAAGCTGAACGAAAATGCTGAAAGATATCTCCTGGCTGTGCTCGTTATTGCCGGACTGACTCTTTTCGGCCTTGCCGGCGCAGCTCTTATTGTCCCTCTTTACATCCTTATTTCACTTGCTTCGCTTTTGTTCAGACCAGGGAAAGTCTGATTGTCTTATTACCTTTGCCGGTAGCCGGTTGCCGGTCGCCGGTCGCCGCTAATACACATGCCCCTCTCCCTTCAGCTCATTTTCTGTTATTCGTTTTCTGTTTATTGATCGCCATGCATACCAGATATATGCTATTACAAATGGTATGATAAATGAAACATACATCATGGTCCTGAGCGTAAACTCGCTTGAGGAGGCATTGCGGATAGTCAGAGAGCTGGCCATATCAAAAGAGGACGGATAAAAGGATGTTCCGTTGAAGCCTGCTACCATGAAGAGCGAAAGAACAGCAAGGATCGTCCCTGAACCGGTGAACCAGATACCTTTTCTGCTGTTTCTAAATATCGTAATCCACATACCGTAAATTACAGCAATCACACCTGCAAAGAACAGTAAAAGGACTACCGGCATCTGAAGCAGGTTGTGGAGATATTTGAGTTTTTCTGAAGTGATCATACCTGTCTCGCTGTCGGCAGCATATCCTTCCGATGATAATAATGCAACGAGGAAGAAAACAAAGAACACCAGGAACGATACTGAATTCACTATCAGTTTCCTGACCGATTTGTTAGTAAGTTCCCCGTCATCAACTGAATTGATTATATAGAGAAGTCCGTTGGATCTTGTAAGAAAGAGCACCGATAATCCGAGAGCAAGGTTTTTCGCATTGACAAGAGCCTCTAGTCCGTGCCACCCGGTTGCCCACTGTACATGGTTCATGGCGTTAAGGCTGAATTGAGATCCTGTAAAAAAGGTACCCACAGCTGTTCCGATCAGGAAAGGACCTGCTGCACCGTTTACGAACAGGAAAATATCAAACGTTTTCCTGCCCAGGACGTTGGCCGGTTTTGACCTGTATTCATACGCGACTGCCTGTATGATAAAGCTGAAGAGTATGGCAATCCATACCCAGTATGCTCCGCCGAAGCTTGTGGCATAAAAAAGAGGGAAAGCAGCAAAGAATGCTCCGCCGAAAGTTACAAGAGTTGTAAATGTGAATTCCCATTTTCGCCCCAGTGCATTGACTATCATTGTCCTGTGCGTATCGTTCCCGGGCAGGGAGAATATCATTGACTGTCCGCCCTGAACGAACATCAGGAATACCAGCACGCTTGCCAGCAATGAAATGATCACCCACCAGTAAGACTGCAGAAAAAGGTATGATATCATAGTTGTCATAATAGTCCTCCTAATGTTTTGGTCCGGTTTTGATTTGTCGTATCATTATCGAAACTTCAGCTGCAAGCAGCGCCGTGAAGAGGATCGCAAAGAGAATGAAAGTTGTCATCACTGCTCCTGCACTTATTTGCGAAACAGCTGCAGATACAGGCATCAGGTCCTGGATGATCCATGGCTGACGACCCATCTCAGCCACAACCCAGCCTGCCTCGCTCGCAATATACGCCAGAGGTATTGAGATGACGGTAATCCACAGGAACCATCGGTTCTTAGTAATCGTTCCCCTGTACAAAAAGAAGAGCGCCAGTATGCAGATCAGAACAAAAAGAAACCCCAGCATCACCATCAGGTGAAATGAATAAAATGAAATCGGCACATTAGGAACAACATCTTCAGGCTTATCAAGGAATGCATATCCGAAATACCTGAAGTGGGCATCCACAAAATCTTTCTGATGAAATGACTTCTTTATTTCCTCAGCTTTTACGATGTCTTTATCCCTTCTGGCCTTCTTGTAATCATTAAGCATATTAAGTGCAACGGTTCCCCTGTGCATCTTCTCTGAAACTGTCATTAACGTACTGTCAGGAAGTCCATAGACAAGATCATTGAGACCCGGGACATAGGTATCCCTGCTGCCGCCGGTCATTAATGAAAGGAATCCCGGTATCTCGATCCTGAATGCAAATTCTTTTGCATCAGGCAGCCTGGTCTCTTTTTTCGTATCCCTGAGAGCGCCTATTGCAACAAGGCCTGCGTCTTTTTTCCCGTCGTAAAGTGCTTCGAAGGCAGCAAACTTAACCGGTTGCACTTCTGAAAGCGTTCTAGCCGATGTATCGCCTGTAAAAACCACCATTAGCGATGATGCCAGCCCGAAGATGCCTGCAATAAGGATGCTTTTCCTTGCAAGCCACTCCTCTCTGTTCTTAAGCAGGAACCATGAGCTTACGCCTATTACGAACAACGAAGCAAGAAGAAAACCTGATGTCACTGTATGAAGGAACTTATCAACTGCAACGGGGTTGAATAAAACCGCCCAGAAGTCGGCCATTTCATTTCGGGCAGTTTCGGGATTGAAAACCATTCCCACAGGATTCTGCATCCAGGAATTGGCAACAAGGATCCACAATGCTGAGAGGTTGGCTCCAATAGCGACCAGCCATGAAGATGCCAGGTGGAATTTCTTCCCCACCTTATTCCAACCGAAGAACATTACTGCAATAAATGTCGATTCAAGGAAAAAGGCCAGTATACCTTCTATGGCAAGCGGAGCGCCGAAAATATCACCCACAAACCAGGAGTAGTTTGACCAGTTTGTTCCGAATTCAAACTCAAGAATTATCCCGGTAGCTACGCCAATGGCAAAATTAATCCCGAACAACGTCATCCAGAATTTGGTTGCTCTCTTCCATTCTTCCTTTCCAGTACGCACATATACCGACTCCATTATGGCAATAACGAATGATAGTCCGAGTGTAAGCGGCACAAATATCCAGTGATAAATCGCTGTCAGGGCAAACTGGGCCCTAGACCAGTCAACAAGGGCAACATCAACATTTTCAATCATTTGATCTAGATATCTTAGTTAGTTGATCAAGAACATATTCACTTCGCTGTTCGTCGGTAGCAAATTCCTTTTTCAGAATATCGGGGAAAAAGAAAACTTTCAGGATCAGGAAAATAATGAAGAGTTTTACGAGTATTATTATCCAGACTTTTCTTCCCCACGCCGACATGTCCCTGAACCCGTCGGAGTAGAACCTGAAAACTTTGTTTATAGGATTGAACGGAGAGAGCTTCATTAATTAAAAGTGTCTTTACGATTTCTCTTATTTTTCTTTCGAGCTGGCGTCTTTATCCTTTTCATTCAGGCTTCCGGGTATCTCTTCTTCTCTCTCCTTCAGAATATTCTCAAATGGTCCGTGCCGTTTTGCAATGTTTTCAGGAGAGAGTCCGGATGTAATTTTCTGGACAGCCTTGAAGTTGTAAAAGAACTCCCTGGCGAAGACCCTGAGGACAGTATATGTAGGGATTCCCAGGATCATGCCCGGTATTCCTGCAGCGAAACCGGCAGCAAGTACAACAATAAATATTTCGAGCGGGTGTGCCTTTACGCTGTTTGAAAAGATAAGCGGCTGATTAACTACGTTATCGATAAGATGCACGATAACTTCAACAATGATCATACCGTAAACCAGTGGCATCACCACTGTCTGAAAATCCTGCTCTATATGAGATGCAACGCCCATGATAATTGCAATGAACAGCCCTATCCATGGGCCAACATATGGTATGATGTTAAGGATGCCCAGGATCAGTCCCATCACAAGCGCCTGCTGGAAATCAATCCCCACAATTGTCATTCCTATGTCGACCAGGATCATGATGCCTGTGCACTGAATCAGAACCCCGATGAAATACCGCGTCAGCAGTCTTTTAATTGAATAGAGCGCATGGGTGAAATTCTCAGTGTATTTATCAGGTACCCACATGAGTATGGATTCGAAAAACAGATGCTGGTCCTTGAGGAAAAAGAAGGTTATGAAGGAAATGGCAAAAACAGCAATAATCAGATTCCCCATCATGCTTATAAGAGATCCCAGGAAGTTTTGTATCATATTGATACTCAGAACTTCGGAAACCTTATCCGCAAAGTAATCATTTAATGAAAGTTCTTCTGTTATCCTGGGATTGAATGATTTCAGCACGTTTTCTGCCTTATTGATGGGTGATTGTACGAGCTGAACGATCTTTTCGCTGTCGATAGAGGAGAAATAGTTGATCTGTTTTGTTACAAGAGGAACAAAGATTATGAAGAACATTGCAATTACTCCCCATATGATAAGCAGAGTCAGAAGAGCGCCCAGCGCTCTTGGAAAATGCCATTTTCGTATTCTGACCCTGCAGAAGAGATCAACAAGCGGCCGCCCTATTATGGACAATACACCCGAAATAAGGATGTATGCAACAATATTCCTGAAATACCATGCACTGGCAAGAAGTACCAGAATTGCTAAAAATATCAGGATATTCCTTAGTGTGGTTTTCATTTTACAGGCGTTGTAAATACAAACCTAACTCAAAAAAATGTAATTACCTAACTGCCATATTGTCTGCCATTTCTTCATAATATATGCCACATTGGCATATATTTTGCTTTGGAACAGAACTTGACTATCAGGCTACAGAACTAGAAACCTAAAAACAAAAATATGTTTAACTTAAAAATAATGGAGGACAAAGCTATGTTACCATCAATTACCAGAAGAACTTTCAGCCCGTTCCTGTCAAATCTTTTTGACGACGATTTTATACCTGTAATGTCAAACAGGTCGGGTTCAATGCCGGCTGTCAATATCAAGGAAAATGAAAAGAATTTTACGCTTGAACTTGCAGTTCCGGGAATGGATAAGAAAGACCTTAAAATAGACATCAATGAGGATGTTCTTACTATCTCTTCAGAGTCGAAACAGGAAAATGAAGAAGAAAAGGACGGTTACAAGAGAAAAGAGTTCAGCTATTCATCCTTCTGCAGAAGCTTTTACATTCCTGAGAACGTCAGCAAGGAAAAAATAGACGCTAACTACAAGGATGGAATACTGACTGTAGAACTTCCCAAGGTTGAAGAAGAGAAGAGCAAGATAACCAGGCAGATCAAAATTTCATGACGAAGTCAGCAATTGGTCAGGTAAGAGGAGGCTGAATATCAGCCTCTTTCTTTTTGTGCACACTCTTCCTCGAATTTTGCCGCAAACCTCCTTCCGTATTCCTTCAGTGCTTCCACCTTCTGGCCCGAAGGTCTGAATTTGAATGAGACAGGCTCTTCAAATACCTTCAGCTTCAGAAGCTTCAGGTTTTCGTTGATTATTTTTGAAGCTTCGCCGCTCCAGCCGAATGAACCAAAGGCCCCTGCCAGCTTTCCCTTGTCCCTCAGCGGATTCAGCATGGCGAACAATTTATACACCGGGAGAAGAGTGTTCTGGTTGATTGTCGGCGAACCTATCAGAATGGCATCATTTGCAGTCAACCTTGCCTCAAGGTCACCAGTCTCAATATTTTCAATATCAACAATATCAATACCAAAATCAGATATCTCCCTGATACCTGAGGCAATGATTTCCGCAGCTTCCCTTGTATAGCCATAAGCCGATACATAAGCAATCAGTATATGCCTCCTGCCTGCCGATGTGGTGATCTCCACATACTCCCTGGCATATTTTTCCGTAAGATCCATTATTGTTTTCCAGTTCTTCTTAAGAACGGGCCCGTGGCCGGGGCAGACACATTTTATTTCCAGAGGCCTGATCCTTTCGAGCGCCTTGACCATGAACCTGCTGAATGGTTTTAGGATCACATCAAAATAATATTTGAAAGCATCAAGATACTCCGGTGTAAGGTCATCCGACATCTCATATGAGCAGTAGTGTGCCCCGAAGGAATCACATGTAAAAAGCACCCCTTCTTCAACAAGGTATGTGTAGATTGAATCAGGCCAGTGGAGATTGGGTGCAGAAATGAACTGAAGAGTTTTATTTCCAAGATCCAGCCTGTCGCCATCTTTGACCACCAGCGACCTGAAAGGAACATTAACGATATCTTCAAGATATCTTATTGCGTTGCCGCTTCCAACAACTGTTGCAGAGGGTGCCAGCCCAAGGAGCCGCTTAAGACTGCCGGAATGATCCGGTTCGGTATGATCGACGATTATGTAGCTCAGTTCAGAAGGGTCTGTGACTGACTTCAGCTTCTCAAGATATGTATCCCAGAATTTCTCTTTGGCAACCTCAATGAGCGCTTTCTTTTCTGAATTTATAAAATATGAATTATAGGTCGTCCCGTATTCAGTGGTCATTACAATATCGAAAGTCTTTATATCGTAATCAAGGATGCCGGTCCATTTAAGATCATCAGTAAGACTGATGATTCTGTCGTCTTTTCTTTTCATAATGGTGATTTTTTCAGACCCTGGCAATAATGCTTCTGTTTGCCTTAACCTGCTGTAATACAGGGACTTCTATTTCCGTTCCGAGTGGCAGAAATATATCCACGCGTGATCCGAATTTTATGAACCCGAGTTCATCACCCTGGTTAACATCCTGGTTTTCCCTGGCATATGTGACTATTCTCCTTGCAACGGCGCCTGCAATCTGCCTCACGAGGATCTCGGTTCCTGATTTGGTCCGGATGACTATCGTACTTCGCTCATTAAGCTCTGATGATTTAGGATGCCAGGCAACCATATAGTTACCGGGATGGTACTTTACATACTTTACACGGCCCGACACAGGATACCTGTTGCTGTGCATGTTAAACGGCGACATGAATATTGAGACCTGCAGGCGGGTGTCTCCGAAATATTCCTTTTCTTCAGCTTCCTCAATCACTACAACCTTACCGTCAGCCGGTGCGTATATCAGTCCCGGATCAGGCTTGATCTCTCTTTGAGGCAGCCTGAAGAAAAAGAGTATGAATACATAGAAAAGCAGCGATAAAGCAAGAAATAACCATTTGAGTATCTGGCTGTCATGAACGAAAAGAAACAGGAGAAGATTTATAATAAGCAATATCGCAAATCCGAATAATAAAATCTTATATCCCTCCCTGTGAATGGCCATCATTATAAAATTTGCGCAAAACTAATCAAGTCAAATTTAATCATCCAAAAAGTATAATAAAAAGGAATACCAGTGGAAAAGCTGTCAGGGCACTGTCGAAGCGGTCAAGGAATCCCCCGTGACCAGGCATTATATTGCCTGAATCCTTCACTCCCAGGCTACGTTTGAGCATTGATTCTATCAGGTCGCCCCAGGTACCTGAAACCGAAATGATAGCCGATATTACCATCCATCCCCATCTTTCAACAATCCCAAACCATCCTGACATGAACCAGGCAATCACCAGTGATAACACCAGGCCGCCGAAAAAACCTTCCCACGATTTTTTAGGTGAGATCCTTTCAAGCAGACGATGTCGGCCGAAACTGACTCCTGTAAGATAAGCCCCTGTGTCGTTGGTCCACAGCAAAATAAAGAACCCTGCCGCTATCCCTGGTGAAAATGCTTCCAGGTTATTATCAATAAGCGTATTTATGCCTGTGTGCCCGTAGGCCGAGAATGGTAACAATGAGAAGGGCAGAACTATATAGAGCAGTGGAAACAACGTATGGGCAAGTGAATTAAAAGGTTTTTCCTCTTTCCTGTAGATTTCGGTCACCATAATTATAATTATGAGTGGCAGGATCAGAAGCAGGAATTTCATTGGTATTGTTCCCGACGCAGCCAGGGTGGCGGCTATAAATAATAGTGCACCGGCAGCCAGCCCGGCTATAACCTGTGGCTTAATCCCTGTGCTTTTGATCATTATGTAATATTCGTACTGCGATCCGGCCATGATTGTTAGGCCGGCGATGAAAAAAGAAACCGGGTGCAGAAGGAATCCGCCAAGGATAAATATTACTATCCCTGCGCCGGTCAAGGTACGTCTTAGCAGTTCGTTCAAGCTGAAAATAATTTATTCTGTTCCGGTTCAGGCGGAGCCGTATCTTCCTTTTTCTTTCTCACTTTCTTTTCTTTCACAGGTTCTGTGGCAGTTGCTTGTACAGCTTCCCCGTTATTGTTTTTCTGTGCAGCCTCTCTTTCTTCCTTCAGAATATCAGCTTTTCTTTTACCGAAGATACGTTCGAGGTCCTCACTGAAAATAACCTCTTTTTCAAGCAGCAGTTCAGCCAGTTCGGTCAGACCTTTCATATTTCTCTTCAGCACCTCTTTGGCGCGCTTATATGACTCGTCAACAATATCCTTAACTTCCCTGTCAATCAGTTCTGCTGTCTTCTCGCTGTACGGTTTGGTGAAACCGAAGTCGGCCTGACCTGTTGAATCATAGAAGCTTATATTCCCCACCTTATCGCTCATCCCGAAGAACGATACCATGGCATATGCCTGCTTGGTTATCTTCTCAAGGTCGCTTAGTGCTCCTGTTGATACCTTTCCAAAGACGAGTTCTTCCGAGGCTCTTCCGCCCAGGGCATAAGCCATCTCGTCAAGAAGCTGTTCCCGGGTTGTGATCTGACGCTCTTCAGGCAGGTACCATGCTGCCCCCAGAGCCCGTCCTCTTGGGATGATGGTAACCTTGAACATGGGACTTGCATGTTCGAGAAGCCAGCTAACCGTAGCGTGCCCGGCTTCGTGGTATGCAATAGTCTTCTTCTCGTCCATTGAGATGATCTTGTTCTTCCTTTCCAGTCCCCCCACTATCCTGTCAACAGCGTCAAGAAAATCCTGTTTCTCAACAACTGTTTTGTTCTTGCGTGCGGCAATAAGGGCTGCCTCATTGCATACGTTGGCAATATCAGCGCCTGAGAAGCCTGGTGTTTGTTTAGCCAGGAACGTTATGTCGAATTCTTTCGGCAGCTTGATCGGGCGCAGATGAACCCTGAAAATTGCTTCCCTTTCTGTAAGATCAGGAAGTTCAACATGTATCTGGCGGTCGAATCGTCCTGCCCTCAGCAGCGCCCTGTCAAGGATGTCGGCCCTGTTTGTTGCGGCGAGAATTATCACACCTATGTTTGTTCCGAAACCATCCATTTCAGTAAGAAGCTGGTTCAGAGTATTTTCGCGCTCATCATTTGAGCCAAAGTTCACATTTCTTCCTCTTGCTCTTCCTACTGCATCAATTTCATCAATAAAAACAATGCATGGCGCCTTTTCCTTTGCCTGCTTGAAAAGATCTCTTACTCGCGAGGCACCCACGCCCACGAACATTTCAACGAAATCGGATCCGGATATTGAGAAAAAAGGGACGTTGGCTTCACCGGCAACAGCTTTTGCAAGGAGGGTTTTTCCAGTTCCCGGAGGACCTATCAGCAGAGCGCCTTTGGGTATCTTACCGCCCAGCTGGGTATATTTCTTTGGATTCTTAAGGAAATCGACTATCTCCATAACTTCAGTCTTAGCTTCCTCAAGACCCGCAACATCATTGAAGTTGATCTTTACATTTGATTCTTTGTCGAAGATCTGGGCTCTTGATTTGCCGACGCTGAATATCCCTCCACCGCCGCCTGCTCCTCCTCCGGCCATACGCCGCATAAAGAAGAGCCACACGACGATCAGCAGGGCCGGGAAAAGAAGCCAAGAGAGTATATCAGCAAAGTAATTCTTACGTGTCACATATTCAGGATATATTATATCATTTTCGGCATATCCGGCATTTTTTTGTATTTCCAGTATTGTTGGTTCGAAGTTGCTTATATCACCTATATTATAAGTGTACTGAGGTTTGGGAGCCTGAAGCCCGATGCCGCCGCTGTTTTTTGGCAGGTCAGGGTATCTTCCCGATTCAATCGCTTCACTGGTCAGGTAAATTTCAGCCTGGTCCTTGTTAACAACTATCAGCTTCTCGATATCATGGTTGACAAACATCTCCTTGATCATGCTGGTTGTTGCTTTCTGAACTGCTTTACTGCTGAAAAGGACCTCAAAGAGGATGATGACTACAGCCAGTATTGCGAAGACCCAGTTAGTGTTGAAACGCTGCCTGGTATTTTTATCGTTCCTGTCGGGATCTGGTTTATTTGATTTCTCAGTCATAAATTTCATTTGCTTTTTTTGTCAGCCAGTTTTTCAGTTTTGGCATCTGCCCAGAGAGACTCAAGGCTGTAGAACTCCCTGTACCTGTCAAGAAAAATATGAACCACAACACTGCCGTAATCAAGAAGCACCCAGAAGCAATTATCCAGTCCTTCAATATGAAGCGGCTTTTCCCCTGCCTTTTCCCTCACAGTATCCTCAACGGAATCACAAAGCGAACTGACCTGGGTAGTTGAAGTTCCGTGACATATAACAAAGTAATCGGCTATACTGTTCTCCAGCTTGCGTAGATCGATCTTCAGAACATCTTGTCCTTTTTTCTCAAAAATCCCGTTTACCACACTTTTCAAAAGAACTTCTGTTCCGTCGGATCTTTTTTTCATCAATTGCTTCGTTAAATTCAAGTTGCAAAAGTACAAACTTTTATCTGTATTTTAGTCAAATTATATTATAATCATGATCATAGGATCAAATCTTATTTACAGGGAAAGCGTCGCCTCTACAAACACCGAAGCATCACTGCTGCTGAATCAGGGAGATGTGACAGAAGGAACCGTCATCCATACAGGCTTCCAGAGTGCGGGAAGGGGCCAGAAGGGAAATAAATGGGAAAGCGCTGAGGGAAAAAACCTTCTGTTAAGCATTATCCTCTATCCGGAGTCGGTAAAGCCTGGGGAACAGTTCCTTATAAATATGGCATTGTCACTGGGTGTTTGTGACTTTACCGGTAAGATGACTCAGGGGAGCAGTATAAAATGGCCCAATGATATTTATGTAAATGATGATAAAATAGCCGGCATCCTTATTGAGAATTCAATCATGGCTGACCGGATCGAGAACACAATAGCAGGTATCGGGATCAATATCAACCAGGAAGAGTTTTCCCGGATTTTAAGGAATCCCGTTTCTTTGAAAACGATCACCGGAAGGGATTATGACCTTCAGGAGTGCATGGCATGGCTGCTTTCAGCTCTTGACAAAAGGTACAGGCAACTGCTGTACGGCAACAGGGAAGAGATTCATGATGAATACCGAAGCCGCCTCTACAGGTTTAATGAACTTACCACCTTCAGCTCAGGGGAAACGAGATTTGAAGGAAAGATAACTGATGTATCGGTTACAGGTGTTATAACGATCAGGGATAAGCGGAATTATGAACACAGGTTTTCCTTTAAGGAGGTCGATTTTGTCACGCCCCCGGGTTCCAGCCGGTGAAGCTTTCCATCCTGCTGACAAGTGAATCAAGCAAGCCTTTCACAGGACCTGCTGCAAGCATTTTGAGCATCGGATTGAGTTCGGCAGCAAGGGTTATTAACACCTCTGCCTTCCCTGAAAATGTTTCTGTAATGTCGGCTTTAAGTATAAAATCCTTCACCTGGCTGTTCTCTCCCCTGAAGGCTACCCTTGAGTATTCTTTCTTTTCGCTTATATAAAGCCTTACTTTGCCAAGCATGTTTGCCTGGAAGCTCAGTGATTCCTTCCCCGCTGTCAAATCAGGGAACACTTCAGCCGATATGAACTGGCTGAAATTTCTCACGTCAGTAACAAAATCGTAGAACTCTTTAGCGCTGCAGCTGAGCTTAGCAGGCCTGCTGATAAAGGAAGAAATGTCACTCATAATCGATAGTCCCTTTGTACTTTATGTCCCAACCCCCTTTCATTTTCCCCCAAGGGGGCAATTCAACGCGGCAAGCTGGCTCCTTCGCTAAACCAGCCCACCGGGCTGGTTTTTAACGCTCGGCCCTCCCGTGGGGGAAGGTTGGGTTAGGGGTCTTTATCTTGCAATACCCCAGACTGAAGGGTCTACCCTCCATTTC
>Ga0172365_10001090_pt1 | contig 19307 bp, 19 predicted proteins | sample LakKivSesite48cm_FD_114535 | JGI IMG/M metagenome (GOLD analysis project Ga0172365, IMG submission 114535) | Sediment microbial communities from Lake Kivu, Rwanda - Sediment site 48cm | ecosystem: Environmental > Aquatic > Freshwater > Lake > Sediment | place: Rwanda: Western Province, Lake... | reverse complement strand
GATGTGATTGGAGTTGGTTCTCTTGTTGTCGATATCTTCTGCAACACTCCATATTCTCTGGTTGAATTCAAGGGCGAGATGCAGGAATCATTCACCTTAGTGCCTGTTGGCCTGAAAACATCTACGCAATTGGAAGTGCATTCAGGCGGCTCTTCTGGAAACGGAATAGCGTATCTCTCACGCCTTGGGCTGAAGTGCGGCTATTTCACAAAACTCGGAGAGGACATGTTCTCTGATTTCCTGCTGAAAGACCTCTATCTTAGAGGAATAGACAATTCTCACATAATCCGGGATAAAAAATTCATTGGGGGAGCAGCCATAATAATGGTGGCTTCAGGGCGCAAGGGGCATGCGCTTTTAGTCAGCCATGGCTCTGCAGAGCATCTGACAATCAATGATGTGAAAAGGAATCTCAATTACCTGTGCTCGGCAAAATGGCTCTACATAAGCAGCATAACAGGAGATTCTGGAATAACAGCGCTGCAGTATCTGGTGAATCAGGCAAAGAAGAGAAAGGTAAAGATATTCTTTGCGCCCAGCACAACGATGATTACCCAGTACAGGAAAGAGGTTCTTGAGATTTGCATGAAATCCGATGTTCTTGCAATGAACATAGACGAATTCAGGATTCTTTCACGGCAGGATGTAAAGAACACCCTTCTGGAGCTGCACAAGCACGGCGTTGGGAAAGTATTCCTGACTTTTGGGCAGAAGGGAGTAATGGCTTCTGACGGCAGTTTTTTATACAGAATAAATGCCTACAAAGTTCCCAATAATAATCCGACTGGAGCAGGTGACACAGCAGCTGCACTGTTTTTATATGGAATAATAAAGAACCTTGACTTGAAGAAAACCCTCAACATGGCTGTGCTTGCAGGGGCAAAGCATGTTGCAAGCAAGAACACAGGAGCAAAAAACGGCAATCCGCATCTTTCATGGCTCTTTGATTACCTTGAAAAGCACAGGGATTTGCCTGTGCACACACTTCCGCTGCACAGCAAGGAAGTTAATAAATACACTGAGCCAGAATAAATAAATTGATAGATAAATGACTAAACGAACGAATAAATAATAAAAAATAAATAATAATAAATAAGAAATAATAAAAACATTCCAAACGGTTTTTCTTACTGCTTTTTCACCATCGCTTTTTTCGCATTACTGCTAAAGATAAATCTATAAATAAGATAGTATTTCATTTAATGGAAATGAAAAAAGAAGCGAGAATAATAGGGATTGACGACAGCCCGTTTAACAAGTTTGAAAAGGGAAAACCGGTTCTTGTAGTTGGCACAATATTTAGAGGAGGAAATTTCATTGATGGTGTTGTATCAACAAGAGTGAAGATTGACGGCACTGATGCCACTAAAAAGCTTGTAAGCCTGATTAATCATACAAAATTCAAGCCCCAGTTGCAGGCAATATTCCTGAAAGGGATTGCACTTGCAGGCTTCAATGTCATTGACATCAAGGAATTGTCAAGAAAAACAAAACTCTCTGTAATAGTTGTAATGAGAGACTATCCTGATTTTGAGAAAATAAGAAAGGCGCTCAGGAATGTTAGCAATGGCAGCAAAAGATTTGAGCTTATTAAGAAAGCAGGAAAAATTCAGAAAGTAGAGATAAAACACAGAGGGGTTTACAATATTATCTATATACAATTCACAGGCTTGAGTTTGGCAAAGGCAAGGGAGTTTTTAGAAATAAGCGCAACTCATTCTCTAATTCCAGAGCCTTTGAGAGTAGCCCACATAATAGCTTCTGGAGTAATTAACGGCGAGAGCAGGGGCAAGGCATAAGGCAATATCTTTAATCATTTATCATTAATCCGTCACAAAGCCCCCAAACAGCTCAAGCAAACTATTATAAATATTTTTTTAATAGTATTACAAACATTTTAATAAGGTTTAAATACTTGTTCTTTTTTCAAAATCTCTTCCTGATAAGCATTCATGCATCAAATATTCGTGCGTCAAACATTAGCTCACGCAACATTCCTGCATTAAAAATGCAAAAAAAATGCTCAAAGAAACCATGTTCAAAAGAAAAATATGCTTATAAGAGGTGCTATGTGAAATGTGCGGCATAATCGCTTTCAAATCATTGAACGGACTTGATGTTAATGAGGTTATTGTCAAAGGGCTTAAGAGATTAGAGTACAGAGGCTATGATTCTTTTGGGTTTGCCTATCCTTCTGGCAGCAAAGTGGAAATTATGAAGAAAGTCGGAAAGATTGGAGATTTCTCATTAGAACCTGTAATTGCAAACATTGCTATAGGGCATACGAGATGGGCAACTCATGGAAAAGTCAGCGAGGCAAATGCGCATCCGCATCTTTCTAAAAACAACAAAGTAGTTGTTGTGCACAACGGTATAATAGAGAACTTTCAGGAGCTGAAGGACTTTCTGATAAAGAATGGCTATGCTTTCAGGAGCGAGACAGATACAGAAGTCATTCCCCAATATATGCAGTTCTTTATGGATTCTAGGAAGGATTTTGCAGAGGCGTGCAGGCTCACATTTAACAAGATTGAAGGCAGCTTTGCAGTTGTTGCAATCAACAATCATGAGTTAGTTGGAGCAAGAAATGGTTCGCCCCTTGTTTTAGGTTTTGACGAGAAAAACAATAATTATTTCCTGGCATCAGATGTGCCTGCCTTCCTTGAATTCACAAACAAGGTAATTTATATTGATGATGGAGAGATGGTTGTGCTGAAAGAAAACTCTTCTCCAAAAACATCTCCAAAAGCGGAATTCTTTGACTATGCTGCAGGCTCGCCTGTAAAGAAGCAGATTGTTGAGATAAAGTGGAACATAGAACAGGCAGAAAAAGGCGACTACGAGCATTTCATGATGAAGGAAATAGATGAGCAGAAATTCACCATAAAGGCAGCAGTTCAGCAGGACAAGAATCTGATTCAAAAAATTACAAATGAAATAAATAATGCCTTTGGAGTATTTTTTATTGGTGCAGGCACAAGCTATCACGCCTGCCTTGCTGCTTCTTACCTCTTTTCCCACATTGCAAAGCGGCATATCAATGTAGTGCTTGCTTCAGAGTTTCCAAATTATGAGGAATTCCTCACAGAAAAAACCCTTGTCTTTGCAGTTTCTCAGTCAGGAGAGACAGCAGACCTGCTTGAGGCAGTCAAGTCAGCAAAGAGAAAAGGCGCTAAAATAGTCTCAATAGCGAATGTCATGGGCTCAACGCTCACAAGGCTTTCTGATTACAACATAATGATGAATGCAGGCCCTGAAATCTGCGTGCTGAGCACAAAAAGCTACACTTCGCAGCTTGCCATAATAACAATGCTTGCATATTCCTGCGCTGGAAAACTTGAAGATGGAAAACAAATCATAAGCAAAGCAGCAAAATTCGTTCCTGAAATCATTGACAATAACAAAAAAAATCTGAAAGAGCTTGCAATTAAGCTAAAAGACAAGCATGACATTTTTTTAATAGGAAGAAATTCTGATTTTCCAACTGCGCTTGAAGGAGCGCTTAAGATAAAGGAAGTAAGTTATATCCATGCAGAGGGCTTTGCAGGCGGCGAGTTAAAGCACGGAACAATTGCGCTTATAGAAGAGGGCACTCCTGCAATAATCATTTCAGACAGCAGGACGCGAAAGCAAACCTTGAGCAATGCAATGGAAATAAAAGCAAGAGGCGGCTTTATAATAGGAGTTGATTCTGAAAACAATGAAATATTTGATTATTTCATAAAGGTTCCCGAAGCAGGAGCTGCAAATTCCATACTGATGATTATTCCGATACAAATCATGGCTTATTACCTGGCTGTATTGCGCAACTGCGACCCTGACAAGCCAAGAAATCTTGCAAAATCAGTGACTGTGAAATGATTTTTTGGTATATGATAAAATTTGAAAATAAAAAATACTTATACTTCATAGCTTAAAAAAATCAAAACAATAAAAAACAAATAACAACGAGAACAAAACAATCATGCAAGACAAAATAACAAAACCATAAAACAAAACAACAAAAATGCATTATGAAAAATGATAAAAGCAGTTATCTTTGATATGGATGGCACTTTGGTAAATACAGAGCTCTTATGGCTGAAATCCACAAACATAGTGCTGAAACCATTTGGCATTAGAATTTCCAAAAAGGAATATTGCAACTGGACTGGCAAGAATGATTTTTATGAAATCAAGAAAGCCCTGGAAAAAAATGGGATGAATAGTAATGAAGCTGAAAATGATGCCAACAAACTTGTGGCGCAGAGAAATAAGGTATTTCTCTCACTGCTGAGAAAATTAAAACTGAACCCAGACCCTAATCTTGCTATGGCAATAAATTTTTTCAAATCCAAAAACAAAAAAATAGCGTTGGCTACCAGCACAAAAGCCGAGATTGAGAAAAAAGTGCTTGAGAAGATAAATTATTCAAATGTTTTTGATGCAGAAATAACTTTTAATGACGTAACAAAAAAGAAGCCGGACCCAGAAATTTACATTCTGTGTGCAAAAAAGCTGGGAGTAAAAACTCATGAATGCCTTGTTTTTGAGGATTCTGCTGCCGGAGTTGATGCAGCAAAAAATGCTGGCATGACGTGCATTGCAGTTCCGAACTCATACAGCGCCTGCCAGGACTTTTCAAGGGCAGACTGCATAGTTAAAAACAGAAAAATCATTACAAAAGCATTTTTGGAGAAATGGTTAGCATAATGGTTAGCTTAAGAATTAACATAATAGTTAGCATAAGGTGGTTATCATGAGAAAACTCTTTGGAACAGATGGTGTAAGGGGCATTGCAAACAAGTATCCAATGACGCCTGAAATTGCTCTTAAGATTGGGATTGCCGTCGGAAAGTATTTTGAGAGCAAGAACAAAAAGAGCAAAGTTGTGATTGGAAAAGACACCAGAATTTCTTCCTACACTTTTGAGAATGCTCTTGCTGCAGGGCTCTGCTCTGCAGGCGCTGACGTAATAGCAGTGGGCCCAATGCCGACTCCGGCAGTCTCCCATCTTACAAGAAGCTTTACAGCTGATGCAGGCATAGTGATATCAGCATCCCATAATCCTGCTGAGCACAACGGCATAAAGTTCTTCTCAGCAGAAGGCTTTAAGCTTCCTGACAGTGTTGAGGAAGAGATTGAAGGGCTTGTCTTTTCAGATGTTGACACTTCAGATATAATTGGCAACCAGATTGGAAGGGTTTTCAGAATAAATGATGCTGCAGGACGCTATATTGAGTTTGCAAAATCCTCAGCAAGGGACATTTCGCTGAATGGCTTGAAGATTGTTCTGGACTGCGCAAATGGTGCTGCATACAAGATTTCCCCCAGCATCTTTTCTGAACTGGGCGTAGAGGTGATTGTGCTTAATAATCACCCAGATGGCATGAACATAAACCTCAACTGCGGTGCGCTATACCCTCAAGAAATGGTTGATGCTGTCAAGAAGCACAAGGCAGATTTGGGCATTGCTCTTGACGGAGATGCTGACAGGGCAATATTCTGCGATGAAAATGGTGAAATTATCGACGGGGATGAAATACTGGCTATTGCAGCAATTGAAATGAAGAAAAAAGGGATTCTGAAAAAGGATACTATAGTAGCAACCCACATGAGCAATCCCGGCTTGGAGCTCTCTATGAAAGAGCACAGCATAAAAGTCGTCAGGACTGACGTTGGCGACAGATATGTTATGGATGAAATGCGGGCACATGGCTACAATCTGGGAGGCGAGCAGTCAGGGCACATAATATTTGCAGAATACTCTACAACTGGCGACGGCACAATAGCGGCATTGCAGATGCTGAAAATAATGAAGGAAACAGGAAAGCCGCTCTCTCAATTAAAAAAATGCATGACGAAGTTTCCACAAATCCTGATAAATGTTGAGGTGAAAGACAAGAATCCTATTGAGAAGATGCCTTCACTTTTGGAAAATATTAAAAAATTTGAGAAAGAGCTGAACGGCTTTGGAAGGATTTTTGTAAGATATTCAGGAACGCAAAACCTTATGCGCATACTTGTTGAGGGCAAAGACGCAAAGCAGATAAACGCTATTGCAAACCAACTTGTTGATATAGTCAAGAGAGAATTAGGCACAAAAAGAGAGAGTGGTTCAAAATGAGCGAAAAAAAACCTGACAAAAAAGCAGATAATTCTGACAAAAACACTGGCAAAAAAACAGATTCAAAAGCAGATTCAGCATATTTAACAGCTGTAATACTTGCAGCAGGCAAATCAACCAGAACATATCCGCTAACACTCACCAGACCAAAGCCGCTGCTGAAAGTCGCTAATAAGACAATCCTTGAGCACAATCTCGAGCAGCTTGAAGGAATTGTTAAAGAAGCAATAATAATCGTTGGGTTCAAGAATGATATGATAAAAAATCTCATTGGAAATGATTACGGTGAAATCAAGATACAGTATGTTGAGCAGAAAGAGCAGCTTGGAACTGCGCACGCCCTTATGCAGGCCAAGAAATTTTTGAAAGGCAGATTCATTCTCCTAATGGGAGATGACTTATATAGCAGAAAGGATATCGAAGCCTGCATCAAGCACAAATATTGCGTGCTTGCAAAGCAGGTTGATGATCCGGAAAATTTTGGAATATTCATAGTTGAAAACAATTTTCTGGCAGATGTTGTTGAGAAGCCAAAGCATTTTGTATCAAATCTCGCCAATACCGCCTTTTATGTTCTTGATAATAAAATTTTTGATTCAGAAATACAGAAATCAGAGCGAGGAGAATATGAACTGACAGACCTCCTGAAGAATCTTGCGAAGAGGGAAAAAGTAAACGTTGAAATTGTAAAGGACTACTGGTTTCCAATAACCTATCCATGGTCTCTGCTAGACATAAACGAATTCTTTCTGAAGCAGATAAAAAAGAAGATAGAGGGAACTGTTGAAGCAAATGCAACGCTCAATGGCGAAGTGATAGTCGGGAAGGGTGCAATAATAAAGAATGGCTCTTACATTGAAGGTCCTGCAATAATAGGAGCGGACTGCAAGATAGGTCCAAACTGCTACATACGCCCTTATACAACAATAGGCAGCAACTGCCACATCGGTAATGGTGTTGAGATAAAGAATTCAATAATATTTGACAACTCAAATATTGCCCATCTCTCCTATATTGGAGATTCTGTGATCGGCTATGATGTAAATATCGGAGCAGGCAACATAACTGCAAATCTCAGGCATGATGATAAGCACATCAAATCAATGGTGAAGGGCGAGCTTATAAACAGCGGAAGGAGAAAATTCGGCACAATAATTGGAGATAAAGTCCATACAGGAATCAACACCTCAATCTATCCTGGAAGAAAGATATGGCCTGAAAAAACAACCCTGCCAGGAGAGATTGTAAAGGCAGACATCATGTAGAATTTCTCTTTTACTTAGAACCCATGAATTCTTGCTCTCAAAATCTCAAAAACATTCATTCCCCTGCTTTTTGCATAGAGAGAGGTATACGCGTCCCAAACAGCCCTTTCATACTGCTCTTTCACATCAGGGAAATCCCTCAGGAAATCTTGGAAATAATCCAAACCCTTGTAGGCAAGAATCTTCCAGGCATTGTGCTTTAATGCTCCAGCAGTCAAAACAAGATCGGTATAGCCCAATAGCCCGCTTCTTATGCTTAAAGGTATTTGCTCAAAAGTCCTCTCATCCAGATAATACTTTTTCTCTTTTCTCTGCCATAAGAAATTGTTACCTCCCCAGATGGAGCCGGCGGAGAAAGCCCCTCCCGCTTTTGCCCAATCATAGATATTGTCAGGATGGAATTGCGGCCACGCTTTCCAAAAATCATCTTTTGTCTCATAAAGCTTTGTATCATGTTCTGCGACGAATGGTTTTATTTCCATGTCATAATGCCATTGCTCATGCGGGAAATAATCTTTATCTTCCAAATATTTCTCGTCAAAAATTTTTGTTATAACTCCTGTCTTATTTATCATATCCTCTAGCCAGATTTCCCCTACAGATAATTTATCTGAGGAGAGAGCTGCTATCCTTTTCGGCTCTCCAACAATATTTTTTTTGTGAATAAGGACTTCAAATCGATGCCTCGAACCATTTCTTTCCTTTTTTTCCCTCAAAAAGAACGATGGCGGCATTATACGCACACCGTGCTCGTCAATAGTTGGATTGGCGGGCATTTTGAACTCCCGGTATTTTTTCGTATACTCCAATCCCAGCAGGAGCGCCAGTCCGTAAAGCCCCTGATGGTACAGAGGGTCTTCCAGGTCAGGATTATAATAATCCCATGCCTGCTCAGGCTCATACTTCATGACATATGACGAATGTGTTCGGTCCAGCAGCTCCACAAATTCCTCTCTTGTAATCCCAGGATTTTTCCAAAGCACTGCCTGGGCAATCAACTCGTCATATGCATACCCCATAATAAGTAGAATGCTAAATCCATTAAAAAAGATTGCTGTCCCCAAGAAGACAGTTTTCTGTTTGCCCAGATGTTTCAGGGCGCTTCGGATGAAAATTTTTATATACCTTGAACAATCAGAACCATCATGAATATCTATTTCATCGTTATTGGAATTGTAATTGGTTTTTTAATTGCAAAGTTTTTTTCTATGAAAAAAGAAGGTATAAAAGGACGCTTAAAATCACTGAAAATTAATGTCGGAAAATATACTGTTCATTTCCATCATTGGTTTATTGCTTCACTAATCCTCATTATTCTAATTTTATCTGGTTTTTATAATGATTTAATATACGGCTTCCTCCTAGGCTTAATCATTCAAGGACTAACTTACAGAGATTTTTACAAAATAATATATCAAAGAAAATTTTGACCCTCCAAACGCTCCTAACTCTCGGCTCGCTCAGAAGATGACTTAAGAAAACACTTTTCTTATTCTTTTGCTAAATAACAGATACAAACCTGATAAAAAAAACAAAGTATAAATCATTAGACTCATTAAAGATTGAGGAAAACTAAAAACAAGTATTTCTGCCCTCAAGTTTAGGATAGCGATTATAAATAAGGTTATTACGGCGAGAATCCTTGCATAATTTTTCCTGAAAAATAATCCTATTGCTATCATTATAATCAGAACTGACACTATAAAAAGAAAAAGAAGGTTTGCTGCCCAGGCAACATTTTGGGGTATCGGATAGCCGCCAAAAAAATGCAGATATAATGAAGTCAAAACCATTCCCAACAGCGAGATAGCGAGCAGAATCATAAAAACAGCGATTATTCTTACAAGAATGGGAAGTTTTAGTTTTGATTTTTTGTTGGTTTTTGGCATTTTGGTTAATCAATGCAAAATGCAAAGAGGATTTATATATTTATCTCAAATCTGCGCCAGCATGCTTTATACTTTGCTGCCTTGATTCAATCACGTGCATTATATGCTGATTATGCTGTTACATTCCAATTATTTTCAATTAATATTCCAGAAAATTCAAGAAAAAGCAATATTCAGCACAATAAATGCTCATTGGATTTTCCTGCAAAAAGTCACAAATCCTGAATGCCCAATTGCCTGGCTCTTGGGCCTTACCTTCCTATCGTCAACTTCCCACTGCCTTTCTATTATTTCAATTGTTTTCAGGTGAATGAAATTCTTGTATTGTTTCAGGGCATTGACAAAATCCATCACTTGCGGAATGGTCGGGCTGTAAGATGCCAAAAAGCCCCCTGTCTTCAGGGCTTTTTCAGTGTGCTTCAAAACCTTCCACGGCTCTGGCAAATCCAGCACTATTAGGTCAACATCTCTTTCATCAATTCCTTGGTATACATCCCTGTGCTTTATCTCAACATTCTTCAGTCTCAAAAACCTTGCATTTTCAGCAGCCACCTTCAGAAAATCCTCTCTTATCTCGTAGCTTGCCACTTTCTTTGCATAATTTGCCAGAAAGCACGCCAAGGCTCCTGAGCCAGTGCCTGCATCAACCACGACGCTCTTCTTACTGATGCCTGTTTCTGCAATTATTGATGCCACATCCTTTGATGGTATTATCTGCGGCGCCCTCTTTATCTTTTTGTAGCAGTCGATAAAGCTTGGCGAGAATATGTAAAATGTTTTTTTCATGTTGGAATGAAGTTTCGAGCCGTCCTTCTTCTTAAGGTCTGCCTTCTTGATAAAGCCGTATTGAGTGTGAAAATCCTGATTGATGTTCCTCACATAGAATATTCTGCCTTCTTCTGTCGCAAGTATCTTTTTTATCCTGTCCATGAGAAAGGAAAAACCTTATTTGATATAAAAAGTTTTTGAATGGGCTGTGAATGAACTGTTGGAAGATGTAGCAAAGATGTAGCAACTATATGTTCTCTGAAATTGCAAAAATTTATTAAGAACCATGCCCATATATGCCTTATGAAAACTATTCTATCCAAGAAGATACAGCATGAAATTGCCCATCTTCTCATTATAATGATAGTCATCATCGGGCTCTTTCTCATAGGAAAGGGAATCACGGGAATGGCCGTTTTGCAGAATTCTAGTGCAGAGTATGACAGCTTCAGCATCCTAATGGGGATGATGATGATTCTGGTTTCTTTTGTGATGGTACATTTTCTACTGGTTAAAAAAGAGTAAACATGAAATAGTGAAATTTATGAAGTAATGAAATTGATGTGATTTTTTCACATGTTTAGCAGGAAAAACTTAAATATTTCTGAATAAATTTATTTGATATGGCAAAGTTATTTGATGTGGCAAAGCCAAGGTTTGTTGTTCAGGAGCATCACGCTTCTCATCTGCACTGGGACTTCCGCCTTGAGCTTGACAATGTTCTGAAGAGCTGGGCTGTGCCTAAAGAGCCTCCGACAAAAAGCGGAATAAAACGCCTGGCTGTTGAAGTTGAGGACCACGAGCTTTCTTACATCAACTTCAAAGGCATAATTCCTGAAGGAAGTTATGGCGCAGGTACTGTAAAGATTTGGGACAGGGGAAATTATGAGCTGGAGAGCAGAAAGCCGGAAAAGATGGTGTTCAAACTGCATGGAAAAAAGCTGAAAGGAACTTACGTTCTCTTGAAATTCAAGAGAGTGGGAGAGAAAAACTGGCTGCTTTTCAAGAAAGATAAATAATTAATAGAATAAAAAAATATAAAAAATTTTCACAATAAAATCTAAAGCTGAATCTTAGAAAAGGAATAACTTCCTATTACAAGAAAGACTACTGCAATTACTGACAAAACTATCAAATCAGTTCCAAGCCCAAAGTGAACCTGATTAATCAACGCTCCCCTGAGTCCGTCTACTCCGTATGCAAGAGGATTGAATTTTGCTATCATGACAACTGTATTTGGAAGTCCTTGTAAAGGAAATAATGCGCCCGAGAGAAAAAATAGTGGCATAATTATGAAGTTGCTGATGAACTGGAATCCCTGCATATCTTCTAATTGGGAGGCAATTGCAGTTCCAAATGCAGTGAATATGATTGCAATCAATGCCATAAAGACAATTGCAAGAGGGATTGAAAAAATATTTGCAGGCCTAAAACCAAATATGATTGAGAGAATGAACACAGCAATGCCCTGCATTACAGCAACAGTCGCGCCTCCAAGAGTCCTCCCTATCATAATGTCAAGTCTTGAAATAGGGGCTACAAGTGTTTCCTTCAAGAAGCCGAATTGCCTGTCCCATATCATTTCAATGCCCGTAAAAACTGATGTAAATAATATTGCCATTGCAATTATTCCAGGAGCAATGAAATCAAGATAGTTGCCGCCTCCTGCTTTCTGAAAAATCGGTCCAAAGCCAAAACCTAATGCAACCAAAAACAGGACAGGCTGCGCTAATGAGCCGATTATTCTTACCCTTGAGCGAAGATATCTTTTCAGCTGCCTTATCCATAGAACGTAAATTGCTTTTATTTTCATGTTTTCATCTCTTAAACATCCTTCTGTGCATTCTCAGCATATCCAAAGTAGACGCTTCTTCTTCCCTGATGTCTTTGCCTGTGAGGCTTATGAACGCATCCTCAAGAAAAGAAGTTTTGGTCTTTTTCTTGAGCTCATCTGAAGTTCCCTGAGCAATAATCTTTCCATGGTCTATAATTGCAATCCTATCTGCAATTCGTTCAGCTTCATCCATATAATGGGTTGTAAAAAAGACAGTTATTCCTTCTTTTTTGTTAAGCTCCTTTATGTAATTCCAGATGTGATTTCTCGTCTGCGGGTCAAGCCCTAAGGTGGGTTCGTCCAGAAAGAGAATTAGGGGATGATGCAATAATCCTCTGGCAATCTCAAGCCTTCTTTTCATCCCTCCTGAAAAATGCTTGACCAGCTCAATTTTTCTATCCCATAATTCCACCATCTTTAAGAGCTGCTCAATTCTTGATTTAAGCACATTTGAGGGAACATCATACAATATCCCATGGAATTCCATGTTCTCATAAGCAGTAAGCTCGTCATCAAGACTTGGGTCCTGAAATACTATTCCAAATGTCTTTCTGACTTTATCAGGCTGAGTGATTGGGCTGTGTCCATTCATGATGATGCTTCCTTTTGTTGGCAGGAGAAGTGTTGTAAGCATTTTGATTGTTGTCGATTTTCCGGCACCGTTCGGGCCAAGAAATCCGAATATCTCGCCTTTTTTTATTGAAAAGGATATATTGTCAACTGCCCTGAATCCATTAAAGTCTCTTGTAAGATTTGAAACATTTATTATGATTCCATTGTTTTTATTTCCATCATTCTTGTTTCCATTACTCTTCTTCCCATTGTTTTTAACCATTTGAATCACTTCAATGTCATTCTTTAAAAATCTTTAAAATGTTCTCTTTTGTCGGTTTGTCTGTTCCCATGTATTTTACAAGTTCCTTCAGCAGCGCTATTGTTTCAGCTGTTTTTTTATTTCCCATTTTTTTAAGACTTTTTACAATTATATCCTCTTTGCTTAGTGCGAGTATAGCAGAAATTAGTTTCTTGCCTTTTTCTGTTACTGAGAGAGGGTTTATTCTTCTGTCTTTCGGGTCACTCTCTCTTCTAATAAAGCCTTTTTTTTCAAGCGAGTCAATTACAGGTACAAGCGTTGCAGGACAAAGCATCATCCTTTCACTGAGCTGAACCATAGTGCATCTTTCCTTGCTTAAGATTCGCATAACCCCGAACGCAAGAGGGCTGATCTTTAGCCCCTTATTCTTTAGCCGTTTTTCCATATCGCTTCTTGAAAGTTTAATTATTATGCCTGTCAGTATCTTTACATTACGTGCCGAATCCTTGACATCATTTTTTTTCATAATTCTCACATCATTAGTATACAAATGATTAGCAGGCAAATGGTTATTAGGCACATGTTTATAAATCTTTTGGAAAAAAGGAACTTTTCAGTCCTTAGAAAAAGAAAATAAAAAATAAGCGAGGGGAGGGACTTGAACCCTCGAATAATCGGTATCAGCACTTCACAGCCTAAGCTCAGCATACCGTTTTTTTCAGACAAAAGTCTGCAGCCGATCGCCTTAGCCGCTTGGCTACCCCCGCTTGAATCATAAGAAAAAGAAGTTGTTTATAAAAGTTTCTACCTCTTTAAAGATATTAAATCCTAAAAATAAAAAAGGATATTATTTTGGATATTATCTAAGCAAATCGTGCTCTCCCCTGTAATCAAAAACATCTTCGATTTCAACATCTTTGATTTTATCTTCCACAGTCCTGTATTTTATTATGCTTCCGGGTCTGACAAATGAATTCAGCAATGTTAACCCATTGAAGTTTTCTGTTGTGTTGCTGTTTCCTCTGGCGTTTATTACTTCTTCCAATTTTCCAGGCTTGCCCTTTGCCTTTCCTTCTTTGTCAAACTCAAATACATCAACGCCGAGATCTTCCATGGTTTCTAAGCAGTATATAATGCCTGTTCCTTTTTCCCTTATTTTCGCGCTGTAAAAAATTTCATTTTGATAGCTGGAATTTGTCATTTTTTCCTCATTAATCCTCAATTGGATTTAGTTATTCGTATGAGGGTGCATGTTTCTATATTTAAATTTTCCCTTTTTTATCACTTTTAAGTAAATACCAATTTTAATAATTATAAATAAGATTGATTTCTTTTGTTATTAATAATCAAAACAAACTTACTTATTGAGAAATAAAAACTGGGCCTAGGGGGATTCGAACCCCCGATCTACAGCTTTCTGCACACCTTGTTTTGCACATCTTGCGGTGCATATGGCTTAGAAGGCTGTCGCCTTATCCAGACTGGGCTATAGACCCATAGCCTATGTAATTTAGAGTTTTGTTTTTAAAATTTACTATTTGTGAATAAGATTGTTCATAATATGGCTTTGTTAATAATAAGACTTTGTTAATAAGATGCTTTTTCTACACTGTATTGTCTATGATATAAAAAGTAACTTTATCAACAACATAAAAGGTGACTTTGTTAATAATATGAGCGGAAATTTATTCTGTTTAAAAGGAGATTTATTCTATTTGCTGTCTTTATCCTTTCTTGGTTTTATTCTTTCTCTTGATTTTCAACAGTGAATAGTTCATTTTGCCTGACAAATCCCAACAGTATTTTTCTCGAGAAAGGCCCTCTGAGCCGCGATAGCTGTGATTTGTAGTGCAGGATTGCTTCAAGCTTCTGTTCTTCTATTTCCTGAGGCAACATCACTCGTTTCCATTCATAATCAAAGCTCACGAGACGGATAGGCGGCAATAGGTACAATTGCGGTGCCAATTTGTTTGGCGAGGGATATCCATGATAATGCACTAAATACTGATACAATGTAGCATTGTTGGCAATTGCAGAGTTCTCTGCAATTATCTCCTTTATGATTTTTCCTGTAGTATAATGATCTGGATTTTTGTCTCTTGTGTCCGGAAATATTATCATGTTCGGTTTCACTTCCAAAATTATCTTCTCAAATTCTGCTCTAACCTGATATGAGTCTTGCTTATCCAGTGTATCATCTGGATAATTCAAAAAGAAAAAATTTTCTTTTGCTACTCCGAGCACTCTTGTTGCTTCTTCAAATTCTTTGTAACGCTTTTGTTCTTGATGAAGCCAATTGCCATTCATAACTACTACAATCCATACACTTGCATTTGCCCTGACACTTTCTAAGATGTAGCCGCCTGTTGCTATTGTCTCGTCGTCAGGATGCGGTGAAAATACAAGAATTCTGTCGCTCTTTTTAGGAAGTTCTACATTGCGAAATAGAAATATTGATGGCTGTGGCAGAACCTGAAAATACCATCTGAATACGGATGTGGCAATAAGCAGGGTTATCAGCACTAATACAAAAATTGCTGGTTGCGGCAGAATCTGGAAATACCATCTAAATATTGATACTGCAATCAAAAGGGTTATCAGCACTTCTGCAAAAAAACTGAATTTTCTGATTTTCGTTTTTGTGGTTCTGATTTTCTTTTTCATAGTATTTAAAAATAAAATTTTGTTGAAAATCTTGTGTGTTTAATAATAAATTTTGTGTGCTTAATACTAAATCTTATATATTTAATACTTTTTTATCTTTTTTTTGTTTGTAATACTTTTTTATCTTTGCTTTTCTTCTTTTTGTCTTTCAAGCATTACGGCAGCCATGTCTTCTGGTTGGCGAGCTTTTCAGGCAGATAATTTGTTATTACAAAATTCAAGCCGTGCTGCGCCAGTGCCTGCTGCTCTGCCCTCTTCTTCATCTCTACAAGCTGGTTGAGGGCTTTCTGCCATTCCTTGTTCGACTGCACAAAAGGATCATTTTTCAAGCCGTCCTTGACTCTCTTTATGTCAATCTCCTTTAATGGATGCGTGGGCAGCTTGTAGTCAATGATGTCCTGCGGCGTTATTCCGATGAATTTTGCTTTTGGCACGCAGAAATACTTGTTGATATGGGCTGCATTTCCGCTCCCGACTTTCAATGTCCTGTAAATGTTCAGGTATCCGTAAGGGTCTCCGTCTGTGAAGACATAAACCGGAAGCTTCATCTCATCTGACAGTCTTCTTATGAACCTCCTGCAGGCTCTTGTGGGAACTCCTCCCATTGAGATTAAAATTGCCTTTGCCTTTTTCCAATAGGCATGCTTGACAAGCCTCTGGTACATGCCTGCTGTCTCTATTGCCAGTACAAAATCAGCTTTTGTCTCAAACTTCAAATGCTCCACAGAGCTTGGAATTGAATACGCTCCTGTTCCCATCTTGCTGCAGTCAATCCTTATCTCCTTTCCAGTTTCTGGGTCTATGTCTATAACTGTAAGCTCTCCTGCAACATCTCCCCCTTTCTCTTCAGGTATGAAGCCCAACTGCTCCCTGTTGACCATAAACATTGCTTCTATGTCGTCCATCACCATGTCTGACTCAGGCTGCTCGAGGAATCTTGCATCGCCCCAGTTTTTTGACACATAGTAAGCTTCTCTCTTTGTCGCTATGTCGTCTGTCTCAACAAGGTTTTTTGAGAGGGACAGCATTCTCAGAGTCTGCGCAAATGTCTTGGAGGTATTCACTGTCAGTGTTCTTGTCTTCACTTCCTTTCCAATCTCAAAATAGCCGTCTTCCTTGTTGTATTCAACATTTGATAATGCGCGCACAGGCATGTTCAGCTGCGGCTTCTTCTGCTTGATTATATTTTCATAGATTTCTTTTGACAGTTCCTTTATCTTCTTTAGTATCTGTTGTTGCATCTTTTTTGGTTCCTCTTGATTAATTAAAATTTATTTTTTCCTTTACAAGTTTTTTTCTTTTTTATTTTATTAAGCTACAAATTATTTTTTTTCTCTTTTTTTCTTTTCATTATTTTCTTATACTTGAAAATGAAGCTAAATATATTTGCAAGCTCTGGCTTTTGAAAACATATGTTCCTTAGCTATGAATTATTTTTATTCTCTTTATTTTTTTTACAAATTTTTCTTTATTAATTTTCTTGGCTATGAATCATTATTGTTTTTCTCTTTTTTTCTTTTCTTTCAATTCTTATTTTCTTTTTTGATTAAACTTTTCTTAAAAGTTTCTCTCTTCCTTTTTCGTTAACCTTTTCCTAAAAGGTTCTCTTTTCCTTTTCGATTAACCCTTTTCTAAAGGGTTATTTTATACGTGAAAATGAAGGATAAAAATGATTTTTTTTGACTTGGCTTTGAAAATGTTTTCTTTCTAAGCTATGAATCATAATTATTCTTTTTCTTTCAAATATTTACCATGCAAGCATGCTGTGGGCTTTTTTGAAATTTTTGTAAGTCGTAGCCAGCCGCAGGTTCAAATCGCTCATTGCCGCTTTTTTCTTTTTCTCCTCTTTGAACTTATCTACCTTTGTCTTGGCTGACTTGCCTGAGCCCTCTACTGTAGTCCCGAAAAATCCAGAAAACAGCTCTCCGAATCCCCTGAATATTGATATGAAAGGCTCAAGCGCAGATTCCTGCCTCTCTTTTTTCTCATCAGCAGCAGGCTTTTCAAAGATTTCCCCTGATTCTCTAAGATAATCCTTCAGGCTGTCTCCAAGGGCATCCATTGCTTCCTTCAGTGATTCGTCTATTGAGCCCAATACATCGAAAACCTCGTCCTCCCTGTATTTTGTGTAAGCCTCAATCTGCTTGTCATCCCATACATAGCCTCTCAAAATGCATTCCACCCTGCCGACATGTATGGGTCCTCTTTGGTAGCCTTCTGCATGGTAATTCAGTGATGGAGTGGTTCTGTAGTTGAATGTTGCAACAACACACTGCCTGTACTTTCCAAATTCAGGAACCTTTCTCACAGCTATGAATTCCACTTCAATGAGAGAGCCCTCGAATGCGCTTACAAGATTGGCATCATCCAGCTTTCGCTGGTCAAACATCATCCGCTTTATCTGCTTCAGATAAGGCTTGACCCATTCCATATACATCTTTATTGCATTGTAGTGCTGCCTCATATAGCGCAGCGTGAATTTTCTCTTTGTCTCCAATTCTTTATGCGTGTTTTCCTTCCATAAAACAAATGTCTTGAGTTTTCTCTTCAGCACCTCTTTTACTTTCTTGTTGAATGCTGTAGCATCCACAACTTTGTCAACATCCTCTGATTTTTTCACTGTGATGTCGAAGAAGAGGTCTGGAAGTGTCGTGAAGCCGACTTCCCTCGCCATTCCATAGACAGAAGCTGGATTTTTTGTGCCTCCCTCAACAAGGTCTATCCATATTCCCTTGAGAGTTATCTCTGCTGACTTATCCCCTTTGTAGCTGTCTGTGTAATATTTTAACCTCTCATCAAGTATTCTTAATTCTCTCACAAGCTGGAAGAGCTCCTTTACCATTTTTCCTATCACTGCCAAGTATTGAGAAGCCTTTTCCTGCTGCATGCTCAGCCTCTGCTGTGCATTTCCAAACATTGCTGACTGTTCTGATGCAGCAAACAAGTCTTTTACTTTGACAAAATTGTGGAATGCCCAGGTCTGCTTTAGCTGGGACATTATCCAGAAGTATGTTTCTTCCATTGAGAGCTGTGAGCTCTGCCTGATAAATCTGTGCTTCAAGTCAGTGGCTGGAAAATCTGTTCTGTCATAAACAAATCTCTCAACTTCTGTGTATTCCTGATCAGCATATTCATCTGCTTCTTCATTAGAGAGTTTTTCTATATCTTTAGAATTCATCTTTTTTACTATCGGCTTGTATTTTGACTTTACGAAGCCGGCTTTCAGAAGCTTTTTTGCAGACTCGTCTTCCATCATGATCACGCAATAATGTTTTAATGATTTCTTTTTTTATCTTTCTTCTCTCTTACTTTCTTCTCTTCTTCTCATTTTTTGTAAATGATTTCATAAGCCTATTTGTTTTTTTCCATTAAGACATAATATTTTCTTATATCTTTTCTCTATACTAATATATTTTTTTATTCTTTTAAGGTATTTAAATATTTCCTATCTCTTCTTCTTTTAGTGCCTCTTTGTTTATCCTCTTTGTCTTAATCTCTTTTATCTTTTGTAAAGCACAATAACAAACCCTCTTATGTCAATGAGTTCTGAATTGGTTTTGGCTGCGATTTGCTCTGCCATCCCAAACCTATCCCTGTTTTCTACGAAGTTTTTCAGCATCTTTATCTTTACAATCTTTTTCTTTTTCAATTGTATTTCAATCTCGTTCAACAGTTCTGGCGTGATGCCAAATTTTCCTATGTGCACCACTGGCGGGATTTGCTTTGCCTTTTCAAGTATTCTCTTTTTTTCAATGTTTTTCATGGCTGTTTTTCCATCGTTGCCTATTTATTTGATTCTAAACGGATTTTTATGTGAATGTTTTTTAATGGAACGTATATTTTTTTTATCAAAAATTGCCAGAATACCTTTGTCTTTTAAGCAAAGGATGAATGGCAGATTCTGTCAATTTTTGGAAAATACAAAAAAATCTTTGATTTTTTGTACATAAAATGCTTCGCATTTTAT
>Ga0172365_10001089_pt1 | contig 19310 bp, 14 predicted proteins | sample LakKivSesite48cm_FD_114535 | JGI IMG/M metagenome (GOLD analysis project Ga0172365, IMG submission 114535) | Sediment microbial communities from Lake Kivu, Rwanda - Sediment site 48cm | ecosystem: Environmental > Aquatic > Freshwater > Lake > Sediment | place: Rwanda: Western Province, Lake... | reverse complement strand
CAACGTGATACAACTGTGGTAAAAGGCATGAAACAACTTCTAAAAATCAGATACGATAATCTGCTGACAGATAATGGATCTCAGTTTAACAGAAAAAATCATGTCATACGAAAATACTGTGAGGATCACATCAATGAAAAACACATTTGGACTAGCATTCATCATCCTCAAACCATGGGTAAACTCAGCTCCTTCCAAAAAGGATTGAAACGGTTCCTTCATCATAACCTGAAAGGATCTTACAATAAAGATGACATTGACTACTACATCAAAGTCTATGTTCATTGGTATAACAACGGAAAATATCATTCCAGTATCAACACCTATCCTGAGGAGAAATACTCAGGGCAAAGAGATGTTGATTGGTATAACCATCTTGTCAAAAGCCTTAAATTGGAAGAAATACTTGTCATGCAATAGAAAGGACATATCTCATGTCCCTACACACCTAAACACAAAAAACGCTATACATACGATTATATACTAATTGTTTATTACGAGAAAACAAGACTCCTCAAAGATAAGGAGCACGAAAAAATAAAAAGGAAGTATAAAATGGAAAGAAGAAATGATAGAAGGCCAAGGGGCTTTGATTCACCCCGCGAAATGCACGACGTAACTTGTGCTGATTGCGGAAAAGAGACTCAAGTTCCGTTCAAGCCAGATGGAAACAGGCCGGTCTACTGCCGTGACTGTTACCAAAAACATAGACCAAAAAGATTTTAATTAAGGATTTATAGAAAAAATACCTGAACAGACGGTTTTTTCTTATTCCTTTTTTTCTTATTTACAAATAGGAATTTAGTTTAACGAATGTTTTTAAAGAAACAAATGTTATGAGGTAAATTATATGACAAAATCAAGACACATAAATCAGAGAATAGGCGTATTTGTAGATGTACAAAACATGTACCACTCTGCAAAACAACTATACAGCAGCAAAGCAAACTTTAGAACAATATTAAAGGATGCAATAGATGATAGAAAACTTATCAGAGCAATAGCATATGTGATAAAAGCAGATGTGAAAGACGAGAACACATTCTATGATGCACTCATGGACATGGGTTTCGAAGTAAGATCAAAGGACCTGCAGGTTTTCTACGGCGGTGCAAAAAAAGGAGATTGGGACGTAGGAATAGCAATGGATGTTATGAGATTAGCACCAAAACTAGACACAGTAGTACTAGTTAGCGGAGACGGAGACTTCTCAGATCTTTTAGAGCATGCAAAAAGCCTAGGTTGCAGAACCGAGGTAATAGCATTCGGCAAAACAACATCACATAAGCTAAAAGAAGTAACAGATTTCTTCATTGACCTAGATAAAAACAAAAAATATTTGCTACCGAAAAGAGGATAAAAAATTTAAATAACACATATTAATGTTATAATGTAGGAGAGTTTGGGTAAGATGAAGGAGAAAATATTACAAGAGGCCATGGATTGGTACGAGAAAAATGGCAAAAACTCGGATGTTTACATAGGAGATTTCATCGATCTAATCTTCAACAAAACAACAGATGCTATTTTAGAAGAAGTAAAAACCGAGTTAAAAAACGAATTTGAAAGCGGCACATTAAAACATCCTTTTGTAATATCAAGTGATTACTACCTTGAACTGAAATTCAAGGAATTGAAAGAAAAACTCACGAAAGACGAAACTAAAACAGATTCTAAATAAATTCTATCTTTTAAAAAATCTTTTACTTATTGTTTTAACAATTTTTTAATAAATAGTATAGCTTGGGCCCCCGTGGGTTCGGGAGCCCAAATTGTACCTCTACGTCGTTCAAATACGGATCACTTTTTTCACCGATTCTCCTAAAATAGAGGCTGTGTTCTTTAACAAAAATGTGTTTTAAATAAATTGCTACACATACTATGATGTACCATTTTCCCGTTTTTGACATTTTCACACGATATCTTTATATATAATCAGTGTCAAATATTAACATGCCCAGAGAGGTGAAGGGGCATTTGTTGCCCGCGTCATACGATCTGAGGCGGGAGAGATAGGAGATATATGGTATCTACCATTTATCTCTCCCAGGGGATGGCCCCGTTTTTAACAATAAAACAACACCAATATTTTTTAAACATGTATTAAAGATTTAATAGAGGTAACAGAATAACGGTAAAACAATGGATGGGAAACTACTAGTCGAACTAATATTCCTAGCATCATGCATAATCACAATATACCTTATTCTAAGAAGACCTTATTTATACGTAAGGCTAGGAATCCGCAAAGTAAAAGTAGATACCTACTTCCTAGGAGCTTTACTAGGACCAATTTTAATTATAATTTTTGGGATACTGAATTTCTCCCAGATCATAAAAGGCTTGGAAGGCAATGTTAGTCTTAATCCGTTTGGCATCCTGATACTATTTTTATCAATGGTTTTCATGAGTATTTTCTTAGATATAACAGGGTTTTTTGAATACTGTGCTAGACTAGCATTAAAATTTGCTGGTAACGATGGCAAACGACTGTTTTTTTCGATATATGCCACTGTATCTATACTAACAATATTCACATCAAATGATATAATCATACTAACATTCACACCATTTATCTATTATTTCGCAAAGAACGCAGGAATAGACCCTAAACCATATCTCATCGCAGAGTTTTTTGCAGCTAACACATGGAGTATGATGCTCTATATAGGAAACCCAACAAACATACTACTCGCAGCAGCATTTGATCTTCGTTTTGATGAATACTTCAAATGGATGTTCCTGCCATCGCTTGTCGCTGGTTTAGTAAACATGGCTTTGCTATATCTTGTTTTCAAGAAAAAAATAAACCAACCTATAAAACATGAAACTAAGATAAATCCCATAGAGTCAATAACCGACAAATTAGGTGCCATACTTGGACTAATAATATTAGGTAGTTGCATAGCTGGTTTAGCTATTGCGCCATATTTTGGTGTTCAAATGTGGATAATATCCCTAGGTTTTGCAGTCTCACTTCTAGTTATCCTTCTCCTTAGAGATTCATTCCATGCAATAATGAGAAAGCACATAGATAAGAATCATTTTGCTGTTTCACCTACATTAAAAAAGATGCCGATTGGCATAATACCATTTGTGTTGGCATTGTTTATAACAGTTGAAGCACTAAGAATTTATGGTATAACAAATGATATAGGACTTTTCTTAAAAAATATCTGCGGAACATCTAATACACTAACAGTTTTTGTTTATGGCGTATCATCTGCATTTTCTGCAAATCTACTAAACAACATACCGATGACAGTTGCATATGTTCCTATCGCTGGTTTAGCAATCCAAACTAATGTTTTCCCAGCTGTACTAGCAACAACTATTGGTTCAAATCTAGGCGCAAACATAACACCAATAGGAGCGTTAGCTGGGATTATGTGGATGAGTATCCTTCGAGATAAAGAAATAAAAATATCGTTCAAGGAGTTTGTTAAATATGGACTAATTGTAACACCTGTTACGCTTTTAGTGTGCTTGGGTGTATTAGCATTTGAATTTATAGTATTTTAAAAGATATTCTCTAATTGAGATGTTTAGAATAATAAAGGCGAAGGGATTATAACCATGTTTAAAGATTACAGGGCTTATACAAAAAGAATAAGATTAACAGGAAGAATGGTGAAGAGTTATGAATAAAACATTGATAGTACTAGGTGCTGGAATCTGGTGTGTTATGCTGATCTTCCGATTTGTTTTATCAGCAGATACTGACTCCAATGTAAGTTTACTATTAAATATTATAGAAATTGTTGCATTCATCATCACCATTGCAGGTATCATTAAAAATGATTAGTCTATTAGATTAGAAAAATTAGATAACTAGACTATATCTTGTTTTTTTAATTTCAGAATCATATTAGTTGGCAAGATAACCGGTCAGACGATTTTTATAATGAGCTACAAGAAAACGCAATGTCAATTCTAACTTGCAATCACGGAAACTTGATCCACCATGCATTACACCTAAAACAATATCAGCAAGTTTTTTGTTCTTACTAGCAAGTTCAACAAGATATTCAATGTTACCCCTGTAAGCTGGCAAACGAAGGAATTCATATATCTCTTTACCAAAATCATTCATCCATCTTGTCTGATATGATGACAAGAATATTTCGCTATTATCCCCTTTTTCTAGTGATTCAGCAATTACATCTGCAGCTATTTGACCAGATGACATAGCATAATAGATGCCCTCTCCACTCAAGGGGTTTAAAAAACCAGCAGCATCTCCACATAGAAGAACCCTATCCGAATATGTTTTTTTAAGAGGGGCTATAGGTAAAGCACCACCCTTGCATTTACCTACTGTTAGATCACCTGGTATAATATTTGTTTTCTTAAGAGTTTTAATGTATTCTTTATAAATAGTGGATAAACTTGTTTTAGATTTTGATTGCTCAACATCAGGACGTATCCTACCAACACCTATATTCAGATGTTGTTTCTTAGGGAAAACCCAACCATACCCCATCATATCCTGAAATCTGAGATGTATAAAACACATCTTCTCATTACCAAAAAACCTATTGACGGTTTCTTCACCTAAATCATACTCTTGGAACATACAAACCCCAATTGTCCTGCCTTTTGGAGGTGCTAGGCCTAGTTTATCTGCGATAATACTCCAAACACCATCAGCGCCAACAACAATTTCTGCATCAATCTCTTTTTTATCGTCTAGAATAAGTCTTGCTTTATCTTTTAATATTTTAATATTTTTAACAGTTTCACCATCGATAAGATCAGCACCTTTATCTAGAGCAAACTCTACAAGTTTGTTATCAAATTTTTCTCTTAAAACCATGCCAACTATGGGGTCGTCTTTTTTTAAAACTGCTTTATATTTCAAAGATGGAGAATAAGCACAACCACTATAGGAGTATGATTCGATAATATCCTCGGTTTTTACATATGGAAATCTTTTCCAAACATGAGACGGCAAACCTCCACCACAGGGTTTATCTCTTGGAAATTTGTTTTTATCTAATAAGACAACATTTATTCTTTTCTCTGCCAAATATTTTGCAGCGGTTGAACCAGCAGGGCCAGCACCAACAACAGCTACATCATATTTCATGGTTGGAAAACCCCCAATTTTACACTATTTAAAAAACTATTGAGTATATAAATTTTTTAGAGAGAATATATAAGGCTATTTCTTCCACCAATTAGTTTATATAAAAACTCGTGCTTGATCTATCAAAACCTTGTATCAGTTCAATTTTTGGGAAATCTTCAGATGGCACCCATCCGTGCAATGGGTACACCAGATCTGGCAGGAATTTTTTGATATTTGTCGATAACTGGGCTATAATGTGATCTTCACCGAATTGTCTTCTACTTATTTCATATGTTTTTTTCTGTGTGATATATTCATCTAAAAAACCCAGTGTATGTATATACTCGTGTAATAAAACATGGAATATGTATGGTTTCAACAGTTTTTTGTTTGTCTGTATTATTCTTCTAAGAGGGGTTTTATTTACTACAATGATGTTTGATGATACCGGGTAGTAGGCACCAACAAAACCATCAAATGAGGCACCTAGTTCTTGTAATCCTAACATCAAACCTGCTCTAGATCTCCCCTCATTTTTACGTACAGCTTCTTTTACTGTTTCGAATATCTCGATTAAATCTTGTTTTACGTTATAGTCTATATCGTTTTTTTTCATTTCATTAACAAGTAATTCACAATTGTTAATAATCTTTTCTGTTTACTATTTTAATCATCGTTGTGAGAAATTTATGCGAATTTTATTAAACCAATTATCTAATTTCATCAATCATTGGAAGGATTTGTTTGTCTTTAAAACCTCTCTGCTGAATAGCGCCACTCGGGCATGCACTAACACATGTACCACAGCCTTGGCATAATCCTTCATTTACCTTTGCGTAAGTGACCATTTTATTGTTGATTTTCTCTTGAACGGAATCAATCGCATTGTATGGACAGATTTTGATGCACATCTTGCAGCCACTGCATAGATTCTCGTCAACAAAAGCAACGTTCGGCTCTGCTTTTAATTTCGGTTTCGATAGTATTGTTGCTGCCCTTGCAGCCGCAGCCTGAGCCTGATAAATAGATTCACCAATGAATTTTGGAACATGACAGTTGCCTGCAACGAAAACGCCGCGTGTGGAGAAATCAACTGGTCGTAGTTTCACATGTGCTTCTAGGAAAAATCCGTCATCATTTACTGGTACTTTCAACATTTTACCCACGAGAGAGTTATCTGGATTTGGTTGTAACCCGGTTGAAAGAATTAGATGATCTGCAGGTATCTTAAGGTTCTCTTTTAGCATAGGTTCATAGATTTTTACCGTGAAACCATTTTTTGTATCAATCTCTGGTTTTTTCTCAGGATCATATTGAAGAAACATCACACCTTTTTCTCGCGCGTCTTTGTAGAATTTTTCTTTGAATGCATATGTCATAAGGTCGCGATAGATTATGAAAACCTCTGCTTTTGGATTTAATTCTTTTATTTTGATAGAGTTTTTCACAGCTTGCATACAACAGATTCGGCTGCAGTATTTTCTTTTATCGTCGCGTGATTCGACGCATTGTATCATGATGAAGGTTTCACCGTCTTTGATATCGTTTTTTGTGCTTTCACTAAGTATTTTTTCCAACTCCGACTGTGTTAACACGCGTGAGTCTTTGCCGTAATCATAAGAGTTTGGTTTGTATTCATCTGCACCTATTGTAACAACAATAACGCCATGAGAGAATTTTATTGATTCTTTAGGTGTTTTAATTTCGGATTCGTAGTTACCAACATATCCGTTTAACGTTTTCAAATGAGAACCGGAGTAAACCTTTATTTTGCTGTGTTTCTGAACTTTTTCAGTCACATCATTAAGGATACGTGGTATGTCTATTCCTTCAGCTGTGTAGTATACTTTACGTAAGTAGCCCCCAAGCATTGGCTCCTTTTCGACAAGTACTGTTTCATAGCCTTGGTCTGCTAGTGATAATGCAGCAGTCATTCCAGCTATGCCACCACCAAGCACCAATGCTTTTTGTATGACTGGTATTTCTGCTTCCTGTATAGGCTGCAGGAGCCTGGTTTTTGCAACAGTCATACCTATTAGTTTTTTTGCTTTCTCTGTTGCTTTTGCTGGCTGGTCCATGTGGACCCATGAGCATTGCTCGCGGATGTTTGTCATCTCCAATAAATATGGGTTTAACCCAGCATCCTTTAGGCTTTTCTGGAACAGAGGTTCATGTGTCCGTGGTGTACACGCGGCAACTATAATGCGGTTTAGGTTGTGTTTTTTGATTGCATCTACAATTTTTTTCTGAGTATCATCCGAACAGGTGTATATGTTTGTCTCGGCATAGGCAACATTCTTCAGTGATTGAGCATGTTTTATAAGTTCTGGCACATCAAGGTATCCGCCAATGTTTATGCCACAATGACATATGAAAACACCGACACGCGGCTCCTCTGATGAAACGTCTCTTTCTTTTGGATATTGTTTTTCTTTTACAAGTGTCCCTTTTGCATCTTTCAGTAGTGCTGCTGCGTTAGCAGCTGCTGCTGATGCCTGCATTACTGACTCAGGTATTGCTTGTGGCTCTAAGAACGAGCCTGCAGCAAATATTCCTGGTTTTAGAAACACTGGGTCGTCCGGGTTTGTACGTACAAAACCAAATTCATTTACATCAAAACCCAGTTTATCAATCAACTCGCTTTTTCTTTCCGCGGCACCACATAACCCAACAGATAACACTACCAGGTTGAATGCTTCTTCTTTTAGTTCGCCAGCATCGTCTTCGTATTTGATCACCAAATCGTTTGTTTTTGGATCTTCAGTTATTTCTGATATACGTGACCTGATGTATTTTAGCCCATGTTCATCTTTTGCTCGGTTTATATATTTATCAAAATCTTTTCCATATGAACGGACATCAATGTAGAAAACAGTAGGCTCGATATCAGACGAATGTTCTTTTGCGATCACCGCTTCTTTTGCTGTGTACATGCAACACATTGCAGAACAATAATCATGGTTTATCGATGCATCACGTGAACCAACACAGTGAACCCAAGCGACTTTTTTCGGGTGTTTCTGATCACTTGGTCTTATGATTTTACCCTGAGTCGGACCTGATGCTGAGAGTACACGCTCAAACTCTATACTAGTCATAACATTCTTGTATTTCTTGTAACCAAACTCTGGTTTTATAACAGGATCAAATGGCTGAGAGCCTGTAGCGATTATAACCGCCCCTACATTGAAATCCAGATTCTCAGATTTTTCATCATGGTTGATGGCCCCTGATTTGCATTCTTTCACACATCGCATGCAATCGACACAACCACGATGTTTACCGTCACCTTCTTTGTCTATAACGTAAGCATTTGGTATCGCCTGCGGAAAAGGTTTGTAGATTGCTTTGCGTTTAGTGAGACCATACTCAAAAGCATTAGGTAGTGAAACTGGGCAAACTGCCTCGCAGCTGCCACATGATGTACATTTATCTATGTCTATATATCTGGGTTTTTTCAAAATCTTGAGCGTGAAATTACCTGGTTTTCCATCTATTCCCTGTACTTCAGTATTTGTATAGATCTCGATGTTTTCATGTCGAGCGCAATCAACCAGTTTGGGCGAAAGAATACACATTGAACAGTCGTTTGTTGGGAATGTTTTGTCAAGTTGCGCCATGACACCACCGATTGTAGGTGATTTTTCAAGAACATAGACTTTAAAGCCCATGTCTGCTAGATCTAACGCTGCCTGTACACCGGCGATGCCTCCGCCGACAACTGCAACCGATCCAACAACATCAGTTTTTTTTGTCATATTAACCTACTTTGTTTTTCTAGTGTATCCCTCTTTTATTGCAATGTTTTTGATTGCGTTCATCAACTTAGGTATTTCAACGCCCTGCGGGCATTGGGTTATACAGCGATAATGAGTTGAACAAATCTCAACAAATTTGTTTGAAAAAACAGGTTCTTTCATACCAAGTAAAACGTTTTTAATAACCTTACGTGGCGAATACAAAGAATCGAGTTCTCTTTCAGGGCAGCCAGCAGTACATGTTCCGCATGAAAAACATTCGTACAATTCCTCGCCAGATTCACTGTTTGCTATCTTATATTTGAAACCCATATCAAGATATTTATTCGCCTTCTGACCAGTAACATCCTCGCCTTGCTCCTCGAGTATTCTCTCGTTTCGTACAGCGTTCATGACACCTTTCACGTTGACCTTCTGCGGACATTTTTCCAAGCATCGATAGTGGGCGCTGCAGACCCAGAGAAATTCACTTGATAAAACCTCGTCTTTCAGTCCAAGTAAAGCCTTTCTAATTATTACTCGCGGGTTCCATTCTGGTTTCACATCCATCTCAGGACAACGGGCGGTACAGGAACCACATGCGAAACATTTCAAGATACCTTCTCCACCTTCTTCTTTTGCAATCTGGAATTTGAAGTTGCGGTCAAGTTTTCTTGAATCGATAACGTTCATGTTATTTTTCTCCAACCTCGGTGAATTCATCTTCTTTGTAAACAATCATAGGTATCTTTTCTTTCAAATCCTTACCGGGAGTGTATCCGAATTCTTTCTGCGCATTCTCAGCAACTTGAATAAAAACATCCATTAGCGGTATCTCATTTGGGCATGCCTGTTCACATAAACCACATTCAACGCACGATAATATCATATGGTTCATACGCCCGAGCTGGAAAAGCAACGAGTCGTTCGGCATTTTAAACAAACCTTTAGTTTCTGCTTTACGTAAAAACTTGTACGCCTCTGAATCAAAAACCGAAGAATCAAACAAGCACTCTTTGCAGTAGCAAATAGGGCACGCCTGGCGACAGTTGTGACAGTTAACACATTTGTCAAAGAACTCAGCCAGTTTATCTATTCCTTTTATCGAGCTTTTTTCTTTTAAGAATTCTTCGCGTTTTTTTGATTTTTGTTCACGGATTTCTTTTACTGCTTTTTCGCGGTTTTTACTATCTTTTTCTTCATCTAATTTGACTGAATCCAGAATGTTTTTTCCGTTTTCTGTACATGCCTCGATCAAAACCTCTTTTTCAATATCTGAACCATATAAACCAATTATTATGTCAGCATTTGTTGGGATTGGGTCTTTGCATACTTGGCAAGCGGTTCTAAGGTTTTTCTCAACCTCATCGTTTTTCTTTTTTAGAGACTCGAGCAAGAGTTCTGTTGGTTTTTTCTTGCCGTGTAAATCAGCATATGTGTTCATAGAAAATGTGCCAAGGCAGTCGACACCGATGATGACGATGTTGTCTAGTTTTGCTTGGTTTAATTTAACTAGTTCAACAAGAGCACGGATTTGACATGGATGCATAACGACGCCGATGGGTTTTGGTGAAGCCTGGAATTTCGTCATCTTTGAAACTATCTTTGCTGTAGAAGACGGCAATATTGGAGCGATGATATCAGCATGTAGTTTTTTTGCATCAGATATCAAAACAGGAAACGCAACTTTTTTAGATGGAGTTGATTGCTGAACTAGCAAAGCATTTAATTTACCTGTTTCAAGCAGATTTTTCAGAAAATCATTTATTGAACCCACAACGTCGTTGTTTTTAAACTTTATAATTTTATGTACCATTTTTTTGCCTCCTAGATGTTCCAGTGTTTTGCTATCGGATTTGGACCGAGTTTTTTGATAGCGGCAGTCATATCTTTCATTGTGTCAGCAAACTTCTGTCCCTCGGATGCTGATATCCATCTGAGCCAGACTCTTTCTTTTTCAAGTCCCAAGGTTTCCAGTATGTTGTTTAGTAAAACCATGCGTCTTCTCGCCTTGTAGTTACCATCTATGTAGTGGCAATCACCCGGATGACAGCCGCCGACGAATACACCATCAGCACCTTCTAGCAATGCACGTAAAATATACATGGAATCAACAGAACCTGAACACATGACACGGATTATTCGAACATTTGGTGGATACTGTATACGACTGGTACCAGCCAGATCGGCACCGGCATACGAGCACCAGTTGCATAGGAATCCTACAATCTTTGGTTCAAATTCCTCTTTTTTATTCTCCTTTTTTTCTTCACTCATATTTTTCACTCCAAACAAGCATCAATCATAGAAATAATCTGACGTTTAGTGAATGTGTTCTGCCTGGAAACACCGCTTGGACACACAGCAGAACATGCACCACAACCTTGACATAGGATTTCGTTTACCACAGCTATTTTTTTGTCTTCATCAAAAGTGATAGCATCATATGGACATATCTCAATGCAGAGTTGGCAACCGACACAGTTGCGGGAAACTATTCGGGCGATGTTGCCTTTTGTTTCAAGATATTTTTTTGAAAGAATCGTGGCTGCACGAGCACCAGTGGCTTTAGCCTGAAGGATTGATTCTTCTATGAAACGTGGTGAATGAGCAAGACCACACAAAAATATTCCATCTGCTGAGAAATCAATTGGACGCAGTTTCACGTGAGCCTCTGAATAGAATTTATCCTCATTTAATGGAACTTTCAGGAGTTGCGCAAGAATTGTGTTGTCTTGTGGGATGATACCTGCGCTTAGAACAACTTTATCTGGATGTAAATGAAGCTCTCTACCAAGTATAGTTTCAGCTGTTTTAACATTAATTCTACCGTCATCAACAGTTAGTTTTGGTTCATCTTTTTCATCGAATCTAACAAAAATAATGCCTTTCTTTCGAGCTTTTTGGTAAAGCATATCCTCTCTGAAACCATATGTTCTGATATCTCGGTATAAGACATAGATTGCTGCTTCTGGGTTGATTTCTTTGAGTTTTAATGCATTTTTCAAAGCCTCAGAGCAACAGACGCGACTGCAGTATGGATGCTCGTCGTTCCTTGAGCCGACACACTGAATCATCACAACTTCTTTCAAATCTTTCAGATGCGGTTTGTTTTCAAATAACTCCTTTTCAAATTCGGTTTGAGTTAGAACATCTTTATTTTTCTTGTACTGATATTCCTTTGGCTCGTATGGTAATCCGCCTGTAGCAACAACGATGATACCGTGTTCGATGGTTGTTGGTTTCTTCTCCTTTTTTGTTTTAAGTGCTGTAGAGAAGTTTCCGACATAACCAGAAAACGTTTCGATATCGGTGTCAGTGAAAACCTGGATTTTAGGATGTGATGTAACACGCTCTACAGTTTGTTTCAATAGTTCCTGGGGTTTCTCCCCATTTATTCCGATGTAGATGTCTTTCAGATGACCTCCAAGTTCTTGTTCTTTTTCAACTAAATAAACCTGATAGCCCTGGTCAGCTATTGAGAGGGCAGATGTCATCCCAGCTATCCCACCACCAACCACCAGTGCACTAGTTATGACTGGGATCTGCAGGTGGTGAACTGGATACAAATCAGAGGCTTTTGCAACAGCCATGCGAACCGCATCAATTGCTTTGTCAGTCGCGCTACTTGGGTCGGCTTTATGCACCCAGGAGTTCTGATCGCGTAGGTTTGCCATTTCAAAAAGATGCGGGTTTAAACCAACCTGACGCAAGGTATCCTGGAATAATGGTTCATGTGTTCTGGGTGTACATGATGCGATGACAACTCGATTTAGATTCAGTTCTTTTATTTTTTCTTTAATTTTTTCTTGCGAGTCCTGTGAACAAGTAAAGATGCTGTCGTCAGCAAAGGTTACAAAAGGTAGTTTTTTTGCTGATTCAACAACTTTTTTGATGTCAACTACACCAGCTATGTTGATTCCACAATGGCAAACAAAAACGCCGATGCGTGGTAAATCCGCCCTGGAATCTATTTCTTTAGGATAAGTTTTTTCGACTATTTCTGTTCCACGGACATCCGTAATCATTTTTGCTGCTTCAGCTGCAGCTGCTGATGCCTGTGTTACACTCTCAGGTATGTCCTTTGGTTCGGTTACTGTACCTGACGCAAGTATTCCCTCGCGAGAAGTACTTACTTGGTTATATGACTCTGTTTGTACGAAGCCGTATTCATTAAGATTTACCTCAAGTACTTTGCTTAAATCACCTAGTGCCGAGCAGGGTTGTAGACCAACTGATAAAACAACCATGTCGTAGGTTTCGTTTTTCAGATCACCTTTGTCATCAACATACCGTATTATCAAGTTCTTTGTTTTTCTGTCTTGTTCGATTCTTGGTATACGGCAACGTCTGTAAACAACGCCGTATTCGTCTTTGGCCCGGTCGAAGTATTTATCAAAATCTTTTCCAAAAGAACGCATATCCATGAAATATATGTGTGTCTCTACACCTGGCTCGTGCTCCTTTGCAATCACTGCCTCTTTTGTAGCATACATACAGCAAACAGACGAGCAATACTTCCTGTCGCAGCTTTCGTCACGTGAACCAACACATTGCAGCCAAGCTATTTTTTTCAGTGATTTACCATCAGATATTCGTTTGATGCGCCCCTTGTATGGACCTGATGCTGATAGCATTCTTTCAAACTCTATGCTGGTCAACACATTTGGGTAAACCCGGTAACCGTAGCTGTCTGCTTTTGGCGGCGTGTACTCCTCAAAACCCGGTGAGATTATTACTGCCCCGACATCGATTGTTTCTGTTGTTTCTTTCATCTGATGGTCGACTGCATCACGACCGCAATATAGAACGCACTGTAAACACTCGCAACAACCAGCGCAGTTAAGACAGCGTTGTGCCTCTCGCACTGCCTGTTCTTTCGTGTAACCCTGGTCGACTTCTTTGAATGATTTCATGCTTTCTTCAACAGAAAGAAGGTTAGATTTCTCACGAGGCAGTTGGAAGCGGGGTGCCTCTGGTGGTATTTCTGCTTTCTTTGTTTGCGTTTCTTCTCTACCTATCTTTAGATCCTCGTTGTTCAGGTAGCGGTCTATTGATGTGGCTGCTCTATGACCAGCAGCAATTGCTTCTACTGCAGATGCCGGGCCAGATACAACGTCTCCTCCAGCAAACACTCCCTCTTTTGATGTCTGTAAAGTTATGGGATCTACATCGATGAAACCTGATTTTGATAAATTGATTTTGTTTTCCTCAACTAGTTTTGAGTCTAGCTCTTGTCCTATAGCAAATATCACGTAGTCGCATGGTATATCGAATTCTGATTTTGGAACAGCGATTGGTTTTCTTCGACCTGACGAGTCAGGTTCCCCTAACTCCATTTTGACGCACTGTAAACAAGTGTCTTTTTCTTTTTTGGTTAATTTTATTGGGTTGGTTAAAAAGTTGAATACGATGCCTTCATCTTGTGCCTGCTGTATTTCTTCTTTGTGAGCTGGCATCTCTTTCATTGATCGCCTGTACAGGACTGTAACGTTTCCGCCTAGTCTTTTTGCTGTACGGGCGGAGTCCATCGCAACATTGCCACCGCCAATAACAAGGATGTTTTTACCCTTGAAATACCCTGGAGCAATCATTTCTCGGTTAAGTTGTTTTAGATATTCTATGCCCTCCAGTATGCATGTGTCTGTACCTGTGCAACATTCTATGCCAGCAGAACGACTTTTATGCGCACCTATAGCGACAAAAACAGCTTTGAAACCCTGTTTTTTGATATCATCTATCGTGAAATCTCTTCCTAGTTTCTGGTTGTTTTTAATCTCGATTTGTTCTTCCTGACATAAACGATCGATTTCTTTGTCAAGATAACTTTTTGGTAGCCGATAGTCTGGAACGCCATAGTGCAGCATACCGCCGTTGTATTTTTCAGCCTCAAATATAGTAGGCTTGTAGCCCATCCTTGCAAGGTCGTATGCAGCAGTGAGACCAGCTGGCCCAGAACCAATCACAGCTATTTTTTGATCATTGCCACGTTTCTGTTTTGTTTCTTTTGTTTTTTGTTTTTCTTCCTTGACTTTTTTGTATTCAGCTAAAACCTCAGGATGCTCGTAAATGTGATCAGCAATGAATCTCCTTATGCGACATATTGAGATGGGTTCTTCTATGTCTTTTCTGTTGCATTCTGTTTCGCATGGGTGATAACAAACACGTCCCATCGAGCCAGGTATTGGTATTGTTTCTTTGATGAGTTCGTATGCCTCTGCAAATTTTTCTTGTGCAGCAAGCGCTATGAAACCTTGCGCGTTTAAATCCGCGGGGCATGCAATTCTACACGGAGATTTCTCACCATTTTTTACTATAGCAAAAACGTTTGGTATCGCTTGAGGAAACGGTTGGTAAATAGCTTTATGTTGCGCTAGTCCTTCATCAAAATGTGAAAGCATCGATACAGGGCAATGTTCTACGCAGTCACCGCAACCATTACATTTTTCCAGGTCAACGTAACGAGGATGTTTTTTTATTGTTACATGGAAGTTGCCAACTTCGCCTTCTATATTAGATATTTCTGCGTTTGTTATGATTTTTATGTTTTCGTGTCTGCCCGTGTAAACTAGTTTTGGGGCAAGTATACACATAGCGCAATCGTTAGTAGGAAATGTTTTGTCTAGTTGAGTCATGGTACCGCCGATGCTAAGACCGCGGTCAACGATGTAAACTTTGAACCCTGCATCAGCTAAATCAAGAGAGGATTGTATACCTGATATCCCGCCGCCGATTACTAGTACTGAGCCGTGTTTTTGTGCAGAAGGAGATTTTTTTGATTTGTTTTCTTTAGCCATTATTGTAACACTCACATTATTTCGTCAACCATGCCCATGATTTGCTTTTTTGTGAAGTTTTTATGTATAGATGCGTTGCTTGGACATGCTGCTATGCAGCCACCGCAACCAGCGCATAGTGCTTCGTTTACTTCAGCGATTTTTGTTTTCTCATTTAATGTTCGAGCCTCATATGGACAAACCTCGACGCATATTCCGCAGCCGGTGCATGCTTCCTCGTCAACAGCAGCAATCAACGGGTCTATCTCGAGTTCTTTTTTTGATAGTATTGTTGCTGCTCGTGATGCCGCACCACTGGCTTGTGAGACTGTATCTTGTATGTCTTTTGGTCCTTGGCAGCAGCCAGCAATAAAAATACCGTTTACAAAAGTGTCAACTGGTCTGAGTTTTGGGTGTGCTTCTAGGAAGAAACCATCTCCGCTTAGTGTTAGACGCAGCAGTCTAGCTAGTTCAGCTGTGTTTGAGCGCGGGACGAGAGCTGGTACTAATACGACCAGGTCTGTTTTTATTTCAAAAAGTTTGTTTGTTGTTGTATCGAATATGTCTAATTTCTGGTAGGTTTTCATGTCTCTAACTTCTGAGGGGCGTCCTCTGAACATGTTAGTTTTTAGTCCCCTTATTTTTCTGTAGAATTCTTCATAGCCTTTTCCATATGAGCGTATGTCCGTGTAGCAGATGTTGATTTCTACATCCTCGCCAAGTTTTTCTTTCAATAGGTAAACATGTTTTAATGCACTCATGCATCCTATGCGACAGCACCATGTGCATTGTGTTTCGTCTCTTGAGCCGACGCATAATATGAATGTTACACTCTTTGGTTTTTGTTGGTCTGATGGTCTTAATATTTCGCCTTTTGTAGGTCCTGATGAACTAATCAGTCTTTCGAGTTCAAGTGTCGTTATAACATCAGGTGAGTTGGCGTAACCGTATTCATAAAGGGAAGTCGGATCTAAAAGATCATAGCCGGTTGTAACAATTATGGAGCCGACTTTTAGTTCGACTGTTTCTTCTTTCTGATCGAAGTTTATAGCACCTTGCGCGCATGCTTCTTTGCAGAGTGGTTTATCACCGCATTTACCTCTAGTTAAGAACAGGCAGTGCTCTGAGTCTATAGTGTATTTTAGTGGTACTGCCTGCGGGAATGGCATGTAGGCTGCACCGCGTTTACCCATGCCCATGTCAAACTCGTTTGTTACTTTGCCTTTTAGTCGACATGCTGCTGCACAATCACCACAGCCCGTGCATTTCTCCGTGTCTATGTATCTTGGTTTCTTTTTGATTTTAACAGTATAGTTACCAATGCTGCCTTCTACACTAGCAACCTCCGAGTATGTCATTAACTCTACGTTTTGATGGTTTGCTACCTCCATCATTTTTGGTGTGAGGATACATGATGAGCAATCAAGCGTTGGGAATGTTTTATCTAGTTGAGCCATGCGTCCGCCGATAGTTGGTTCTTTTTCAACAAGATAAACCTTGAATCCATCGTTTGCAAGGTCTAGTGATGTCTGTATGCCTGCTATCCCTCCACCGACAACAAGCGCCTTAGGTATTACTGGGATTTTTGATGGTGTAAGTGGCTCCAGCAGTTTGGCTTTTGCTACAGCACTTCTTGTAAGTGATTTTGCTTTCTCTGTTGCTTTTTCCCGGTCGTTGTGCGCCCATGAGCAGTGCTCACGGATGTTTGCTATCTCCAGTCTGTATGGGTTTACACCACCGTCGCATACGACTTCCCTAAAAGTATGTTCATGCATCCTTGGGGAGCATGAGGCTATAACCACGCTGTCGAGTTTATGTTTTTTTATCATGTCTTTTATAAGCGTAGCGCCTACGTCGGAGCACATGTACTTGTAATTTTTGCTGACAACTACCCCATCGAGGTGACTGGCATATTCTGTGAGTGCTTCAACATCAACGTTTTGTGCGATGTTTATTCCGCAATGACAGATAAATACTCCAATTCGACGCATAAGTTTTAAGCCTCACCCAACTTGATTTTATCGACAGGGCTGAGATTCAAATCTAAACCTAGTTTCTCTTTTTTTATCCCAAACGCTAAACCTAAAAGTTGTGTTAGATAAAAGACTGGTACCTCTAGTTTTGTTGCGACAGTCTCGCCAGCTTTAGTCTGTCTGGCATCATACATCCTGTGACACCATGGGCATACATCGACGAGACCGTTGAAACCGTATTCCTGTATTGCTTTTAGTTTCTGACCGGTTTTAGTCAAGGCAGACTCAGGAAGGTTAATCTGAAGTATACCACCGCAGCAGTCGAGTTTCTCAGGGTAGTAGTCTGTTGTTTCTGCCCCTAATGTTTTCAGGATTTCTTCCATTTTCTGTGGATTCTCAGAGTTATCAGGGCGACCGATTTCACTTGGTCTGATTAGATGGCAACCGTAATGTGTAGCGAATTTGAAGCCAGTTAATGGTTTCTTCACATGTTGTTTAATTGTTTCTAAACCTATGTGATCATGTAATAAATCAACCGTATTGACAATATAAGTGGAACCCTCGTAGATTAAATCTTCAGAGGATAGTAAATTGTTGATTCTCTCTTTCATCTCAGGACTGTTGCCAAGTAAATTTTTGCATTCACTCAAAGCCAGATGACACATTGCGCAAGGTGCAAAAATATCCAGTTTGTTTTTTTCAGCAACTGCAAGGTTACGTGCTGAAAGATAAAGTGTCATGAGTTGGTTTACGCTTTTAAGTGGTTCGCCGCAACAAGAAAAACCTTCTACATCCACGAGTTCTATCCCAAGGATAGGCAGACTTTCTCTTATTGAAATCTCGTAAGCGTATTGTTCGGTTGGCATCATACAACCAGGATACAATGCATACTTTTTTTTCATGATATCCTCATCAAACCTTTTCCACTGCTATTTTCATCAAACCAGCCTGGAATTTCGCTAGATCAGATGGTTTGGAAATATTCGGAAGACCCAGATCACTTCTGCGTTTTGTTTTGTTATCTCTAGTTGTGACTTCTTGGATACCTTGTGTAGCACCAATGGACAGAACTGATTGCAGAATGGCTGTGTATTTTCCAGGAATTTGTTTGCCACTTGCTACCGCCATGTTTTTTAAAGCGAATAAAACCTCTACAGGCGCAACTTTCTGCGGGCATCTCTCCCTGCATTTGAAACAGCTCATGCATGTCCAGATTACATCGGAGTTTATCATTTCATCAATAAGACCACGTTTTAGAAGCGCAAGCATTTTGTGTGGTTCTAACTCTAGAAGTTTATGCGCCTCGCAGCCAGATGTGCATTTTGCGCATTGGAAACAGTAATCAGATATTTCATCCTTTAATTTGGATAGTCTCTGATTTATCTCATTTCTTTGTTCTGACTGAGGCTCCCCCATAGAAGTTAAATCTACTATACTCATCAGATATCACACACAAATTAACTATTGTTAACTCTTTATACTATATATAATTTTTTAATATTATCTGATAATATTTTGATTCCACTTATCTAGTTTCCTTATTTAAAATCTATTATTTTATTGAAGACAGTAATAAACTTAAAACAAAATAATCTAAATTTTATATTCCAAGTGCAGGGGAAGGGATTTGAACATTCCTTAGAACTCTCTTTCTTTTCGTTACATTAATAATCTACCTCGTTTATCTTTTTATCGGCAAGGGTTTAATCCACAAACATTCCTTGATGCTCCCAAAAATAGTGGGGCATAATTT
>Ga0172365_10001087_pt1 | contig 19330 bp, 15 predicted proteins | sample LakKivSesite48cm_FD_114535 | JGI IMG/M metagenome (GOLD analysis project Ga0172365, IMG submission 114535) | Sediment microbial communities from Lake Kivu, Rwanda - Sediment site 48cm | ecosystem: Environmental > Aquatic > Freshwater > Lake > Sediment | place: Rwanda: Western Province, Lake... | reverse complement strand
CATTTTGAATGTCTCGATCAAAGTCTCCCAGAGCCTTCACTAGGGATGCCATGGCTTCAGAACCCTTATTCACTAGAAGCATTTTCGCTGACTCTCTGACATCACGATTTATGTTCCCCAATCCTTTGACAAGAGAAGCTATAGCTTTTGCATTTTTCATTGCACCTAGTGCCTCAACGATAGCTCTTCTTACGAAATCTCGGTCTTCGACTTCCAAAGCTTCGGTGAGAGGTTCAATAGCCCGAATGTCGCTAATCCTTCCAAGAGCCTCTGCTGTTTCCCGCCGGACATGCTCGCTCTCATCTTTCAATGCCTTAATGAGGGGGTCTACGGCACGAGAATCTCCAATCTTTCCCAGTGCCTCTGCAGCATGATCGCGAACTCCCCAATACTTATCTTTCATAGCGTTGATCAAAGGTTTCACAGCGGGAGACCCTATGTTCACAAGAGCCTCTGCTGCTGAATGCCCGTCAATGCTTTTCAGTACGTTGATTAACGGTTTTATGGCACGGGGATCACCTATCCTCCCAAGAACTTGTGCTGACAAGGACCTAATAGTTTCGTCTCCAAGCGCCCTTATCAGAGGGTATACAGCCCTTTCATCTCCCAACTTTCCGTCACGTAGAACTAGTGCCGCGTTCCATCGTACGCGCTTCCTTTCACTTTCGAGCGCATGAATAAGTGGCTCTACAGCTGGTGGACCTATTTTGATCAGAGCACTTCTTACTTTTTGCTGAACACTTTCACTTCCGTCATCTAGAGCTTGTATTAGAGCTTCTATTGACTTCTTGTCAGCTATCTCTCCTAGAGCCACTGCTGCAGCCATTCTTTTTTCATAGTGTTGATCTTTGTCTTTCAAGACTTGCATAAGGGATTTGACATTCCTCTCTTCTCCCAATCTTATCCACCACCACTAACATACGTCTACCATTATTTATGCTAACTGAGTAGATGAGAGTGCTCTGCTTGTATTATCTTCTTTACCGATTAAATACTAGAATAAGGTTAAGATGAGAAATGGGCTTTCAATTCCCCTTATGGGATTTTAGCACTTGAATCCGACCTCGTTTTTTGGTTTTTTGCCTTGTTGGAATCAGTTTTGCTTCTAATATGGACACGGGGTTCGATTATCTTTTATTTGCATTTTAGTTTATAAATATAATCGAAGGGTTGAGGTTAAAGTGTATTTCTTGTCAGATGTGGAGCACAAGTATCTGCTTCATCAGCTCTTGCCCGTTGCACGCGAGGTTGGAGTTAACAAGGAGCTTAGGGGTTGGAGTTGGTTTCAGCCTCCCTTAAAACCCTACTACGATAACGTTAAGCTGCCAATGTACACGGTAACTTCTAAGTACTGCCCAACTGGCCGAGATGTCTATCTTCGCAATATTGAGAAGATCCATCCAAAGCCCACTGCAAACATAGCTTTGGGGAAGATGCTTCACGGAGTTGTCAGCGATTGTCTCCTTTCCTTTCTACAACAGCGCCAGACTAGTTTTGAGGAGTGGTGGAAGAAGATCCGCTGGGATGAAATACCAGAGAAGCCTGAAAACGTCAACGAGCCCTCTAGGAGGGTTTGGGATTTTGTATCCAAGTTCTGTGAGGCGAGGATTGCGGAGGTCTCAAGCAGGCAGCCGTACGCTTCTGAGCATGATGTAACTTCTTCAGCTCTGCCATTCCTCGTTGAGCATAAGATTTCAGGCGAGCTTCTTGGATTAAGCGGAATTCTAAGCCTAGATTGTTACGATTATCTGCATGCAATAATGTTCGATTTGAAGGTTAATGATGAAAGAAGGGACTGGCATAGGATTGCGCCTGTGGGCTACGCGCTGGTCTTTGAAAGCGTCCACGAGGTTCCAGTAGACATCTGCTGCATCGTCTACCTTAACCTCAAAGACGGCAAGATTAGTGTTCATAAAGACTTGTTCTTTGCAAACGAGGAGTTAAGGCAGTGGTGGATTGAGGAGCGTGACAAGAAGATGGAGATCGTTGCTGAGGCTAAGGATCCGGGCAGACCAGAACGCTCACAATGCATGGAATCTTGCATGTTTTTTGAAGCGTGTTATGGGTGAAAAAATGGAGGTATGTTGATGAAGATTTTTTTGGATGACTTTGGGATTTTTCTCGGACGAAAGAGAAACAGATTCTTAGTTGGGAAGAAGGGTGAAAGGAAGGAAGTTTTGGCTGATGAGGTTGACTCAATAATCTGCTGTTCTTCAGGCGTAGCCATGTCGGCAAGCGCGTTGGATTTGGCAGTTCAAAATAATATTCAAGTTGTTTTTGCGCGTTATGGCGGCTGGCCTTACGCTGTTTTAATGCCATCGTCTATGACGGGATCAGTTAGAGCTCGTCGAGAACAATTTATTGCTTATAACGACGAACGAGGTTTTATTCTTTCTAAGAAATTTATTGCTGGAAAGCTCATTAATCAGGCTAACCTTTTGAAGTTGATGGCAAAAAACAGACGCCAAACTGACCCAGCACTGGCTGAAAGACTTTATAATGCAGGCAAAGCCATCGACGAGGTGTATGAGAAAATTGATAAAGAACATAGCTTAAACATTGATGAGAAGCGACAACAATTAATGAACCTAGAGGCTGAAGGCGCACGATTTTATTGGGATGCCATTCGCCAGATCTTGCCTTCCGAGTTGGGGTTTACAGGAAGAGAGACTCGCGGCGCACGCGATCCTTTTAATGCCATGTTAAATTTTGGTTATCAGACGATTCTTTTCCCCGAGGTTTGGAAAGCTGTCAGCTATGCTGGGTTGGATTTTTATGCTGGATACTTACATGCTGATAGACCAGGAAAGCCTTCTCTGGTTTTGGACTTGATGGAAGAGTTTCGTCAACAGCTTGTAGACAGAACATTAGTGGGACTGATCACAAGGAATGTCATAAAGCCAGATGAGATCTTGGCTGCTGAAGCTGCTGAGGAAGGTCGGGTCTTGAGCAAAGATGTGATTAAGGTTTTGTTGGCAAGTTTTCAGGAACGTTTAGACTCTGAAGTGATGTTTAATGGTCAGAAGGGATCATTAAAAAACTTCATTCATCTACAGCCCAGATGTGTCGTTCGCTTTCTCTTAAAGGAGGCTGACTATGCGCCTTTCTGTTTGGGATGGTGAATCTGTTTGCGTTATGTAGTGATCTACGATATTACGGATGATAATTTGCGAGCTTTGATCGCTGAAACATTGAAGGATTATGGATTACAACGTATTCAGTACAGTGCGTTCATTGGTAGTCTACGTAGAGATAAATTGAATAGTTTACTAGTGGATCTGAAGAATCTGATTAAGGATTTAGTTGAGAATGTGCAGTTGTATCCCGTTTGTGATACTTGTTTCAAGGGAAGAAAAGAGATAGGTAAGCCAAAAAGATACGAGCTGAAGGAAGAAAAGGACAAGATAGCATATTTTTAATATACCACAAATTTCTTATTTTGGAAAACCAAAATATATTTCGGAAAACAAAAAAGTGATGGTGGTTATGTATCTGGATAAGATTTTGGGGAGCAAAACAAAGATAAATTTGTTATCTGTTTTGGTGCCGCATCCGGAGAGAAGCATTGTAGAAAATGAGTTAGCTAAGGAAGCTGGGATGTCGGTCTCGGAGGTTAATAGGCAAATAAAGGACTTGGTTAATGTTGGCTTGGTTGTTATGGAAAGGGTCGGTAAGTCTAAGGTATATCAGGCGAATCAGCAACATTTTTTGTATGAACCTCTAAGAAGTGTTTTCAGAGGTTTGGAAGAGATTTATAAAGAAATTGCGAACAGAGTTGCTGGATTCGTCGTAAAGAAACATAAAGTGAAGGCGGTTGTGCTATTTGGCAGTCTGGTGTTAAAGAAGGTGAGGTCGGATCTTGTGAAAGAACCTAGTGATGTAGACATTATGATTATTGTTGAAGATGAGAGTCAGATTAAGTCTATAAGAAATGACGTATTAGATTTTGTGGGGTCGGAGGTTTTTCCTGTTTATGGGATTAATGTCTATCCTATAGTTTTATCGGTTGATGAGTATCTATCTGGATTGTCTAAAGACGTGTTCATTATGGATGTGCATACGAGAGGAGAGGTTCTTTATGGCGAGAAGCCGAGAAGATTCGGTTAAGTGGTGTTTAAAGAAAGCTGAAGAGTATTTGCAGTCTGCGCAAGAAAACGTTCGTGCAAGTAGGTTGTTTCCCGCGGCTGAGGAAATTTTTAGGTCTGTTGAGAGCACTCTCGAAGCTCTTCTGTATAGTTTTGGGGTTAGGAAGATTGAGTATCCAGGCGGGCGTACGAAGTTTACTGGTCGTCTTGCTTTGCAGTTTCTCATTCGTGATAACCTTGTTAAGGGTGGAAGGCTAGAAAAGGGGGTGTATGACAAGTACTTGAGTTTGGCAACTGAGTTGCATATGGCTGGGTATCAGCCTAGTAAAACTTTTAGCATTGAGGAGTTGAATGAGAATTTGCGGTTTGCTGAGGATCTTTTGACTAAAGCCAAGTCAATCGTTATGCGTTAGTTGTGAAGTCTATGGGTAAGTTTGACAAGGCGAAGGCAGACGGTTTGCTGACGAAGAAGCAGAGGTTGCCTACTTCTGACGTGGCAGAGGCGTTTGTCTCAGTAACAGACGTGAAACATTATGTCTACTGTCCGAGGATAATCTATTTTGATCATGTTCTGCATGCTACGCCGGTTTTTGGTTCTCAGCAGGAAGAAGGCAAAGAGCAGCATGAAGATTACGTGAGGAAGGAGTTGAGACGCAAAGACGCAGTCTATTATTCGCCTGAATTTGTTGGTGCTGAGAAGCTTCTGTTTGCAATGCTTAGCTCAAGTGGCTTAGAGTTGCGGGGAAACGTTGACTGCATAATCAAGACGGCAAAAGGCGAATACATTCCTGTGGATTACAAGAACATGGCTTCTGACGGAGGAAGAGCATGGATGGATCACAAATATCAGCTTGTCGCATATGCATTGCTCATTGAAGAAAGTTTCAGCACGATTGTAAAGCGGGGATTCATAAACTATATCCCTGAAGACTTAATTCTAGAGCTTCAAATTACGCCCTCAATGAAGACACATGTCAAACGCGTCCTAGGGCACATCAAAAAAATCATAAAAGAGGAACAGCTACCACCCATAAGAGTAGCTGAAAACAAATGCACAGGCGGATGCGGACACAAACAAACATGCCAACAATAATTGTGAAGTCCCTTTTTGTATCATCTGCAGAAGTCTTAAAAATGAATACAGAATAAACTATTCAATATGCAGGAGATGCCTGTTTGTCGTCACATGCCGTTTTGCTATGTTATTTTACTAATTTCAGGTTGACGGAAGAGGGATTACGATGATCACAGCTATTGCGAATCTTGCGAAAGGCTGGACCAAAGGAGAGATCGCAGCTCTAGTGGCTCGGAGTGACGCAAAATATACAATCACGCTAGGAATCGAGATCGTGAATAAAGGTTGGCAATATTCAGGAGCCACCTTGGAAGAAAACAAGGGTTCAGAACGGCTTCTCTACGGAGACTCACCTCATTGGCCAGGTCTCTTTATCACAGGAAGGTTATCGCAAACAGACATTAAGAAAGTAAGAAAAACACTTAAGACCTTGAATGATGGAAAAGCTACAGCAGACTCACTCAGTATGGCTAGAAATGAAATTGCCGACTTTCAAAGAAGAAAAGTAAGCTGGATTAGTCGTGGAACAATACTTTCAAGTGATGATCTCTTAACAATACTTTCCCCCGAATGGAAAAAGGCACTTACTTTCATCAAAGAACTGGTTAATGAAAAGATTGAACGTATCACTGCTGACATCCTTAAGGCGATCGAGGAATTTGAACCCAGAAAAGGTGAGTCTGGAGAACTATTACTTACGTTCAAGTTCAAAGATGGTTCAACGGAGTATTATACTGGAGATGTTCAGGAATATCGTGAAATATTCAAAAATGCAGTGACATGTCTTCGGAAGGGTTATAGTAGAAAGAGAAGGGGAGCGACCGGATGTACAGTATGCAATAGGCAAGCTTTACAGGGCGTTTTTGAACATCCTCCTCTTCCATTCTTTACCTTGGACAAGCCGAACTTTGTTCCATCAGGAGACCCTTCACTCGGATTCCAGGTCTTTCCCCTGTGTTCCGATTGTTACCTCGATCTGAGACTGGGACAGGCTTATATTGAGCAGAATTTGGATTTCTCTATACCCAATTCAAAAGGAAAGGGGTCCCCTCTCAAGTTTTGGCTGATACCAGTGCTAAGCAACACGCCCTTTGTACAGTACTTTCTGAATGATTTGAGCCGTGGTGGGATATATCTAGAGAATCTGAGGAGTCTTTGTGGAAAAATGGAGCTCATCACTAGATTAGATACTCAAGTGGGCGCATTTGAATCGTTCTTGAGTTTTGCAGCTGTTTTCTACACCATGGATAAACAAGGGCATATGAGGCTAGTCTCATCTGAACAAGGAATCTTTCCCAGCAGACTTAGGCAACTTGTAGAAGCAAAGACACAGATTGACAAACTGCATCCTTTTCCACGGGAACATATTCGTTTCGGTTTTCCATTGCTTAGAGACTTCATAGAGAGTCCTAAAACTGAAGGCTGGTATTCCCAAGCTGCTGCGATTATGAGCAACATCTTTCTGAACAGAGAATTGGACTCCGAGTTTATCTGGAAGTTACTTGCTGAGAGAGTTAGAGAAGAAACCAAAGATAAGAATCCGCTGGAGAACCTGAAACAAATAATCTTAAAAGCTCTTGCAGTTATAGACTATCTTGCCCTTCTAGGGCTAATAAATGTACGTTCGGAGAGTATTCGAGGCATGAGCAGACAAACAATAGACGGTGAAATGGCAGATGATGTTAGGAGGTTTCTAGACTCTCATTCCAAGCTTTTAGCCAATGGAACTTTGAGAGCAGTGTGTGCTATCGGTATTAGCGTCGGAATTCTGCTAGAAGTTCAGAGAAAGCGCCCTGGCAAATCGACGCCTTTTTGGGGTCGACTAAATAGGCTTGAGATTGATCTAGATAGAGTTAGAACCTTCTTTCCTCAAGTTGTCACGAAACTCCAGCAGTACAACGAACATGACTACGATCAATTGCTCAATTACCTAGGAGCAGAAGAGATTTCGAAACTGGATCCTACTGCAAAAGACTTTCCAATGGATCTAATCAGTCTTGTTTTTGCAGTAGGTATTTCAGAAGGATCTATGATATTCAATTTGACAAAAAAGGAGGGATCTAATGACTGAGAATGAAGCAAAACGGTCTGAATTCCTATTCTGTTATGACGCGAGAATGACAAATCCAAACGGAGACCCTGACGAGAACAGACCTAGAATTGATCTCATGACAGGAAGGAACCTTGTGACAGAGTTCCGCCTGAAGAGGACAATACGAGATTATTTAAAGGAACCTATCTTCATGCGCGTAGAAGAGGGGGCTGGTGGAACATTAAAAACGGTTGAAGACTTGGCTGAACCATATATAAAGGAAACAAAACAAGGAAACAAAACAGTCAAGCAAATTGATCGCGAGAAGCTTGTTAAAGATCATATAGACGTGAGATTGTTCGGCTTGCTCTTTGCTGTGGAGAGCATACATTTCAAGCAGGTTGGTCCAGTACAGTTTGCAATAGGGCGCTCGTTGAACAGGGTTCATGAACTCACTGTCAGGATGACAAGAGTAGTGCCAACACGTGAAGAAGCGAAGGCAGGAACCTTCGGAGAAAAGTCGGTCCTACGGTATTCCTTCATCGTTTTCCATGGTTTTCTGAATGATTATGTGGCAAAACAAGTACAACTCTCTGAAAACGACGTACAGAAAATGATGAAGGCTATGTGGGTCGGCACCGATGAACTTTCAACAACCTCAAAGTTTGGACAAAGATCAAGGTTACTGCTTAGAGTAAATTACTCTAAACCCTTTGCCTACATAGGTGATCTTGATAGATATTTGAGCTTGGAAAAGGCGAATGAAAATGTGGATCTAGACAAACTCGAAGATATTTCTCAGTGTCTTCTAAATATAGAGAACCTGTTTAAGATTCTTGAAGAGAACAAGGGCAATATATCAAGCATAGAATATGCGTCAAGTGATGAGCTCCGCTGCGCTTCAGGAGAGAAATCTAACTCTTTTGAGAATCTGTTCAAAGATTGGTCAACTAAATATGGAGTAAAGACGACTAATCTTTTCGGAGAATGGCACAAAGGCTGATTAGTTGAATAATCTTCTAGTCTTTGATGTGTGGGCTCCATTCGCCTACTTTCGCAAAGGATTCACTACTACAACAGCATTGACCTTTCCGTTCATACCAAGAAGCGCTGTAGAAGGATTAGTCGGGGCAATAATAGGGTTAAAAAGCGAGGAATATCCTGAGACCCTTGAGCGTGCAAAGATCGCCGTTAGACTTATGAACAAAGTCAAGAAGACTCCCTTCTCAATGATGCATACACACGTTGACGCATGGAAAGAGTTTGCAGCTTACTTGAAAACAGGTTCGATGCACATTAGCCCAGAAAAGTTCCGCGCACGTGTTAAGGTTGAACTTCTACAGGACCCACGATTTAGGATATATTTCAGTCATACTTCCAACGTTCAGGAGAGTATTCGGGAGAAGCTGAGAAAACACGAAACAATATTTACACCTTATTTGGGAACAAGCAGCATGATAGCGAACTTTGAGTATATTGGTGAATATCCATACATCGATGTCTCAGCTAAGGAGCCGTTGCACGTTTCTAGTATAATACCATTCATCAAGGATGCGCCTAAAATCCACATTGAAGACGGCATTACTTACGCCTTTGAACAGAACATTCCTATTCACATAACAGCAAAACGTGAAGTCACGGGATATATCGACGCGGCATATAGCCCCCTTGGATCAAAGGTAAGAGTCTCAGGAATAGAGGTCCAAGCCATAGATACAGGTCAAGGTCAAGAGCATGTCATCTTCTTTCCAACTGAAATCCCATCCTAACAGGTATCTGGTCAAGCATCTTTCGAACGTAGCCGAAACATGCAGACGCCTCACGCCATCCGAAGCTTACTCAGCTGAAGTAGACCCAACTGAAATCCGAGAAATGTTGCATATTATTGGCGCATCCCATGATGTAGGAAAGGCTACGAAATACTTTCAAGAATATGTTACGTCTGGAAAAATTGCTTCACCACCATTGCTGAAATCTCACAGCCTCCTTTCTTCGTTGTATGCTTATTACGCTACTTTACAGGCTGGGTTCAAACTTGGCGTCCTCCCCACATACGCGCAATTGACGGTCGCAAGCCACCATGGCATTCTTCAAAAGCCAACGGACGCAGTCGAGAAATTATTTCGCTTCAGAGATTTGCTTCGAAAGCAAATCAATGCAGTCCAACATGTCCAGGAGTTGGACATTGCACTAGATAAGATGCGTCTGCCATCTTTCTCTGAGTTTATGAAGGAGTTTGGGAAGGACGACGACAAGCTAATTATGAGTTCTGTAAATACTATAGCTCAATTGCCAAAGGAAAACCAGCGTTTATTCAGCAACCCATTGTTTCCCATCTTTACTATAAATCTGAGCCTTTCAGCGCTCGTTGATTCAGATCGAATGGATGCAGCTCAACTCGATTTTCCAAAAAGAGAGGCGATTCGAACCCAATCTGTTGAAGAGTATGTCAAGGATTTGTCTGAGAAGGCCAAGCAGACTAGGAAGGCAGACGCGAATGTAGTCAAAGGTCGTGACCTGCTGTTTGAGATATTATCAAGGAGAGCTTCTGAAGTGTCCTTGGACGGTCAGAGAATTTTCTCAATCACCGCACCGACAGGCTATGGAAAAACTCTAGCAGGACTCAATTTTGCACTAAAGCTAAAAGATAGGTTGCTTACTCGAGGTTTCAACCCGCGTGTAATTTATGTAGCGCCATTCTTGAGCATCATTGACCAGAATACTGCAGTCATTCAGCAATCCTTAAAGATAAATAGAAAACAGAGCAATCTTTTACTAGCCCACCATCACCTCGCAGAAATGAGTTATAGTACTGAAGAAGACGATTCGCTCTGTTCACTTGATTCCGAGATGCTAATAGAAGGCTGGAACTCAGAGATAATTGTTACGACCTTCATCCAGTTTTTCTATAGCATGCTCGGCGTTAGGGCTTCACAGCTTCGTAGATTTCATAATCTTGAAGGAGCTATAGTGTTGCTCGATGAGGTGCAATCTATACCTCACGAATACTGGGGACTTATACGTAGTGTGATTCACTTCCTCTCAGAGCGATTTAGAATTTTCACTATAATAATGACAGCAACACAACCGCTTATATTTGATCCAAGCGAAGTTGAAGAGCTGGCTAAGACCTTCCCACAAGAATATCAAATAACACGAGTGAACTTGCAGACTAGAGTTGATTCAAAAATCTCCATTAATAAGTTCTGCGAAGAAGTTAACGGTCTGATCTATGCTGCACCCAAAAAGAGTTTTCTGATAGTCATGAACACAATCAGATCAGCCACTCATGTCTACCGTTCATTAAACACCACCCGAGAGAATTATTATCTCTCAGCAAGTCTGGTCCCCAAGCAACGACGTGAAAGACTGAAGAAAATAGTTAACGCCCTTGAAAAGCGAGAACCAATTATCTTGGTCTCAACACAGGTGGTGGAAGCCGGAATAGATCTCGACTTCGACATAGCTATAAGGGATATCGGACCGATCGACTCGATAATACAAGTAGCTGGTCGTTGCAACAGGCATGCATTACGAGATCCAAAGCAGTCACTTGTCTATGTTTACGACATTACGAATGATGAGGGCTCAGAGTTTGGAAAACAGATATATGGAAGCTATCTTATCGGAAAAACCAAAGAAGTGTTTGTTGAAACTGACAAAGAACTTGATCCCCTTCGGCTTTCTTCAGCGTATTATCAAAAGGTTCGAATGGGGGCAAGTGACTTGGAAAGTGCGGAGTTGCTGGAAGCTATGCATCATTTGGACTACGAAAAATTAGCAAAGTTCACACTTATTGACGATCAAGACTCAGCGAGTGTCTATGTGGAGTTGAACCAAGAGGCAGAGGATATTTGGCGGAGATATGAGACAATTCTGGACAGATTCAAGGGATTACAAGCCAAAGAAGAATTCTTGCGTATCAAGCCGTCATTTTATGATTATGTCGTTAATGTGCCAGTGAGAGATGCCTGCAAACTACAATCCACGAAAGGATTCTATCGGATACCTAATAGTAGGCTGCAAGAATTCTATGACGATGTAACAGGCTTCAGACGTTAGAATGAACACAATGTAATCGACTCTTCGTAGAGTTTAGTTGTTCCGATCACTTGAGCTAAGTTCTTGAAGCAAATTTTGTTACTCCGAATCCTCCTGTTTTGTTTCCTCCGATGTTGGAGTATTCTACGTATTTTGCTAGCATGCATGTTGTTTTGTTCCATTCGTTTTCTAAGTCCTTCAACTCATATGTTATCCAGCCCACAAACCCTGTTGCCTTCTTCCTCCGCATAACCGCTAGCCTAGTGTACAACTCATACTCGCTAACACCAATATTTTTTGCCAACCAATCTTTATAGGCTTGACATTCTTCCTTGTTGAAACGCTTACTATCAGAAAAAAGGTTCCAAACCCGCATAAGCCCGCAGAAAACCTTTTCAGCATCAGGAAACATCCAATGAAAACCGCTCCCTAGGCTGGCAAAGTAAGTGGGCGTCCTAAAACACAATCGAAACGCGTCAACCGATGCTGCATCTTTCTCCAGCTCTTCATAACTTTTGCAGTTTACACTTATCGAAGTAATTCGGAAAGGCGTGTCAAAAACAAATACATCAGTCTGTTTCTGTAAGAAATTGAGTATGTAAGTCGCGTACTCATCCTTTAAGAACCCAAAGCGGACACGGCAGGGAAACTGTGGATCTAAGACGTAGCCCTTCTCATTGCGGGTTCTGCTCTTAAACCTTAAAGGCGTAACAGAGTACGGCTTAGCAACATTCAACTCGTGCAATAAACCAGAAGCACTCGGATCAACCTGTCTAACAATGTGTAAAAGCAACCCTCTGGAAACGTGACCTGTGAAAAAAGGCAGAACAATAGGCTTTTCAGCGTACATCTCTAAACCGATTTGAACTGGCAAATCCGTTCAACTCCCACAAATGGGATTCGAAACTATGATAATACGTGTACAATGAAAATATAGAAGCATGATCCATATAAAAGAGACGAACCAGCCACAAAAAACAAATAAGCATTCCAGAGAACATAATACAACAGGGGTTTAGATGAGTTTTCTTGCAGAGAGGCTTAGGAACCAGACTTCTGAGTTGGCTGATTTACTTAGGGGCAGGATACAAGAGCTGAGGAACCGAGAAAAGTTAATTCCCTGTGTAAAGTGCCCTAAGTCATCTGATATTCAGCCTGTTTTCTTGGAGCCGGGCAGCTATGCAGCTGTTGGCATCGATGGCTCTATGGAATATGATGAGCTTCTCGAAATGCTGCTTTTCTATGTCTGTGCCTCTGGTTTCCGCTGCAATTTTGAAGTAGGCAAAGAGATTCAATTCCGTCTAGATCAAGTTTCAAGAGATGAGAGACTCGCAGCTTCAGCCTCAGTCCCATTATGGACTGAAGACCTCTTCTTTATAACTGATGAGCAAGGCTCCACTGAGCAAGACCTGGAAAGATCTGCTGAACGTATACCATTTGCTTTAATGACCATGGCTGAGCTTTCACTAGCATTAAAGGCAATTGAAGATGATAGAGTTCAGCTTTTGTTTCTTGATAGACCATTGTATGGTACTCATGGACCGTTAGCAAGGGATCTTCGACTGCTCCTGAAAAGAAGGAGATCAGTTCTCTTTGGAAAAGAAACCACTCATGGTCCCTTTACACATCTTGACTTAAGCTTGGCATCAGTCCTAGGTTCAGGAAAAAACTGGGTGTCAGATAGAAACCAGTATCTTCCGTTCGTTGCTGTTCAAAGATTGCTGAATGCCGGAGAGCTCTCAATAAAGGAATTGTCGGCAAGCCTTGGAATTTCTGAGAAAGCTGGCAAACGGCTTCTTAAAAGGCTTGTTCGGATGCATGAGTCTTCAGACAATGGGCTTCTTGCTGAAAACATCAACTTAGAACATGAGAATCCAGTCATAAGACTCAAGAAGAACGTGAAAGACTACTGGTTAAGAGTTAAGGAGACTACTTCACAAGTTGTAGAGGTAGTTTTTAACTCTTCTGAGCATCCGTTAATGATGGGCAAAGGCGAATCATGGCTAACCGTTCTCGACATGAACACTGTCAATGTCATGTTGATCCAGATGCTTAGAGAAAAAGCTCTGAGCAATAATGTTCTTGTTGTCGGAATAGCCAAGGACACCTCTGCATCAGATTACATACGTGCTGTTATTCCTTACGCTAAAATTGCTGGCATCATCCCTAAAGAGGAAAAGTTACCTAACCTTAGACATGACCGTGCCTTCCTAACGATACTCAGTAGCACAAATCCCAACCTTTTCAAGGTTCCTTGGCGCACACTTAGCTACGACTCCTGCTTCACAACTCTTATTGAGGGAGAAGGAGATGTTCAAATGAGAGCTGCTAGGCAGGTAGTTTCAATGGAAAGACAGTTTGTTAAGGGCTATTTTCAACTCAGAGAGTTCAAATCAGATTCTGAAGTCAGATCTCCCACGTTTCTTTATGACAGGTTTTATGTGCCAGAAATCGACAATGCTTACGGTGCGGACATTGAAGTTTTTGAGAGGGGAAGAAAAACTTTGATCCATCCCTATTGGGAAGGCCAAAAAGAGAATCCTCTTGACACCTTTATTCTATGCCTTCTTTCAAAGTGCGACAACCCTGAAGTCCTTGAAGCAATCGGTCACAATCAACTGTTATACTTGGCTGACAAAGCTGTCAAGAACGAGGTTAAGATGATGAAGGGGATGCTTAGGGGCGTAGCTGACCTTGAATTGGGAAGTCTTTCTAGAAGGCAAAAGATATTCACTATAGCACGTAGATTTAGAGACATAAGAAGAGAGACTGAGGGAGCACGCGAGAAAGCAGTCTCGGAGGCGATATAGTGTTGAATGAAGTCTTTGATGACATGAATGGTGGTTTCTCGGCACGTTTAAGAACCCACAGGACATCGACCAGAACCTCAAGGATGAGAGAAGGCGAAGTAACTGTCACAAGCCAAGTTGCCGTGGCAGAAGCAAAATTCAGCCTTGAAGCCCTAGACAGACTACATGAGCCCAACTTCATTGCATTTAGAAGACCCACAAGCAAGGATGACACTTACATCATCTATGAGGTTGTGGGCGTCCGCCCAATGCACTACCAGATGCTTGGAATGGACATTTCAGTTCCAAAGGTGATCAGGAAAGAATTCTTAGAAACAATTGACAGCAGCTGGAAGGCCAGTGAGGAAACATGGATTGATGTGGTTGCTGTACCCACAAATTATAAAATGAACATTCGTGAAGGTGGGCTTGCTTTTGAAAGGTCAAATTTTACGCCGTTGGTAGGAAGCGAAGCTCACATTCTTTCTAGACAAACTGTTAAAGATTTTCTGTGCATAGAAGGCGGGTCTGAAGTTGGAACACTCATCGGTTTTGACCTTCCACTTACAGTTAAAATCGCAGAGATGGTTCGATACCATACTGGAATATTCGGTTTTACCGGCTGCGGAAAGTCAAATCTAAGCTCGATTCTTCTGAGGAAATCGTTGACTAGTATACCTAATTTATCAGTTGTAGTTTTCGATGTTGCTGGAGAATACCTTATACACCTCTTGGATCTTGCTCCTAAATTGCTCTCTACAGAAGACTTTGGTAAAGATGTTGATAGAATCATGGATTCGCAAGCCATTCCGGAAACACTTGAGATGAAGCTTGACAAGCACCTTATTGCCCAAGCGATTCAGAAATTAGTTGATGACGGAAAGGTTCAGAGGCTGTCACTTTCTTACCCGCTGGAATCAATCTCCCTCACTATAGGACTCATACTGGAACTCGTTGGCGGAATAGCAAGAGGAAAAGAAAAAGAAGTAATTCAAGCAACAATAGCACTTAACAAGCTGAACGCCTTCACCTTAGAAAGGGGATACACCGACGAAACCCTATTAGAAGAAATTATCAAGGACAATATGGCAAAAGAAGAGCTTAAAGCAATACTGCAAGAGTTCGCATCTTCTATTCATCAGATGTCAGGCACTGTAAAAGACATTCAAGCTATAATCAAGATCTTAGATGGAGAAGCCCCTACTAAGGAAAAGCAGGGAAAAGGGGTCATAAAAAATGCTGAATGGCTAGCTGCCAAAGTTGCTACTGAAGACTTTTCAGGCATAAACATTGTTTACACTCCAGAACCTGACATTGCCCGAGAGGTCGTTAGCCGCTTCATAAATCGCCTATTATGGCTAAAGAAGACTAGGGGCGTTGGAAGAACAGTGCTGACAGTCCTGGATGAAGCTCAAGAGTTCATCCCTGACAGAACAAGAAGAGAGGATTTCACTGAACAATCAAACACGGCAGTGGAGGCACTTTTGCGTCAAGGAAGAAAGTATCGGGCGAACTGTTGGATATGCAGCCAGAGAGTTGCGCACCTAAACGTGAACGCCTTGCAGCAGCTTCACAGCTACTTCGTCAGCGTTCTTCCTCGATTCTATGACAGAATGGTTATCGCAGACGCTTTCAGCCTGAGCTACGACCTGCTTGACAGAACAACTGAACTGGATATTGGGGAATGGCTGTTCGTATCATATAAAGCGACAAAACAAAGGAACGTTCCTGCTTTCGTTAAGACACCTAACAACGAAGAAATAATAACAACGAACCTCTTGAAAACCACCAACTTCTGAACCTCCGTGAACCGTAGGGCAGCCAGATGTGTTAATGAAGCGGGTCCGCTGGGACTTGCTAACACATAGTGGCAATACCTTATTCCAAGCGAGATTTGAACCTAAAAGGATTCAAGTGCATCAATGACCGGTGCCAGATTTGCGGGAAAGTGTTGACTAGATAGCTTCCTTCTTCCTTTTTCTATCATCCAGAATTTGTATGAAAAGGTCTGCACAAAACTCAATAGACTTTTCACAACCTTAGATAGTTATGATTTCGAACTTTTCCATTTCTAAGAACTTGGGTTTTTTAATTATCTCAGAAAAACACTCTTCTAAAGTATCCATCAAATCTAGACCAAGTAAGCATAGATTTTCTAGGACATGATCAGGAATTTTCATCTTCAAGAGTTTGTGTGCAATGTTATCCCTCTGACTATCAAAAAGGATTACTTTTTCTCTCGTCTCCTTTTCAATTGCTCCTACCAAAAATGCGAGTTTTGCCAGATGTTTAAAGGTTTTGATTTCTTGACAGAATTTTTCTTTGTATTCATTAATTAAGATTTCTTCAGAGTAAAGGTCAATATGTGAGCTCTTGTACAGAAGCATTTTTCGAAGTCTATGTTCTAGGATTTGATGCAAAGAGAACAGAACTTCCCAATAGTCTTTGTCCTGAATAGCTTTTTGTATTTCACTTCTGGCGGAGCGACCTAATTGAGCTTCAATTCTCCTTCTGATTGTTTGGCTCTTGCCTCGCCACAAAGCGATTTTAGTTCCTTCGAGTTGCTTCCCTAAGAATGGTCTGAATATCTTGCATTCGACTTCAGATAAAACTAGATTTTTAGGATAGACTAGGGGTAAACCTGGAATTGTTGACTCATCACAGAAATATTGTTGACCTTCGATGCTTATCTCTTTAAGAGTCTCTACATCAATTCTAGTTACTTTTTTATTGGAGTCAAAATAAATTACGAAACGCAAATTGTAGGGAATTGCTCTCATGATGAGAAAGTCTTTCCAAGCTTTGTTGAAGCTTATTCTCTTGCCGAGGTCGTCCACGACTATTCAACCTGCATAATTATAGCCAAGACTCACAGCCTTATTCAAGGACTCCCTCTTTGCTTAGTTTCTCAATAACTTTCTTGATTGCTCTTGTTACTAGTAACAAATCTTTGTCTCCATTTAGTCTAAGCCCAACAAGTATTAGATACCCTAGGCCATATTTAACCGCAGCAATAGGGTAGCACTCATGTTTTCTTCCACTTGGTTGGTATATATATTCACTTCGGATTAGTGGGACAAGCTGACATTCCGGATGCTCGCAACGAAGAGCGGATCGGAATTCCTGAACATCTAAACTACTTTCAATGATTTCACTGAAAGAACTAATAGCTTCTGCCTTCAGAGAGCGTTTGTCTCCTAACGTTGTGCGAATACCGAAGTTTTTGTAAAGCCATGTGTCTATCAGGGAAGAATCATCTGGGATTACAATCGGTTGCAACACAATTGAGGATTCATAAATGTTGGACTCCTTCGGTTTTGTCACAGCTCTTCCAGAGTACGTTTCCAGCATTGGACCTGTAAGACCTTCAATCTTTGTTTTTGGATTCCACATATAAAAGAAGGCCAGACCAGCCGTGTTAACGAAGACTCCGCCTTTTTTTACGTACTCTTTGATCTTTTGAAATGTCTTCAAATTCGTAGTATCCTCCTCTAGATATAACTCTCCGAATGGATTGAATATGATTGAAAAATCGTCTTTGATGCCCAGGTCACTGGTTTTCTCAACTTTAAGGCTTTCTGAACGAAGGTGATTGAGCCACAACGCTGGTGTGTAAACAGTCGACCTAAGCAGATCTTTGATCTCTTCATCACTCACTTCGGTGGGGGAAAGGACGCCAATCTTTGGATTTCTAAATCTCGACCTAATTAAACTCTTGCCGAATTTTAGATAAATGATATCAGTACTAAAGCTCCACCAAGTCAAGAAAAACACTGAAATCAAAAGAGCTATCAAAATAGTCGAATCCGACAATGGATTCAGCCCCCTGTAAGAATAATCAAAGAAAGAGCCAACAATAACTGTTAGGAGCGATGCGAACCCAGAACCGAGAAGTGGTCCTCTGTAAGATCTGCTTTGTTCACAGAACCAAACAATCCGCGATAGCATCTAGTCGCCCCTCACAATTTGATTATACTTAGGAATATGTGACTGAGGAAATAAATTGTTGTATTTAATCGCTTTGACTTCCTGACTCCAGCATCTTTTCGAATTCATAGACGTCTTTGTTCTTTCAGCTGTTGACATGCACAAGAGATTAAGGTCGTCGGACACAAAGGAACTGCTTTTCTTTCCCTGATTATGACTTCCACGATTTCCACTTGGTTCTCTTTGATCTTGATTGCAATGTTAATCAGTTAAGAGTCTAAAACTGTGACGCGTGATACCGATATGAAAGGGCAACTTACATTTTGCTTTACGCTTTGTTCAGTTGGGTTCACTTTCGGTCTACCGTCAGTCTGCATCCCAGATTTCTATACTCGCAACCCTTGTTCCCTCTTGCTCCGTTCATTTTCTTCCGCTTTACTCGGATCTCACTCATTCTTCTTTTCGGTCTTCGACGCATCTGACTGATTCAATGCAGGCACTGATATCAGTTTCATTTTCTAACTGGATAATCAATGAGCGAATGATCGAAAAACACCTTGGGTAATTTCAACTATAGTGATTCATCGGAAATCGTGTGCATAGATGAGAATCGATAAGACAATGCAGAACGCATACGATGGCATATGTGATTTTGAATTGGTAATAGGCATGCTTAACTTTATAAGCCATGAAGATTACATTTTATGTAACGGTGGTAAGCATGTCAGATGCCAATGATACAGAAAATGTAAGGGCAGGATTATCCAGAAAGGAGAGCCTGTTGCTTTCCTCCCTATCCGAGAGAGGTAAGACTATCTTTAGCCTTAAGGACGTCGTTGCTGAGCTGAACTGCTCCTATAAATACGCAAAGGTACTGGCTAACAATCTAGCTAAGAAGAAATGGATCATCATCCTGAGAAGAGGAATTTACCTGATAGTTCCGCTGTCCGCAGGAGTAAAATCCAGTTACACCGAACACGAGTTTGTGATTGCCTCTAATCTTATTTCACCATATTATGTCGCATATTGGAGTGCATTGAATTTCTATGGTTTCACTGAACAAACGCCTTTTACTGTCTTCATTGCCACAACCAAGAGAGTGAAGAATAGAGAAGTTTTAAACATCAGATACAATTTCGTGACACTGAACAAGAGAAAGTTCTTTGGCTTTGTGCCAACAACTGTCAGCAGTTACAAAGTCAACATCTCGGACAAGGAGAAGACTCTGGCTGATGCGTTGGACCATCCCGAATACTGTGGGGGAATAGCCGAAGTCGCGAAATCATTGTGGAATGCAAAGGATAAAGTATCTGTGGAGAAGATTGCCAAATATGGTGAAAGGATGGGCAATTCTACTATCGTCAAAAGGCTCGGTTATCTT
>Ga0172365_10001086_pt1 | contig 19346 bp, 23 predicted proteins | sample LakKivSesite48cm_FD_114535 | JGI IMG/M metagenome (GOLD analysis project Ga0172365, IMG submission 114535) | Sediment microbial communities from Lake Kivu, Rwanda - Sediment site 48cm | ecosystem: Environmental > Aquatic > Freshwater > Lake > Sediment | place: Rwanda: Western Province, Lake... | reverse complement strand
GAGGAGAAAAAATCAATGAACAATGATGATGAATTTAAAAAATTCTTAGAAAGATCATCTGACCATGGGTCTCTTATAGAGTTTCTTTCAAATGCGTCCTTAACAAGAATGCGTGAGATCAGAAAAGTTTTACCTGAAATGTTTTCTGTTTATGAGAAGCTAAAGGATATAGATCCTTTAAAAAGAAAAGTTGCGGATTTTCTAGAGAAGTCCATGGACGGCTACATTTGTGCCGGTAGTACTGCTGATTGGATAGTTACAAGAGAGCTGGATGATTCAGAAGATGAACCAAAGAATGATTTTTTAGGAGATGGTGATGACTGAAATTGAACTTGTACAGGCAATCAAGAATGCCAAGAAAGCCTATTATGAAGGGTCTCCTACCATATCGGATAAAGAGTATGATGCCCTGGAAGAGGCTTTAAAGGCCATCAATCCAACACATCCTATTCTGGCTACTGTCGGTCATCCTCCTTCTAGTACCCGTGTAAAAGCTACCCATATTATTCCTATGGGTAGCTTGCAAAAGATTCATACCCAGGAAGATTTTGATTCTTGGGTCGAACGGGCTCCTGACAACGATCTAGTTCTTCAATGGAAAATGGATGGGTCATCCATTTCCATTGAATACTCAGATTCTCATTTTGTTCGAGCAATTACTCGAGGAGATGGATCTGAAGGAGAGGACATCAGCGACAATGTTCCTTTAATGAGCGGTTTTCAGAAAGTTATCCAGGATTTTACTGGAGCCGTCCGTTGTGAAGTCATGATGGACAAGGATACTTTTGAAAAACTCAACGATTGCCTACCTGAAGAGGATCGCTACGAAAATACCAGAATGGCCGCTGCGGGTATAAGCCGGCGTCTTGATGGCCTATACAGTAACCAACTTCATTTGTTTGCGTATGACCTGTCTACCGATGGCCCTTTAAAAGAGACTGATAAACTGCTCCTACTTAAAAATATGGGGTTTGATACCCCAGAGCAATGGATCGGCCCCCCAGAGTTTATTAAAAAGGCTTTTAAAGGGCTTTCAGAGATACGGCCGACTCTTCGCTACAGTATTGATGGTGCGGTAGTAAAAATTGATGATTATGATGTTCAGCAGGCTTTGGGATGGGTTGACGGCCGGCCAAAGGGTCAGGTTGCCTGGAAATTTGAACCTCCCGGCGCCATTACCCAATTCATAAAGGAAACATGGGACGTGGGTCGCACGGGAGTTGTTACACCACTTGCCCATCTTGAACCGGTTCGAATTGACGGTTCGACTATTTCCAAGGCTACCCTTCACAACGTGGCCCAGATAAAACGCCTGGGCATCGGTTATGGGGATACGGTGATGCTCACCAAAAGGGGTGACATCATTCCTGCGATCGAAGAAGTCCTTGAACATAAAGGTAAACCGATCGAGATTCCCACCCAATGCCCTGCCTGTCAATCGACATTGGACAATGACGGGGTTCGTCTTTTCTGTCGAAATGACCATTGTCATGGAAAAACCTTTTACCGTATTCTGAATTGGATAAAGGTCGCAAAAATCGATGGTTTTGGGGAATCGTTGGCAGCGGCTCTTAGAGATCTTTGCTGTTTGAATGAAATCCAGGATATTTACCGTTTAAATGGACTTATATCACAGTTACCTGGGTGGGGATTGAACTCAGAAGAGAAAATTATTGGAAAGATTCAGGATTCCAAGACAATGTCAGCTGAGGTATTTCTCACAGCACTGGGTATTCCAGGACTGTCTACCAAGACAGCCGAGGATCTTTTGAAGGCTTTTAAAACTTTAGATGGGGTACGAAAAGCCTCTTATGATGATGTGATGGCCTTGAAAGGTTTTGCTCAAATATCCGCATACAAAGTTGTTGATGGACTTATGAAATTTTCTCAGGAAATCGATGCCCTGTTAAAAATTGTGACGATTGCCTCAAAAGCACAGGGAAAACTCTCCGGAAAAACATTCTGCTTCACGGGAGCGATGTCTCAACCCCGATCGGTTTATCAGGGTTTGGTGACAAAGCACGGGGGGCAGAATCTTTCCGGGGTCACGAAGGATTTGAACTATCTGGTCTGTAACGAGGATAATGGCTCATCCAAATCACAAAAAGCTGCAAAACTTGGCACCAGGATAATCTCTGAGAAAGATTTCCTGGACATGGTCGGCGAAGAATCCACACAACAGCCTGCCATGGAAATGCCCAGTCTTTTTGAACTCGAACCTTAACGAAAGAGGTGCGGATGTGGTGGAAAATCTCGGGTAGTGTTCTGTTACTTGCGGTTATTATCGGGTTGGTTTTCAATGTCATCCAGATAAGAAACCTGAAAACGACACAGATCGAGACAAACATCAGGAGTACTCAAACGAACCAGTTTCTTCTGTCCACGATTAATTGGTCCACACAACGGCAGAAGATCCTTCTCTTCATGAGAGACCAGATAGTTCAAGAATGGACCAGGCTCAATATCACTCCTATCAATTACGATAAAGCCTATCAGAAGGCTGAAGCGATCATGAAGGAGTGTGAGCGATATCCGAATTTAAAGCCATTTCTTCTTCTGGCCGTATGTAAGAGAGAATCCTCCTATCTCGACAGCACGAAGGATTCCTCCAATACGAGCCGGGTCATCACAAGTACTAGGGGTGCCCGCGGGGCGTGGCAATTCGTACCTTCCACGGCTCGGTTACTTTGTGAGGCTTTGGGGATCAGTTACAGTGATAAGATTTACACGGACATCTCCACAAGCACTCGAATGGCAGCCAAGTATTTTGACATTTTATGGGCGTCGTACGAGAACGACACTCTTTCCATAGCGGATTATAACGGGGGACCAAGTCAGGCTTGGTATTATGCCCACGACAGATCCAGGGTCTCACCGGAGACATCCGCGTTTATTCCGGGAGTTTTGGGGTACTACGACGAATTCAATAAAGATTTTGTCCTGTACCGTGTGGACAAGACAATCGGGAATACAAGATAAATATCGGGTGCCCCTTTGTTGAAGGGGCACCTCTTTTTAACCGAATACCAAATAAAAAATGCCGTTCGAACAAAGAACTCTGGAAACAGTCAAAGGTGCCGTACAGCGTGTCGTATTCCACAGTGAGGAGACGGGGTTCAAAGTCTTAAAAGTCCGGATGAACTCTGGACCGATTCTTTCTGTGACGGGTGAACTCGGCCCGGACATTGTTGTAGGCACTGTCGCTATATTTCATGGGGATCATAGGACCCATCCGAAATATGGATCTTCTTTCCGAGTTGCTTCCTATGAGATAGAGCACAATGCTGAAGAATTGAACAGCATAAAACTATATATAGATGCGATTGCCCCTAATGTGGGTCGAGAGCGATCCGAGATGCTGATCGCCCATTTCGGGGATGACCTTATCAGGATTATGGATAAAGAACCCCACCGTCTTTCGGAAGCTCCAGGGATTGGTAAGGTCACTGCAGAAAGTCTTGTGGCAGCTTGGCGAATAAACCGGGATAGGTGGTCTGAGGTCCGGCAAGAATTTACTTTGAGAGCTTTTCTTTATGCCCTGGGGATCAAGGAACGGCGTGTCAAAAGGATTCTGGGGCACTTTGGAGGGGGCCTGCTTGCAGAAACCCAAATTAAGGACAATCCATATATCCTAGCTGAGGTAGATGGCATCGGATTCTCCTTAGCCGACCATGTTGCACAGAAGATCGGGGTGCCTCTCAATTCACCAGCCCGATTGAGGGCATTTATTTTTTATGTGTTCAACCACATCTGCCCTTCAAACGGCCATCTTTTTCTGACAGAGGAAGAGCTGGTTCAGATCATCAATCAATATGGGTCGGAACAAAGCACCGTTTTTATTGACAAACCCAAATTGGATCGTTCCGATGTGACAGAGCTGATTAATCTGCTTGTACTAGATGAAAAACTAACTAGATATGAAGATGGTGTATATAGTAATAAATGTCATTTTTATGAATCCCGGGCGGCTGAACTTTTAACGGAAATCGTTGAGAAACCCTCGGATTTACTTCTCTTAAACCAAGAGGCGGTGGATCATTTCATTATCAACTATGAAGAGGAAAACGGGATAATACTCAGTGATGATCAACGAAGAGCTATGCATTATTTCGTAGAGAAAAAAGTTTTTATAATCACGGGTGGACCCGGCACTGGTAAGACCTCAATATTAAAAGCCATTGTTGAATTCATAAAAAAATCCCGGTTGCAGTTCATCTGTCTCACACCGACCGGTATATCTGCCAAAAAGTTATCCTTAACAGTAAAACATGAGGCATCTACAATTCACAGAAGTTTGGGATTCCGTGGTAATGAATGGATCCATGGGGAAAATAACAAGGTTGAGACGGATGTCGTGATTACGGATGAGGCCTCAATGATTGACCAGGAGGTTTTTTATCGGCTTCTCTCTGCCCTAAAGAACCGAGTTCATTTGATTCTCGTAGGAGATGACAACCAACTTCCTTCTGTTGGGGCAGGGAATGTCCTGAGAGAACTTATTAACTGTGGGGTAATCCCGACTGTCCGACTCAACGTCATATTCCGCCAGGCGGAGGCCTCGGACATCATTCGGGTAGCCCATAGAATTAAAGAGGGGGACACGGATCTCTCCAATTTCAAAACGGACCCTAAATCTGATGTGTTTTTTATCAGAGAAAACAATGTCCAGGTCATTGAAACCACCATCGTTCGATTTGCCCAAAAGTTCAAAGATGAACGCAGGCTTTTTCAGATAATCAGCCCCAAAAATCAAGGCCCTTTGTCCGTCTCCGCATTAAACAAACTTTTGCAAGATGTTCTCAATCCAGCATCCCCTGTTCTTGAAGAGATGGCTTTTGACGATGGGGTTATCCGTAAAGGGGATCGAATAATCATAAAAAAGAATGATTACGAGAATCTGATTTATAATGGGGATATTGGTAAAATTGTAAAAATTGGTGGAGGCTTCGTAACTGTTATAATTGATGACCGGGAAATTCAATTGTCTTTGGATGATCTTGATGGAAAAATGAAACTGGCCTATGTAATCTCCGCACATGCCAGTCAGGGTCAGGAATACCCATATATCATTCTGCCTTTTATCAACCAATACGGGAAATTTTTGCTTCAGAGAAATCTGTTATATACAGCTCTGACTCGAGCAAAACAAAAGGCCATAATTTTGGGTCATGGATCCGCTCTTGAGCGAGCAATCCTAAATTCATCCGTTTATAAAAGAAACACAAAACTAGGGGTCCGGGTATGCCAAATTTTGGAGAATCGGAGAAAGCTTTTTACATCACCGTTGCCCGAAATGCCGCCAGAATGTCCCCCTGTTCAACCCAACGCGGTGCCTGTATCGTCGGCACCAATAGAAGAACTGCCATCGGATACAATCGAGATGCCGGTGAAAAAGAAACGTCGGCGGTCGTCCAAGCCCTCTCCATCTCCGGAAGTCAATGCGGAGATGCTGCCTTTTTAAACCGATTTCCATCAGAATTGGAAGTCCTTTCTATAGTCGGCGCCGGCATAGAGACCCTGTATTTTACCGGGGATATTGATGATGCGGCCGCGGTTGCAATGATCAACCGGTTTCCGGATATTGGAATTCGTTTAGAAATAATCCAAATCGAACTTTAAAAAAATATCATGGGGGTGATATAATAGTCATGGACATAAACGCACGTAGTGACATTTACAGCCGCCTTCTGGAAATCCGGGTCACCCTCAATGATGACCCGAACCCAACCCCCACGTATATCAGCCATAAGATATGGGAGTGCCATCGATATATTGAAGAAACCGAGCGATATTCCATTGAAATTGCTAGAGATACGTCGGTAATCCAACAGGCCCTGAACAACACCATGGCCGAGCTCCAGATGAAGCGGGAAAAGTTGATATCCGATCCGGATATTAAGCAGCTTCCCAGCATAAAAGACCGAGAAGCTGTGGCCAACCAGCGTTTGAAAGAAGAGATTGACCGGCAGACTCAGTATCAAAATGAGCTGAACGATCATTCTACTCTTTTGAAGGCTGTGAACCAGAAGATGAAGAACCTGACCCGATTGAACGGGGATATCAGAATGCTGGTTCGAATTCTGGAGTCTCAACTTAAATTGGACGGCATGCCGAAGAGTGACCCGGTTAACCAGGGCCTTATAGCCGAGATGCGGAAGGGGATTAATGGCGGGGATGCCTTTGAGGGCGCCGAGACATCAGAAGAGCATGTCATAACCGCGGATCCTACGGCACCTTTAGATGTCCAAAATCTTGTGGATTCAAAGTATCTTCAGGAACCAGGAACTGTAGACCTGTTAAATGATCTGGTTCCACCGGAAATCTCATCTAATACCCCTCCAATACAGGAAGTCCCATCTAATACCCCCTTAATATCTGAGGACACCTGTGAAGATGACGATGATGAACAGACGGAAAATGAAGATGACTCTCCGTATACGATAGAGAATTCTGAAGAGGGTCCTGTGGGTGGTACTGTAAATCTTGATCAAATCCTGTTACCGGGAGACACATCCACTAATACCGCAAAAACTGTTGAGTTTGAAAAGGGTTCAACTACTAATACACCTTCAATACCACAAAAACCTGCGGAACCCGCTAAGGAGGAGGTCCCACAGCCTGAAATAGATCTAGATCAAAAAAGTCAACAGCAAAAACCAGCAGGTAACAATTTTGATGACCTGCTGGATTCCCTGTTCAAATAAATGGACGGGTCTTTAACACAAACATGTAAGGGGTTTTATCATGGCAGATGTATCAACCTTTGGTTTCGAGAACGAGGAAATCAAGGGCGGTTTGATGGAAAAGTACAAGGGAAAAAAGGGTCAGGTGGACCGGTGTGGGATCGTTTATACGGATCCCAAGGCCATGTTTGCGGGTGCGAAAGTTCATTTCAAGGGGAGGTATTTCCAGTGCGTGAAAGGAAAGTGCTGCGAAATCTGTGGGCCGGCAAGGTGGCGTGTTGGCGCCGTTCTCATCAAATACAACACTGATCGACAGGGCACACCCAAGAAGCCTTTTGGCTTCGAACTGTTCCCATGGGTTTTCGGTGAATCAGCCTACGTGAAGCTCAAAAATGTCAACTCTGAGTTTCCGCTGGCCTCGCACGATATCAAAATCGCCTGCGATAACGAGGAGTACCAGCATCTCAACGTCACCCCCTGCAGCGAATCCATCTGGACGTCCAAGGATGAGCTTAAGGGCATGGTCCTGGAACAGGCGAAACCGATTTGGGACTATGTGAAAAAGTCCATCGCAAGCAACCTGTCTGTTGAGGAAATCAATGATCTCCTTGGCACCAGCGGGTCTGCAGGCGGAACCGACCCGTCCACGGCCGGATTCAACCTGGATGACGTGCTTAACAAGGTGTAATCGTGTTTCTATCAATTGATCCGTCAGTGACTCATCTTGGGTGGGTCCTGATGGACCCTTCTAAGCAAATTGGTAAGGGGGCCGTTCGGGCAGCGGGAGTGTTCAAAACGGACACGTCTGACGGCCTCCTTGTCCAACGACTTATTCAACAACGGGAACGTCTGAGAAATCTCGTTGTATCCCATGACGTAAAGTTCATCGCTATGGAGGCCCCAATATTGCAGGAATATGGGACCGAGATGCTCTACGCCCTGCATTTTTACCTGCACGAAGTGTTTCTAGATCAAAAGATCTTTTTGATTTTGATAAATTCATCTACCTGGAAAAGCATCTTTTTTCAAGAAATTGGAGCATCCAACGTAACAAAACACCACTCATCCCACCTTGCCAAGGTTGAGTTAGATCGGCAGGGGAAAAGGTTCTCCGAACACGTTGCGGATGCTTACCACATTGGCAAAATCGGGTGGTGGTTCTATCGGTGGCATTTTGAGAAAACCCTAAAAGATGAAGACCTGCCCGAAAGAATCCGGGATTTCTTCTGTGGGAAGAAAACCTATGTGAGAGGGGAGAAGAAGGGGATCACGGAATATTACGGGTTGATTTATAGAGAGAACGAGTACTTTATTGATTTTTCGAAACAAACCAGAAATGTTGAATCCATAAAAAAGGAGATTCAGGATGGCGGGGAAAATGATGGGAAAAAAGAAGGATGCGCCAAAGCAGGACTTGAGAGACAAAGGGATTATGACTCCGGAAGAATTCTATAGGAAAATTCATAAAAATGATAAGGATGCAATTATAAATCTGTCCGAGAAAAAAACCCTCGATTTCATCCGTACAGGATCTTGGCCGATTGATCAGATTATCGGGGATGGGTCTATGAAAGACCGTCAAGGTGGATTTCCCCGCGGTCAGATCGTTGAAATTTTTGGTGGGGAATCCTCCGGAAAATCAACCCTGGCCCTTAGTGCAATACAGTCCGCCCAACGGGAGGGGGGGTTCTGCATCCTGCTTGATTTTGAGCAGACTTTTCATCCAAAATATGCCGAGCATCTGGGAGTAAGCCTGGATAAGAATAAATTCATGCTTTCTCAGCCGATGCACTTTCAGCAGGGCGCCCGGATTATTAATGATGTCCTGGCAACTCGCCCGGCCCTGATTGTTGTGGATAGTGTCACGGCCATGACCCCAAAAGAAGTTATGGAAGGCTCCGTAGATGAAGCCGGCCGTCCGGGTCTGCAGGCCCAGCTTATGTCTACGTTCTTGGGATACATCACAAAGCACCTTAAGGCCGCGAACACATGTTTGGTATTCACTAACCAGATTCGTGCTATTATCAATATGGGTTTTGTGGCTCCAGGAGCCCCGACCGAAACGTCTAGCGGTGGAAATGCCCTGAAATTCTATTCCTCAGTCCGCCTGAAAATGAAGCAATCCAAGGTGGAGAAGGTTGAGCGCATCAGCACGATCACCGGAAAAATGGAAAAGGAACCGGTAAACGTCACCGTGTGGGTGTCCGTGGTGAAGAACAAAATCGATAAGCCTTTCAGATCTGCTCCTGTTTACATCCGTTTCGGTGAGGGTTTTGATAACATCCAGTCCATCATTGACCTTGGGGTTAATACCAATACTATCAAACGGAGCGGTGCCCTGTATACTTTTTCCGATGGGGATGAGCAGATTTTTAAGGTCCAGGGCAAAAAAGAACTCTGGCAGCTTCTCGCGGATAGCCCAAAGATCCAGGATAAGATCGCCGCGAACATCAATATCGAAGAGGATTCAGAAGTCCGGGAAGAGTTCGCAGAGGAATCCGAAACCGGCGGGGATGTGGATGCCTTGCTCAACAATGTGTCTTCCGCATATGTTGAAAAGCAGAGCAAAAAGAAAATGGCCAAAGAGGCCGTTACAGAGGACGAATGAACCGGTACGATTTAGCAAAAGGGGATATTTCTTTTTCTGATCAAACCTCAGAAGAAAAAACTCCTCTTAACACTACCCACTCTTTTTATTAGCGATGTCACAAAATGTCAAAGACGTAACGATGTCCACAAAAGTTAAGATTAAAAACTACCAGAGTATTAAAGAAACCGAAGTTACCGTTGATGGTTTCACTATCATCATCGGAAAAAACAACATCGGCAAAAGTGCCGTGCTACGGGCCATTGAAGGGGCTTTAACGAATCAATCCGGTTCCGATTTCATCCGTGAAGGAACGAAACAAACCGAAGTCCATTTTGAGCATAAGGACCTTGTAATTGATTGGAAAAAAGGTGCGAAGACCTCCTATGTTATAAACGGAGAAACATATTCAGCTCTGAACAGAGCTGTACCGGAACCGATCCTCAAAGCTGGCTTTACTAAAATGGAGGTGGGCGACCATAAGCTCACCCCACAGATTGCCCCTCAACATGATCCTTTATTCCTTCTTGATATGCCCGGTGCAGTAGTCACAGAGATCCTGGCCGCTTTATACAATTTAAATACATTGAGCAAAGCTGACGAACTGTGCCAAAAAGAACTACGAGGCCAGAAGTCCATGCTCAAAACAAGGGAGATGGATCTTACCACTGTCCAGGGTAAACTCGATTCTTTTAATGGGTTTGATGCAGTAAAATTGGAGACCACAGAGCTCCTCAGGATCAACGCGGATATTACGAAGCTCCAAGCAGAAATAGCATACATACAGGATAAAGAATCAGAACTAACCCATTTGCAAGATCGAGTCAAGGCCTTGGATACTGTACACAAAGTACATGTTCCACAATATGATGAATGCGAAAAAACTGATGAAGACCTGGAATGGTTGATCGATAGAATCAATCAATTCAACAGACTTATATCAAGACTCTCCAGTCTAAAGCCTATTCAAACCTTTTCTGTACCTGAAGTTAATGAGACACTTTTGACTGAGGTGACTTATCTTGAAAATGCTTTAAATAAACTTCAGGCTATCCAAAAGCACGTGGATATCCTTAATGTTGCCAATACTTTAAAAATACCCGAGATAAACGATACCATAGTTAAAGAGACCACATGGTTATCTATAACGGAAGACTCTGTTAAGAAATGTAAAAACCGATGTACGAACATCAAAGAACTTCTGGAATTTCTTAAGAAAAACGGGGTTTCTGATCTTTTCAATCAAATTTCCGATATGCAAAAGGATTCCCAGGGTTTATTAACCCTGGAAACGGATTTTATGTTAACGGCTAAATCTGCCAAAGATTTAAGAGATCAAATACGCGGTATCACGGAAACACTGAACTCTGTTAATAAGGACCTTGGGGAATATAAGAGTTGTCCTGCCTGCGGAAAAGCAATATGACAACGGACTTTATATTCATTACTGCCAATGACATTCACATCAGTGATGACCCCCCACGGGCCCGCACGGATGATTTTAAGGCGACCATACTGGACAAAATCAGCCAGATGGGTCAGGCATGTTCAAAGCTGAAAGCGGATGCGGTTATAATTGCAGGCGACCTTTTTAATAACAAAAAGCCTGTTCGTAACAGCCACCGTATGAACCGGGATCTGGTAGAAGTATTCAATAAATTCCCTTGCCCCATTTTCATGATCGAGGGGAACCATGACCTGACGGCCAATCGTCTGGACAGCGTCCCCGATCAGCCCCTCGGAGTCCTTTTCGCAGACAAGACACTTATACAGTTACGGCATGAGGTCATCGAAAAAGACGGGCATAAAGTTTCCATAGTCGGGGTTCCTTTTGACGAAAATCTCGAACCCAAGACTTTGATACTGCCTCCAAAGGGTGACGCGGCCTCTCAGATATGCGTCCTGCATTTATATGCCGGGTTAAAAGCCGGTCGACTATTTAAAGAAAGACTTTATGGGTATGATGAGTTGAGTGTCCTCAATCCGGATATCTTTGTCATTGGCCATTATCATATTGACCAGGGCATTTATGAACACCAGGGAAAATATTTCGTAAATATCGGTTCAATGAGCCGCGGAACCTTATCAGAAGAGGACATCGTCCATTCTCCTCAAATAGGTATAATCAAAATATCCGTTGACGATTTGGGTAACCCGTCTTATATGGTCAGGGCTGTTAAACTTCGGGTAAAACCCGCATCAGAAATTTTCGACCTGGTAAAAAAAGAAGAAGAGAAGAAAGAAAATACAGCCATAGAGGCCTTTGTGGACAAACTGGCTTCTGAGGCCGCCGTTGCTATCATAAATGCTAAGGACGAAAATAAAAGCATAGATGATTTTATTGAATCAATGGATATTGCCAGGCAGGTGAAAAATAAAGTTCTTGGTTTCATTCGTGAGGCCGCTCAGACATGTTGATTAGCTACCACACATGGAAAGACCTGCGGGATTGTCCAAAGAGATTCCGGCAACTCCATATTTACAAGATGACACCGACTGTCCCGCAAAATGAATATTTCACACTTTACGGAAGTCTGATTCAGAAATTTTTTGAGAACTATTGCAATATCTGGGGGTATAAAACCCCCAATATACCCCCAGATGTAGTTCCTCAATGGATGCGGCAGCTTTTTGATGCTTTAATGCTGACTGCAGAAGTAAACTGGTCTGGACCCGGTGCCTCTGACGGCCCTGATGAGATTGTTGCAAAAGCCTCTGAAGATGCGAATAAGATCCTTGCCGGGCAATCTTTAAATTATTTCTTAAATACAAAATCAGAGATTGGGGTAAGTATTAAGCTCTCTTCTGGTCACTCAATGACCGGTAGGATGGATTTTGTGCATGAAGATCCAGGTAAGAGTATTCTACTGTTTGATGGCAAAGGAACATCCAAGAAGGGTAAGAATATTGATATAGACCAGCTGTACTGGTATACCCTTCTGTATCGATTTCATTATGGGAAATACCCAAATGAATTAGGGTTCTTTTACTATAAGCTCAATGAATTTGAACCCGTAATGTTCAATCTGGATATTCTCAATGAATTCCGTGCTAGAGTATCTTTGATGTTGAAATCTCTTAATGAAAACAGGTCTTTTGAAGCTACCCCAAGTGCAAAAGCCTGCAGATACTGCCCGTATTTAAATTCATGCCCAGAGGGTATTGCAGGGAAAGTATCTCGGGCCCGCCCGAGTAAAGCTGGAATAACGGCAGAAATAACTGAAGAGGGCATTGCCACTTTTGGTCTCTAAGAAAGGGTAATATGGACGCAGCAACCGAAAAATTCATGTCATTGAAAGAGCGTGTCAAAACGGTCTCCGATCAAAAAATCCGATTAGAGGAACGGTTCAAGGCAGAAACGGCCCAATTGGAAAAGCTGATCAAGGACATTACTGATAAGGGCTATGACCCCAAGAAGCTCTCCGATATCCGAAAGGATAAAGAGGCCCAGCTGACCGCCCTTATACAGGACCTGGAAAAAAGACTTGGGGAAGCGGAAAAGAAAATCAGTGAAATCAACGCGGCAATCGCTTAAAGGATGCAAACATGCCTATCATCGTCGTAAAAGCGGAAGACCTCAAGAAAGCCATGGCCATTGCAACGCTGGCTACTGCGGATGACCCCAAAATTGTAAAGGGTCATGCTTTGTTCAAGATATCATCCAGAACGATTTTCATTCAAGCTCTGAATGACAAATACATCTCCTATACGAGTATACCACTGGCCGGTGAAGAGATGGACCCCGCATCAGAGGGTATGACTTTTTCGGTGGACCCGAAGAGTATGACTACTTTACTCAGTTCTTCAGACAACAAAGAAGTAAAGATTTCATTCACTAAAGAAACGATGACTGTTGATGTCTATGCTTCTGAGGACCCCGAAGCATATATATCTCTACCTTCGCATGACCCGGAAAAATTTGTAGATTTTTCTGATCGAATCAAGGAGATCAAGACAATTGCTCCAGTGGACACTACGGTTCTAACGGCCGCATTAAAATTCGGTGCTGGTTTCGCCTCTCAAGATGACAAGGACCCTAAGTATTCTAATATATTTATTCGGGAAGGCGTTTTGCAGGCAACCAATGGAACGCACCGTGTAGGGTTCTTTAAAGTGGATGATCTTGCTCCTATATTCTCAATGATCATCCGTCGTGTAAACGTATCCCCTATTCTTAATTTTCTGGAAAGAGCATTGAAAGACAGTGTCCTTATTGGGGAATCCGAAAATTTGATTCTTTTCAGTTCCCCAGATGCAAAATCCGGGTATGGGTTCACCAAATCCGTTATTGAAATACCCAAGATCCCAGGTTCTACGGATATCCCCAGTACTGATGGGATGACAGTTAACCGACAGACTTTTCTAAAAAAAATAAATCGTCTTGCCATTGCGATGAGGGGTGAAGAAGTAAACCTGGAAGCAACATTGGATGGAGATAGCCTCACTATCCACACCGTATCCGATCGAAAATCGGTTGAACGGATGACCTGTACGCGACTCAACGGCACTTCTGGCAAAGTTACCTTTTTCGTTAAACAGCCCCCTCTTAAAGCAGCTTTGTCCATATACAATGGGGATACCATCGATATATACATTTACAAAAACCGGCTGATATTCAACTCTGTTGCGGATCTTGTGTGTGATGAGGAAGGAAAAATCAAAAAGGCTTTTACGGCCACGAGCCTTATCAGTACCCCCAGAGGACCTTCATGAACGTAACTGAATTAAAAAGCGCGGTGGATCGCGTGGATGGTTTCTACCAGGCCTTTCAAACTCGAGAGAAAGAATTGAAAGCTGAAGTGGAAACATATAAATCGGAGATTGAGTTACTGACAAAAACCAGTGCAGTTTTAAAGCACCTTTTGGACATCTTGGTAAAAGAAGAAATAACCAAGATGGCCGGATTGGTCACTTTTGGGTTACGGTCCGTTTTTGAAGACCAGGATCTTACTTTTGTACCTGTATTGACCAAGAAGAACGAGAAGATGCATGTGGAATTGAGAACAAAAAACCGTAACATAGAAAGCAGCTTTGGGTCCTACGGGGGCAGTGTTGCGGTTATTGAAAGTCTACTTCTCCGAATTCTTTGTATTTTGAAGAAAGACCTGGCAAGATTCATGCTTCTGGATGAAACTTTTCCGGCCGTTTCAGAAGAATACAGGGAAAGTACCGGTAAACTTATAACGGGCCTTTGTAAGAAATTGAATTTGGACATCCTTCTTGTCACACAGGAAAGAGATTTTCAGGATTGTGCTGATCACGTGTATTTTGCCAAAGAGTCAGATAATGGGCTTGTCCTGGAAAAAATAAAATAGATCGGTTTATTAAATGATTGACACAATTCCGACTCTTCTCCAGATAGATCTTCAAAACCTGTTTTTTCAGGCTCGGAGTATGGGTGGTCAGAGAGTAGACCTGGAAAAAATATGGGACGCTATAAATAATAGAGAATCCGAATTCCTCGTTGATGCCCTTATTTACATGATTCGTGGGGAAAGTTTTGACAGTTCGAAATTTGAGGCACTGTTGAAAAAGGTTGGGTACAGCCTTAAAATCAAAAACTCCATCAAAACCGTAAAAGGTGGAAAAACTTTTTATAGACAGTCTAACCAGGACGTGGCCATTACCATTGATTGTATGGCTCGATTGGACTCTTTTCAAAAGTGGATTCTTATGTCCGGGGATGGAGATTTTGTGGACCTCTGTCAATATCTCAAAAAGAAAAACAAAAAGATCGAAATATGGAGTTTCAAGGAAACCTTCAATCCTATCCTTGAACCCTATGCGGATAAAATCAACATAATAACAGAAGATTTTTTCATCAAAAAATCAAATATATCGGTATTCGGATTCAATTATGGGGATTTGCCATGAGAACTGCCGGCGCCGTTTATAAAAAACTTCGTGAAGTCAAATACAGACACCTTACCGATCTCTATAGGAGGTTCCTCAAAAGAACCCCAGAGTTTTGTAAATACAACAAGATTTACCGGATTCAGCAGGACTCCAATGTTACAGAGATTCGTCTTTGCATGCTGCATCAACCCCCAGAAGGTGGCCTGCAACCTCATTTATTGGATGTTTGTCAGGAAGTAACACACTGCGTCAACTGCAACGCGTTTGTATGTGTTCATACAAAGGAAAATATAAAAGACGCATTCGAAAAGGGTCTGCAAAACCCGAATCTAAAGGCCAAAAAATACCCAGATATCTGCGCCCTTGAATGGGTTCTGGAGCAGCCTACCGCGGTTGCGCCCCTCTCTTTCTTTGAAAAAATATGGTTTTGGGTCAAGATGCGTTTAGGTTTCCGGCCATCATAATATCTGCTTCTCCCCAGTCCTTTTTAATTCTCTATTGATATTCTTTTCCTTTGTGGACCAGAGTTATATCCAGATAACACAAAGGACGGAGTTTTATGCAGGTAACGGTGGAAAGTTGCACCCAAATAAGAATCAATGAGTTACAAAAAAGAGTCAGGAAGCTTATTCGGCGGGATTATCCAGATTCTTCTGAAGAGGAACTCTATAAGTACACTTTGACCGAGCTCAATCGATTTACAACCAATGGGCAGACATTTGAATACCAGGCACAGCGGAACCATCTTGGGGGTCACCGATGGTTTTTTGTATGCCCCCGCTGCAAGAAACGCGTAAATATGCTGATTATGCCCCCATCTGAGGTGAAGTCAAAGGAACATCTATTTCTTTGCAAAAACTGCCACAGTATCAAGAACCAGTCCGTTGTTATGGGGCAGAATCCCATGTATCTGAAGGTCACCCGGCCGTTGAAGAGGATGAAGGAAATTGAGGACAAAATTGCCGTGGGGCATTTGAGTATGGATAAGGTTAAAGGCCTCCTGGATGAATATGATACTCTTGAAGCATCTATGAAGGATACCGATGAATATCGCCTTTATATGTTCAAAAAACGGCATAATATGATCCCCTGATTATCTTTTTATACTCTTTCTATCTATTATGTCGATGGAAAAAACAGCAATTCGTCTCAGATTACACCCACCTAAAAGGCGCTCCCCCTCCCAGCGCCTTAAAGCCCGTCTCTATTATCGTCGAAATCGTACTAGAATCCGCATGAAACGGCGGCGTTATCTGAGAACGCATAATACCGTCCTCAAACATCGCAAGATGTTTCAAAGATTCAAGCCCGCTTGGTTTAAAAAACCTCCGAAGCCTGCAAAACCTCATATTTTCAAGGTTCATAACCCTAGAAAAATGAAGGTGTTAGTACCCAAGCACACTTTTTGGCACCATTGATTTTTAAAAAATCCCCTCTCTGTTCGGTATAATTTTAAGAGAAGGGGGTATGTATGGTTCTCCAGCCGCGGGCCGACTCCTACACATATGGAGTCAAACCTATCGAAAATTTCGTTTGGACAGAAGAGCGATTAAAACAAACCTGGGATATGAAAATTAACCAGGGTAGGTCTTCCCTAGACATCGCAAAGACTCTTCATATTTCAAAGACCCGGGTACATAACGCCATGCGGAGAATGTATCGCCGCATGTATGCTCAATGCGTTCAATGCGGCGATCCTTTAAGTGAGGATCTGAGAGACTCCCTTGGAAACCGCATGACGTCTATCCGCTGCCCAAAGTGCAACCAGGCAAAACGGGATTTACAGCACGAACTGAGAGAGAGGGCCCGTGCCATGGAACTTTGCGGGGTATGCCATGTTCGGCCGGCACTAAAAGGCCGGACAGCCTGTAAAGCCTGTATATCTGCGGCCCATCGACGTCGAAATAAAAAAGGACTCTGCGGGCATTGCGGGGAACGACCAATTCGTAAAAAGGGTAAAGCTCTTTGCATAGAGTGCACTGTAAAAATGAGAAAAGACGCTCAACTTAGGAGAGCTTTAAATCATGGATAAATCAATGCAGAAAATCAACATAAACGACGAGGCCACATGCGATCACTGTGGTGCCCGTCTTACTGGCCTCACCGAGTTCTCCTACGCGGGAGATTTCTTTGCCTACCCGGATTCCAGAGAAGAAATATGTAAATGCAATAAATGCGGCACAAAATTCATTCTTCACTATGACCTTTTTGATAAGGACGGGCATATCTATGCTCGGGTTTTTACAGGGGATATCAACAACCCCTCATTCAATTGGCAGGATTCTTTAACAGAAGAGCAGAAAAATGCAATTGAGCTCCATCTAAGATCCTGCCCGGATTGTCAGGAGCGCCTGACAGAAGAAATGCTCTCGGATGCATGGTTCGCTTCAATTATGCACGAAATAAAGTTTAAAAAATAGTCCTTCAGTCTGGTATAATATAGGTGAGGGGGTATTTATGATTAACCTTAAAGTCTTCTCACTGGTGTCCTTGGGGCTTCTGGCCGTGGCAATCCTTGCCGCATACGGAGTGGCATCCGGGTGGTTCCAAATGGAAGTCCTCCCCATCATCATTTTTGCGGCCGGTTTCGGGGGCTGCGAAATCTACCGGAGTTTAGTAAGGAAAAGAAACAGAAGACCTATCCCAAAATAAGATCCAATCCCGATGCAATTATCATTAAACTGGCCGATCGTATTGCCAATGTTGAGTGGGGTGGGATGACCGACATGTATACAAAGGAATTTGCGGAGTTTCAGGATGTCCTACGAATTAAGGATCACGCTACGAAGATGTGGGAGCATCTTGAAAAGCTCCTCGTGGCCATCGCAAATTTCGATAAGTAACATGTTGTAAGAAATGCGGTTGGCTCTGAAAATTATAGGCCGCCTCTAAAACCAAAACAAGGAGAAAAAATGAAACCGCCGCAGATTCCTGATGAAGTACTTGGCAAAGTCATGGGAGACTGTCAAAAGGTTGTGGGTGATAGCCCATCTAATCTAAATCCTAAAGGAGAGATTAAATGGATTTCCTCAGGGGCTATACCTTTTTCGTCGATTAAGATGGATGGAGTTTTTACACCAGAGCACCTATTACAAGTAGGTAAGATATTAATAAAAGCTCGTCAAAAGATAAAAAAGAAAGCGGCGGGACGTTAAGGAAGCCAACCGCACATCTTACAACAGCGGTAGGAATGTCATAACAGCAGTTGTTTAAGGATTATGTTTATTATAGGCGGTTACGACATCCGTACCGCAAACGTTGTAAGTTCGCTACGCACATTTTTCGCTCTTTGAATTTATAAGGAATTTGCCACATATCACAACGGTAGTGAAGCAGTGCCGCCGTGCCTGTAATATATGCGGTTCAAATCCCATTGTGGCAAATTCCTTTTTGTATTGTAGAGCGAAAAACGTCTTTTCAAGTCATATTCAAACAAGGAGTCTTAAATGGGGGAAGCTTTTGGAACAATTTCAGGAATAGTACTCGGAGCGGTACTCGGGTCACGCATGGGAATTTGCGGTAAATTCGGGGCCATTCGAGCCACGATCCCAACGGCTCTGGCTGGCGGTGCTATTGGGTATATAGCGGGGGCGATTACTCAAAAGTCCATTCAGAAAATAGCCCAAAAACGAGCCCGATTGAAAAAATGAACACCCCCAAAAACATGACCGCCCCTGTATGCCGCGTCATGCATAAGGACTTAAAACGCTACAATGACTCTGCATATAAAAGCCAATGTCCTGAATGTTCCACGGGGGTATTATTTGTATACCGAAATATAAAAACTCTTGAATTACAAGCATCGGACAGATGTAGTTGTTGTGGTCAGCGTTTTCAATACATGGATATTGCGTCTATGCGAAAAGAATTAGGTTAATAATGCTTTTCATTTTCAATTCGAGAGTACTGTAGAAACCAAAGAAGAGCTCCGTGAGGAGCTCTTCTTTGGCAAATTGATCATACATGGCCGATGATGATGTTACCAAGTCAGATTGATTTTATCAAAAGTCGTATAGACTACTCGGGTTTGAAAATAAAAGGAACTGGCCAGTTTACCCGAAAGAACATTTCGATTCATGGCCGGGATAAGAAAAAGAAATAAACCATGAACCGGTTCTCATTAGCACTTAAAAAGAAACCCAAAGTCCTGAACAAAACGGAGAGGGCTATTGAATATTGTCGTTTGGACCATCTCATATACAGCAAGCAAAAAGAACTTG
>Ga0172365_10001083_pt1 | contig 19365 bp, 16 predicted proteins | sample LakKivSesite48cm_FD_114535 | JGI IMG/M metagenome (GOLD analysis project Ga0172365, IMG submission 114535) | Sediment microbial communities from Lake Kivu, Rwanda - Sediment site 48cm | ecosystem: Environmental > Aquatic > Freshwater > Lake > Sediment | place: Rwanda: Western Province, Lake... | reverse complement strand
CCGATATTGAGCGCTGCCTGAAGCGCAATCGTCAGAACGATGCCGCCGGCTAAGAGTTGCCCGAACCGATCCTGGCTACGCAAAACAACCATAATCCCCAGAGCAACAAACGCAATGAATAATACGATAACTGCCGCCGCACCCACGAAGCCAAGCTCTTCGCCGATAATCGCAAATACAAAATCCGTAGTATCTTCCGGCAAATGACCATACTTGCAGATTCCTTCGCCCAATCCCTTTCCCCACAGCCAGCCGGAACCCAGCGCAACCAACGATTGGTTTGCCTGATAAGCTACCGAATCCTCCCACTGCTCTGGACTCAAAAAAGCGGCAATTCGCAGCATCCGGCTGGGCGAAGTAATCAACAGCACAAGAAAGCCCGCCACGCCGAATGGCAACGGTGTCAGCAGATGCCACAACTTTGCGCCGGCACTGACTAAAATCAGGAAAGACACAATTGCCATAAATGCCGCTGTACCAAAGTCTTCGATCGCAACCAGCCCCACCATCGCAGCAATCACAAAACAAACCGGCACAAACCTCCTCCAGTATAACTTTAGCTCTGGCCAGCACCTATCACACACCGCAGCAAGAAAGAAAACGGTGGCCCATTTAGCCAGCTCAGAAGGCTGAAAACTCACTATGACCGGGCCGAGCGGGATTCTAAGCCACCGCCGGGCACGGTTTATCTCTGCGCCAAACTGCGGTAGCAAAACGAGTATCAGTAACGCTATGCCAAGGACTAACCAATAACTGGTCGGCGACCTCAGCCAGCCACGAGCGAAGCTGAACCGGTGATAGTCGAAACAGGATGCCACGTACATCAGCAGACACGCCAGCGGGAAGAACAGAATCCTCCGCAGGGAGGGGAAATCGTAGAACCTCCTTAAGTCAAGCCCTTGCCCGATGTTAGCGCTCGCCGAGAAAACAAAGAGCGTGCCAACCGCCATCAATAATAGAACCACCGCAGCAATGTTATTAGCAACCCGACTCTGTTTTATATCGCTAATCACTTCTTGGTAAAAGATTTACAGAAAGAAACTTTCAATCACAAAACCGAAATCAGCCCATCTAATTGTATTTTCGGCTGCCGCAGCCGGATTGCAGTAAAAATTGGCACAGAATTGTAACCGAGCAAACAGAGCCACCCCAGGGCAGGCTGGTTAATAATCCTTTAAGTGCCTCATCCATTTCGGACAACCGCCAGGTTTTATGCCGCCAAAAAGGCCTTGCTTATGCGTACCTTTTTTATTAGAATGCGTATCCTAAATAAGTTAGGCGCCAAGCATAACAGAGTCTAATCCGGAGATGAAAATATGAGACGTAGATGGTCGCCAAAAATCCAAATCTGTTTCTGGCCAGGTTCAGGAATTGTGTATATGCTCGGCTGCCTTCTGTTCTTACTTGCAGGCTGTCAAAAACCAGCACAAGTGCCAGAAGGTTCAAAACCTGCCCTACAAGAGCCTAAGCCGGCAATCGAACGACAAAAGGCCGAGCCTAATAAACCGACACCAAAAATCGCATTTGAGAACGTCCTATACGATTACGGCGATGTGGGACCAGGCACAGATAACATCGGTGAGTTCAAATTCACAAACGTCGGTAAGGGCTTGCTGATAATCAAAGAAGTAAAGGGTTGCTGCGGCGTCACGACCTCTCTGGAAAAACGACAATATAAACCAGGCGAAAGCGGCGTGGTAAAAGCAAAGTTCCACGCAATCACAACGCCCGGTACATTCAAGCGAGCAATCCAGGTATACAGCAACGATCCATCCAAGGCAGAGGTTGAGCTGACTTTAAATGCAAAGATTGTGCCCAAGGTGGCATACGAGCCACTGAAACTGAATTTTCGGCTCAAAGATAAAGATGCCGGCAGCCAGGAAATCACACTGACCAGCCTCGACGGCAAGCCGTTCTCTATAACGCAGTTCAGGGCGACCCTGAACAGCGTAACCGCTGAAATCGACCCAGCGGTGCAAGCAACCAAATTTATTCTGAAGCCTAAAATCGACGCCCAAAAACTACAAGAAGGCCTGGATGGCTACATACAGATCAGCCTGACACATCCGGAATGCGGCCAAGTTAGCATCCCTTTTAGTGCCGTGCCGAGATTTAAGATTACGCCGCCACAGCTCATCGTTCTCAAGGCTCAGCCGCAAAAACCGGTAATAAGAAAAGTCTGGGTGCTAAGCAATTATGGTGACGCCTTTGAAGTTGAGTCGGCGTCCTCGCAAAACGGCATCATAAAGGTTCTCAAGCAAGAGAAAATCGGCAGCGGTTATCAGTTCGAGGTGCAAATTATGCCGCCCGACGCCCAAGCTCAAAGACGCTTCACCGATACATTTGTGGTGAATCTAACAGGTGGTGAGAAACTGGCGATTGTTTGCCGCGGGTTCTATTAAAGCAACTTGGGCACACAAAAACCAGGCTTAGATATGAAACGACTGGCGACTTGCATTTGCATATTGGCGCTGGCGACATCGTGTGACTTAGTCCGACGAGCCGAACCAACAGCAAAACCCGTTCAGCAAGCGGATGCAGTTATGGTTTTTCTTACCGGCAACGAATTGGGAGAGCTAAAGCCCTGCGGATGCAGCGGCGGACAACTTGGAGGGTTCGATAGACGTGCAGCCATCTTGAACTCTGTGCCCAGGCAGAGAAGATTGGTCGTGGATGCAGGCTCATTTGTGGCAGGCGACACCGAGCAGGACCTGATCAAGTTCAATATAGTAATCAGGGCGTTGGATTTGCTTGACTACGATCTGGTCAATCTGACGGAGAAAGATGTCGAGATAGCAAGTAATCTTGGATTGCTGAATAGTATTGGCTCACTTTTCAACATCATAAGTGCTCAGCAGCTTGCCGACGGTAATGTTCCGGCAAAATTCACCAAGCGGTTGCCGCTGAGAAAAGAAAATGTGGCAGTAACGGTTGCGGCTTTTGATGCCAGGTCATCGCCGATAGAGCAGATTGACAGGCTTTTTGCCGATAACACGGCGGCTCAGAGCTTCAATATCCTCATTCTGACTGGATGCTATCCGGGCGTTATTGACATTATCGCCAAAAGTGCACTGGCGGTAGATTGTCTGGTTTGTCCCGCAGACTCCGATGAGCCGAGAGTAATAAGCGAGCCGAACAGCAGACCTCTGACTTTTTCGATGGGACGATTCGGCAGGTATGTGTGCAGACTCCAGGTAACCAAGGACGCCGAAGGCAAACTTAAATTGGATTTTCAAAGTTTACCCGTGCAAGAGAAACTACGGCAAGAGCCGGCTCTGGTTGGGCTATACAAAGATTATCAGCAACTGGTCAAAGAGCACAATCTTGTGCAGAAGTATCCGCGTTTTTTGCTGGCGGACGGCTTGAAATTTGTCGGCTCAGACGCCTGCAGGTCCTGCCACCCGTACGAATATCAGCAGTGGCGCACTACGGCCCATGCCCACGCTTACGCAACGCTGGAAAAGGTCGGCTCGCAGTTTGATCCGGAATGCGTCGTGTGCCATGTTGTCGGGATGGAATATGAAAGCGGCTTTATCTCGCAGGAGCAAACCGCCCACTTGAAGGATGTAGGCTGTGAAAACTGCCACGGCCCCGGCTCCGAACACACCAAAAGCCTTGGAAAAGTAAAGACCGCTGGGCCAAAATCGACCTGTCTGAACTGCCACACGCCCGAAAAAAGCACAAAATATGCCGGCAATGAGCCCGCATATTTGGAAAAAATCATTCATTGGAGCCGGCCAAAGTCCACCACAGATGGCGGTCGAGAACAAGGCCGTTCTCAGGTTAGCAATTTATGAAGTCACCTACCAGAAGAGAACTGTTTGGGCTGGCCGGCATCGCTGCCGGGTCGTGGGTATTTTCTTCGTGCGTGCGTGAGCAATTAGCAGCGCCTCCAGCCAAAAAGCCTCGCTTGCGGTGGGACTTCGCCAGATTGGACCCGGATATTACTGCAGACAGGGCTTACCAAGACTATTACCAGGGTCATTGCATGTACGGGGTCTTCAAGAGTATAGTGTGGCAACTGGCGGAACAACGAGGCGAACCTTACAAGTCTTTCCCGCTTGATATGATGAAATACGGCGCGGGCGGAGTGGCTGGCTGGGGCTCTCTGTGCGGCGGATTGAACGGGGCCGCCGCCGTTATCGGCCTTTTTGCCACAACGCAAGACCAAGCAAGGCTGCTTACACACGAACTATTTAGATGGTATGAGACAACAGCACTTCCAATTTACGTGCCTAAGAAGCCACAATTGGAGATGGAAATGCCAAAGTCCGTGTCCAATTCTGTTCTCTGCCACGTATCGGTGAGCAATTGGTGCAAGGTGTCGGGACATCGCGCTTTTAGCAAAGAGCATAACGAGCGATGTGCACGCCTGACAGCCGATACTGCAAAAAAAACCGTGGAGATCCTTAATAGCAGCTTACAGGACCAATTTGCCGGCACCCACAGCCTAAGCGCAGAGACAAAATGGTGCAAAAGCTGTCATGCAAAAGGCGGCAATCTCGAAAACTCGCTCGGCGAAATGAACTGCACTGCCTGCCACTTCGCGGGTGGCCGGAAGCACCCAAATCTATGAAGTTCTTGCTAAAAATTTTTCACTGGAGGGAACCAAACGCCCCGGCTAATGTCGAATAAAATAGCGGATAGCGCTGCTGGCGCGCGATCTGCATTGCAGTTCCGGCGTAGTGAGTAGAGGTGTCCACAGGCGGTGTAAACGCCCGGATACGAAATATGATAAGGACATTGCGAATAACAACCATAGTAACGGCGATTTTAGCAGGCCTTCTTTTTGTTTTTCCGGTGTTTTTTGGCGTCCGGGCAAATGAAGAAGCCGAGCAGTTCCTAAATTCGCCCGGTGTGGTGGAAAAGTATAAGCAGGCCAACGGCAATAAGCAAAATGGAAGTGACAGTCAGACTTCGCCGCTTGTGAAACAGGCTGAGGCGTTTGCGCTATACCTAAATCCCATCCTGGAACCCACAAGAGCCGCTCCAATAAGGCAGCAGCAGATTATCCCGCCCAAGCCTCCGAAAGCCTACGCCAAATTCAGCCTTGTCGGCACCGCTATTCACGCTACCAGACCCGAAGAATCACTGGCATTCATTAAGGAGCCAGGCAAGGTCCTGTTCTGGGTCAGGCCAGGCAGCAAAGTAGGGCATGTGACTGTTGAACAGATAGGAGAAGGCCTGATCGTCTGCCGCGATGAGCAGGGCAACTCGGAGCAGATTCTGGCTCAGTCTAGGCAGCCCGAACTAAGCCTGCTTGAAGGCCCGTCATCGGCTTCAGCAAGAGCAAGCACCGCTGTTGCCGCTCAGCTTCCGATGCCGACCTCAAGTAAATCTAAAGCGGGCGTTACCATAAGCACGCCTTCGGAACCACAGATAACCGATGAGGAAAACGCGGCTCTGGACGACCTGATCGAGAAGCTCAAGGCGCTGCAGAGCAGTTCGGAGTCCGATAAAACCGCCTCGCCAGGAGGCAATGAAGCAGACGTAGCCGTTATGGAAAAGCTCATCTCTGACTTTAAGTCAACTCACGTAGATGCCCAGGAGGCAAAAAGATTGGGTAATTTGGGCAAAGAACTCAACGGCATCCATCAAGACCCCAATCGAGCACAACAAAGCCGGGACAGAAGGCAAATAGCACCAGCCAGACGACTACCCGTGTTTCCGAGGGCGAAGTAGCGGTTGTTTCATTGCCGGTCAAATCCGTGTTGAGTAAAGATTCTTCCGACAACTTTCTGCTTTATGCCTACACGGGTAACTTTCCGCGTTATCAGTAGTGAAATTTGTGTTTTTCAACTACTTATGGGGGAACTTTTGCGTCCTTTGCGTGTCTGATTAGATGGCTGGTTCTTCAAAGCCTGCGTGGTGGCTTTGGGCAGGGGCTTTTGGCGGGCAAAAGCCCCATTTTCATAGAAGGAGTATTGTGATGAGACAACAGCATTTCTCGGGCAGCGGCTGGTATACAGCCCTTATGCTTTTTCTGGTCGTAAACCTTTTCTCAAGCGGCAGTTATCTTCTTGCCGCGGACCAAAAAGATGTTTTGGGCTCGGTCGGCGTAAGGGGCTTTTCGCTAAAACATATATCGGCCCAACAGGGCAAACAATTCCTGGCTGAGCTGAAGCTGGGCACTGTCTCACAGCTTCCGGGCACGAATATGCTTTTACTGACGGCTCAGCCAAGCGAAATAGCCAAAGCAGCTACGCTTCTGGATCTGGTTGATGTTGATACCAAGGAGCAATTTGTGGTGAAAGCGATTTGTCCCGCCTCACAGGCCGGAAATTTGCCCCCCAAAGAGCGGATTGCGGCCGTGATTGGCAATGTATCGCTGGGCACCTTTTCTAATCCACCTGAGCCTAACGCCATTGCCAGGGCGATTATCGACGTTCACAACGATTCAGTGCTGGCTATTGCGCCGGCCAGTCTGGTGGAGAAAATTGTCTCAACTATCGAAAAGCTGCAGAAGCCTGATACTCAACATACTCCACCGCCGGCAGCCGAACCGAACAAACCAGGTACATCGGATGCCACGAATGGGCTGGCACAGATAATGCAAAAACTGCTTGCTGATACGGGAGCTGAAACGAAACCTGATGCCAATGAGCTATCCGTTCAGGAGGAGCCCAATGAACCGAAACCACAGCCCAAGCCTGAACCACAAATGGCTGCCAGTCCCAAAATAGAACAGAAAGCCGCCGAGATTAAGCGGCCGAACGAAGCTGTTGAGCCGAACGCTGCTATTGTCAACCCTTACAAGCCTGGGCCTGTTCCGAACGGCGACGAAACATTGCGCCTGGATTTGCCCGATAATGTCGATATTATCTTGCTTCTGGGCCTGGCGGGCCAATATCTTGGTCTGGACTTCATGTACGACCCCAATGAGGTCAAGGGCACAGTCACACTAAAACTCCAGGGCAAGCTCAAAGGCCCAATCAAGGTCAAGGAATTATATCCTTTGCTTGAATCGGCGCTCAACTTCCGAGGCTTCGTGATGACCCGCAAGGCGAATCTCGTAACGATAGTTCCAAAGGATAAAGCGTTAGAAATCGACCCAAACCTGCTTGCAGACGCAGACAAAGCAGTGCCCATAAAGTACGGCGATGTAGTTATAACCCGCGTCTTCGACTTAAAACATGTTGATACAACCAGTGCGGCGAATCTATTGAAGGGGATGAAGCTCGGCACCGATGTCTCGCCGATTCCCGGAGCAAAGAAACTCATAGTTACGGAATACGCCTACCGTATGCCCCGCGTGGATCGCCTTATTGACATGATAGATAAGCCGGGCGAACCCAAAAAGTTCACGTTCAGACAGCTTAAATACACGATGGCTAAGACGCTTGCTCAGAAAGTCAAGACGCTTGCCGAGCAGTTGGGGACCGTGTCGATTACCATTCCGGAACTTGCGGCCGAAGAATACACCCCAAGCCCAAAGGCACCTAACGAGACGGACCAGGCGTACAATCTGCGGATTGCGCGAGAAAGGGCCATCTGGACGGCCAGGCATGCTCAGGCTCAACCCCGGCCTCAAGTGCCAACGACAGCTCCGCAGCCGGAAGTGGTCACGCCCGCCGTTTATCTTGATGCAGATGAGCGGACAAACCGCATCCTTATGATAGGGCTTCAAGACCAACTGAAGGATGTGGAAGAGTTGATAGATACCCTTGACGTAGAGCAGCAGGACTTGAGGACGCTGCAACTGTACAGAATTGAGCACGTTGGTGCCGAGGAAGCAAAAAATAAGCTGGCAGAACTCGGCATAATCAGCCCCACTCAGACTGCTGCTTCTCAGAGAATTACCACCACCGCCACCAAGGCCCAGCAGGTGACACCCACAGCACCTACCCAGCCTCTGATGACGCCAACAACAACTGAGACGAAGGAAGCGCTGATCGAAGAGCCTCAGGTGGTGGTAATAGAGCCAACCAATTCACTTCTGGTAAACGCCACTGCTGAGCAGCACGCCCGGATAGGTACCATCATCAAGTATGTGGACAGCCAGGCCGAAACCACGTCCATGCCTTACGTGGTATATCCCCTTGAAAACCAGGACCCAACTAACCTTGCGAACGTCCTGGAAAAGCTTATCACGGAAACCACCACTACGGAGAATAAGGAGGCCAAGATCGTAACTACGGAGAAGAAGAAAAGGAGAGAAGAAGAAATTGTCATTGTCGCCGATCCAAACACATATTCACTTATCGTTTACGCCAACAAAGAGAACCAGCAGTGGATTAGCGCACTTATCAAACAGCTCGATGAATATCGTCCTCAGGTTTTGTTTGATGTAACGCTGGTGGAAATCACCAAGAATGAGAAGTTCACTTCTGACCTCGACCTGGTCACGAAATTCCCGAGACTCGAACCTGGTGAAACAATGAGCGGCGCCGGTATTTCTGCGCTGCTTTCTCCTTTTCCTGATAAAAGAGTCACCGAAGCTGCTTCTCTGGCGGGCGGAGGAGGGAAAGCCTTCTACGCGGATCAGCACATCCAGGCATTGTTGGAGCTCATACAGGAAAAAGGCTATGGAAGGGTACTTGCAAAGCCAAAATTGCTGGTTAATGACAACGAGAAAGGAACTATCAAGACAGAGGAGAAAACAAATATTGTCAAAGAGGAGACGCAAATCATCCCTGGCACAGCCACCACGGCTCCAACCGCAACCGTGCAGGTAGGTTTTGAACCTTTCAGCGCCGGTATTACCCTTGAAATTACGCCTCACATAAGCAAAGGTGAGCAGGTTCAACTCAAAGTCACATTGAACCGAACAGATTTTCGCCTCCGGCCTGATTACGCGATAACTACAGGCAATGAGAAGAAAACGGGTCCCACACCGCCCGATCTTCTGACCAGCGACGTTACCACGAAGGTTACTGTTCCCGACGGCACAACGGTCATACTGGGTGGTCTGGAGAGAATCAAGCAGAGCAAAGGTGGAAACAAGATCCCTATCATCGGCGATATTCCCTTTGTGGGAGGGCTATTCAGAAGCACAGAGAACATGGATGACCAGAGCAGACTTTACGTCTTTGTCAAAGCGCACATTTTAAGGCCCGGAGAAGAACCCAGCGCAAAATCTGACATAGAAATAGTATCACGAAAGAACCGTGATAGATTCGAGGCGTACGAAGAAGAAATGCAAAAATACGAAGATTGGCCGGGCATAAAGCCAAAGTCAATGGACCCGCTAAGAGTGCTCGAATCTGATTAGGGCCTGGTGCTCTGTCGCCAGCTATTTGAGGAGTTGTCATTGCGAGGCCTGCCTTGCAGGCCGTGGCAATCTCATTATGAAACGGCAGAGATTGCTTCGCTTCGCTCGCAATGACATCCATCGTTTGAGCGGCGGCAATGCACTGTTCGGAAATGAAATATCACAATGAAAGACCTGCTGATACAAACTGCCAAGCGCACTGGGCTGGTTGACGCCGAGCAACTGGCCAAATTTCTAAAAGAAAGCAGCGGCCACGAGCGGCTGGATGAGCTTTTGCTTAGCTGCCCTTATTTTACCGAGGATATGGTTTTGAAGCTTTTCGCCGAGACGCTGGGCTGGGAGTATCTGGCGGAAATACCCGAAAAAGCCGTGCCCGTGGAGTTCATCGATGCGGTTCCCGCAACATACGCCCAGCACCACTTCCTTATCGGGATAAGACGGGATGGCCAGGATAGCGACCTCACCGTAGTGCTATCCAAGCCGTTGGATGCAAACGCTCTGGACAACGTCTCCAAGATGACGGGCCTGGCGGTAAAGCCGGCCATATCTACTCGGGCTGCCATTACCTCGGTTATAGATGTCGCCTACGAGCAAAGAACAACGGTTATTGAGGAGGTAGCCGAGGAGCTTGATTCGCAAAATCTGGAGCGGCTGGTCGATGAGGTGGCCGCCTCGGACGATCTGCTTGACGTGGTAAACAGGCCGCCGGTGATCAGACTGGTCAACGACATCCTATTTCGTGCTCTGCAGCTACGGGCCAGCGATATCCACGTTCATCCTTACGAGGGGAAGATTCAGATTCGCTACCGTATTGACGGCATATTATATGACACGTTGAGCTTGAACAGGAATGTGCTGCCGCTGATTATCTCTCGTATCAAGGTTATGGCGGGCATGGACATCGCCGAGCGTCGGCTGCCACAGGACGGCCGGTGCAGCGTTCGGCTGGGCCAGCGCGAGGTAGACTTGCGCATCAGCACCGTGCCGACCAGCTTCGGCGAACGCAGCGTGCTGCGGCTGCTGGATAAGAGCACCGGCCTTTTCGGTCTGGACGAACTGGGGCTGTGGCAAGATGACCTGAAAAAATTCGATTCCCTGCTGCACCGTTCGCACGGGGTTATTTTCGTAACCGGCCCAACCGGCAGCGGAAAAAGCACTACCCTCTACGCGAGCCTTAACAGAATCAATTCGTCTGAAAAAAATGTAATAACAATAGAAGACCCTATCGAATACCAACTGGAAGGCATCAGTCAGATTCAGGTGGCCAGCAAGAAGGGCATGAATTTTGCTACCTCGCTGCGGCACGTGCTGCGGCAGGACCCGGATGTCATAATGGTCGGCGAAGTACGAGACATCGAGACGGCCCGTATGGCCATACAGTCTTCGCTCACAGGCCACCTGGTTTTCAGCACGCTTCACACTAACGATTCGGCTGGAGCAATCACCCGTCTTTTGGATTTGGGCGTTGAGCCGTATTTGGTAAGCTCGTCGCTGATTGCGGTGATAGCGCAGCGTTTGGTGCGAAAGGTATGCCCGGATTGCAGGAAGGACTATGAGCCGACGCCACACGAATTAAGAGAGCTGGGACTTGGCAGCATTAAGGCATCCGGCCCAGCCCAAAGTGTCGGCAAGTTCTGCATCGGCACCGGGTGCGAGCGGTGTTTTCAAACCGGCTACCGGGGCCGAACCGGAATCTATGAGATGATGCTAATCAATGACGAAATTCAGGACCTGATATATAAACGCAAGACCGCCGGCACAATAAAAAAGGTCGCGCTTGAGGCGGGAATGCAGACTCTTAGAATGGACGGAGCCAGAAAAACGCTGGCCGGAATAACAACTATATCCGAAGTGCTGCGAGTAACACAAACAGACGTGCTGTGAGAAATCCGAAATCCTAAGCGCTAAATTCGAAACAATATCAAAATCCGAATTTCAAATGTCCCAAGCGGATTGTTTTGAATTTCTGTCATTCGGATTTGTTTCGGATTTCGGATTTCGATATTCGAATTTTGTTAATAGGTAATTACTGGTTTTGTTTATGCCGCGATACCATTATACGGCGATAGCAACGGACGGCAAAAAAGTCAAAGGCTCAATTGCCGCTGAAAGCCCATACGCGGCGAGAAAGCAGCTTAGAAGCCGCAGTATCCACCCTACGTCCGTGACAGATGTCGGCGCCAAGGCCCAGGGCAGAGCAACATTGTCTTCCTTCTTCGCCAGAACCAGCAAGAGCCAAATAATCGAGTTCACCAAACAAATGGCTACACTACTGGATTCGGGGATCAAACTAACCGAGGCACTATCCGTGCTCAGTTTGCAGACCTCCGACCCACGATTTAGAAACGCCCTTATCGACATTCGCGACCGCGTCGTCACCGGCGAATCACTAACCGATGCTCTGAAAGACTACAGCGATTATTTCGATGTCATATATGTAAGCATGATCCGCGTAGGCGAGGTCACGGGCACGTTAGGAAAAAGTCTTTCAACCATCGCCGGTTTTATGGAAAAACGCCAGCGAGTCGAGTCCAAAGTGCTTACAGCCATGATATATCCGATGGTCCTTATTCTATTTTGTATCGCGGCGATTCTCATTTTGACTACCAGGGTCATTCCAAAGATAGGCGAGCAGATTGCCAGGACCGGGCAGCAACTGCCCTGGATCACCAGAGTATTGATGGGCGTCGGCCACGTATTGACTACCTGGCGGCTGTTCGTGGTCGTCGCGGTAGTATTCGCGGCAGTCTGGTTCCTCCGGCGGTTTATCAAAACGCAGCGCGGCGCATATTTGCGCGACAGATTTCTGCTGTCTCTGCCGTTGTTCGGCCCACTTATAAAGCAGCGGGTAGTTTCACGTTTTGCATCGACTCTCTCGACACTTCTTAGCTCAGGGCTATCAATGGCTGAATCGCTTCGAGTGGTCGCTGAGGTCACGGGCAACAGTCTTATGAAAAAGGCAATCCAGCAGGCGCGGGAGAGAATTCTGGCGGGCGCCGATATCGCCACGCCGCTGCGGGATAGCGGCGTTATTGCCCCTGCCATTGCCCACATGGTCGCCGTCGGAGAAAAAAGCGGCGAGCTTGAGATGATGCTCAAAAATATCAGCGAAAGCCTTGAGTCCTCAACGGACGTAGTCATTGAGCGGCTTAGTGCCGCCGTCGAACCGCTTATTATATTAGTTATGGCCGCAATAATAGGTATAATCGCCTACGCAACAATACTGCCGATCCTGAATGTCTCAGCGGGAAAATTTTAGGCTCGCAGAAAAAAGTGTCATTCCTGCGCAAGCAGGAATCCATAAAAACTAAAGGATATAGATTTCTGCTTTCGCGGGAATGACAGATTGGTTTAGGAGTTTGGAAAACAGATGAAAAAAGCAAAATTAAGACAAATCAGATACGGCTTCACGATGATTGAGCTAATGGCGATGCTTATCATCATCGGCTTGCTGGCAACGTTAGTAGTGACAAAAGTTGCGTCCAAGATAGACCAGGCTCGCGTTACTACCACCAAAGCCAACCTTAAGGCCCTTCACGTGGCGGTCAACCAATTTAAGATGGACACGACCCGATTTCCCACCGAAGAAGAAGGATTGAAGGCTCTTGTGGAGCAGCCGAGCGATGCCGAAAAGTGGGAGCCGGGCGGATATCTGGAAACCACGCAGGTGCCCAAAGACGGCTGGGGGCGGGATTTTATCTATCAGCTCTATCCGGAAAGCGGCAAGCCCTTTGTGATCAAGAGCCTCGGTGCTGATGGCCTGGAAGGTGGTGAGGGTAATGATGCCGATTTGCTCAGCACCGATGCAGAGTGATGAAACCTGAAAACTCAAAACGAAAGACTCAAAACTATCCAGCGTTTACGTTTACCGAGCTGGTAATCGTGATTGTGATGGTCTCGCTGTTTGCTCTCCTGGCCCAGGTGCATCTTTTCGGATTGCTCAGAAAAAACACCTTCAGGGCCCAGGTGCAGGATTTTGTCTCGACCATGCAAATGGCTGCCAGAGCCGCAGCCCAGAGCGATAGCAGATATGAAGTCATTATTGATTTGACAGAGCAGAGCTATTTGCTTCGGCAGATTACTTCGCCAGACCTATCGGTGGTTCTTGAAGAGGAGATTATCACCCGTAACGGTTTTGGTGAGAACTGCCGGGTTGCTTATGTCCAGTTCGATGACGGTGACTATACTAACCAGGGTCTGGCTAAATTCCGGGCCGGTCATGCAGGCTGGCATTACGGCGGAAAAATAGTCCTGCTCGACGAAAAGGAGCAGCCGTATTCTGTTGTCGTCAACCGCATCAATAGGACTATCAGATTAGAAGAAGGTGACGTGCAGCTTCTGACACCGAAAGGCAAAGATGAATTACTATTCTAAACAGGCATGCGTCCGCCAAGCAGATGCCTCGTTAAGCGGTTGCGGTTGCGCGACTCGTTCTGGTTCCGTTGAACGTTGGACGTTTGACGAAACGAGCAGCGCAACCGATAGACGAACCACTCAACCTTCGTCACGCATTACGCAAAACGCAAGACGTAATACGAATCGCGGGGCGTTCAGCCTGGTCGAGGTGATGACTGCCCTATTCATACTGGGTCTTCTAAGCTCAGGCGTATTGTTGGTGGTAAGTCGCTGCGTAGCTTCGGCAGCAGATTCTGCGTTGCGGATGCACGCCTTTGAAATCGCCCGCGAAAACATAGAGAAACTGCTCGCCTCCAACTCGGTCAAAGAGACGGCGGAGTCCGGCACCAGCGATAAGTACCCGGACATCAAATGGCAGACGGTGGTGGAAACATTTTACGAGCCGGTGACCAACCGAATGTGGGTAAGGTCCGTTTGCTCAGCCGAATACGAGGATATGCAAGGCCAGAAGCAAACCATTGAGTTGACGCATTGGCTGACCGATGTCACAAAAGAGCAACTTCTGCAGATTATGAAGCAGCAAGAGCAGCAAGATCAACAGTTCCTGGCCGACCAGATCATCGAGACGATCGAGGAAGCCGCACAGTACGCTGGCGTCAACGAAGAGACCATCGAGCAATGGCTTAACGACGGTATGCTCACTATTGAAAACGGCTCTTTCGTCAAGAATAATCTTGATCTCTATAAACGCACCGCAGGCAAACCGACCGACGAGCAGAAAAAACTACAGGTAGCTTCCGAGGCCGAGCTACTACAGCTAAGCCAGAATATTAGTCAGACCGGCGGCCAAAAGACGCCAGACCAGCAAGATTTGCAAAATAAAGTTGATCCCGTAACAGGCTTAACATACGAAGAGCTCGACAAAATGGATTTCAGCCAAATTTTTGAATTGATAAAGAAACAACAGGGAAAAGAGTTTTAATTTTTATGGCGGCAAACAGGCTAAAAAATCTCAACAAAGCCGGCAGTAAATCTGCGGCACAACGAGGATTCTCGTTGGCGGAGGTTCTCGCAGCTCTGATTATAGGCTCTATGGTGCTTGTGGCGGTGCTCAGTATTTACAGCCGGGCCGAGAACTCCGCTGCGGCTGTAACACATAAGTTTGAGGAATCCGGCCTGCCGGGCGAAATCCTACAACGCATCGCAGAGGACCTCGACAGAATAATCGCCTCCGACCCAAGCACGAAAATCACTATCGACAGCACCCGCTTCGACCAGGGCTATCAGACGGCGCAATTGGCGATCCGAAAAACCTTCTTTGACGGCAAAAATCAAGAACAGATTTTGGAAGAAATCGTATGGCAGGCTAGCTACAGCAGCGACGCCAACTGCTTGACCCTCTACCGAAGCCACAGCGGTGTTGCGTTGGAAGATAAGCTACTTGAAGAAAAAAGAGAAAGCTGGGAGAAGGCATATCCCTTCATACCGATTTGTACCGGCCTTACCTTTTTCAAAGTCCAGGTCCCCAGAGGGCAAGACTTTCAGGACCGCTGGACAAGTCCTGCTCTGCCGCCCGGCATTACGGTGACTATCTCTTTCGCCGAGCCTGTCCCGACGATAAGGGGTACGCTGGATGTGCCGGACGAGGCGAAAATAACGCGAACAATAGCCATCGACAGAACCAGAAAGATTAGCTTCGAGATCGCGCAGACCGGGGCGGTAGAAAAACAAGGACCATGAGCCATTGCTTTGAACAGTCAGGAATTTTTGCCAGGAAAAAACACTCAGGCATCGTACTGCTGGTGACATTGGTGCTATTGGTTGTGCTGGCGACACTGGGCTATACTCTAAGCAGTCGTGTCGCCGCCCAGCGTCATCGCGGCCAGTACATCATAGACTACAGCCAAGCCCGCTATGGTTGCGACTCAGCGCTGAAGTACGCCCTGGCTACACTGGAGGATATCAGTCCGCAATTGATTAGCCGTCCGAATGAGCCGGACTTTTCCGATTTATTTGCCCTTAGCCAAGCCGAATATCAGACACTTTTAGCCCAATGGGCTGCCGAAAAGGCCCTTAACATTGAGGATACTTCTACCGGCATCAGTGCCAGCAATGATAACAGCAAACTCAGTAACCTCAGGGATACCAATGATGTGAACGATGTCAATGACGTTAACGATGTCGGTCTCGGTAAAATGATGGCTGCCGATCTTGCCGACGCAAACTCGGTGACGATACCTGGTCCTTATGGTCCGCAGTGGCCGTACGTGACCCAGCCGGCCGAGCTTGAGATTGGCTCTGCCAAAGTCAGGATTGAAATTGAAGATGAAAATGCAAAATATCCGATCGGCTGGGCACTGGTAACCGATAATCAGGTGCAACGCCAGGCGCAGGCGGGATTTGAAATCTTTTGCGAATGGATGGGATTTGACCGCAGCAGTATAGATGCGCTAAAAACACAACTAAAGCAAATAGGCGAAATGAAGCCGTTCAAGCTTGAATTCGAGCCTGCAAAGACAACTGTAAGTATACCGTCAAGAACAAGCAGGGCAACCCGTACGGCCAGCAAGACCGTATCAGCCGCCGACCAAAGTGCCAGGCAAAATACTGATTTTGCAAGACTCCTTCACAGCTCACTGATTGATCGCGAGATGCTTGCCAGACCATACATTGAAGGCAGAGAAGAATCTGCTCTTAAATATATCGGAATGTGGTCTTCCAGAACGGTCAACATAAACACCGCCCCCCGACACGTGTTGGAGGCAGCTTTTGCCTTTGGCAGCCCTTCAGATGCCCCGGCAATCGCTGATGAAATCATCCGGCGAAGACGTATAGAACCGTTTAAAGATATAGCCGGCTTGACGCAATCTCTGCCCAGGTATTCTGATTCAATTAGAAAGTGTGAAAAATTTATCACAACCACCAGCGATTTTTTTACGATTAGAGTAACAGCGGTTAGCGGAGTAGCAAAGGCCTCTGCTGTCGCCGCCGTAACGAAAGAGCAGGGAAAGCCGAAGGTTGTTGCCGTAATTTCCGGCTGATTGCTTAGGCCAGATACGAGATAGGAGTAACAAACTTGGGAGTTTAGCCGAAGTGGAACATCAAAACTATCTGGGAATCTATTTAAGCAAAGATAAAGCAACCGTTATTTGTCTCAGTCCGGCAAGCCGAGACAAAAAACTGCACGGCTGCTTTACCATCTCTATCGAAGACAAAGAGCAGCAGAACCCGCATACCCTGGCAGGCCTTATTGCCAAGGGCTGTGCCGACAGAGCCTTGCAGTTCAATGAGGCTGTCATCGCTCTGGATTGTGCACTATTTATGCAGCACGACGTACACAGCGACCTTAATGACCCAAAACAAATCGCTGCCACCGCCAGGTTTGACACCGAAGAGGCACTGGCTATGGATATATCTGAGCTGGCAATCGCTTTCCAGATAACCGCCAGTAGTCAGAAAGGCTCGGAACTGACCGTATTCACTGCCCAGCGAAAAATACTGTTGGAGATTCTCGTTTCTCTGCAAAGCAATAATATTGACCCTATAACAATTGAGCCGGACGTGACCTGTTTGTCCCGATTTGTTAGGCAAAATGTATCTTCGCCGGATTCGCAAGAAGGCCCAACCCTGTTCGGAGTTTTTTCTGGGCGGCGCGGCTACTTCATCACCCCTTCAAAATCGCAGAAAGCAGCCGCCGTGCGAACATTTCTGCTCAGCCCGACACAAGACCGAGAGGCACTGCTGGCAAGACAAACACTAACCACCGGCGCTCTGGCTCCAGACGGCCAGCCAATTCGCTGCCTGAGGGTTTTCGACTCAACCGCCTCCGTAGACCACCAGCAGCTTGGGAAAAAGCTGGGCATTCAGGCAAGTAGCATTGATCTTCTTGGCTCCGCCGGTATCCAGCCGCAAGCCCTGGCTGACTGCCCCGACCAGGTGAATTTTGCAATTGCCTACGGGGCAGCTTTAGCTCATTCGGAAAGGGCAGAAGCAGTAGATTTCCGCAGTGATTTCATGCCCTATCAGGGCAAGAAACTCCACCTGCAAAAAACGCTGAAGTACCTGAGTGTATCTGTTACGCTTTTATTGCTTGCCATCGGCCTGTACGGCCAAGCGGAACTATTCAAGCAAAACAAATATCGCAGCCAGCTAAGGAGAAACCTGGAGCGCGAGTATGCGGCCGTTATGCTTGGCAAAAAGCCACCAGCCAGAATCAACGTGACAGAAAAACTCGCCAGCGAAGTGAAACGCATCAGAGACGTCAAAAGCGGCCAACTGAGCATCACGGGCGAAGAATCCACAGTTTCAAAGCTGGCTCTGGTGCTGGAGGCGTTTAATAAGTGCGCGACAGAAACGTACCTTAACATTGATGTGCTTACAATCAGCCTGCGAAATGCTACTATCTCAGGCGATACATCCAGTCGAGCAAACACGCTCAAATTCTTCGAGGCAATCAGACAAAGTAAGCTGGATATTATAGAGCACAGCTACGGGCTAAAGGGCGCACGCGATACTTTCACCGTGACCGTCAAGCCACAGAGGTAGCTGGGAGATCGCTCCATGAAGGACATATTCAAGAATCCGACGCTGTATTATATTCTGGTTCCCGCTATGGCCGGGCTGTGGCCGCTGTTAGTATGGGCTTTTTACCTGCCGAACGCGGAAAAAAATTGGAATTCCGGCGTCGAACAGTATAAGAAAGCCCAAAACCTAATCGCAGAGATTCTAACCCTTGACCATGAGCGTTTGGCCTTGGCAGAGGCGCCTGACTCCAAGGACGAATTTGACTATGCCAGATCGGTTGCCATCGTGGCTGCCCAATGTAACATACCTGCCGGCAATTACAGCCAGGACTCAGGGGCGGTCATAGAATCCAGCGGGCAGAAAAGCCAAAGTGCCAAGGTAGTCCTGAAAGATGTTGACATCGCCAGATTCGCCCGATTCCTCTCTACAATCCAGCTTCGCTGGGCAAATCTGCAGTGTACGCAAGTTAAACTGACCAAAAAGAAAGGCGTACCCGACATCTGGGTTGCGGACCTCGATTTCAAGTATTACTATTGAGAAATCAGTTCATTGCATAGCCAGCAGCCCACTATGGGCATTCTGGCCCAACAGCTCTGAAGGAAAAACCGCTATCACTACATATAGTATATTGCCTAACTTGCCTCTATCGACCTCGATGTCAATTCCAACATAAGCCTTCGGCATCCAAACAACCCTTTTTCAGCTCAATTTTCAGTGTTAAAAGGCTGAATTTGGCGTCCAAGTTGAAGCACCTAAAGCCCTTGTGCTTGGTCAGCCAAATGCGAAAGTTTTCTAAAGTTTTGCAGTCATTTCTGTCGATATCAGTATTACAAGTTTGTTTTAGGCCTCAAAAGGGATTTTGGCAGCATACAATATATAGTGGTTGCAGGGCTTCAAGCGAAAATATGGATGCTTTCGTTTGGAACAGGTCCGGTAAGGTAGCTCAGGTGCGAGACTTTGATTTAACTGGCTTCTGGGAGCATGACCACCAAAGCGATTGTCTGAGCGAGGACTTGGCTGCAGAGAATGACATAATCATGGAGCAGATACTTGAAAACCTCAATGCCACGCCACTTGGGCAGGTCCTGAAGAACATTGCCTCGTTGCCGGAAATGCGCCAGCAGAAAATCCTAAATGTCCGCCGACAACTTAACGAAGGCAAATATGACCTGAATGAGCGATTGGAAATTGCTCTGGATAGAGTCCTCGAGGACCTCACCTCTCAAGTAGACTACTAAACTACTTCCGGAATATCATCGTCCGGCTCATCCATT
>Ga0172365_10001079_pt1 | contig 19380 bp, 19 predicted proteins | sample LakKivSesite48cm_FD_114535 | JGI IMG/M metagenome (GOLD analysis project Ga0172365, IMG submission 114535) | Sediment microbial communities from Lake Kivu, Rwanda - Sediment site 48cm | ecosystem: Environmental > Aquatic > Freshwater > Lake > Sediment | place: Rwanda: Western Province, Lake... | reverse complement strand
TTACTTTCCCTGGCTTAACCGTAGTTCCTGACTTTAATTTTCCCCAATGGGCATCTCGATCTATTCTTAATTTATCTAAATCTGTTTCCATACCTAATTGTTCCCACACTTCTTTTGCTTTTCCTGGCATAAAGGGATAAATCAATATAGTAATTAGTCGTATAGATTCTGCTACATTGTATAAAACATTAGATAATCTTCCTTTTGGTGAATTTTCACGCCCTAATACCCAGGGTTCTGTTTGATCGATATATTTATTATTTCTTCTAATAAATTGCCAGATAGTCTCTAAAGCCAGGTTAATGGATAAATTATTCATTTGGGTATTGTATTCTTTTATAGTTTTTAAAGCTAACTCTTCTAATTCTATATCGTATAATTCTTTTTTGGTTACTACCTCAGGAATTTTATTATTGAAAAATTGTTTAACCATAGCTATAGTTCTACTTACTAAATTTCCTAAATCATTGGCTAAGTCATAATTTACTCTTTTAATTAATAAATCCTTAGAAAAATTACCGTCCTGTCCAAAAGAAACCTCTCTCATTAAAAAATATCTGAATACATCAGCCCCAAATTCTTCTACCATTTCATAGGGGTCTACTACATTTCCTTTAGATTTTGACATCTTCTCTCCCTCTATAGTCCACCAACCATGGGCAAAGACCATTCGAGGTGGTTCAATCCCAGCAGCCATCAACATTGTAAACCACATAACAGTATGAAATCTTAATATATCTTTCCCCACAAGATGCACCGCTGAAGGCCAATATTTTTTAAATTTTTCTTTATCTATACTATATCCCGCAACTGTTAAATAATTAATTAAAGCATCATACCAGACATAAATTACATGATTATTATCAAAAGGAACATCTATGCCCCATTTTAAACTCTTCTTTGTTCTGGTTATACTTTGATCTTTAAGACCACTTTTAATAAAACTTATGACCTCATTTTTTCTTACTTCTGGTTGGATACATTTAGGGTGATTTTCAATATAAGATAGAAGTTGATCTTGATATTTAGACATCTTAAATAAATAACTCTCTTCTTTTATTTTTTCTATTTTTCTTCCACAATTAGGACATGTTTTATCTGTCAATTGAGTTTCAGTCCAAAATGTTTCACAGGGGACACAATACCAACCTTCATATTCTCCTTTGTAAATATCACCTTTTTTATATAATTTATTAAGCAGTCCTTTAACTACCTCAATATGCCTTACTTCCGTTGTTCGTATAAAATCATCATATCTAATATTCAATAAAGGCCAGAGGTCTTTAAACTTTATTACCACCTGGTCAGCTAATTCCTGAGGAGTTAAATTTGCTTTTTCTGCTGAACGAGCAATCTTCTGACCATGTTCATCTGTTCCGGTAGAAAAAAGAACATCGTAGCCCGATAATCTTTTATATCTTGCGAGAACATCTGCTGCTACAGTAGTATAAGCATGTCCAATATGAGGTACATCATTCACATAATAGATGGGAGTAGTTATATAAAATGTTTTTTTAGATAAACTATTTTCTTTCATTATAATTCACCTTTCTTATTTGTATCATATTTTAGTGTATGGACTTGAGGTAAATTGAAAAAACTAAAAACTTAAAGCTAAAAGCTAAAAGCCATAATTTAAAATTCAAAACTTATTTTTCTCCCTGAGAGTTAATATATTTAGCCCGATATACTTGCTAATTTTTTTCATTTAAAAGATATTTTCTAATTTTAAGTTTTGAGCTTTGGTTTTACGCTTTTCGCTTTGCATTTTTCGCTATTTTTCATTTCTAATAATTTTTTATATATAATATTCTTGGAAATATTTAATTTTTCTTGAGCAATTTTTATTATTTCTTTATTAGAACAACCCTGGTTTTTTAATTTTTTCAAATATTCTTCAATTACAGAAGTATTTTCTTTTTTTCTAATTCCTCCTTGAACAACTAAAGTTATTTCACCTTTTATATCTCTTGCATTAATTTCACTTAGAACCTGACTTATTTTACCTCTGATAATTTCCTCAAAATATTTAGTTAATTCCCGAGCTACAGTAATTTCTCTATCTTCCCATACATCTAACATATCTTTAAGAGCTCTTTTTAGTCTATGGGGAGCCTCAAAAAAAATAATGGTTCTTTCTTCATTTTCTATATTCTTAAAATATTTCTTTCTTTCCGCGCTTTTACGAGGTAAAAAACCTTCAAAAATAAATTTATCAGTCGGCAGTCCTGAGACTACTAAAGCAGTGGTTAGCGCAGAAACACCGGGTATAGGGATTACCTTTAGGTTATTTTTTAGAGCTAAGTTTATTAATACATATCCTGGATCAGAAATTCCGGGCATACCTGCATCGGAAACCAGGGCAATTTTTTGACCACTTTTTATCTTTTCTATTAAATAAGGAGCTTTTTTAAACTTATTGTACTCATAATAACTGGTAACCGGTGTATCTATCTGATAGTAATCTAATAATTTTTTAGTATGCCTGGTATCCTCTGCGGCAATTAATTCTACTTTTTTTAAAATATTTAAAGCCCTTAAAGTGACATCTTCCAAATTTCCAATAGGTGTTCCACAAACGTATAAGATTCCCTCAAATTTATTCTTCTTCACCCGATTTTTTTATCTCCATTTTTTTCATTAATTTTAAGAAATAGAGGGTTTTCTATTTTTAATTCACCCTTTCCCCCTTTTATTCCTTCTAATAAGACCATATTCGCGTCTTCTCCTGGCCGGGGATGAATAAACTTAATGACTTTTGGTTCGATGTCATATTCTTTTAAGTTAACCACTAATTCTATCAACTTATTACTTTTATATACTAAATAAATCCTTCCCTTGTTTTTCAATAAATAATTGCTCGCAGAAATTAAATCCTCTAAATTACCTTTTATTTCGTGACGGGCAATAGCCTTACTACTTAAAGGACTTATCTTGCCCTGTCCCAGGGAAATATAAGGAGGATTACTTATAACTACATCAAATTGATTACTTTTAAAGATTTTCTTTATGTTTCTAAAATCTTCTCGAATTAGGATTATATGATCCTGTAATTTATTTAATTCTACACTCCTTTTGGCCATATCTGCTAAATCTTCTTGAATCTCAACTCCATAAATAGATAATCCTTTTCTTTTACCAAATAATAGAAGAGGGATTATTCCTGAGCCAGTTCCTAAATCGATAACTTGTTCATAGTTTTTCACCCTAATAAAATTAACCAGCAAAATAGAATCTACTGAAAAACGATAAGAATCCCTTGCTTGAATAATCTTTAGTCCTTTATCTCCCAAATCTTCTATTTTCTCACCATTATTAAGTTTAAGCATATTTTTTACTATTTATTTCTCTTTAGTTCTTCTAATTCATCTTCGGATATTTTTATTCTTTTCTTAATGTCACTATCTTCCTCTGATTCAAATACAATATATTTCTTTAAAACATTAATTTCCATAACTTTTCCCTTACCTTTTTCTGTTTCTATATTATCTCCCAATTTCGGATATTTTTTTAGGCACTCTCTATAAAACTCAGATTCGTAGGATAAACAACACATTAACCTACCACAAAGACCCGATACTTTAGATTGATTAAGGGCAATTTTTTGTACTTTGGCCATGTTTATATGAACAGGAGTAAACTTCTGAATAAAAGATGCGCAACATACTTCTCGTCCACAAATTCCTAGTCCGCCTATCATCTTTGTCCCATCTCTTACTCCAATTTGCCTTAGTTCAATTTTAGTTTTAAATATTTTCGCTAAATCTTTAACTAATTCTCTAAAATCTACCCGTTGTATAGAAACAAAATAGAATATTATCCTGCTTTTATCGAATAAATATTTAACATAAACTAACTTCATGGGTAAATTGTGTTGTTTAATTTTTTCTTTACAGATATTTAATGCTTCACTTTCTTCTTGTTTTATTACTTCCCATTTTTTCAGATCTACTTTATTCGCTTTTCTAAATATACTCTTAAGGGGGGATTCCAATTCGTTACTTTTTATATACTTATAAGGAATTACTACTTTGCCCAAATCCAATCCTATAGAAGTTTTTACTAAACAAAGGTCCCCTTTTTTTAATTTTATTCTATTGTTAATTTTGAAATAGTAGATATAATTCGTTTTGGGAAATTTTAATCCCGCTACATTAGGCAATATTCAACACCTGCCATCTTTAAATATAGTCTTTCTGAAACAAGACGTCTATTTATATTTTTCTTTATAAATTCTTGAATCTGCTCTATATAATCCAATATGTCAATTAACATTTCCTGTGAATAAACTCTTGATTTTTCTTTAATTATTTCTAATTTATCAGAATTTATAAGATATTTTTGAATTCCTAACTCTTTAACTACTAAAATATCGCGATACCATAATAAAATTGTTTCTAATATTTCATTCATTTCATTTGTGTTTTTTAACATTTTTTCTATATTTATAAAAAAATTATAATCGTATTTTCCAGGATAAATTTTAGTTACCCAGTTTAATAATTTTTCTCTTCTATCGAAATATTCATTATCTGATATTAAATTAAATGCTTTTCCGATACTCCCTTGAGCTAATTTTGAAACTAATTCAGCTTTACTTTCTTCTAAATTAATTTTATTCAATAATAACTTTCTTATTTTTGTAGAATCTATTAATCTAAAATTTATTAATTGGCAACGGGAAATTATAGTAGGTAAAATAGACTTGATATTTTGACAAATTAAAATTATTATCGCATAATCAGGAGGCTCTTCAATGGTTTTTAATAAACAATTTGAAGCTTCATCAGTCATTTCTTCTGAATTGTCTATAATGTATATTTTTTTTCTACTTTCAAATGGTTTTAAATTAATTTCTCGGCGTAATTCTCTGATTTGTTCAATCTTTATTGAATCTTTATTTGGTTCGATTATCTTTAGATCTGGATAACATTGCTTATTAATCTTATTGCATATATTGCAGGTGTCACAAACTTCCAAATTATTATTTAGATTTAAACAATTTATTATTTTGGCAAATTCTATAGCGGTAAATTTTTTTCCTACTCCTTCGCTCCCTATAAATATATATGATGAAGAGACTTTATCCTCTTGGAAGGATTTCAATAATATATTAATAGCTTTTTCTTGCCCAATAATATCTCTAAAAGACATAACTGCTCCTTTATTTTGTTAGCGGATAGCGTACAGCGTTTAGCGTATAGTAAAGTAATATAGTATCGTGTATCGAGTATTGAGTATCGCGCAAAGATTCCGATATTTTTTTACTTTTTGGTTTAGGCTTATTTTGTTCTAAATTTTAACTACTGGAACTTATCAGGGCGTATGCAATACGCCCCTACTTTTTCCTCTTTTGTTTTTCGCTATATACTACATACTATATACTTTATGCTGGTAGTGCTAAACGCTATTCGCTATCTTTTATTTTTTTATTTACAATTTTTATTATTTCTTCAAATATTTCCTCTTTACTTCTATTGGCATCGATTATCTTAATTCTTTCTGCTTCTTCTCGAGATAATTGATGATAACCATCTCTAACCCTTTCTAAAAATAATTTCCCACCTATGATTTTTTTATTTATAAATTCTTCTTCAAATCGTATTTCTCGAGAATGGCTAAAGGCAGTTGACCTCTTTAGCCCCTCATGGGGTTCAATATCTAAGAAAAAAGTTATATCAGGGATAGCCTTTCCCACAACTAAAGTATTTAGATGCTTAATAATCTTAAGATCTATACCTCTTCCATAACCCTGATAAGCAGTAGTTGAATCGTAAAAGCGATCAGATATGACTATTTTGCCCTCTTCTAAAGCAGGCAAAATTATTAATCTAACATTTTCAGCTCGAGAAGCTAAAAATAATAACATTTCTGCTTTATAATCCATGCCGTCATTTTTCTGATCAAGAAGGATTTTACGTATCTTTTGCCCAATCTTTGTCCCCCCTGGTTCTTTGGTGAAAATAATAGGAATTCCTTTTTTATTTAATGAATTATAAAGCATCTTTGCTTGAGTAGTTTTGCCACAACCCTCAAACCCTTCAAAAGTTATAAATAATCCTTTTTTCATTACTTACCTCTGCAGTTTTAATTAGTCGTTAGTGAATAGTCGTTAGTCGTTAATAGGACATCTTTTTTCTTCTTCGGTTAAGGCAATCGCAAATCCCGCAACTAAGGCGTCGCCTGATCCAATTAGATTGACAATTTTAATGGCACCTGTAATATTTTTAAAATTATAACTTAATTACTTTAATTTATCAATCTTTACATACAGTATCGAGTATATAGTATCGAGTATCGAGTTAAGAAAAAGAACTACCCCATTAAAGTTTACACTAACTCGTATGTTGTATGTCGTATTTCGTTCAGATTTATTTGGATGAGATTAAAACTAAAAACTTAAAGCGAAAAACTCATAACCATAAACGCTACACGCTAACCGCTATATATGCTATTCTATAAACAATTTAAATAATTTAATTAATATAACTCCGCTAATAAAACCACCAATATGGGCAAACCAGGCTACTCCGCCCTCTCCGGTTCTAACTGCTAAAGAAGAGATGCCATATAAAAATTGATATATTATCCAGAAACTTAATACAATAACCGATGGTATTTTAATTAACCTTATAATAAAACCAAAAATGATTACAGTAGTTACTCTTGCCCGAGGATAAAGTAATAAATATGCACCTAATACTCCAGCTATTGCTCCACTTGCTCCCACCATAGGTACTTTAGAATTCGGATTAAAAAATATCTGAGTAAAAGCAGCAACTATTCCACAAAAAAGATAGAAGAACACAAAATTTCTTCTACCTAAATAATCCTCTACATTATTACCAAATATCCACAAAAACAACATATTCCCTAATAAGTGAACAATGCTACCATGCATGAACATAGAAGTAAATACGGTTAAATATATTGGCGAAGGTCCTGAAGGGAATATATCTGTATGATGAGTAATCTCAAAAGGTAATAATCCCATAGCATAGATAAAGTCGGTGAATCTTTCCCCCAAGGACGCTTGATATAAAAATACTATTGTATTTAATACAATCAATGCCACCGTAATTAACGGAAATTTTTTAGTTGGTATGTCGTCCCATAAGGGGAACATAAAATTATCACATCCTCAAATAGTCGTTAGCAGACAGTATCTAGTATATAGTTATATAGTATATAGAAAAAAAGCATATAGCAAGAAAGCGAAAAACTAAAAACGCAAAGCGCAAAACCAAAGCTCAAAACTTAAAATTAGAGGGTATCTTTCTAATTATTATTTTAAATTTTCTTTTGAAAGTATATAATAGTTTGTTTTACTAAAAGATGTTAAGATGATAAATAAAACATTACAACATAATAGCTTTTAAAAGAAATTAAGAAATTGGCAAACATATTAGGTCAAAGCATATTGACTCTCAGGGTGAAAGATAATTTTTTAGTTTTAAATTATGGTTTTTTGCTTTTCGCTTTCAGTTTTAAACTATAATTTATTTTGCTTTAAATTCATTGGGGGATTGATCAATTAAATTAAAATAATGTAATATCCTCTTAATAATTCTTTCCGAAGCTTTTCCATCCCCATAAAGATTGATATTTCTGGCCATTTCCAGATATTTCTCTTCATCGTCTAATAGCTCCTTAATTTCTTTAATAATATTTTTGCTATTAGTTCCAATTAATTTTACTACACCGGCTTCAACTGCCTCTGGCCTTTCTGTCTCCTCCCGTAATACTAAAACTGGCTTTCCCAAAGAAGGTGCTTCTTCTTGTATGCCCCCGGAATCAGTAAGTATAATATATGATTTGGACATTAAATTAACCATATCTTTATAATCTAAAGTATCGAGAAGTAAGACTTCTTTTCTACTTTTTAAAATTTCGTTCACAATTTTTCTTATCTCAGGATTTTTATGAATGGGGAAAATTACTGCTAAATCAGAATAATCATTTATGAGCTTTACTAAAGCCTGGCAAGTTTCCCTTAATGGTCTCCCCCAATTCTCTCTCCGGTGCATAGTTACTAAAATATTTTTTTTCTCAGATATTTTTATATCTCGTAACCGAGGCTCTCTAAAAATATAATTCTCTTTAATCATTAAAAATAAAGAATCTATTACTGTATTTCCGCTAACAAAAATATTCTCTCTTCTTATCCCCTCAGATAATAAATTTTTACAGGAATTTTCAGTTGGAGCAAAGTGAAGGTCAGCTAATACACTGGTTAAATGACGATTTATTTCTTCTGGGAAAGGATAATATTTATTATTAGTTCTAAGACCGGCTTCAATATGGCCAATTTTAATTTTCTGATAAAAAGCAGCTAAAGCCCCTGTAAAGGTAGTAGTTGTATCGCCTTGCACTAATACCATAGATGGTCTTTCTTTTTTTAATATTTTTTCAATACCTAAAAGACTATTCTTGGTAATATGTGATAATGATTGGCTCTGTTTCATAATATTTAAATCATAATCGGGGTTAATTTGAAAAATTTCTAACATCTGGTCTAACATTTCCCGATGTTGACCAGAAACAATAATTTTTGACTCTATAAGATGAGGATATTTTTTTATTTCAGATATTATAGGGAACATTTTAATAGCTTCAGGACGAGTTCCAAAAATTAACATAATTTTTATTTTATTCATAATGAATCTCAATTACTCCTGCTTCTTTTAGTAGCTTTCGAGCTAATTCATCTGGATATTTTTCTTTATAGGTAATCTTAATTATTCCTGAATTTATAATCATTTTAGCGCAAGTAACACATGGCTGATTTGTGCAATACAATATACTTCCTTTAATACTAATACCATATAATGCAGCTTGCACAATAGCATTTTGTTCGGCATGTAACCCTCTGCATAATTCCTGTCTTTCTCCAGAAGCAACTTTCTTCTCTTCTCTTATACAGCCTATTTCCAGACAATGAGGTAACCCTCTGGGAGCACCATTATATCCGGTAGTAAGTATGCGTTTATCCTGCACAATTATCGCTCCTATCTTTCTTCGCAAGCAAGTAGAACGTTTTGACACTAATTCAGTTATCTCCATAAAATATTCATCCCAGGAAGGACGGTTCATCATTTCATCTTTCTCCTTTAATATTATTAGCGGATAGCGTACAGCGTTTAGCGTATAGGATAGGACAAACATCTTGTTAATCTAAAACTATACGCTAAACGCTACCCGCTATACGCTGTACTATATTTTATTTCGTTCCAAATAATCTATCACCAGCGTCACCTAATCCCGGAACTATATAACCATGTGAATTTAGTCTTTCATCTATAGCTGCCGTATATATCTTGATATCGGGATGGTATTTTTGAAAATAATTTATTCCTTCCGGGGCAGCAATTAAGCACATAAATTTTATATCCATTGTACCATTTTTTTTCAAATAATCTACGCACGCAACAGCTGTTCCACCAGTGGCTAACATTGGGTCAACTATAATAATACTTCTATCTTTAATGTCTGACGGTAATTTAGCATAATATTCCACTGGTTTCAAAGTTTCAGGGTTTCGATAAATACCAATATGCCCTACTTTAGCAGGTGGAATAAGTTTCAAAATACCATCAACCATCCCCAAACCTGCCCTCAGAATGACTACAATAGCCATATTTTTCCCTGAAATTACTTTACTTTTGGTCTTACCAATTGGAGTTTCAATTTCAATATCTTTTAATTCTATTTCTCTGGTAACTTCATAAGCCATTAAATTGGATAATTCATCTACTAATTCTCTAAACTCTTTCACTTGCGTGTTCTTATCTCTAATCATAGTTAATTTGTGCTGTATTAAAGGGTGGTCTAATATAATTACTTCAGACAATTATTTATCCTCCTTGTTTATATAGTATCGCGTATCGAGTGGAACAGAATAGTAACAGCATGTACAGAACACAGTAAGGTAAAAGACTAAAAAAATAGTATCTCATATATAATGAATATACTATAAGAAATTTAGGGTCCAGAATACATTAGCTAGAATTAAAAATTTAAAGGTCTAAATTAAACGCTAAGAGTTTCTCAAAGTCTTTACCCGATACTCGATACTCGATACTGGTTTAATTTATTTATAAATTTTATCTTCTTCTTTTTTAATTTTATTTAAACGATTAATGTGCCTTTTTTCCTGACTAAAATTAGTATTTAGCCATACCCTAAGAATTTTACGAGCTAATTCTGTACCAATAACTCTTTCTCCCAAGGTCAAAACATTCGCATCGTTATGTTCTCGAGCATTTCGAGCAGAAAATATATCATGACATAATGAGGCTCTGATACCTTTAATTTTATTAGCAACGATTGACATTCCAATCCCGGTCCCGCAAATCAATATCCCTCTATCATACCGTCCATTTTTTACCTCAACGGAAACTTTAAAGCCTATATCTGGATAATCAACAGATTGTTCATTATTACATCCAAAATCGGTATATCCTATATTTAGTTCTTGCAAATATTGTTTTAAGTTTTCTTTTAATTTATAACCTGCATGATCACTTCCTAAAGCTACCTTCATACTTAAATATCACCACCAGTTCTACTATTTTCTTCAACAATTACATCCACAATTTTCTCTAAATTTACTTTTAGCTCTTTTACAATAATCCTATAAAATTCAATTGGTCTTCCGATAGGATCAACTATTTCATAGTTCTTATCATTGTTTTGAATACTTCTGAATTTGTTTTTTAGAGCAAATTTCTTAAGCAAAAATACTTTATTTTGCACAAAGGGAAATTTTCTCAGGATATACTCTTGGTGCTCATTTGCCATAATTAATATTAAATCTGCTTTTTTAACTAAGTCTTCCCGTAATGGTTGAGCCTGGTGTTGAGCAATATCTATTCCTTGTTCAAACATAACTGTAATTGCTTCAAAAGTTGGACTCATCCCTGAAATAGCAGAAATTCCTGCAGATTGGATATTATATCTACCGGAATTTTCTACTTTTTCTTTTAAAATTTTTTTAAATATGCCTTGAGCCATAATACTCCGACAGGTGTTGCCGGTGCAGACAAATAAAATATTTGTGATCACTTCAAAATTACCCTCATTCTCTTACATTGTATATTATGTAATGCGTACATATTATAGCGTATAGCGGGTAGCGTTTAGCGTATAGTTTTTAATGTAGGGTGGCGGATTCATCCGCCCCGTATTATTTTAGTAACTTTCTAAGCGGGCTTGATAAATCAAGCCTCTACACTTTTAAATTTAAAACTTAAGGTGAAAAATTAAAAACCATAATTCAAAATTCAAAACTTTTTCTTCAATTTTAAATTTTAAATTATAGTTTTGCGTTTTTCGCTTTACGCTTTGCGCTTTTACGATATGCTATTACTACTCTCTCTATATCAGAATAATCTTTAAAAATTTCTATATTTTTTCTATAATTACCTTCTTTTAAAATTAGCTCTTTTATTATCTTTGCCTGGCCTACGCCTACTTCTAAGGCTATAAGACCATCTCTTTTTAAAAATTCAGGGCTTTCCTGGATAATTTTACGATGATAATCTATTCCGTCAACTCCTCCGTACAAAGTAATCTCTGGCTCATTTTCTTTTATCTCAAGAGGTAATGATTTAAAATCATCTGAATTTATATAAGGAGGATTTGAGATAATCCCGTCTAAACTATTTTTTTCTATTTTCTCGATAAAAGCTTCAAATAAGTCCCCCTGTAGAAATATTATTTTATCATCACAACTATGTTTTCGAGCATTTTTAAAGGCTAACTTTAAAGATTTTTTGGATATATCAGTAGCATAAATAGTGATATCTTGAATAAATTGGGCTATACTTATAGCAATTATTCCTGAGCCTGTCCCCAAATCAGCTATCTTTAAATTTGAAGATGATTTTATGGTTTTTAATTTTTCAAGGACTCTTTCTACTAAAATCTCAGTTTCCGGTCGGGGAATAAAAACACCTTTTTCTACCAAAAAATCCATTCCCATAAATTCTTGATGTTTGGTGATATATTGGAGAGGTATTTTTTCCATTCTTTTTTGGATCATTTTTTCTAATTGTCTTTTTTCTTTATTTTTTAATAACTTATCAGAGTTTATATATATTTCACTCTTATTCATTTTTAAAAAATAACTTAATAAAACTTCCGTTTCTCTTTCTGGATTAATAATTCCAACATTCTTAAATAATTTGCTAATCCATTTTAAAGTTTGCCCTATAGTTTTAAATTTATCCTTAGTTACCTTCATTATAAAAGATATTCAAGGGGAATTCTTCCCCTTGAAAACCCCTTAATTCGCCCCCACCTCAATATTTATTACAGCCTTGAATATATTGCCTTTAATATTCTTCATAATAATAAATCATATTCCTTAATTTGAGGCATAGGAATTATTGAAATTCCTATGCCTCAAATTACCACTGCGCTTTATCTTAAATTCTCTGATAAAGTATTCATTAAATTTTCCAAGTTTCCCTCTAACGCTTCTTTTAAATTATGTAAAGTCAAATTTATCCGATGGTCAGTAATTCTATTTTGTGGGAAATTGTAAGTTCTAATCCTCTCACTTCTATCACCTGTTCCAACTTGGTTCTTTCTTTTCTGGGCAATTTCATCGTGTTTCTCTTTCTCCAATTGATTTAAAAGTCTTGCTCTCAATATTTTTAAAGCTTTAGTCTTATTTTTATGCTGTGATTTTTCATCTTGACAGGTGACCACTATGCCAGTAGGGATATGGGTAATCCTCACCGCTGAATCTGTAGTATTAACGCTCTGACCCCCAGGGCCGGTAGAACGAAATCGGTCAATTTTTAAATCATTGGGATTAATTTCCAGTTCAACCCCTTCCGCCTCAGGGAGTATAGCTACGGTAACAGTGGAAGTATGTATTCTCCCACTTGATTCAGTTAAAGGAACACGTTGAACCCTATGTACTCCACTTTCGTGCTTTAATATTTTATAAACTTCTTTTCCATTTATGCTAAATATTATCTCTTTAAATCCCCCCATCTCAGTAGGATTAGAATTCATTACTTCCACTTTCCATCCACTATTTTCCGCAAAGTGAGAATACATTCTAAAAAGATCGCCAACAAAAAGCGCTGCCTCATCACCACCTGCACCTGCCCTGATCTCTACAATAATATTTTTCTTATCATAAGGGTTTTCTGGAAAGATAAGTTCTATTAACTCTTTCTCCAAATTCGTTTCTTTCGCCTTCAGTATTTCCAGTTCTTCCTTTATTAGTTTTTTAAATTCAATATCTTGTTCTAGGTTAAGCATTTTTAAATTTTCTTCAATCTCTTTAATTATACTTTTATATTTTTTATATTTTAAAACTGTCTTGGAAATTTCAGAATGTAATTTTGCATATTCTTGAAATTTAGTCTGATTAGCAATAATTTTAGGATCAGCAAGAAATATATTCAGTTCTTCATATTTCTTCTCTAATTCTTCTAATTTTTCAAACATTGTTTACCACTTCTTTTTATTTTAAAATATCATCAGGCTCAGGAAGTACTCCCTCTAAAGCCTCTATCGCAACTTCTATCTGACTATCATCAGGTTCTTTTGTAGTAAGTCTCTGAAACCATAATCCAGGCATCACTGCCCATTTCACTAAAGATTTGTCTAGGTGTTTTGCTGATAATTTTAATATTTCATATGATACACCAGCTATTAATGGAATTATTGCTATTCGATAAGCTATTCGTAAAAGTAATGTTTGTTTTCCCAGTAAAGAAAATACTAAAATACTTATTATTAACACGATAAAAATAAAACTTGTTCCACATCTAGGATGTAAAGTGCTGTACTTTTTTACATTATCAACACTAAGTTTTTCTCCTGCCTCATAGGTATACATTACCTTGTGCTCTGCTCCATGATATTCAAATACTCTTTTAATATCCTTTATTTTTGATATAAAGTATAAATAAAATAAAAATATTCCAATTCTCAACATACCTTCAAATAAATTATAAACCATTAGGTTAGAGAGATATCTATCTAAATATCGGGCTATACCAGTCGGAAGAGCTATAAAGAAAAGAATAAACATAATGAAGGCAAACAAAATAGTAAAAAACATTTCTACTTTATTAATTTTATCTTCTTCTCCGGTTGCCTGTTCTGCTGAATAGGTCAAGGCTTTCAAACCAAGGGTTAAAGATTCAATTAAGTTAACTATCCCTCTAAAAATAGGCAATTTCAAGAATTTTATTTTATTAGAAAATGATTTTAATTTACCAATTTTTAAAATTATCTCTTTATTTGGCTTACGAACAGCAATAGCGTATTTAAGAGGAGATCTCATCATTACTCCCTCTATTACTGCTTGACCACCGTAATTATATTCGGCATTTTTCATTATTTTGAATTAACTCCTTATATCTTTTATTTTTTTAGACCAGGGCTTCCCACAGGATAATTCTCCTTCAGGGCAAGGCCCTAAAATACAAGGTGGACCTGCATTTTCGAATATATTCGGGGCAACAATTTTAACTTCTTTTAGCATTCTTTTTGCTAATTCTCTAATCTCCCATTGGGCTCTATTGCAACATCTTAGTTTAAAGATGTGTAGTAATTCTCGGGCATTAGCAGTTATTATTATCTTAGTTTCCACAGCTTGAGGTAAAATATATCTGGCGTCTTCAGCTGCAATATTATGTTCTAAAAATAAATTATAAATTCTATTTAATTTTTTTATAGTTCCAGTAAATATGGTAGTTAATTTTTCATTTTTTTCAATAGATTTTGGGATAATATAGGGAAACCCTTTATCTTTTATTCTAACATATCTTTGGCTTTGTTGGGAAAAAGATGCAATTCTATGCCTTACTAACTGATGCGAAGTAACTCTGGATATTCCCTCTATGGCAAAAGTAAAATTAGCATGTTCTAAAACAGAATAATGCCCTAATTTTATTATTTTTTTAATTAATTTTAATGTTGATTCATTGGTAAGCTTTTCTTTTAATTCCTCAATGCCTGATGCAGAATAGCATAATCTTGCTGATTGAGCGATAATTCTTTCAGAATCCTTAGTATAATTTATTAATTCAACCTTCATTTAAATTAACCCCATTAAACTAAAAACTTAAAACGAAAAGCGAAAAACCATAACTCAAAATTTAAAACTTTTTCTTTCGTATAACATAAAGTTTTCAGTGTAGGGGTCGAATTTATTCGACCCGTGTTTTTTGGTAACTTTTCTGGCGGGTTCGATAAATCGAACCCCTACAACATATTACACATTACTTATTGCGCAATACGCTAGAATACGAGATACGATTTTATTCTGCTTTCTTTACGACATACGATATACGATATACTTATATACGAGTTTATTCCTTGGTTACTACATGACATTTCCTACATCTGGCTTCATAGGTTTCTTTTGCTCCAATTAGAATAGTTGGATCACTATATTTAGCCGGTTTCCTATTCACCAATCTTTGAGTTCGGGAAGCCGGGTTGCCACAAACCATACATATTGCCTGTAATTTATCAATATATTCTGCTATAGCCAGTAATTTAGGCATTGGTCCAAAAGGCTCACCTCTAAAATTCTGGTCTAAACCAGCAATGATTACCCTTTTTCCTTGATCTGCAAGTTTCTGACATATCGTTATGATATCATCACTATAGAATTGAGCTTCATCAATGGCTATTACCTCTGTATCTGGATCTAATTTTTCTAAAAGTTCTTTGGGTTGACTAATATTAATTGCTTCAATCTTACCACCATTATGAGAATAAATATATTGAACTGCGAATCTATTATCAATAGTCGGTTTAAATACTTGGACTTTTTTTCGGGCAATTTGAACCCTACGAACTCTTCTTATTAACTCTTCGCTCTTTCCACTGAACATACTCCCACATATAACTTCAATCCAGCCAGTACCTTTTACTTCTCTCATCCTTGAACCTCCTCCCTAATTCATAAAGATAAATATTCAATATAAAAAAACAGAGCCTAACCAAAGCTCTGTTATAATTGTTTCAGTAAAAGATAATCAGAGAGGAATCCTCCTTAAAACCCCAATTTTTGTGTTGTTTGCAACCATAAAATAATGCCTACCTGAAATTAATTACCATCATTTTCTTCATTATTTAAACTATATTTTCTATTAAACCTCTCTACTCTTCCCGCGGTATCAACTATTTTTTGCTTACCAGTAAAAAATGGATGGCATTCAGAACATATTTCTATTTTCATTTTCTCTTTAGTAGATCCAGTTTCAAAACTGTTTCCGCAAGCACAACTTATGATAGATTTTCCATACTTTGGATGTATATCTTTTTTCATTTTTTCCTATCTCCTAACTTTTTTAGTCTTGGTTAATATATTTTATGATAAAAATATAAAAAATTATAACACAATATTATTTTTACGTCAAAATGACAAAAAATACTTTTTACAATTTTTACAAAATAAAAATTCTTAAATATCCTGTTCTTTTATGGAATTTAAAAACTCTTGATTATTTTTAGTCTTTCTTAATTTATCTATTACTAATTTTATCGCGCTCAGAGAAGGCTGAGAAGATAGTGCCCTTCGTAACAACCAGACTTTCTGTAATTTTTCTTTTGTCAATAACAACTCTTCTTTTCGTGTGCCAGATTTTCTAATATCAATTGCCGGAAATATTCTATTTTCTGAAAGCTCTCGGTCTAATTTCAATTCCATATTTCCCGTACCTTTAAATTCTTCAAATATTACTTCGTCCATCTTACTTCCCGTTTCTACTAAGGCAGTAGCTAGTATGGTTAAACTTCCCCCCTCTTCAATATTTCTCGCTGCTCCAAAAAATTTCTTCGGCCAATAGAGAGCGCTTGAATCTATCCCTCCAGATAAAGTCTTTCCACTAGTAGGAACACTCTGGTTATATGCTCGGGCTAATCTAGTGATACTATCTAACAATACAACTACATCTTGCTTTTGCTCCACCATTCTTTTAGCTCTTTCTAAGACTATTTCTGCTACTTTTATATGATTATTAATAGGCTGATCGAAGGTAGAACTTACTACTTCCGCTTTTACCGATCGTTGCAAGCCGGTTACCTCTTCTGGCCTTTCATCAACTAATAATATAATAAGCTTCATTTCAGGATGATTTATGGTAATACCATTGGCGATCTTCTCTAATAAAATTGTCTTGCCTGCTTTGGGAGGAGAAACAATAAGACCTCGTTGGCCTTTTCCAATCGGTGAAAATAAATCAATAAGTCTGGTTGATAACTCATCTGAGCTATTTTCTAATTTAATCATCTCTATAGGAAATAGAGGTGTAAGATTTTCAAAATCTATCCTGGCTTTGGCTAATTCTGGATCCTCATGATTAACTGCCTCAATCTTTAATAATGCATAATATCTTTCTCCTTCTTTGGGGGCTCTAACTTGGCCGGATACAAGATCTCCATTGCTAAGATTAAATCTCTTTATCTGTGAAGGTGAAATATAAATATCGTTTTCGCTGGGCAAATAACCTCCTGTCCTTAAAAAACCAAATCCATCATCCATTATCTCTAAAATACCTTCAGAAAACATATAACCTTTTTTCTCTGTTTCTGCTTGTAATATTTTAAAGATTAAATCCACCTTTTTAATTCTGGAAAAATTATTGATTTTGTATTCTTTTGCGATTTTACAAAGATCGTTGATCTTTTTTTCTTTTAATTCTGTTAATAGCAAATTGTAAAACCTCCTTGTGTATTATTATTAAGATCAAAATTTTTTATTTTATATACTATTTTTAGGTAATTAATATAACTAATTATTAGTTTCTGAGAATCAGGGTGATAGGCATTATAATTTAATATGACGAATAATCTAATCTAGGTATAAAATTATTTTTAGTAGTCATAAATAATAATCAACTTTTTTAAGCCTTTTTATAATAATACGATAATTTGAAGTAGCAAAATATTAGAAAATTTATTAAAAAGAGGACTATAGAGGAATTATTCCTTTGGATTACATTTCAATGTTATTTTATCACTATTATTATATTAATACAAATATTTTTTCCTACATTATAATAAAAAATACAGGTATCTTCTTTAAAGATATTCAAGGGGAATTCTTTCCCTTGAAAACCCCTTAATTCACCCTCACCACAATATTTATTACACCCTTGAATATCTTGTCTTTAATATTCTTCATAATAATAAATCATATTCCTTATTTATAGTAAATAAATGATGTTCTTTCATTTTTTTAAATATTGTTGAATCAATTCCAGATCACTAAGTTTATCCAAATCTATCATTATTTCAGGAAATGATACCATAACTGCAACAGATTTACAACCAACTAGTTTAGTAACTTTTTTTTCTATCTCATCTAAAGTTAAAGTTTTAAATAAAAATTTAAGTATAAACTTGAGACCTAATATTTTAGCATATTTCCAGGGGATTTTCCTATTGTCAAACAACTCTTTAATTAGTGCTTTTTTCTGAAAAAATACTTCTGGTTTAAAAAATAAAATATTTCCTCCGCAGAATACTCCTTCTTTCATTTTTACATAAGTTCTCTTGGTTTCAGGATATTTTCTTATAATATTTTCTTTAGTAATTATGGGATATCCAATATTAGCTTCTTTTTCTATACATTTTTCTATGAATTCATCAATAGCTTGAGAAGTAATCAAAGGTATATCAGAAGTTAAAAGCAATAAGTTGTTTTCAGAGTTAAAATAATTTAATCCAATTTCCATATTTTCAAGAATAGAATTTCCGGGATCTAATATTTCTTCTACTTTTTTACCAATATATGGATAAAGTTCATCCTTTGGACCCACTACTAATATTTTATCTATATTTTCTGAATTATTAAGGGCATCAATGATATATTCAATTATTGGTCTATCTTTTATCATAATTAAAGCTTTATTTTCTACATTAGTAGTAATCTCTAAAGGACCTTTTTCCTTCGTTCCTGCTAACACAAAAGCATTAAACATCTTTTCTTCACCTACTTTTTAATTTAAAATTCAAAACTCATTTCAGATAGCGTATAACGTACAGCGTTTAGCGTATAGGATAAACCATTTATCAAACTAAAAGCTTAAAGCGAAAAACGCAAAACTATAATTCAAAATTCAAAACTATTTTCGCATAAAGTAATGTTTTTTGTGTAGGGGTCGAATTTATTCGACCGAGTTTTTTTGTTAATTTTTTTAGCGATTTTGATAAATCAAACCCCTTGTACGCATTACTCGTTACGGACAGACACAAAGTCTGCCCCTACTTGGAACTTGCAACTTTTTCTTTCTTCAACATATACTATATGCTCAATACTATATACTGTTTTTTTTCTTAACTAAATACTATTCACTATTCACTAACGACTATTCTTTATTGCCGCCTTTATAAATT
>Ga0172365_10001076_pt1 | contig 19420 bp, 15 predicted proteins | sample LakKivSesite48cm_FD_114535 | JGI IMG/M metagenome (GOLD analysis project Ga0172365, IMG submission 114535) | Sediment microbial communities from Lake Kivu, Rwanda - Sediment site 48cm | ecosystem: Environmental > Aquatic > Freshwater > Lake > Sediment | place: Rwanda: Western Province, Lake... | reverse complement strand
GTTTGTTGAGGTTTATAATGTCGGTTCATTAGATCAGGTTGATGTTAAGCGTATTGCTGAGATAGTTACTGAAGAAATGGGGTTGCAGAACGTTGAGTTTAGGTTTACTGGTGGAGTTGATGGTGGCCGTGGATGGCGTGGAGACGTGAAAACGATGTTGCTTTCTGTAGATAAATTGTTGAATATTGGCTGGAAGCCTACGCTTGGTAGTGAAGGGGCTGTGAGGCTGAGCTGTCGAGAGCTTTTGCGGTCTATAGATGCGTGCTAGGTTTGTGGTCATGTAAGGGGTATTACGTGTAGATGAAGGGCTATTCAAAAATTTTGGTGACTGGTGGAGCTGGCTTTATTGGCAGTCATCTTGTGGATAGGTTGTTGGCTGAGAGCTTTGAGGTTTGGGTTTTGGACAATTTCTCTGCTGGGCGGATGGAGAATGTTTCGTGTCATATGGATGTGAGGGAGTTTCATTTGGTGCGTGGGGATGTTAGGGATTTTGGTTTGGTTGAGAAGCTTGTTGAAGATGCTGACGCTGTTTTTCATGAGGCTGCTCTAGTGGACGTGGCGTTGTCAGTCAAGAACCCATTATTGTTTAATGATGTTAACGTCGTGGGAACGCTCAATCTTCTAAAAGCCTCTGTGGATTCTGGCGTTAAACGATTCGTGTTTCCTTCTTCGGCTGCAGTCTACGGTGATTCAAAGCCTACGAAGAAAAAGGAAAATATGATTCCCACACCAATCTCGCCATACGGAGCTTCAAAGCTGGCTGCTGAAAATTACGTTCACGTATTCAACAATTTGTACGGTCTGCAGACGGTTTCCTTGCGATGTTTCAACGTGTACGGGCCCAGACAAAGTTCCACATCTAGCTATGCCGGAGTGATAGTAGCCTTCATAAGTCGGCTGTTGAAGGGTAAACCGCCTATTATTCATGGTGACGGAAAGCAAAGTAGAGATTTTGTAAGTGTGGATGATGTTGTGTCAGCAAATATGCTCGCTTTGGAGAGTAAAGCCGCAATTGGGGAAGTTTTTAACATTGCCAGCGGCACAGCGGTCACTATTCGGAGACTGGCGAAAATCCTGATGCAAATCACAAACAATGAACACTTGAAGCCTATCTTCACCAAGCGTAGGGCAGGCGACATCGAACATTGTTCGGCAGACATCAGCAAGGCCGAAGGGCTTCTCGGATTTCATCCGAAAATCAATATCATCGATGGCTTGTCAAAATTGGTCGAATAGCATCTAATTTAGCGTGCGTTAGTGTTTGACTTCGGGAGCGAAAATGATGTTACAAATTTCGGAAATTGTTGCCTTTACATGCGTTGCAATCTTTATTGGTTTCTATCTGTTTTACTTTGCGTTATGCATAGGATATATAAGGGCTAAGCGTAGAAACATTTCAGCTCGTTCTCTTATCGGAAACCCTCCGAAGGTTTCCATAATCATACCCACATATGACGAAGCTCTAGTCATCCCAAGGAAGTTCGAAAATCTCAAGACACTTCACTATCCTAAGGATGAGTTTGAAGTTGTTTTTGTAGACGGCGGATCAACTGATGGAACGGCTGATTTGATTGAGAAATTGGCAAAGGACAGCGGCTTGGCCGTCAAAATCGTGCAACAAGGAGCAAGAAAAGGTTTCAACAAGGCAGTAGTAGAGGGCTTCGCTAGCACAACAGGCGAGATAATCTGCATTACAGGAGCTGAGACCGAATATGATCCAGAAGCCCTGAGGATTATGGTTGATAAGCTCACCGATCCGAAGATCGGGGCCGTCACTGGCAGGCAGATGATCAGGAATGTTGAAGAAGGATACTCTCCAAAACTAGAAGTCGCCTACAGAAGCATGTATGATTTCCTAAGGGAGGCTGAAAGCAGTATTGATTCTCCGTTTGACATAAAGGGTGAAATCAGTGCTGCCAGAAGGGGCCTACTGGCCAAACTCGTAGAGAATCCTAATCTATCTCACAAAGGTTGCATAGACTGCTGCATTTCATTTCAAGCAAGGATGGATGGATACAAGACCGTATACGCGCCCGAGGCAACCTATTCTGAGCTTTCGCCCAAGACAATGAGAGAATCATTTAAACAACAGGCGAGAAGAGCTGCGACGCTGATGGAAAATATGTTTGCCTTTAGGGGCATGATCTTGAACAGGAAGTATGGCGCTTTTGGAATGGTAGTTATGCCTGCTCACCTTCTCATGCTTAACGTCTTGCCTTTCGTACTATTAATAGGGTCAGCTGGATTAGTGTTGACAGTTGCGTTCGCTCCTTCAAATTACATTGTTCTGGCGTTTGTTGGCATAAGCCTTCTAGCAATAGCGTTGTCGAGACAGCTTCAAGCTTTTATTAAAACTCAGCTTGTGCTAATTGTGGCCACGTTGAAGCTGTTGATCGGAACAGAAACTCAGAAATTTGAAAGACTCTCAACCACAAGATCCTAAAATAGATCTGAGCTTAATATCTTTCTTATTCACTTATTGATCTAGAATCGAAATGGGGACAGAAGAAATGTGGAAGAATAGAATGGTGCTTGTGACTGGAGGGGCTTCTTTCATAAGTAGCCACTTAGTCGATTCACTGCTAAAGAAAGGAGCAATAGTTAGAGTTGCTGATGATTTTTCAAGTGGAAAACTAGCTAACTTGGAATACGCGCTTCCGGAACATCGCTCTGGGGTATTGACACATGGGAATCTTTCAGTTTGGAAGGGGGATCTCAAGGAGAGACCCTTCACACGGCGTATGGTGGAAGATGTGGACACAGTTTTTCATCTGGCAGCGCTGCATGGAGGAAGAGGTTACATTCATACACATCCAGCTGAATGTTGTACCAACATGATCCTGGATCAGCTTGTGTTTGAAGAAGCTTGGAAAGCAGGAGTGGAAAGAATCTGTTTTGCCAGCTCGGCCTGCGTTTATCCCTCTTATCTTCAGGAAGAGACTGGTTCATCATACTTACTCAAGGAGGAGGACGCCAACCCATTTGTTCGCGACAAAGCTTTTGCTGACTTGGAGTATGGATGGGCTAAGTTGATGGGTGAGATGGCTTTAAAGGCTTATCACAAAGAGTATGGGATGAAGACTTCATCAGTAAGGATATTCACTGCTTATGGACCAAGAGAGAATGAGACTCATGCAATCATAGCATTAATTGCCAAGGCATTCGTTAGGATGGATCCTTACACGATCTGGGGGACGGGAGAACAAGATAGGAACTTTACTTACGTCCAAGATATAGTAGATGCCATGCTTCTTGCTGGAGAGAAGATAGAGGATGGCTCTCCGGTGAATGCAGGGAGAGATGACCGAATCACTCTCAATCAGGCAGCGGAGTTGGTATTCGAAATCGTGGGATGGAGACCTAAGCGGATCAAACACGATTTGTCGAAGCCTCAAGGGGTCGCCTCTAGGGCAGCTGACCTAACCAGAGCGAAAAGACTGTTACAATGGAAGCCCAAAGTATCCTATGAAGAGGGATTCAGAAAAACGGTAGAATGGTACTCTGCCAATAAAAACCTGAAGAAAGTTAAGGCTAATCTAGATAGACTTCTCATGGAACGTTAAAAACGTTAATGATTAACTTTTGTTAGATTCGGCATTCATAACTTTTGAAGTTCTCTCCTAAAAACTGCAATTAATTAGCAAGTTACCTGAGATCAAAATAGAAGGTGAATTTTTGCGTGTGCTAATAGTTACTCACGAATTTCCACCTTACACTTTTGGGGGGATAGGAGTTTTTTGCTCTTATCTTGCAAACGCTTTAGCCGCAAAAGGAACTGAAGTTACTGTGGTGGCTGGTTGTCCGTCAAGCGATATTACACGAGCACGCCTTGCAGATTTGAGAGCGACGGATAACAATCTTGAAGCAATCAGAGTCCCACGGATGCGTTTGCCACCTAGTCATCTTTGGTATCAACTGATGAACCTTAATACTATTTCTAAGCTTGTTTCCAACTTCGACGTAATCCACGGCCAGGACTGTGCGACATTTCCGATAATATCCTATTGCAAAAAGAAAAATGTGAATCCACCATGGATAGTGACCTTACACAACAATCCTACTTCTGAGCGATATTACACTTTGAAATCCCTGGCTTCCTTGGAATGTTCTCTTAAGGACTTCGCTACCTATGTCTTAGGTTTTCCGTTATGGGATATTTCAATACGAGGTCATTCAAAGTTTGCGGATATGCTTGTTGCTGTTTCGCGAAGTCTATCGGAAGAAATCTCACGTTGCTATAGGATTGAAACAAGGAAGTTAACCACCGTGCATACCGGTGTGGATATCGCACATCTGGATGGGATAGTTAGATGCATTTCTCCACGCCAATCCAACTCAAATAAGATCAAGATTTTTTATGGAGGTAGACTTTACTGGCGTAAGGGCATTTTACAACTCTTAAAATCACTCGCCTACCTTACAAGCAAGTTGGGTTTCAAAAATTTTCAATTACAAGTGTTTGGGCGTGGCCCTTTAGAACCTAAGATTAGAGAACTAATATCCGATTTCAATCTGTCCAACAACGTCAAGCTCCGAGGGTTTGTTCAATATCAGGAACTAATAGCTTCGATGGCAACAAGTGATATAGTGTGCGTTCCAAGTTTTTATGAAGCTTGTCCTGTTGCGATGATTGAGGGCATGGCTTTAGGAAAACCAGTAGTGGCTTTCGACAGGCCTTTTTCAAGGGAATTGCTTGGTGATATTCCAATGAGGATGATGGCAACAAGCGTAGAAGATTACGCCAGATGTCTTTACTCTTTATGCACTTCAGAAGATTTGAGGAGAAAGCTTGGAGAGCGTTTACGAACTCGAGCACTCGAGAACTTTGACATAACGATCATAGCAGATGAATATCTGAAATTGTACAGAAATCTCATGTCTTAAATACTTCATACCTCATTTGCTTGACAAATGCGCACGCTCTAGAGGCTTGCAATATGTCGATTTCGGAAATCGAGAGGAACATGGCAGTTTATCTGGCACATCCCTTTCTTGACCTACCAAGTGGAACCTACAGTTTTAGCCATCATGAAATACTTCCGATTTATTCTTTCCTTCGAGACAATAGAGTCATATTACGTACTATGAATTATTGTCAGACGCAAAAACCCAGCTTGCTATTAAAGACAAGGTTTGTGAAAGAAGTTGTTCAAAAACATGAACTTTTCGCCCAAACGTATGATTTTGCATCCCGGCTGAGGCAAAAAATCGTGGAGATAACAAAGGCAATAACAGAAAGCGGTGTAGACATCATTTTCATCAAAGCTTTTAATGAACTTCCCTTAGACAGCCACAACTTTGATATTCTCATGAAGAAACAAAATATTGTTCATGCGAAAAAAATCCTTGAAAAGTTGGGCTTTAAAGAACTAGTCCGTCTCCGAGAACCATTTAAATGGTTTTATAGACGAGTGGATGACGACCTAGTGATCTCAGTTCACCTCCATACTAAAGTGGCCTGGGAAGGCGTAGAATTTGTAGACAGTGATGGTTTATGGGATAAATATCGAGAAATAAAAATCGATGATGTGAAAATAGGTTTTCCTTCATCGGAACATCACCTTCTAATAACTGTAGCACACGCTTTCTTTGAAAACCAGGGTCTCAAACTATGTGATCTCATGTATATAGCTGAGGCACTGCAGTCTGGTGAGGAAATAGATTGGAGCTACATTGCAGATTGGTGCGTCAGTGATCATTGGTTCAAGGCGTTCTACACATTCTTACAACTAGCTGATCATGCATACAAATCATTCTATGGGGAAAGGCTATTTGAAGAAAAGATATACAAGATACTTGCAAAGAAAGGTAAGATTGACAGCGCCCCGGCCAAGAAGTTAATTGACCAGTTTGATAAAGGAAAAAATCTTCCTGTGAAGATACCGATCTCTGCTGTTGCTTTTGTATTTATTAACAAAGTTTTCAAAACCTCGGGCAGACCCCTTACTGAAAAAATAGGAAAGGTGAGTTCTTCAGGTTGGCATTATATTAAACGTAGAATGCCGCTTAGAAGGGAATTACCTACATCTCTCATATGCTTTTCAGGGCAAGATGGAACAGGGAAAACGACTCACGCCAAGTGCTTGCAGAATGAGCTTCTAAAAACAATTCATATCATGAATGATGAACTTGTAGAAAAAGATTTTAGAGTCAAATATGTTTGGTCGCGTGGAATTGGTTTAACATTTGAGCCGCTGTTACGTATAATAAGATTGCTACTATTAGGTAACAAATCCCCAAGTGTAGGGGAATACTTATCTAAGCGTGAAAGGCTACTAAAAACGAAACCAGTAACAAACTTGTGGGCGCATGTTATACTGATAGACGAGCTATTGCAATTGTTGATAAAAGTAAAGATTCCGCTACTGTTTCGCCAAAACGTTGTCTGTGACAGGTACATCTATGATGCTTTAGTCGATGTGGAATGTGATTTAGGCCAAAATGTCAACAAGATCTTAGAGAAAATTATCAGGGATTTGCTGCCAAAGCCAACGATTACTTTTATTACAGACACGGAACCAACAGAAATTATGAGAAGAAAAAAAAGTTTGGAATTCGAAGTAGTTCAGTGTAAAAGAAAGAAATATCTAGCCTGTTTACATGGTGAAAGGTTTATTTTAGTTGATACCAAAAATAGCTTACAACAGAATAAGAAAGAAATACTCTCCAGAGTCCTTGAAACAATGATGACCTAAATGTTCTGAAGGGTGGGTTTTTGCAAAGAAGTAGTGGCTTCACTCCAATTTTTTATGTCAGAGGATTAAATCCACCATACACTGAGGCACATATTCAAGTTGTAAATAATATAGTAAAAGCCCTATTATTGCAAAACATTGATAGCATAATCTTCAACTATAGATACAAGAATCACCAAAATCCCAATGAGAAAAAGTTTGAGCAAAACATACCAATAGTCTATAGAGATGAAGTATTTCACGGAGAAAGAAAATCAGTAGCAGTCTATTCATCACTAATGGAGACGTTGGCAACATTAAAATTTTTGTTGATTGAAAAAAACTTAAAATTCAATGGTCGCCACTATGTTGTAAACATAGTTAACTGTTTTAGATATCCAAGAGTTTTTGCGAAAGAATTCCTAAAGACTCCTATAGTGCTTCACTTCTACATGAGGAAAGCAATGATGGGGAGCTTGGTCAACATTATTGTGGATAAGGCCGACAAAATTATAACATCATCCAAATCTGTGGCACACTACATTGAAAAGACATACAATATTAGTGAGAGAAAAACGGAAATACTATACCCACCCACAGACGTAAATTTCTATAAACCTGTTGATAAGAATCAAGCTAGAAGAAAGCTAGGGATATCTGAAAAAGACAAGGTAATCTTGTACATCGGAAACCTACGGCGGGAGCGTTTTCCAGAAAAAATAGTACTGCAAGTATTGCAATGTTTAGTGAAAGATAACATAAAGATTAAGTTATTGATTTTTGCTCCCAAAACCGACGAAAACATTAGAAGATCCGTAGAAATCAAGGCGAAAGTTAAAAAGCTTGACTTGACTGCCAATGTGAAAATTAAAGCTGAAGATTTGTCGGAAAAGGAAAAAAGTATAATATATGGCGGATCAGACGTCTTTCTTTTCCCTTCTCTTGATCCCACTGTTGCAGTAGAACCTCCTCTCACGGTACTCGAAGCAATGGCAAGCGGTTTGCCAATAGTTTCAAATGATATGCCCTCAGTTAGAGAGATGATCACTGATGAGATTAACGGATTGATTGTGCCTCTTAAAAATGCAGAGTGTTCAGATTTAGCAGACAGAATATCTCCATTGCTAAGAGATGACGAGAAGATAACGAGTTTATCATTCAATGCGAGACAAACTATCGTTAAAAAGGCATCGTTCGCTCATTCATGCAAAAAACTAATCGAGATTTATAGCCAGTTAGAGCTGGCGCGCTAGAAGTGGTTGGCGTGGGTGTCATGAATAAGAGGGTTGTCGTGCTTTCCGCCGGTCAATGGTTAGATAGCTTGCACGGTGTCTCGGTGCTTAGTCTTTTCAAATCTCTCGCATCATATGGTAATAAAGTTGAAATTATACTCAATTCACGTACTCCTAGAAGAATAGGGAACGGTTCTTTTTCGATTTTAGCTCTTGGATCAAAAAAACATTTTCCATTGTTGACACATATTTTTTTATCTGGGCAAATTTTTAAACATCTTATGATGAATAAACCTGATATTTTAATTGTTGACCCTCTAATGACCCCGTTATTTCTGCTTTTCAGGACTTTTATGAAGAAAAAGGGTATAATGCTAATTCTTAGTAGGCCTGTGGAGGGTGGCTTTAAGGGCTGGTTGAAATTCCTTCTGTTCAGATTGTTGCTTATTATCGGGAACCCTTTTCTAGATGCGTTCACTGCCATAACTCCGTTCGAGGCGAGTGAGTTCTCTAGGTTAGGAAGAATACCGATAGGTAAGATAACAGTTATACCCTCAACGATTGGAGAAAATTTTGAGAGGTTCGTTCCCCCAAAAAGTAAGGAGGGACTTCGACTCAAACTTGGACTTAATAGGTTATTAAGGAAAAAAGTATTCGTCTATCACGGTGTTCTCGACGAGAAGAAAGGCGTAGTGAAGCTTGTACGCATATTCAGTGAATCTTTCAGAAATGATGATAGAGTCGGACTTTTGATTGTCGGGGACGGTCCGGCAAGAAGCGCCATAAAGGACTATATAGAACGCGACGGGATCACGAATATAATTCTACTAGGTCGCTTGTGCAGTTCAAAGGTACCGGAAGCGCTGGCAGCTAGTGATGCTGGAATCATTTTACATCCAGACCACCCTCGTTGGCGCTATCAGTGTAATATCAAAATGATTGAGCTTCTGTTCATGGGTAAGCCGGTTTTGGCAAGCGACTTGCCAGGACTTAGGTGGATTGGGGGGAAATCGCCTTTAGTGACTTACTTACGTCGATCAGATCCCTACAGTTTCAAAGAGGAACTAACTAAATTGATGTCTAATCTAGAGAAGATAACAGTGCACGCTGCTGAGGCTCGTCAGCAAATGATTAAACGTTTTTCTTCCAAATCTGTAGCTCTTAGGCTAAGGCATCTGATAGAATCCTGTTAAGCCTCCAGAAGTTCCAAAATATTATTGCAATGTGTGATATAGGAATCGTGCCATTGCCCGATTTGCCAGATAGAGAAAGAGTGCGTTAGAATTTCTCTTCATATCCCTTTTATATTTTTAGAAGCTTCATTTGCGCGTGCCTTTCATACATTGCGCAAGAAATTCGTGACCGCGGCGCGCGCTAACAATTCAAATGGCTGAAAAAGAGAGAGTGAAAGATTTGTCAGTAGACCAAAGAATGAGGTAAAAATCTAATAAAAAGCATGATTAAAGTGAATTTTGTCTGCAGGTTAACAAGAAGTTTCGATGCCATGAGAATGCTACGTGCTTTGCCAATATTGTAATATGTGGACATTTGCATCTGTTCGGATCAAGAAAACCAGTGACTACAAGCAACTCAGTTATGTGAGTATTGAAGGTTGTAAAGAATAGTGACCGCCAAGGCAAGTATTGGTCATTTGGCCCCCAATACTGTTTGAACTATCCATGTAGACTCCTCTGGACTAAAGTAGTTAGTTGTGTAATCATAATATTCGCCTTGGAGAACACCCCATTGATGCCACTGCCTACCAACGATAGAAAGACCATCCAAGTATGCAACTTGAGAAGCAATTATGTCTTTCCACGTTGTGGCGTAAGTGGTTTTGACAAGATCGTAAGGGTCTATACCGTATTCGCCCATGTACATTGGTTTGTTGAAGTCTCCTACGAATCTACGCACGGAGTCCGACACGTGGGACTTCCAAATATTGAGGTCGACTGAAGACGTAACATACATGTGCTCTTCCCAAACAGCATTATCCCTGTTCACTGGCTGAATATGTGATAGAGACCAAAGGAAAGGTTTGTCAACGAAAACAACTTGTTGAGCACCTGTACTCCTTATTCCATCTATTACTTGTGTCATCAAAGCGCTATAGGCTGAGCCTAAATGCACCGAAGCTGTTGAGTCAGGTAAAGTTATAGTACATAATGGTTCATTCATTATGCCGAAAATAGCATAGGGATTGTTTTTGTATCTATTTGCTATGAACTTCCAAGCGTCAACAAAAGCTTGCCTGTTAATTTCTTGCTCTTGAATGTCGGTGTCAAAGAAATTTCTAACTAAAACGTCAGCCTCAGCATCATTGGTAGGTTCAGGCTGGATTCCTTCCCATAACCATCGAGGGTACATAGGTCCCCAACTCGTCCAAGCAAAACCTCTTATGTTGATTATGAAGTATACTTGGTTCTTCTCACCCCATGACACCCATTTATCCAACCAATTTGTAAAGAAGGACTCATCGATAACGTTTCTTTGAGGCATAACCTCTTGAAGCCGCATTACATGAAGCTCAAAGCAGTTTCCCCCACCAGCTTTTATCTGTTCAACGTCTTGTTCTGTAAACCATGATTCTTCTGGCGAATTAGCACTTGACGTAGTTCCATACTTCTTCATCCTCTCGTTCCAATCTACATTAACACTCCTTAGATAAACACGTTGACCTGAACCATCCTCCAGGTAAAGACCATTAACCCGCAGTTGCGGTGTCGGCGCGCGCGCGATTTCACCCCACGATTGAATTTGTCGACTTATCGTAATTTGCGAAATAGCGGATGTAATCAAGAAAGAGCACACTAGGGAAAGAACAAAGATGACTATCAAAACCCGAACGTATATATTCCGCATACGATTTTTTACCTCGATACGCCGGTCCAGCCTAAACTGTATAGTGTATCGTACGTTTTAATAAACTGTTTGGTGTATCTGCTGTACACAAATACACAAAAAGAGCGTTTCACATTTTGGCAAATAGCGTGTGCTTCCAAGATCACAGTAGAGTATAACGCATACCAGAAACTATAGAGGTGCCAAGTTTGAAAAAGACTAAACTACTGATTTTCCTGTTTTTCGTGAGTATAATACTCATGGTTTATTCGTGGTACTTGAGTTACCCATTATCAATTGATTCTTTAGACGACTTCGTTTTTAACCATGTATCACCCTTATATTGGTTTAGCTTGCCGCTGTTTTTAGCATCAATGTATATTATGGCTACAACTTCCAAAAACAACTCTTTGAAATGGATGCTTATTATCGGCCTCGTTATCAGCATATATTCATTGTCGTACTTTTATTACATGTTGCCTGGAAGCGATTCGCATTATTTTAGAGGCCTAACAGAATATTTCATCAGAACAAAGGATTTGGATCCTTTAAAACCAAGTCATAGCTATTTTCAGTGGCCCTCTTTCTTCTTGTTAGCCGACATGGCGACTTCTGTGAGCGGGGTAGAGTTAGCGAATTTCGAATTTTTGCTGTATACGATTATAGGTTTTCTGATGGTTACAGCCTTGTATGTATATGCTTCTAAAGCCTTCAAGAATGGAGGTTTCTTGGCAGTAGCAGCATTTTTCGTTGCACTGCTCTATTTCTTAAACTATCAATGTGTTCCCTTTTCACTTGCTTTTGGGCTTCTCTTTCTCCTGTTTATGCTGGAAACCCGACAAAAGAGCTTTAGCGTGATATCGGCTACACTAGTCTTGTATACAAGCATGACATTTGTCCACGCATTTGTACCTCTATTTTTTGTTTTATACTTACTGATTAGGTGTATACTTAACAGAAGCAAACATTACGGGCGACTCTTTGTACTAACTCTGATCATTTATCTTGTCGTACAAGCCATCCAAGCGCCGTTTTCTTTCGCAGAAAACATAAGAAGCGTGATTACCTTACCTACCGAATACTCTGCTATAGTCGAAGCAACACTGGCACCTGTTTCCATTCCAATAGATGTGGTAGCCAACATGTTTTCGAGAGCTGTCACAATCACGACCATTACGGTGTGTCTTGCCGGGTTCATTATTTTATTGATTAAAAGAAGAATCAGGGATTTAGACAAAGCCATTTTCCTTACCGGGGCAGTCTACTTCGCTTTTGGCATCATGTTTTTTACTTTAGGCTCCCGTGCGATTCCAATCGTTTTCATTCCCATTTCTCTGGGAGTATCATATCTCTTAGAAAGCAGATTTAGACCATATGTGAAATCCCTTTTTTTGGTTTTGCTAATTCTATTTGCTTTTATTCCGCTTCACGATTCATTTTATGGCTCTCAGATAATGTTCCAGACAAAAGAAGCCTATCAAGCCGAAAACTTCATGATAGACCGATATAACTGGACAAACCCTATCCTCATACTTGCCCACTTTAGAGTGATAACTTATCTGCGAACCAAACAGCCCAGCATCGCTAATTTTGAGAACGACGTATACTCTCCACTTTTCCCAAGGCTAAAAGAGTATGATAGCATAGTTTACACAATAGGTCTGGGAAAGAATCTCATAGAGCATAATTACACCACGGACAGAATACTCCGTGAGGAAAAATTGAACATGGTATACAACAACGGTTTTTCTTACGTAGCAATAAAAGCTCACCATTAAAATGGATACCAATAGGATTCAAAAATCTTACTAAAGTTTGGTACGCGCATTTGCAATCTGAGTTAGGGCGAATACATTTATTGAAAAGTGAAATATTAAGTGCGTGGAATCCCGAAAAATAGTTACTATAGAGACGTTTGTGAATGAATTTCCTGTTTTATCATCATCTAGTGAGTATAATTGCATGTATGTTCTTAAGGTCGCTTAAATAATCTCAAGGTGGCATATGGTCTTCATCGTGGCTTTTTCTTTCCTTTGTTTTTTCATTCAGTGTTCTATACATTACAAGGATGTACCTTGCAGAGGTTAAATTGTCTAGTACGCGCACGCTTTCACTATCTACCAACTCTCATTTGACCGTTTTTAACAGGTTACGAGGAAATCCCTATGATCTTTGGGCCATACCAATTCATTGGTCAACCGGCATTCTGCCAAAAGTGCAAAAAATAGCTTATATGGTCAAGAAGAGGGTACGTTGGGTCATATTCTACATTCACAAAGTATCCGACGACCTGTCGGATCCTCTTACCTCAATGACCCCATCGCAACTCAGGGCCTCAGTCGAGATTTTGGCAACCGATGAAAACATAAATGTAATAACAATTGAGGAAGGAGTCAGATTGGGGCATCTAAACCCGCAGGGGCGAGGGCGCTAACTTGACACGGATCAACGTGTGCATGTTCATAGAGAGATTGCCTTTCTTCTATGCTTACGGAGGCATGCAAGCACTTAGATTGTGTAAAGAACTCCGAAAAAGAAAAGTTGGCGTCTTTATTGTTTCCAAAATTCATGATAAGAAAAAGAGAAACTGGTACATCACCAAAGAGATTGACGGCGTAACTGTCTATGCGATGAACTGTAAAAGTTACATAATGCTTTTTTTGGAGCATCATTTCGGGCTGAATTTGGAGTATTACTTTAAGGCTGTGTTCTTTTTAATAAGGTTTAGGCGAAAGTATGACCTCGTACATGTTCATGGCTTATCCATTTGTCACATACTAATTGTTATTCCCTTAAAGTTCCTTGGAAAGAAGACCTTGGCCAAATTTACTACTTTCAGACGCGACGACTTGTTCTCAATCAGAAGAACTCGTTTCATTGGCCCTCTTCTTTTATCTATTCTTTCGCATTTTGATGGGATAGTCAGCATAAGCAGTCAATTCACAGAAACGTATATGAAGTTCAGAAGGTTCCTTCGCCACACCAAATTGTTTGAGGTGCCAAACGGAGTTGATATCACTGAGTTTCGGCCCGTGTCTCCGAATGAAAAACTTCTGCTAAGAGAACAGCTCGATTTGCCTATTCAGAAAAAGATAGTATCATATGTAGGATGGATAAGTGAAAACAAAGGTGTACATCTGCTGATTAAAAGTTGGCAATCTGTAGTGGCAAAGAGAAGAGACGTCTTGCTTCTACTTATCGGTCCAACAAAGGATAAGAGATTTTCAAAAATGATTCATTCAATGATCAAACTCGGTGATTTAGAAGAAAACATTTCCTTGACAGGCTTTGTCAATGGACCGCATGTGAGAAAGTTTCTACAAGCTTCAGATATTTTCATATTTCTTTCAAAGGAAGAAGGGCATCCTAACGTTCTTTTGGAGGCCGCAAGTTGTGGTTTGCCTTGCATCGTCACGGATGCACCTTGGGCAAGAGATACATTGAAGAATGAAGCTGAAGGATACCTCGTTGACAGAGATAATTCAGAACAGTTACGTGATTCAATGATGAAATTGATCAAATCACGTAGTCTGAGACTGTGGCTAGGAGGAAATGCGAGGAAAAAAATGATTGAGCGCTTTTCTTTTGGAACGATCGCCAAAAAATACATTGGTGTGTATACACAAATTCTTCGTAGCAAAGAGAAAGATAGCCAAAAACAATAGTATGGGGCGCTTTGATACACTGACAGAGTAAGGGCACGGGGAATGAATATGTACAGTAGGTCTGTTAAGAACATTCTTAGATATGTTGCTAGACATAGCGGGCTCGCGCGCGATCTAGAGTATCTGGCAACACTTGAAAAGACTCAGTGGCTTAAGCGAGAAGAAATTGCTAAGATACAACGGCAAAGGCTAAGAGCACTGATAAAACATGCTTACTTCAAGGTGCCTTACTATCATAGGGTTTTCAAACTAAGAGGTTTAATGCCAGAAGACATAAAGAATCAAGACTCTCTGCTGAAACTGCCGATACTGACGAAAGAAGACATTCGAGAGAACTTCGATGACCTTATTTCAAGGGATCTCCCTAGAAAAGAAATGGTGGCTAGTTCTACAGGAGGCTCGACCGGGGAACCCTTAAGATTCTACAGGACTAGAGAGTCTGAAAACTGGTCCTCTGCTGCTGGACTGCGCGCTTATGGGTGGTCTGGGTTCAGGCTTGGAGATAAAACAGCGCTGATATGGGGGTCACCTATTGATTTGTCAAAATGGGGTAGCCTAAGGGGACGAGTCTGGAATTTTGTTACGGGGACATTGGTTTTGAACGCGGGTTCCATGTCAGAGACTTCTATGAAGAGATTTGCCGAAAAGCTGATGTGGTTCAGGCCGAAGGTGATCAGAGGCTACGCATCGGGCGTTTACCTCTTTGCCAAGTTTCTTGAAAGCAGAGGAATCAATCTAGAGCCAGGTGCAGTCATCACTACGGCTGAGACTCTTTTTGGTCATCAGAGAGCAAAGATAGAAGATGTTTTTGGATGCAGCGTCTATGACTTTTATGGTTCGCGAGAAGTTTCGGCACTCGCATGCGAGTGTTCTGAAAAGAGTGGATATCACATCGCATCTGAGAATGTACTATTGGAGTTTATTAAAGATCATGAAAAAGTTGCAGCTAATGAAAGTGGGACTATTCTCGTGACCGACCTAACAAACTATGCGATGCCATTCATACGGTACAGAATTGGAGACCTGGGGAAACCGTTAGATGAGGCTTGTCCGTGCGGCAGAGGTCTATCTCTCTTTGGGTCCTTGCAAGGCCGAATCACAGATGTCATTGTTACACGCGATGGCAAATCTGTTTCGTCTCCAGTATTCACTCTTGTTTTTAAGGACCTACAACATGTGAAAGAATACCAGATAATTCAGGAATCATATGAAAAAATCAAAGTTAAGATCGTGAAAAGAGGCCAATACTCAGAGCGGGATAGCAATTACATAATAGGCGGAATGAAGAAAATCGTTGGAGAAGATGTGCAAATTGAGATTGAATTTGTTGACTCAATATCACCTACTAGGTCAGGAAAAAGGCGAGTTGTCATTTCACGTATTTCAAAAAGTTGAGATTTCAGTGCATCTTTTTATTTCAAGTAAACAATCAACCCAGAGTTTGATGTAAAACATAAGACACTCCGTTAACAAATCCATTTGTGGATAGTAAACATGACTATTTCCCTTTCCTCCGATTGTCCAAATGTCTACCCAAGCGAAATAAGCATTTCTACCATTAACGCAAAGCAATACCAACAATAATAAAAAATAACGCCTTTATCCGTGCAACTTCAGGACCACTCTCAGCACCTATGTCCAATAAATCAAATGCAGGTGAAAAACTTGAAGCCCAAAATCGCAATCGTAGGCGGAGCAGGATTCATAGGAAGATCGCTAACGCGGCACCTCGCAGAAAAATTTCAAGTGAAAGTACTTGACGTAAAACCTCTTCCTCAAGATTTGAAAAGGCTTGTTACTCATGTATATTGTGACGTTCGGAATTATCAAGAAACAGCAAATGAACTAAACGATGTGAATCTAGTCATACACACTGCCATTGTGCAAATACCGTTAATAAACGAAAATAAATCCCTAGGCTATGAAGTAAACATAATTGGAACCCAAAACGTCTGTAAGGCTGTTGAAGAAAATCCGAATGTAAAGGGCATGATACTAGCTGGCTCCTGGCACACCGTGGGTGAGAGAGAGTTAAAGGGAATAATTGACGAAGAATTCGGCTTTAGACCTGATAAGGTGGAGGATCGGGCCAGGCTATACGCATTGTCGAAAATCGCTCAAGAATCAATCGTTCGTTTCTATGACGAAATGTCTGAAAAAATCTATGGCATAATTAGAATGGGAACAGTTCTTGGAGAAGGAATGCCTGAAAAAACCGCCGCAAACATATTTATCGAGAGAGGGCTAAAAGGAGAAGCAATCACGCCCTACAAGCACAGCATGCATAGACCCATGCTATACGTAAATATAAGCGATATATGTCGAGCCTTTGAAGCTTACACAAAGAAAATCCTCGACAATAAAATAGAGAAAAGTGGTAACAGTCTAGCTCACATAGTGAACGTATACTATCCTAAACCGATAACAATTCTTGAGCTAGCTAGAATCGTTAGAGAATCTATCGTGGAAATTAGTAGTGGGAAAGTGAGACCTAAGATAGAAATCGTAGATAATGGTATTCCTTCTCTATTTACAGAAGAGGACAAAAATCGGATAAAAGTGGATCTAAGCAGGGCGAAAAAGCTTTTGGGATTGGAGAAATTAAAGAGCCTACGGGAATCCATACGAGAAATAGTTAAGCTGCGCACATATTGAAACTAAGGCGCTACTAATTGTTCCAACAGCAATCCTTGTCGCTATTTTCTCAAAAGAAATCACTTACATAGCTTATGGAGGCAGTTACACATCAACGCCTTTCCTTTTATCTATCTACTGCACGAACTTTTTGCTGGCTGGTTTGGGCTCTCTAGTTTTAGGGAGCTTTTTTAACGGTACTGGAAACACTTGGATAACGTTTAAGATGGCGCTTTTAACCCTTCTGATTCTCGTGCCTCTGACGCCTATTCTAACTTTATTTTACGGAGTGTTAGGATTAATATTGGCGCAAATAATATCAAATTTTTTCGGAACTCTCTACGGGTTTACGACTCCAGAATTGCAGGAAATGGAAAACCTGTTGGGAAAAACTACTCTTTTAGGAAAAGTGTTGACGCCTGTAATCCATTATGAAATCAAGGAGAACAATAGAATCATTTTCTCACTGACTAAAAACCTTCACCTATTATTTCCCATTTTTGGTTTAAGTCTCTATTTACGCTTACAACTTAGCAAAAAAGGCATAAAGGCGTAATTCAAATGGGTGCCCCTCCTTTTACACTGTCAAATGCCTCAACTCACCAGACTACACCAACCTACGACGGCTCTGGCCAAGTCGTACACCCAAGTATAATCAAATTCATACCGAAAATCCTTCCCAACGATTTTCAATTTTTCCTAGGGATCACTCCGTACCCCAATGGTCTTGACGACCTTGAGAACACCTCAATTTTATTTAGTAAAGATGGCCAAGTCTGGTCTCCCAATGGAGTTTCAAACCCTATAGAGGGGAAAACTCCAACATATTGGCATAACTGCGACCCATGTGTACTTTACGCTTTAGGCAAATTCTGGGTCTATTGGATTTTGTCAAAGGATAATGTCCGCCGTACAATCTTGAGAGTTAAGACTAGCGAAAATGCAATCAATTATGGGGCGAGGAAAGATTGTCTTGAATCAGCTTTTATAGTAAGTCCCTCTATCCTTTATGATGTTGACGCAAAACGGTTTAAGATGTGGTACATTAACGTTCCTGTGCCTAGAACGTACAACCCAGAGTATCGTGAGAGTGAAGATGGATTCAACTTCGGAAAAGCCCAACCAGTTTCACTCACACAAGCAGGGCGTAAAATCTGGCATTTAGACGTACAAAAATTGAGCAATGGTAAATACTGGATGCTATTCGTAAATCACTATAGTGAAACTTCCAAGTGCCTTTGGTTCGCTGACAGCAACGATGGGAAAAATTGGCAAACATACGATTTACCAGTACTATCACCTTCCGGTGTAGGGTGGGATTCCTCTCAGATTTACAAGTCTACATTTATTGTAGAGGACAGTAAAATTAAGGTGTGGTACACAGCTCATCGAAATAACGTATGGCATCAAGGATATACTCAGGCAAATGTAAACCTTCCAAATGAGGTTTATAGTTTAAATATCCAACGAAGGCGTTATCGGCTGTGAAGTTGGTGGGTGCGGAGAGGGATTGCCGCTATAGCTACTTACCTATTTCTAAGCGTTTTTAATGCAGCTGCGTGGGTAATGTTTACAGCTGGTGTAATACTCTTTTTGGCAATGTACTTAACTGCTGCCGCGCCGCTCATCGGCGCAATCAACCAAATAGACGTTAACAGCACCTCAGAGCCATGTTCTCTGACTTGGGAATGATATCAAAGCTACTAGTAACTCCACTAATATTAGTGGAAAAAAATACTAAAAATGCCTTGTAATTAAGTGAGTTTATTTTCTAAGTCACAGAGAAGTTTTTATGTTGACCATTTTTGCTATTGCATTACTTCGTATATGCCTAAGCCGAACCGTGTTGTCGCTCTAATGTCGTATTGGCCTGCGACTGGGTCGCTCCAATCTTTAATCGTCACGTCTCTGCGAATTAGCATTATACCCGCTACTCGAGCATCAATTGCGTAAGCCGTTCCATTAGGAACCAACGTGCTACCATTTTAAACCATTTTAGCAACAAGCTGGCGCGCTCCAAGGGCGGGGAAATAGATTTCTAGAACAATCTTACATGCACGTTTATTTGAAAGGAAAACCTAATTTACTTCGTTCGCTGAGATTTAGATATAACTCAGGAGAATGGAAAGGTTTGAATCTGTTTAACAGACGAGTTTATAGAAAACTATCGAGCCTAGTTCTCATAGGGCTCGTTCTACTCAACGTGGTACTGCTTGCGATAACTATTGCACCAGTCTCTGGACTACCACAAATAACTCTGAAATGGGCAAAAGCCACAGGTACAGGTTCTACCGCGATGGGGCCTCTAGCCGCCGATTTGAACAATGATGGCCTTATGGAAATAGTCAAGACAGGCGAGAATGGCATTGCGGTT
>Ga0172365_10001075_pt1 | contig 19428 bp, 14 predicted proteins | sample LakKivSesite48cm_FD_114535 | JGI IMG/M metagenome (GOLD analysis project Ga0172365, IMG submission 114535) | Sediment microbial communities from Lake Kivu, Rwanda - Sediment site 48cm | ecosystem: Environmental > Aquatic > Freshwater > Lake > Sediment | place: Rwanda: Western Province, Lake... | reverse complement strand
TCTTTGAACACACGAACAAGGGAAACATGGTAGCTGTCTTATCCGATGGCACACGCGTTCTGGGTCTGGGAGACATCGGCGCTGAAGCAAGTATCCCGGTCATGGAAGGAAAATCTCTCCTTTTTAAATATCTGGGCGGCGTGGATGCCTTCCCAATCTGCCTTGACACAAAAGACCCGGATATCTTCATCCAGACGGTGAAACTTCTCCAGCCCTGCTTCGGCGGCATCAACCTCGAGGACATTGCACAACCAAAATGCTTCCGCATCCTTGACACGCTCCGCAGGGAATGCCGCATCCCCGTCTGGCATGATGACCAGCAGGGAACGGCAGCCGTCACCCTTGCAGGACTCATCAATGCGCTCAAGATTGTCGGCAAGAGGATAGATGCGGTAAAGGTGGCGATGGTGGGGGCTGGGGCATCCAATATCCGCATTGCTCACGTTATTATTCAGGCAGGGATTGACCCGCAGAAAATTATCATGTGCGATTCTAAAGGCACACTTCACAGGGGCAGGACGGAACTTCAGTCGGGGTTCAAGGAAAAGTGGGAGTTGTGTCAGATAACAAATGGTGAAAACGTTCGTGGCGCCGTCCCGGATGCGATGAAGGGAGCGGATGTCCTGATTGCCCTTTCCCACACCGGTCCGGATGTCATTAAAAAGGAGTGGATTCGCTCAATGGCGCGCGACTCAATCGTCTTTGTGTGTGCCAATCCGATTCCCGAAATCTGGCCCTGGGAGGCAAAAGAGGCGGGGGCGCGCATCGTTTCAACCGGTCGCTCCGATTTCCCGAATCAGATTAATAATTCACTCGGATTTCCCGCCATCTTCCGCGGAACGCTCGACGTGCGTGCCTCAACCATCACGGATGAGATGTGCATTGAGGCGGCAAAGGCGCTTGCCGAATTTGCAGAGAAGACACGCGGGATAAGTGAGAACTATCTGATACCGACAATGGATGATTGGGAGGTCTTTCCCTATGAGGCGGCGGCTGTCGGCGTCAAGGCAATTGAACAAGGAATTGCCAAAATGAAATACACTCGCGAGGAGTTGCAGAGTCTTGCCAGAAAGACAATCCGCCACGCACGTGATGAGATAGAACTCCTGATGAGGAAGGGCTTGATTCCACCAGCGCCAGCTGAGTAAGAAACGGGGAAAGGGAGAAACGGAGAAGAGGGGAAACGGGGAGTGAGGTGAGCTTTATGCGTGAAATCGATGTCGGGCGGATTACCGATGCTGTCGCCCGTTTGTGTGTTGAAACGAACTATTACGCCGCAATGGACCTCGTGCGCGTTACCGAGGCAAGTATTTCAGCAGAGGAATCCCCTGCGGGCAAGGCGGCGCTGGAAAAAATTCGCGAGAATCAGCGCATCGCCTCCGCCGAGGGTCTTGCAATGTGTCAGGACACGGGTTATGTTGTTGTCTTTATCGAGGTGGGACAGGAGGTTCATTTTACAGGCGGAGGACTGGAGGAAGCAGTGCATGAAGGCGTCCGCCGCGGATATAAGGAGGGTTATCTCAGAAAGTCAGTTGTGTCTGACCCGCTGAGGCGCAAAAATACCGGCGACAACACGCCCGCGGTGATTCATACCCGCCTTGTCGCCGGCGATAAGGTGCGCCTCACCGTTGCCCCCAAAGGCGGGGGGAGTGAAAATATGTCCACGGTGAAGATGCTCGCCCCATCTGCTGGACGGGATGGAGTAATCAGGTTTGTGGTGGAGTGGGTCAGGCAGGCGGGAGCGAATCCATGTACGCCGACCATTGTTGGTGTTGGCATTGGGGGGACATTTGAAAAGGTGGCAATGCTGGCGAAAACTGCCCTTTTGCGCCCAATCAGCGAACCGAATCCCGACCCCTATTACGCCGAGATGGAGCGTGAAATTCTTGCACAGATTAATGCGCTTGGCATTGGACCTCAAGGGTTCGGCGGGCGAATAACCGCCTTTGCCGTGCATATTGAAACACATCCATGCCACATTGCCTCCCTGCCGGTAGCGGTGAACATTAATTGTCACGTCTCCCGCCACCAGACAGTGGAGATTTGAGGTGTTCTATGGTCAGAGTAAAAAACATCACGCCGCCTCTGACGGATGAGGTGGTCATGGATTTGAAGATTGGCGATAACGTCCTGCTCAACGGCGTGATTTATACAGGTCGCGATCAGGCGCACAAACGTCTCTACGAACTCTTGCAGAGTGGCAGTGAGCTTCCCGTTGACCTCCGTGGGCAGATTATTTATTACGTGGGACCGGCGCCTGCGAAACCCGGTTATGTCATCGGTCCCGCAGGACCTACGACAAGCTACCGCATGGACATATATACCCCGCGCCTCCTTGAATATGGACTCAAGGGGATGATAGGCAAGGGCAACCGCTCCCCGCTTGTGATTGAGGCGATGAAGAAATATAAGGCGGTGTATTTTGCCGCCATCGGCGGGGCGGCGGCACTCATTGCCAAGTGCATCAAAAAGGCGGAGGTCGTTGCCTACGGCGACCTCGGACCTGAAGCCATCCAGAGACTTGAGGTTGAAAATTTCCCCGCCGTCGTCATCAATGACTGCTTCGGGAATGACCTTTACATAGAAGGCGAGCGGCAATATAAAATAACAGAACAAACGCCATGACAGGGAACTCGCGATGGAGATAAAAAATACAGAGATTCAATCCGAACCGGTGAGCCAAATCACTGACATCAGCGGGACGAATCTTTTGAAATGCTACCAGTGCGGAAAATGCTCGGCAGGATGCCCCATGGTGCAGAACATGGATGTCCTCCCGAATCAGATTGTGCGCCTTGCGCAACTGGGCAAGTGGGATGAGGTCATGCGCGCCAATACTCCCTGGATTTGCGCCGCATGTATGACCTGCTCAGTTCGGTGCCCGCGCGGCATAAAAATCGCCGAGGCGATTGAGGCGGTGAGGCAATTGTTTCTCCGCAACAGGAATTCGGATAAACGTCTTGGATTATCGCAGGAAGAGCTTGTGGAATTGCCACCCATCGCACTTATCAGTGCCTATCGAAAAATCGCAGAGTGAAAAAGATGGTCAAACTTTCCTATTACCCCGGATGCACGCTGAAGGCGGATGCGCGACACTTTGAAGAATCTGCTGTCATTGCACTGCGTGAGCTGGGGGTGGAGCTGGAGGAGCTCGAGCGCTGGAACTGCTGTGGCACGGTTTTTTCCCTCGCCACGGATGACACCATGCACCACCTTGCGCCCCTCCGCAATCTCCTGCGCGTACGGGAGGAGGGGCATGAAAAATTATTCACCCTGTGCGCCATGTGCTTCAATACACTCACGCGGGCGAATCGACTCTTTCATGATGACCCCGCAAAAAATGAAAAGGTCAGAAACATCATGTACGAGGAGGTAATGGAGTATGACGGCAGAGTGACTGTCCTGCACCTCCTGACGCTTTTGCGGGATGAGATTGGGCTTAAAACACTGCACAAGAAAACAGGTGGCGGGCTGAAGGGACTGCGGCTTGCGCCATATTATGGTTGCATGCTTCTGCGTCCTGACGGTATGGGCGTTGACGATGTTGAGAATCCGCACGTCTTTGAAGATGTGCTCGGGGCGCTCGGTGCAGAGGTGATATCCTTCCCATTCCGTGCGGAATGCTGTGGCTCCTATCAGACCGTGCAGGAGCCGGAGGTTGTGGCGGAGAGGACGAACGTCATCATCGGAGGCGCACGGAAGGCGGGAGCGGATGCGGTGGTCGTGACCTGTCCGCTCTGCGCATTCAACCTTGACTTTCGTCAGTCACTCGCGGCACGGCGACACACGGATTTTGAATCCCTCCCCGTGCTTTACATAACCGAGTGCATGTGTCTGGCGCTGGGGCTCAGCTTCAAGGAGGAATGGAAGGCGTTGCATCACGTCCCTGTTGACAACGTGATTCGACCCTTTCAAAGTAAAAAATAGGCAGTCCATTACGGGATAGCATGAGATGAGGTTTGCAACTCGCAAAAAAATCGGAGTTTTCATCTGTCATTGCGGAAAGAACATTGCAGGCGCGGTGGATATTGATGAGGTAGCGCGGCGCGCATCGTCACTCCCGGGCGTTGTATGCGCCATGGACTATAAATATATGTGCTCCGAGCCGGGGCAAGCGCTTCTCAGAGAGAAAATCAAGGAGCTCGGACTGGGCGGGATTGTGGTTGCCGCATGCACGCCGAGTCTCCATGAGGCAACGTTTCGCAAGGCGGTACTGGAGGCGGGGACAAATCCATATTGCATGGAGATTGCCAATATCCGGGAACAATGCGCATGGGTGCATCAGGATGACAAAAATGCCGCAACGGCAAAGGCGTCCGAAATCATCGCATCCATGGTGGAAAAGGTCGCATATGACATCCCCCTTTTTGAGGAATCAATTCCCATTGTGAAGCGTGCCTTAGTCATCGGCGGCGGCATTGCGGGAATGCAGGCGGCTTTAGACATCGGCGATGCCGGCTATGAGGTCATTCTTGTGGAGCGCGAGCCTTCCATTGGCGGTCACATGGCGCAACTTTCAGAAACCTTCCCCACGCTTGACTGCGCCCAGTGCATACTCACTCCGAAGATGGTGGCAGTCGGGGCGCATCCGCACATACATCTCCTCGCCTATTCAGAGGTGCGGGAAGTCTCCGGATACGTGGGAAATTTCAAGGTCAAGATTGAGCGGAAGGCGCGCGGGGTTGATTGGGAGAAATGCACCGGATGCGGCATCTGCATGGAGAAATGCCCCACAAAAGTGTCCGCCGAATTTGAGCGTGGATTGGGAAAACGCAAGGCAATCTATACCCCATTCCCTCAGGCTGTCCCGAACAAACCGGTCATTGACAGGGAGCACTGCCTCTATTACAAAAAAGGGACATGCCGCATCTGCGAGAAGAATTGTGAGGTGGGCGCCATTGTCTTTGAACAGGAGCCCGAGTTTATCGAGGAGGACGTCGGTGCCATTATTGTTGCAACCGGCTATGAACTGTATGCGAAGGAGAGTCTCGGCGAATATGGCGCTGGTGAAATCCCCGATGTGATTGACTCACTCGCCTTTGAGAGATTGCTCTCTGCATCGGGACCAACCGCTGGCGAGGTGCGCCGCCCATCGGACGGCAAAATTCCCAAGAGCGTTGTTTTTATCCAGTGCGCCGGCTCCCGCGACCCTGAAAAGCACAAACCCTACTGCTCCCGCATCTGTTGCATGTACACGACCAAGCAGGCGCTCTTATACAAACACGCAGTACATGGCGGTCAGCCATACATTTTTTATATCGATATCCGCTCAGGCGGGAAGAATTACGAGGAATTTGTGGAGCGCGCGCAAACCGAAGGCGTCATCTACACACGTGGCAAGGTTGCGCGGGTTTATAAAGACGGCGAGAAGGTCATTGTAGAGGGCGTTGACACATTGCTCGGGAAACCGGTGCAGGTAGAGGCAGACCTTGTTGTCCTTGCAATGGCGATGGAGCCGCCTGCCACCACTGAAGCCCTGAGCAGGCTTCTAAAAATCACGACAGACGCAAACAGGTTTTATACAGAGGCGCATCCCAAGATGAATCCGCTGGGGACGACCACGCGTGGGATTTTCCTCGCAGGATGCGCTCAGGCGCCGCGCGACATTCCTGATACCGTCTCGCAGGGCTCCGGCGCGGCGGGAAAGGTTATTGCCATGTTTTCAAACGAGGCGCTGACCCTTGACCCCATGACGGTTGAAGTGGATGAGGAGTTGTGTGCGGGATGCGGGCTATGCGTGCCGGTGTGTCCTTATGAGGCAAGAACTCTTGACCCGAAGAGGAGGATTGCCGTTGTGAATGCGGCGCTCTGCCAGGGTTGCGGCGCCTGCATGATAGCATGTCCCAATGGCGCCACGGTTCACAGGAATTTCACAAAAAAGCAGATTCTCAAGATGGTGCAGACTCTGTTTTGACGTTCACATATAAATCTGGCGGAAGGAAGAGGCGGATAATCTTTTAATGCCCACGGATTCTAAAAAAATCGGCGCTGTCATGGTTGTGGGTGCTGGAATTGCAGGAATACAGTCAGCACTCGACCTCGCAAATGCGGGCTTCAAGGTCTATCTTGTGGACGATTCGCCGAGCATAGGCGGTGTGATGCCGCAGTTAGACAAGACCTTTCCAACCAATGATTGCGCCATGTGCATCCTCGCCCCGAAACTCGTTGACACCGGACGTCATCCGAATATTCACATCCTGTGCAACTCGGAAGTGAGCGCCATAGAGGGGAACGTGGGGCATTTCACCGTTCAGGTGACAACGCATTCCGCATGCGTTGACCCTGAAAAATGTAATGGTTGCGGTGACTGTGCAGAATACTGTCCTGTGAGTCTCCCCTCGGAGTTTGATGAAAAAATCGGCAGGCAAAAGGCGATTTCTCGCCCGTTCCCACAGGCAATCCCGAACATCTTCGGCATCACAAAAGAAGAAAAACCCACCCCATGCCGCATTGGATGTCCAGCTGAGACAAACGTTCAGGGATACGTGGCGCTTGCCGCACAGGAAAAATGGGCAGAGGCGTTTCATCTTATAAAAGAACGCATCCCTTTCCCCGGCACGCTCGGAAGAATCTGCAACCATCCGTGCGAACTGAAATGCAACCGCAAGGATATTGAAGAACCGCTCGCCATCCGCGAAATCAAGCGATTCATCGCTGACCATTATTATGCTCACCCCGAACTGGAATCCGAATATCAGCGTTTGAAGTCTGAGCGTGAGCGAAAGAACGCCGAAGAGGGGGCATGTTACAGGGAACCATTTGCGCGGGATTCATCCCGCGGGAGCGGTCATAAGGTCGCCATCATAGGAGCGGGACCGGCAGGATTAACCGCGGCGAGCGACCTTGCAAAACTGGGTTACGCCGTGGAAATCTTTGAGGCGGAATCTGAGGCAGGCGGGATGATGCGTAGTGTCATCCCCGATTTCCGCCTGAACAAGGAGTATCTGCAGAAAGAGATTCAAAACCTGATTCAGGAATGCGGATTCAAAATCCATTACGGTCAGGCATCAGGGCGTGATTTCTCAATGGAAGATTTGCGCCAGCAGAAATTCGGGGCAATCTTCATCGCCATCGGCGCACAGCTCAGCAGGGGCATTCCCCTCGAAGGAAGCGAAGGATATGACGTGCGTTCAGGACTGGATTTTTTGAGAAAGGTCAATCAAGGACAGGCAACGCCTGATGACTTCAAGGATAAAAAGGTGCTGGTAGTCGGCGGAGGAAATGTCGCCATGGATGCCGCACGCACTGCAAGGCGGTTCGGTGGGCATGTCACGATTGTCTATAGACGCTCTCTGAATGAGATGCCCGCCACGCCTGAGGAAAGGGAGGAGACGCGGGAGGAAGGCATTGAGTTCATGATGCTGACAAATCCCAAGCGCTTCGCAACGGCGGGTGCTGGTCTTGAGTGCCTGAAAATGGAACTTGGAGCGCCCGATGAGTCGGGACGTCGCCGACCCGTGCCAATCAATGGCTCTGAATTCATAATCCCCTGTGATGTGGTTCTAATGGCAATCGGACAGGAGGCGGAGACATCCCCACTCGCGGCAGAGGGACTTGAGTTAGCGCAGGGGCTTTTGAAGATAGACCCGGTAACATTTCAGACGTCAAAGGCAGACGTTTTTGCAGGTGGCGATATTGTGAGCGGTCCTGCCTCTGTTGTGGAGGCGATTGAGGCGGGGCATGAGGCGTCTGTCTCCATTGACCGCTTTTTTCACAGCGAGGATTTGCGCGCCGGACGCGAGAAAATTCAGGAAGGTGCGGCAACGCCAAAGCGTGAGCGTTACCTCACGAAGGGGCGCATTGCCATGCGCCACCGTCCGGCGAATGAGCGCATCAATGATTTCGAGGAAATGAGTCTCGCCCTTCTCGCCTGCGACATTATTGAGGAGGCAAGGCGTTGCCTTGACTGCGGTGGTTGCTCGGAGTGCATGCAGTGTGTGGCGAGTTGCGGTCGCGGGGCGATTGACCATGCCTTGCGGGACATTGTGAAAACGTTTGAGGTTGGTTCAGTCATCCTTGCACCCGGGTATGAAAAATTCCGCCCCCGCGAGGGGGGAAGTCTGGGGTATAACCTTTATCCCAACGTTGTGACAAGCATACAATTTGAGCGGATGCTCTCTGCCTCAGGTCCTCACAGCGGACACATAGAAAGACCCTCAGATGGCAAGCCGCCGCGCAAAATCGCCTGGTTGCAGTGCGTTGGCTCACGCGATGAATCCTGCGAGCGGCTCTACTGCTCCTCCATTTGCTGTATGGCGGCAACAAAGGAGGCAATAATCGCAAAGGAGCATCTGCCGGCTCTTGAGACGCACATCTATTTCATGGACATTCGTTCATTCGGCAAGAATTTTGAGCAGTATATTGACCGCGCAAAAGATGAATACGGCGTTGCGTTTCGTCGCTCGCGCATTCCGCAGGTCGAGCAGGACTACATTTCCAAAAACCTCAGCATAAGATATTTTGATGAGGCAGGGAACATCGCCGAGGAGGAATATGACATGGTTGTGCTCTCCATTGGCATTCAACCATGTGAGAAGATGGGAACCCTCGCCGGCATGTTCCGCATCCAGCTTAATGAATACGGGTTTGTGCAGACGCATCCTTATGAGAGGACACTGACATCGTGCCCCGGGATTTATGCCGCCGGTGTGATTTCTGAACCGAAGGATATACCTGAGTCAGTAACAGAGGCGTCCTGCGCCGCGGCGGATGCGGCAATCGCACTCAATGAATCGCGCGGCTCTGAGGTAACGCCAAAACATTATCCCCCGGAGAGGGACGTCTCAACCGAGGAACCGCGCATAGGCGTCTTCATCTGCCATTGCGGAACCAACATCGGTGGCGTAATTGATGTGCCAGAGGTCGTCCTGGCGGCGCGAAAACTCCCCCACGTCGTCTATGCAGACCAGAATCTATATACATGTTCACAGGATGCGCAGGAGGCGATGAAAAAGACCATTCGCGAACTGGGCATCAATCGCGTTGTTGTGGCGTCATGCACGCCTCGCACTCATGAGGAGCTGTTTCAGGATACAATCCGCGAGGCGGGGTTGAACCCTTTCCTCTTCCAGATGGCGAACATCCGTGACCAGTGTTCATGGGTGCACCGGGACATACCGCGGGTAGCGACGGTGAAGGCGGTCGAACTTGTTCGGATGGCTGTGGCAAAGGCGGCTCTGCTTTATCCCGTGCGTCTGTCACATCTGCCCCTCACGCAGAAGGCGCTCATCATCGGCGGGGGGATTGCGGGCATGAGCGCCGCCCTCGCCATTGCTGACCAGGGATTTGAGGTTTATCTTGTTGAGAAAGAGACGGAACTCGGAGGTCGCCTGAGGGAGATGTATCTCGGATTACGGGATGAAGACCCGCAAAAACTTTTAAATGAGACTATTCAGAGAACTCTTAAGCATAAAAAAATCCGCGTCTTTCTCAATTCAAGTGTGGAAGAGGTCTCCGGCTATGTGGGCAACTTTACAAGCAGGATACGGACGTTGGAGGGCTCAGAGGAGATCGGGCATGGCGTCATCATTGTGGCGACAGGTGCCAGCGCATATCAACCATCAGAGTATCTTTACGGTGTTAACACAAACATCCTTACCCAGAATGAACTGGAAAAAATATTGTATGAGCGGGGGGCGTTGAATGAGCATCTGCGTGAAGTTGTGATGATACAATGCGTGGGTTCAAGGTGCGAGGAACATCCCTGGTGCAGTCGTGTGTGCTGTAGTGAGGCAATAAGAAACGCCCTGATTTTGAAAGAGTATTACCCAGCCACACAGATTTATATCATTTACCGCGACGTCCGCACTTATGGCTTCAAGGAGGATTTTCTTTACAGAAGGGCACGGGAGAAAGGGGTCATTTTCATCCGGTATGAGGAGGATGCCCCACCATCCGTCACGGAAACTGACGGCAATCTGGAAGTCCGAATTTTTGATGACGTCCTGAGGCGAGAAATTCTTTTTCATCCGGACAAAGTGGTATTAAGTGTGGGAATCATACCGGCTGAGAATGAAGAGGTAGCGAAACTACTGAAGGTGCCGCTTGGGGCAGATGGATTCTTTGCGGAGGCGCATGCAAAACTGCGACCTGTGGATTTCGCCAGTGATGGCATTTTCCTTTGCGGCACTGCGCACTCCCCGCGATTCGTTGATGAAGCGATAACACAGGGGCGTGCAGCGGCATCCCGTGCCATGACGATTCTTTCCAAAGAGACGCTTGAAACAAAGGGCATTATCGTGCGGGTCAATCCGCGAATCTGTTCTGGATGCGAGGTGTGTGTGGATGTCTGCATGTATGGCGCCCGCGAGTATGATGCGGAAAAGGGATACGTGACCGTCAATGAGGTGCTGTGCCAGGGGTGCGGCGCATGCTCGGCGGCATGTCCATCGGGGGCGTCCCAGCAAAATGGTTTCAGCTCTAAACAGATATTATCAATGATTGATTCATTGTTTGCGCACGAGGAGGAACTTATCCGTCATGGATAGTGAATTTGAACCGAAGGTTGTGGGGTTTTTATGCAACTGGTGCACCTATACTGGGGCAGACCTTGCAGGTACCTCACGCATCCAGTATCCGCCCAGTATTCGCATCATCCGCGTTATGTGTTCTGGCGCGGTTGACCCGACATACATCCTGAAGGCGCTATTTGAGGGTGCGGACGGAATTTTCGTGGGTGGCTGTCATCCCGGGGATTGTCATTATCTCTCAGGCAATTACAAGGCACGCCGCAGGATGGTTCTTATGAATTCAATCCTGACCACGCTTGGGCTGGAGCCGGAGAGACTCTGGTTCCGCTGGATATCCGCCTCAGAGGGACAGAAATTTGCCGACGCCATAACTGAGATGACAGAGTCTTTAAAGAGTCTTGGACCCAATCGCATCAAGGAGTTCTGGAATGTCTGAAAAGGGCGGTAGCAACATGATAAAAGGTCTTGAGTTTGTCAGAGGCGCAATGGTTGAGACCTTCAACGGCTTCCTGAAGGATTTATTGAAAAAAGGGAAGGTGGCGGCGGTACTTGCGCCTCAGCGCGTTCCTTCAGGCGAGATGGTCTTCCCCGCACTTGTCTCTAATCCAGAGATGCTGAATGCCGACCCCTTTGCTCCCCTTCTCCCCGTTGCAACGGCGAAAATGATTTCCACACTTACCTGCGAGGGGTCTCTTCCGGGGCGCGTTGCCGCTGTCATGACGAATTGCCAGATTCGGGCGCTCATCGAACTGGTTAAGCTAAAACAGGCAGACACCGCAAATGTCCTCATCATCGGGATGGATTGCGTCGGCACGTTTTCAATCACTGATTACACACAACTGTCCGAAGGAAAAAAATCCGAGGAACTCTTCATATCGCTTCTGAAAGAAGAGCCGTCATTACTGGAGAAGGTTCGTCCTGCATGCCGGACGTGCAGGGAGCCCATCCCTGAGCATTGCGATATCCTTGTGGGACTTTATGGCATGAAGGACAGCATCCTCTTGATTGAGTCTCGCACCGAGCTTGGTGTTGAGGCACTGGAAGGTCTTGAATTGAAAGATATAAAGGACTCCGGCAAGCGGAAAACAGCCATTGAAAATCTCAAGAAAAGACGACTTGAGGCGGACGAAAAATTCCGCAAGGAGCACGGACGTATAAAAGGCATCGAGGAGATTGTCAGGTTTTACGCAAAATGCATCAACTGCCAGAACTGCCGGCGCGTCTGCCCAATCTGTTACTGCGAGGAGTGCTTTTTCTGCTCGGACAATCTATCTCAGACCGCTGAAAGCCTTCTCAGCCGCGCCCGAGCAAGAGGCGCCTTTAAAATGCCCTTGGACACCTTACTCTTCCACACGGGAAGGATGAATCACATGATTCTTTCCTGCGTTGAGTGCGGACTTTGTGAACAGGCATGTCCGGTGGATATACCACTCATGCAGGTTCTGAAAAGGGCGGCATCAGATGCGCAGGCGGCATTTGATTATGTGCCGGGTCGCAGTCCAGATGAAGAAATGCCTCTGAAGGTCTTCAAAGAGGATGAATTTTTACAAACGGGTGAGGAATAATTCAGGTTATTGTGGAGAAAGAGGGTGTAAGCTCATGGGCATGAAGGAGCGTTCAGCCGAAAGGAGAAAAAGAATCATCATTCATCGCGCCAAAAACTTTGAAGATGCGGAAAAGTGGGACCTTGAATTCTGGCAGAGCCAGACACCGGAGGCGCGTCTCTCCGCCCTTGTTGCGATTCACAGGGATATTGAAATGGTGAAGAAAAAACGCCCCAAAAAGAAGAAATGATGATGGATACTATTAAAGATTTTGAGGATATGCTCATCACCCTTGGACGATACAGGGTGAAGTACTTAATTATCGGAGGACTCGCCTTTATCTATCATGCCAAACCGCGCTATACAAAAGACATGGATTTGCTGATATATCCCGACAAGGATAATGTGAAGAAGGCAAATCTTGCCCTTGCGGAATTTGGTTGCTCTTATGTGCTGAATGGAAAAAAAACAGATGAGATTACTCAAATAGGATTGCCCCCCAACCGGATTGATATCCTTTTGAAAATTCCAGGCGTGAAATTCGAGACAGCATGGAAGAAAAGGATTCAAGGCTATTATGGCAGGGCAAAAGCCAACTGGATTGACCTGGACAGTCTGATTCGGGCAAAGAGACATCTGCAGAATCCCCGACATCAGGAAGATGTGCGTATTCTGCTGGAAATAAAAAGGAAAAGAGGATGAGCGGGCATAATTCAGAAATCCCAAAAGGGAAACGTTTTGAATTCGGCAAAAACTGGAGCCGATTTCTTTCATGCTTAAATGAAGAGAGGATTATCGGCGCGGAAAATTCCCTGAAAACGATGCTCGAAGTGGAGGATTTAAAAGGCAAAAGCTTTTTAGACATCGGGTGCGGAAGCGGACTTTTCAGCCTTGCGGCGCACCGTCTTGGAGCAAATGTCCGCTCTTTTGATTATGACCCGCAATCCGCCGCATGCACACGGGAACTGAAACGGCGTTATTTCCCGGATGACGCCGACTGGGTCATTGAGGAGGGCTCCATACTGGACAATAAATACGTTCAATCATTGGGCAAATTTGACATTGTGTATTCATGGGGAGTGCTCCACCACACAGGCGCGATGATGAAGGCGCTGGAGATGGCTGGTTCACTCGTGGTGGATGGAGGTCGGATATTCATTGCGATTTACAACAATCAGGGAGGTGCCAGCCGACGATGGGCATCAATCAAAAAACTCTACAACCGCTCACCACGTTCAGTGCGATGGTTATTAGTTCTAAGTGTTGGGTTCTTTTTTGAAATCAGGTCGGCATTGATTCGCCTCTGTCGGTTGCAAAACCCCCTCCCATTCAAAGACTGGGCAAAGAGGCAGAAGGACAGGGGGATGTCTATCTGGCATGACCTTGTGGACTGGGTCGGTGGTTATCCCTTTGAGGTGGCAAAGCCGGAGGAGATTTTTAACTTTTTCAAAAAGAAGGGATTCATTCTCACTCAACTGAAAACGTGCGGCGGTGGACTCGGCTGTAATGAATACGTGTTTATGAAAAAAGAAGTCAGATAAAATGGACTTGGAAACACATGAAATAATTGACACAGGGGACGTTGACCCCAACTTCAAATTTCTGGTCGCCTCGGATGAGGATGGCGCGGGGATTCTCAAGTGTTTTGCCTGCGGCTCATGCACTGTGCGCTGTCCTGAGCAAAAGGTAAAGCCGGAATATAACCCGCGGCTCATTATCCGAAAAACGCTCATAGGGCTGAAGGATGAGGTGTTCCGCAGTGAGTTTCTCTGGATTTGCTCCTCACACTTCCTCTGCCTCTCCAAATGTCCTCAGGACGTGAACATAAAGGGCGTGATGAATGCGGTGCGGAATCGCAAAATTTTTGAGGAGACACTAAGGAAACGGCATGAAGTCATGTGCACTCAGGACAGTAATTTCAAGTATGAGATTGCAGGGCAGGAATGCGGACAGGACCTTTTTCACTGCTTTGCGTGCGGTTCCTGCACGGCGGGGTGTCCCGAGCGTTCACTCGATGAGGCATACTCCCCTCGTGTGCTGATTCGAAAAATTCTTCTGGGGCTGAAGGATGAAGTCTTTGAGAATCCGTTTGTGGAAATCTGTTCTGCCCATGTGCGATGTATAGATGAATGTCCGCAAGGGGTGGAAATTCCGCGTCTGATGACGGCGCTCCGGCGGCTCGCTGAAAAGGCGGGCTACACAAGGGAGGGGCGGCTCGTTGAAAAAGTCGAAAGGGAGAAGCGGAGAAAGGGAGAAGCGGTGAGGGTTTTCATCAAATAGAGGCGTAGATGATGGCGAATGGTTCAAACATATCCGGCGCAGTGGCAGTGCTTGGCGGCGGCATCACGGGCATACAGGCGGCGCTCGACCTCACCTCAATGGGGTTCAAGGTTTATCTTATCGAAAAAAAGCCCGCCATTGGCGGCTACATGGCAATGCTCGATAAAACCTTCCCCACTAATGACTGCTCCCTCTGTATCCTTTCGCCCAAGCTTGTGGAGTGCGGGCGCCACAGGGATATTGAGATTCTGACCCTGACGGAGGTGCTCGGGATTGACGGCAAGGCGGGAAATTTCACTTTGCGATTGCGGAAAAATCCCCGCTATGTGGACGAGGCGAAATGCACCTCATGCGGTCTGTGCGCCGAAAAATGCCCCGTCAAAATCCCCAATGAGTATGAACAGGGTCTCTCATTCCGCAAGGCAATTTACAAATATTATCCACAGGCAATCCCCAATTCTTATGTAGTGGACAAGACGGGCTACCCGCCGGATTTCAAGGGTTGTGTGATGTGTCATGCCTGTGAGACGGTCTGCGGTTCGGGCGCCATAAACCTTGAGGCGGAATCGGAGGATATTTCCATAGAAGTGGGGGCAGTTATTCTTGCAGATGGCGCGGATGCCTTCAAACCTTACGTGAAAAAGGAGTATGGCTACGGGACATTTGTCAATGTCGTCACAAGCCTTGAATTTGAACGGATTCTCTCAGCCTCCGGTCCATACGAGGGACGCATCTTGCGCCCGGGCGATAAAAAAGAGCCAAAGAATATCGCCTGGATTCAGTGCGTTGGCTCCCGTGACCAGCAGATTGGAAACAATTATTGCTCATCAGTCTGCTGTATGTATGCCACCAAGGAGGCAATCATCACAAAAGAGCATGCCAACGATGTCGCCGCAACCATCTTCTATATTGATATGCGGGCATACGGCAAAGACTTTGATAGGTATGTGGAGCGGGCGGAGGATGTTTATGGCGTGCGCTATGTGCGCTCAAAGATTTCCGAGATTGTGGAAGACCCGGAGACATCCGACCTTCTCATCCGCTATGAAGATGATGAGGGAAATCTGAAGGAAGAGGTGTTCGGGATGGTCGTATTGTCTGTCGGGCTTTGTCCTTCCGAAGACAAGCGACGGCTGATGGAATCTCTTGGCATTGCCCTGAACGCCTACGGTTTCTGCCGGACGGATGGTGCCGAGCCGGTGAGGACCTCCCGTGAGGGGATTTTTATTGCAGGCAGTATTGGAGAACCAATGGCGATTCCGGAAGCCGTAATGCAGGCAACGGCTGCGGCGGCGCAGGCGGCGCGGCTTCTCAGTCCCGCCAAGGGCTCGCAGGTAACCGAAAAAACGTATCCAGCTGAAAAAGACGTCACCGGACTCGCCGCGCGCATCGGCGTTTTCATTTGCCATTGTGGCGTCAACATCGCCGGATACCTGAACATTGACGAACTTGTCCGTCACGCCGCCGCTCTGCCCGATGTCGTCTATGCGGATGACCTCATGTATGCGTGCGCACAGGATTCGCAGAAAAAAATCACCGAGCTCATAAGCGAATATAAAATCAACCGCGTGATTATTGCCGCCTGCACACCGCGCACACACGAGGCATTGTTTCAGGAAACCCTGCGCGAGGCGGCACTGAATCCCTATCTTTTTGAGATGGCTAACATCCGCGAGCAGTGTTCCTGGATTCACATGGAGGCGATGGATGCCGCAACGGAAAAGGCGAAGGACTTGATTTCAATGGCGGTGGCAAAGTCGCGCCTTCTTGAGCCAATACAGACTTCGGAAACAAATGTCACGCCTGCGGCGCTTATCATTGGAGGCGGCGTTGCGGGCATGACATCCGCACTCACACTCGCCGACCAGGGATATCAAACATATCTTGTTGAAAAAGAAAATCGTCTGGGCGGACGCCTGCACAAAATCCGATATACCATTGACGGTATGGACATTCCAAAACTTCTCGCAGAACTCTCTGATAAAATCGCCCGCCATGAGTTGATTGAGGTCTTGACGGAAGCCACGCTGAATAAAATTGAGGGCTCTGTGGGAAACTTTGTGAGCGAGATTGTATGTAAAAACGAGACACGAAAAATTTCACATGGAGCCATCGTTATTGCCGTCGGCGCTGAAGACTCCGCAACGGAGGATTTCCTATATGGACATAATGAGCGGGTCATTACTCAACAGGAACTTGAGGAACGCCTTTCTGGACTATACATGGGCGAACTGCGCGACGGGGAAACCTTTGTCATGATTCAGTGCGTTGAATCCCGGAATGACGCCGCACCATACTGCAGTCGCATCTGCTGTGCCCATGCAATCAAGAACGCACTGAGAATAAAGGAGATTAATCCGCGCGCAGAAGTCTATTTACTTTATCGTGACATCCGCACATACGGTTTCATGGAGGAATATTATGAGGCGGCTCGAAACAAAGGCGTGATATTTCTCCGATATGAAAAAGACGCACCTCCCACCGTCTTTGCCGATGGAAAATTAAGAGTCAAGGTCAAGGAGCAGTTTCTCCGCAGGGAAATAGAAATTCCTGCGGATTATGTAGCACTTTCGCTCGGGATGCAACCTGCAGCGGGGCGGGAGGAACTCGCAAGGATGCTGAAGGTGCCGCTGAATGAGGACGGCTTTTTCCTCGAGGCGCATGTGAAACTGCGCCCGGTGGATTTTGCCACTGAGGGGATTTTTTTAGCAGGGACGTGCCATGCGCCGAAGTTCATAAGTGAAACAATCAGCCAGGCGCAGGCGGCGGCGGGTCGTGCCGCACGGATTCTCGCACACAGCACATACAGGTCCACCGCAGAGATTGCCGTGACCAATCCCGACCTCTGTTCCGGGTGCGGGGTCTGCATTGAGGTCTGCAGTTATTCTGCCATTGAACTCAAATCCGAAATGGTGGATGGTAATAATCGAATTCGCGCAAGCATCAATGAATCTTTGTGCAAGGGATGTGGATTATGTGTTGCGTCGTGTCGGTGCGGTGCCATTGACCTGAAGGGCTTCACCAACAGCCAGCTCGAAGCCATGCTCTCCGCCGCACTGCATTCATAAAGAGTCGTAAGGAGTGACTCCATGACTGAGGACAAGAAACAGGTTTCTGTTTTTATCATGGGAAAGAAATTTTCTGTGCCTGCCGGCTCTACAATCATGAGTGCACTGGAATATTCTGGCTTCCAGCTCAAGCGGGGCGTGGGTTGCCGCGAAGGCTTCTGCGGCGCTTGCGCCACTGTCTATCGCCTGTGTGATGATTACAAAATCCGCACAGGTCTCGCCTGCCAGACGGTCGTCCAGGATGAAATGCTCATTGCACAGATTCCCTTTGTTCCCACAGGCAAACCCGTCTATAACATAGGAGAGACCGTTCCTGCGATAGGCATTTTTAAGCAATTATACCCCGAGGTTTTCCGCTGTCTCGGCTGTAACACCTGCACAAAGGCATGTCCACAGGATATCCGCGTCATGGATTACATCAATGCCGTGGAGCGGGGCGACATTGAAAAGGCGGCGCATCTTTCCTTTGATTGCATTCGTTGTGGAATGTGCGCACTCAGGTGTCCCGCCGAGATTGGGCAGTTCAACGTGGCAATCCTTGCCCAGCGGCTTTACGGGCGATATCTCGCCCCACGCTCTAAAGAGCTTGCGGAACGCTTGGAACAAATTCGCAGAGGAGAATTTGCCGCCGGCATGGCAGAGATAAAGGGGATGGATATGGTAAAATTGAAAAAGATATATTACGAGCGGGATATTGAGCCGGGAGAATCGGTGTGAACTGGGATTTACCACAGAGTCACAGAGGACACAGAGAATAATGAAACAAAAAGAATATTATATAATTCTCTGTGCACTCTGTGGCTCCGTGGTGAAAAAAATATATTTATTTTTTTATAGTCTCTAAATCATGAGGGAATGAGTATGTATCCTGATTTCATGCAGGAATCGCTGAAGAGGGTTGAGGAGACGCGTCCTGCGCGCCTGAAAATCGCGCGTGAAAAGGGGCGCGAGCACATCTTTCCCGCCATGTCCGCAGAGGAGCGGGACGAGGTGCTTCACAAGTTCCATCCCGACTACAAAAAAATTGCAAAGAGGGTTATCCGAATTGGACCGAATGCGGGCGAGGAAATCACAACTGAGGTCGCCGATATTCTTGAATCCTGGCCCAGAATCAACCCGGATGACTTTGACCTTACAAGTCCCGACATTGAAACGGACGTGCTCGTTATCGGCGGCGGTTCCGCAGGCTCTTCTGCGGCACTCCTTGCTGAACAGGAGGGGGCGCGCGTCATTCTCATAACCAAACTCCGGCTCGGTGATTCCAACTCCGTCATGGCACAGGGAGGCATTCAGGCAGCCGTTAATCCAAATGACTCCCCCGTGCGGCACTATCTTGATGTCATGGGCGGGGGGCACTTTGATAACAAGCCCGAGCTCGTTGAGGCGCTGACAATGGACGCCCCGATAGTCATCAACTGGCTCACGGAGCTGGGCGTCATGTTTGACCGCATGCCGGATGGGCGTCTGAGGACGCGCCACGGCGGCGGGACATCCCGGACACGTATGCTCTCATGCAAAGATTACACTGGTTCAGGAGTTTTGCGCGTCCTGCGGGACGAAATTGAGTGTCGGAAGCGTATCCGAGTTATGGATTTCGCACCCGCCGTGGAACTCCTCATGGATACAGATGGTAGGGTCGCCGGCGCAATTATGCAGAATTTTGAAACGGATGAATATTTCATCGTGCGGGCAAAGGCAGTTGTTCTGGCAACTGGTGGGCTGGGCAGATTGCACATCCAGGGATTTCCCACCACCAACCATTACGGCGCCACGTGTGATGGCGTTGTTCTTGGTTACCGCGTCGGGGCAAAACTCATCTTCATGGATTCTGTGCAGTATCATCCAACAGGCGCGGTTTATCCCGAGCAAATCCTCGGATTTCTCGTGACAGAAAAGGTGCGCGGACTGGGCGGACAGCCGGTCAACAAACATGGCGAACTCTTCGTCTTTCCGCTTGAGCCGCGCGATGTGGAATCATCGGCATTCATCCGCGAATGCCTTGAGCGCAAAAACGGCATCCAGACGCCCTCAGGTCAGATGGGCGTCTGGCTCGACTCGCCCATCATT
>Ga0172365_10001073_pt1 | contig 19431 bp, 13 predicted proteins | sample LakKivSesite48cm_FD_114535 | JGI IMG/M metagenome (GOLD analysis project Ga0172365, IMG submission 114535) | Sediment microbial communities from Lake Kivu, Rwanda - Sediment site 48cm | ecosystem: Environmental > Aquatic > Freshwater > Lake > Sediment | place: Rwanda: Western Province, Lake... | reverse complement strand
ATTATATTTTTTCAATCCGGACAAGACCTCCTGCTCAGAAAATTCCGGACCAAGCAGACTTGCCTTTTGCCGGTCTCTATCTTCAATCGGAGGACGAGGCTGATTTAAATATCTATGCCAGGCATATAGACCAGCTCCCAAAGCCCCGCCAGCATCCCCGGCTGAAGGCTGAATCCAGAGCCTATCAAATGGTCCCTCCCGAAGAATCCGACCATTGCCTACACAGTTCAGCGCCACTCCTCCCGCCAGACATAGATTTTTCATTTTGGTCTGTTTATGAACCGTGCAAGCTAACTTAAGCATTATCTCCTCAGCCACCTCTTGAATAGACCTGGCTAAATCCATCTCTCTTTGCGTGATTTGCTCCTCTGGCATTCTTGGAGGACCTCCAAAAAGCCGGGAAAACCTCTTATTGGTCATTGTCAATCCCACCAAGTAGTTGAAATAGTTAAAATTTAGACGGAAAGAGCCATCTTCTTTTATATCCACCAGTTCTTTTTTAATTAAATCCACATATCTTGGCTCTCCATAAGGAGCCAATCCCATTAGCTTATATTCTCCAGAATTGACCCTGAACCCGCAAAAATAAGTAAAAGCAGAATATAAAAGACCGAGCGAGTGGGGGAACTTGATTTCACCAAGGATTTTTAGGTTCCTACCCTGACCTATCCCAAAACTGGTGGTAGTCCATTCACCCACCCCGTCCATTGTTAAAAATCCTGCCTCTTCAAACGGTGAGGGATAAAAACAGCTCGCAGCATGAGAATAATGATGCTCTGGGAAGATAATCTTGCCCCTGTATCCAGAGAGCTCATTTAAAATTAGTTCCTTAACCCAGAATTTTCGCTTTAGCCATAAAGGCATAGCCTGGAGAAAGGACTGAATGCCTTTTGGTGCAAAAGTTAAATAGGTGTTGAGTATCCGCTCAAACTTAATAAAAGGCTTATCATAAAAAGAGACCAGGTCCAATTCTTTTGGGCTGATACCAGCAATTTTCAGACAGTTATGGATAGCATTTTTTGGAAACTCCGGGTCGTGCTTTTTTCTGGTCCAGCGCTCTTCTTGCCCCGCGGAGATAATCTCTCCGTCCATAATTAAACAGCCCGCGCTATCATGATAAAACGCGCTAATTCCTAAAATCGCAGTCATTAAAGCCTCTATTTAAAATTAACACACTATCTTATATCGTTCAATCATTCTCCTTTTTCCATTTAATTATATTGACCTTTTGTATTCCGGGATTAAAATATAAAAAGAGGGTATAAGTGAGCGGAGAAAGGAGCAATTTAGCGGAAAAGAGTGAAAATTTGGCTCAGGTTCAACAGCTGGTAATGGAGCTGGCAAAGGCTTATCGGGCAATCGAGCTTTATCCAATTGGTCATCCGCAATTAAAAAATATCATTGGCTATTCCTTTGAAAAAATCGTTCCGGAGTTGAATCGTTTGTCAGAGGCAGTGTTCACAGTAGGTAAAGACGGGCTTTATTATCAGGGCAGGATTTTAGAGAGTAAGATAGAGAGTTTGAATCAATTAGCGAATGAGCTTCTTATCCGGCAGGTGAGAAAATTTGCTTTCAGGAAAGGCTTAACCGAGCAGGAGTTTTTTGATTTTATAAAAATGCTATTGATACCTGCGGAGGAGTTCCGGGCAGGGAAGAAGATAGAGGACTATTTCCGCAAGAAGCGGATTAGCTCTATCTGGGTGAATGAAGTTGATTTTAGTAAGGTTTTTCTGGGAGATGGAAAAGCAGGCGCACTCGCAGAAGAGGAGGGTGAAGCAGAGGAGAGGGTAGAGGAGCAGTCAAAGAATTTTGAGCAGATTAAGGACTTAGTTGAGGGGCTGGATTTAGCGGTCCGCGATGACCAGGCAGAGACGGTTATTGAGGAGATGGAGAAGGAGCTGGCACAGCTATTGGCAGAAAAGAAATTTCCGGAGGGGTGGTTCTTGGTGGGAGCGGTGAGCGATTTTTATGAGCAGACCAATGAGAGGTTTAATCAGGCCAGGGGGCGAGCGAGCGGAATTTTAAAGAAAGCTGGTGAATCTGGATTTCTATCTTGGGCAGTGGAGCGATTTAAATATAGTAATGAGGATTCTGGAAAGGCGTTTGAGAGGTTTTTTAATCAGATTGGGGACTTTGCGGTGAACGCGGTTTTGGAAAAGGTTTTGACGCCGGAGCCGATTTATTTTCAGAAACAGTTAATCAATTATCTTCGCTCTAAAGGGGAATCGGTTAGGGCGCTGATTGAGGAGAGGTTAAAAGGGGAACCAAAGGCTGGGGCAGGGAAATTGATTTATCTTCTGGGTGAGCTTCGCACTCCGGAGAGCGCTCAGCTTTTACTGGCGCTTGCCCGTGGCTCTGATTCGGGATTGAAGTTAGAGGCGATTCGGGCGCTTAGCAAGATAAAAGCTAAGGCGGTGAACATAGGCTTGGCAGGTCTGCTTCGGGACAAAGGTTTAAGCGATGATGCCAAGCTCTTGATTATTCAGACCTTGGGGGAGAGGCGGGAAGAGGTGGCGGTGCCGGGATTGATTTCCATTTTAAAAAAGACCACAGAATCAATGGAGCTTCGGGAGAAATCCGCAGAGGCATTGGGCAAGATAGGGAGCAGGGAAGCGCTTCCATGTTTGATTGAGGTAATAACCAAGCGGGGCATATTTCAAAAGCCAGCGCCGGAGCGAGTTCGGATGAAATGTGCGGAGGCATTAGCCAGGTTAGGAGGAGAGAGGGCAGAGGCGGTATTAAAAGAATTGGCAAGTGGCGAGGGGCTTTTGGCGCGGTCCGCGCTTGAGCTTTTAAAACAGGCTCAAGCCCAAAAAAGGAGATGAGATTTTGCCAGACTCAAAAGGGATTGCGAAGGAGAAATTGGAACAGGTTCTGATTGGGATGATTGCCAGTGTTCGGAATCGTGGGTTATATCCCTCGGACCATCCAGTAATCAGAACTCAGGCTGAAAAGCTGGTGGCTGATTTTGAAAATTTTTTCTTGAGCCGGGATAAGGTCTCCCTGGCAATCGTTGAGGAGGTTTTAGTGTTTGAGGGTGAGCCGTTTTATCAGCCCAACATTGCGGTTCGGGAATTTCAGAGGCGGATAGAGGAGCGCGGAGTAACTGCGGTGGAATTTTATAGGGGGCTGGGTCTGGAGGAGTTTAATGGCTGGATAGATTTTTTGATGGAAGATGCGGGTCGGGTTCAGGAGAAAAGCGCCAGCGCATATCTTCGGGAGAAAAAAATTGAGCATATTCGGGTGCGGGATGTTCGGGAGGTCTACAATCGGGCGCTGGATACTATTTCAGACGCTTTGAACGAGGCTCGGTTAGGAAGGATTCCGAGTGCGGAGAAAGCCAAAGAGGTGGTGAAGGATTTAAGTCAATATATTATTTCAGACCGTCCCGCCTTGTTAGCGCTGACCTTGCTTAAGAGCTATGACAATTATCTTTTCAATCATTCGGTGAATGTCAGTGTTTTGAGTTTATCATTAGCGGATGCGCTCAAGGTCCCTAAAGATGACCTTCATAATATAGGCTTGGCTGGTTTGTTTCATGATATAGGCAAGACCCTGACCGCGAAGGCGATTATTCTTAAACCACATAACCTTACCCCCGAGGAATGGGAGGAGATGAAGAAGCACCCGGTAAAGAGCGCGGAGTTAGTGAGCAAGATGAGGGGGGTGAGTGAGCTTTGTGTTCGGCTGGTTTATGAGCATCATATCAATTATGACCGTAAGGGTTATCCAGCGTTAGAAGCCGGTCGCCAGGCTCATCCTTATTCCAAGATTATTACGATTGCGGATTGCTATGATGCGATAACCACCCTCCGCCCTTATCAGAAGCCCTTTCCTGCCTGGGAAGCTATGAAGATTATGGAATCGCTTTCCGGGAGAGTGACCGACCCGGTTTATTTTCGGGAATTTGTCAAGATGTTAGGGATTTATCCAGTGGGCAGTCTGGTTCGCCTGGATACCGGAGAAGTGGGGGTGGTGATAGAAACTCATTCCGAGACACCGCTCCAACCTAAAATCCGAGTGCTATTTGAGGCTTCAGGCAAAAGATTAAAAGAGCCTTTGGAGATAGACTTAATGGCTCAGAAGGATGAAGCTATTGCTCGGAATCTGGTCGCGCCTGCGGACCCATTGCTTTATGATATTGACCTTTCAGAGATTATCTAAAGTTCTTTATTTTTCTTCCGAATTATCAAAATGAGGATGGCCCTTTTAGCTAAATCAGGAATCGTTTCAAAGCGAGACCAGATTGGGATATGGATAGCTCGGACAATGATGCATGAGCTTAATAACATTTTCGCGGGGATAAATGGTTTTGCCCAATTAGCCCAAGAGGAGACTATTTATCTTAATGACTTGTTAGAAGTGACGAATAAGCAGGGGAAAAGAGGGGCAAGGCTGGTTAGGCTTTTTCAAGAATTTATCCACAGAAAACCGGGTGAAATAGGAGAGGTTAGACTGCGGGGGGAGATAGAGAAGCTAATAGAATTTTTTGAAAGAAGCTGGGCACAGATAGGGGTTCAATGGGAGTTTAAAATTGGCGAAGAGGAGAAGATAGTGGTGGATTGGTTCAGATTGGAGCTATTTTTAGCAAAGCTATTTTTAGAGCTATGTAGTTCTAATTCTGCTAAACTATTTTTTTCGGTCCATCATTTAACAGAGGAATTAGAGCTGGATTTGACCATAGAGGTTCAAAGCTTAGAGGTTTCGGAGAGTTTTTTTGCCCGGATATTACATTTTGGCAAAGAGCTTCTGGAAGGAACTGAAATTAGCCTGGTAGGTGTGGAGGAGGAAGAGGTAGAGGGGACCAGATATTATGGCTTATGTTTTCGGTTAGCTAAAACTTTGGAGCAAGAGCAGAATTTGGTTCAATCTGCGGTAGGCTAAGCAAGCTTAACAGATTTTAGCCCTTGATATTGACCACCTGACTATCTGCCCTTAAAATCAATGATATGCGGTTGGATACTAAATCCCAAGAGATGGTCTTATGGATTTTTAATCAGCTTCATCTGCTCTATGGAGAGAAGAAGCTAAAGTGTGAAAAGCGCCCGGTCGGGATTTTGGTCCAGACCATATTGAGCCAGAACACCAATGATAAAAATCGGGACCGGGCTTATCGCGCCTTGCGCAATAGATTTCCAAGCTGGGAGAGACTGATTCAGGCAGGGACAAAGGAGATAGAAAATGCGATTAGACCCGCAGGCTTAGCTAAACAAAAGGCAAAGCGGATTAAAGAGATAATGAAAAGAATCAAAAACGAGCAGGGCAAAATCAGCCTCTCATTTTTATCCAAGATGAGTCCAGAGCAGGCTAAAGAGTATCTGCTTGGCTTTAAAGGGATTGGGGAAAAGACCGCATCGGTCTTGCTTCTTTTTGGTTTTGGAATGGATTTTTTTCCGGTTGACACCCATATCCTGCGCATCTCTAAACGGTTGGGGCTTTTATCCGAGCAAGCCTCAGCTAAAATTGCGCATAGTATTTTAGGCGCAATGGTCCCCGGCGCTATTGGCTATGAGCTTCACCTTAACCTGATTGAGCATGGCAGGAAAATTTGTTCTGCTCGGAAACCAAATTGTCCGCTCTGTCCTCTTAAGATAAGATGTCGGTTTTATCATAGATTTATGAGTCAGGGATGCAGGGAAGTAGGATGAGGGTTCGGTTAGAAAAGATAATTGCCCGATTACAAAGCATCAGAAGGCAAGCGCTTTTGGTGAGATGGGGATTAGGGCTATTGGTCTTTTTGTCTTTGATTTTTTTCATTCTCAACTGGGCTTGGCTCACTGCCCGTTTAGGAAGAGGGTTTTTGGCGCTGGGAGTTTGCTTTTTTGGGGCTTTTATCCTGGGTTTGGTGGCGCTGGGTGTGTGGTTTAAAAGAACCTACTTAGATATAGAAAGGACAGCTCTTTTATGTGAGAAAAAATTCCCGATTTTAGGCGATGGCTTGATTAGTCTGGTTCAGTTAGGGAGGAGTTATTTTTCTGGTTCAGTGGATTTTTCATTGGCTCTTTTTGAGAAGCATCTGGAGCAGATGGAGGAAAAGTTAGGTCAAATTCGGCTTGAGCAAGTTATCGGGGCAAGGCGATTACTGATTCCGGGCGTGGTTTTTTCTATTTTATTTTTTCTCTGGGTAGGGTTATGGAGCTTTTCTGCTGGTTTTTCAGAGAGCATAAAGAGTTCTATTTTGCTTTCTGGGCTTAATTTTAACAAGGCGGTTGACAGGGTTCGGGTGAGCAAGTCCTTGGCGCTTTATGATTTTGTGATTGAGTATCATTATCCGGAGTATAGCGGTCTTGAGTCCAAGCGGATAGAGGGAGGGGATGGCTCTTTAAGCGGATTAGTGGGCAGTGAGGTTCGGGTTCAGGCTCATAGCTCAGTTCTCTTGGACCGGGCTTGGGTTAAGATTCCTTCAGAGGAGCGAATCAATGCCAGCATTTCCGGCAACCAGATTTTCGCGCGGATTATTTTGAGTAAAATGGCTCAGTATCGGATAGAGGCAGAGGATAAAAATGGGGACCTATGGATAGAGAGCGGTTATCATCAGATAACTATCATTCCGGATAATTCACCAATGGTGGAGTTAATTTTTCCAGACCAGGACCAGGTGGTGAGTCTGGAAGATAAGATAAAAATTAAATTTCAGGCAAGAGATGATTTTGGTCTGGAGGCGATTGCTCTGGTCTTTACCAGTAAAGGCAAAGAGAAAAGAATTCTGATTAAGGAGTTCAGTCCCGGGGCGATGGAGAGCCAGGCTGAGTATGAGTGGGATTTATCGCTCTATAATTTAATGCCCGGGGAGAGGGTGGCTTATTATCTTGAGGCTAAAGATAATAATAATGTTAGTGGTCCCGGGATAGGAAAAAGCGAGACCAGATACTTAGAGGTGTTCAGTCCGCTCAAGAATCATGAGAAGATAATAGCAGAGGAGCAGGAGCTATTTGACGCATTGATTTATTTCTTGGGAAGAAGCATAGTTTCCGATTTAGGCAGGAAGGATTTGGTTCAATTTTGGCAGGAGGAAGGGGGGTTGATTAAGGGTCTGGAGGGGATTCAGGAGAGGCTTTTAGGGTTAAAGCCTAAGCTCGCGGATGACCCTTATTCAACTGATTTGGTGAGGGAGGCGGTGGCTCAGCAGACCGAGCGGTATCGTAATTTATTGACTCTGCGGAGAAATAGCTATCGGTCTCAGAACCAGAAGAGCGCGATTGGGTTAAGAGCTAATACCATAGAGGTTTTGGAGCGGGATATTCTTTTCTGGGATAGGGAATTAAAGAAGCAGAGGATGGAATTTTTAGCGGAGTTAGGAGAGAGGCTCAAGCAGGGTGAGCAGGAGCTTAGTCGGCTGATTGAGGAATATCAACGGACTCAAGACCCGAGTTTGCTTTCTGAGATAGAGGAGCGGTTAGAGGAGCTAAAGCTGGTTTATCAGGAGTTTTTGGAGCGGATGGGTGAGTTGAGTCAGACCTTAGCGGATGAGTTTATCAATCTGGACGCATTGAAGAAGACTGCGAGCAGGGAGGTTTATGGGAGCTTGGAAAAATTCCGTCAGTCGGTTCATGACCGGGATATGGGGAATGCGCTGAAAAATGCAGAGGATTTTTTAGAGGGCTTAAGGGCAATGCTCTCAGAGTTAGAAGAGGGCTCAGAGGCAATGGGGAGCTCTATCTCTTCGGAATTATTATCTCAATTGGATAAGCAATTAGAGGGTTTAAGGGAGCTGATTCAAGAGGAGGGCGGACTGATAGGCCGGACTGAGCCAATTTATCAAAGCTGGCTAAAGGAAGCTGAGAAGGCTCATCTGGATTTTGAGAAGGATATTGAATCATTAAGCAAAGAACTCAATGCGCTGGAAGAGAATTTGCGAGCTCGGGTGGAGGAATTTAGACCCATTCAGCCAAGTTCCAAAACAGGCGCGAATGAGCTTAAAAGTTTTTATCAGGAGCGCTCTTTGTTAGATAGGGGTTTATGGGATTTATTAAGAGAGTTAGAGCAGGCAAAAAAATTGGCTGAGCAAAATCAGTTAGAGGGAGCTTTAGATAGCCTGGAAAGGATTTCTGAGCAATTAGCGGGAATGGATAACAGGCTTGAGAATTTTTTCAAGAATTCCAACCAGACCCAGACCGAGAAGCAGGCTTTTGAGCAGGGAATAGGGTCTTGTCAGAAGCAAGCTGAGGGGCTTAAGAGAGGATTTAATAAGGTGATGAAAGATAGGGAGGGTTTCAGGGAAGGGGCTTTTCTACAAGAACTAAATAAATTAGCGCTGGAGCAACAGATGCTTAAGGGTAGGCTGATTCATTTGCAAGGAGAGCTTGAGGCGCTTTTTGAGCAATTTCCAGTTTATCCGAAGCGGGCGCCGGAATATCTTAATAAAGCGGAGCTTAAGATGAAGGATGCGGAAGATGAGCTCAGGAGGGGCAATTCTGAACTTGGCTTAATCAATGAGAAAGAAGCAAAGCATTGGCTGGAGCAGGCAGAGGCAGATATAAACCAATTTAAAGATAAACTGAAACAAAAAGCCAAGCGGATGCCATTTTCAGTTGCAATGCCAAGAGGGGGAGGAAGACCAGGTGGTTTTGGAAAGGAGGGGGGTTTAGGGTTCAGGGATGAGGACTTCAAGCTTCCGGGCAAGGAGGCGAATCGGGACCCGGTAGAAATGCGGAAGAAAATTTTAAAGGCGATGAAAGAAGGCTCACCTAAGGAATATGAGGAGTTAAATCGGGATTATTATAAGAGGTTGGTGCAATGAGGAAGGGGATAATTATATATTTTGGGGTATTTTTATTAGCCCAGGTTGCTTTTTCCCAGAACCGACTCGGGGGGTTGCTGGCAGACGCAGAGGAATTGGTCCAGGACTGGAGGTATGAGGAGGCAGAGAAGGTAGTTAGGGAGATAGAATCATTAGCATACCAGGAGAAGAATTCTATAGTTAAGTTTCAGGCAGAGAGTTTTTTGGCAAAGCATTATTTTTATCTGGGGGATTATAAGAATGGATACAATTGGGCAAAAGAGGCGAGAGAACTTGGGATAAAAGGGGACAAGGACTTTGAGGAATTTTATAGTCGGTTAGGTTATCTTGCTGAGCTTTTTTCATCTGCTAAACAGGAGACCAGCATTCATTTTAGAATTAAATGGGTGAATCCTAAGGATGAGGTTTTGGTGGAGCCGGGATTAGAGGTATTGGAAAAAGCATATCAGGCGCTGACTCGGGATTTTAACTTTTATCCAGAGGGAGAAAAAATTTTAGTTGAGATATATCCCGGGGTTAGTGAGCTTGGGGTCGCAGTGGGTCTGGGGGAGCAGATGCTTCGGGATTCAGGCACGATTGCGGTTTGCAAATATAGAAGGATAATGATGGTTTCTCCCAGGGCGCTTGCCTTTGGCTATGATTATCTTACCACTTTAAGCCATGAGCTGGTTCATTTTTTTATTTATGCTCGGAACGGTGATACCGTGGCTTTATGGCTTCATGAGGGCTTGGCCAAGTCTATGGAATCAAGCTATCTTGGAAAAACTGGGGAGCTTGGGCTTATTTCTCAGAGTTTCCTGGTCAGTGCGATAAAGAATAATGAGCTGATTACTTTTGAGCAGATGTCCCCGACCTTTGCCAAATTTAAGAGTCCCAAGCAGGGGCAGTTAGCCTTTGCAGAGGTTTGCACGATGGTGGAGTATATTAAAGAGAAATGCGGAAGGCATAGCTGGATTGAAATTTTGGACCTGTCCAGGCAAAAAAAGAATGATAAGCAAATTTTGGAAGGGGTTTGTGGGGAGAGCTTTTCAGAGCTATGGGAGGGATGGAAGAGCTGGGTGTTGAGCAAGAACTGGCAGGAGATACCCGGGGCAATGGTTTTGAAGATGGAGTTCAAGGAACAGAGCGGAGAGGTGAAAGAGGATGAGGAGATAGAGACCGGAAGGGCAGGGGAGTATGCTCGGCTTGGGGATTTGCTCAGGGACCGGGGAGAATATCAAGCCTCCGCGGTGGAATATAAAAAGGCGCTCAGCTACGACCCATATCATCCAAAATTATTGAACAAGTTAGGCTTGGCTTTACTGCTCAGCGGAGATTATAAATCCTCCATAGAAACCTTCATCAAATTGACCAAATTTTATCCTACTTATAGCACGGGTTTTGTTAATTTAGGCTTGGCATATTTATCCGCGGGGGAGGAAGAAAAAGCGATATGGGCGTTTGAGAAGACGCTTGAGCTTAATCCATTTAATCCCACCCCTTATCGGAAGCTGATTGAGATTTATCTTAAGAATGGCAAGACCAGACCCGCAGAGAAGATGAAAGAGAAGTTAGAAATAATTAAAGGATGAGGAGGTAAGTTTAGTGGAGCTGAGAGAGATAAAAGCAGAAGAATTGGTAGCGGTAGAGGAGATGGCAAAAAGCCGGGAGCAGATTCTCAAGGAGATGCGCAAGGTGATAGTGGGGCAAGATAAGGTGGTGGATTTATTTTTAATTGCGCTTTTCAGCAGGGGGCATGGACTTTTTATTGGGGTGCCGGGTCTTGCCAAGACCTTGATGGTAAGCACTTTAGCCAGGATTTTGAATCTGAGCTTTAATCGGGTTCAGTTCACTCCGGACCTGATGCCCTCAGATATAACTGGCACCGAGATACTGGAAGAGGATGTTCGGAGCAAGGAGCGAAAGTTTAAATTTGTTAAGGGACCAATTTTTGCCAATGTGATTTTGGCGGATGAAATTAACCGCACCAGCCCCAAGACCCAAGCCGCGCTTTTGCAAAGTATGCAGGAGTATCAGGTGACCGTAGGTGGCGAGACCTATAAACTGGAGTTGCCATTTTTGGTATTTGCGACCCAGAATCCAATAGAGCAGGAGGGGACTTATCAGCTTCCAGAGGCGCAGTTGGATAGGTTTATGTTAGAGATAGATGTGAATTATCCGAGCTTTGATGAGGAGCGAGAGATAGTGCGCACCACCACTGGTTTTGGAGAGGTGGAGCTAAAGCAAATGTTAGACCGGGAGAGGATTTTACAGCTTCAGGGATTGGTTCGGAAGGTGCCGGTGGCGGACTATGTGATAAATTATGCGGTGAGCTTGGTCCGGGCAAGCAGACCCGCGGATTCATTGGCGGGAGATTTTATCAAACAATGGATAGCCTGGGGAGCTGGTCCTCGCGCCAGCCAATATCTGATTTTAGGAGGAAAGGCAAGGGCGTTAATCAATGGAAGATTTGCAGTGAGCTGTGAGGATGTCCGGGCATTAGCAGAGCCGGTTTTAAAGCACCGCTTGATAGTTAATTATAGAGCAGAGGCCGAGGGGATAGACTCCGCGCAAATCATCAAGAGGCTTTTAGAAGAGGTAAAAGAGAATTCCGAATAAATCCTCACCGCAAAGGCGCAAAGGTCGCAAAGGATTACTGGGTATCTTAAATGGATTTACCAATAGATAGTTTGAAAGAAAACAAATTAGTTTTTGAAGAGCTTGATAAAAAGCTGAAGGAAATGTTTTTTTTCTATATTAATACTCTTGAAGACAAAAGGAGGTGTTGTCAAAAAAGGTATAAAAATAACTTAAGAGACACAATGTATCCCTTTCTTTCTGTGTGTAAGGGTATATTAGGAAATTCTTTTAATATTTATAAAGCTATAATTAGGTTGTTCGGGAAAGAAACTAAAAAATCCGATGAGGAGAATTATCCCCTTCCGGCTTGGATTCTGGTAAGGTCTTTAGTAGATGAGTTTTTTAATCTATCCGCAATTCTTGAAGCTCCTGAAGAAAATTCTAAAAAGTTTGAAATGGCGGAATATGGGAATGTTTTTAAAAAATACAAGCGGGAATCTAAAAGCTATGCTGATAATCAAGGATGGAAAGATTATTTAGAAGAATTAAAAAAAAATCTGGAAAAAGTAAAAGAACATCTGAAAAAATTATATGATGTAGATGATAAACAATTTACAGAGATTAAAGACATTGAACGATGGCCGATTCCTCCCCGAATGTTAGGAAATCAAAAAAGTAAATGGATTATTTCGGAAGAGCGGAGAAATTTTTTGGAAGAAGTTTTTAAGTGGGAATATGGCTTTTTATCTGAAATCAGCCACCAAACCAGCACAGGAATAACTTTAGGCTGGTTTTTCACTAAACCTAAATTGCTCTGGGATGAAGAAACAATAAGGATGTATGAACATTTTAACAAGATAACAAATTGTGATGCAATTTTATTTATTTTAATGATTTTTTCCGAAGTAGAAGCGTTTTTTTGTTTTAAGAAAAACCAAGACTTAATATATGTATGGACGATTCTAAATGATGTCTATCCTAAATCAAAGGAGTTTTATGATGTTAGATATAAAGAGTTATTAAAGGGATAGGAGAAAACTTGATTATAGGAAAAAATAAAAAAATTGTGTCCCGCATGCTTGCGGGATGTGGTAAGGAGAAACAATGGATGAGAATGAGATTAGCAATAAGATAATCGGCGCGGCGCTTGAGGTGCATAAGGTTTTGGGCCCGGGATTATTGGAATCTGCGTATGAAGAATGCTTATGTTATGAATTAAATCTTCAGGGATTAGCTTTTGAAAGACAAAAAAGCTTGCCTGTGGAATATAAAGGAATCAAATTGGATTGTGGCTATCAGATGGATTTAGTGGTTGAGGGAAAAGTCGTGGTGGAAGTAAAAGCGGTAGAAAAATTATTGTCAATCCATGAAGCGCAAGTTTTGACCTATCTTCGGCTTAGTGGATTAAGGCTGGGTCTGCTGATTAACTTCAACAGTCCCCGAATTAAAGATGGAATCAAAAGGTTGGTTTTAGGGTTAAAAGAAAAATGAAAAATCTTTGCGCTCTTTGCGTCTTTGCGGTGAGAGGGGTTTGAGAGAGATATGACCTGGTTAAAAAAAAATAAAGAGGCGCTGGAGGCGATTTCTCGGGTTCGGTCTCTGGAGTTAAAGGCTCGGGAGGTCGCGGAAGGGGTTTTGATAGGGCTTCATCGGTCCCGGCATCGGGGCAGTTCCATTGAGTTTTCTGAGCATAAGCCCTATTCACCCGGGGATGAGCTAAGGCTATTGGACTGGAAGCTGTTTGCCAAGACCGATAGATATTTTATCAAGCAGTTTGAGGATGAGACCCGGGTTCAGTCCTATCTGGTTTTAGATGCGAGTGGCTCAATGAATTATCCCAGAACAGGAGCCGAAGGCTGGAATAGGATTGGAGGAAAAGCTCTGTTTAACAAATTTGAATATGGAAGGATATTGGCAGGAGCGCTTGGCTATTTATTGTTAGGACAGGGAGATTCAGCAGGAACAGTTTTGCTTAGTCAGGGCAGGTTTAACTGGCTACCAGCCCGCTCTGGTGAGAGGCATTTTTTGTCCATAATAGAATTTTTGAGTGGCGCTGAGCCAGAGGGCGAGACCGACTTAAGCAAAATTTTTTTAGAGTTAGCCAGTCGGGTGAAAAAGAAGAGCTTATTTATATTGTTCAGTGATTTTTTTGATGAGGAAAATGAGCTTTTAAAGAGCTTGAGGCTCACCAGTCATTTAGGGAATGAGCTGGTTTTATTCCAGATCTTAGCCAAAGAGGAGGTTGAGTTTCCTTTTGCTCGCTTAAGCTGGTTTGAGGGATTAGAGAATGAGGGCAAGGCTTTGATTGAGCCCAAGGAGCTCAGAGCTCGGTATCTAAAACTGTTCAATGATTTTTGTAAAAATTTGAGACAGGTTAGTAATGAGCTGGGAGCGGATTATCAAGTTTTTCGCACTGAGGACAATCCAGCGCAGATGCTTAGCTCCTATTTACTGAAAAGAGCAGAGAGCAAAAGAAGATTGGTGAGGGGATGAGCTTTTCCAGCCCGATTTATCTTTTGGGTCTATTGGCGATGCTGATTCCGCTTTTGATACATCTCTGGAGGAGGCGGAGGGCAAAGCGGGTCTGGTTTTCCGCAATTCGGTTTCTTTTAAAAACCGAACAGATTACCCGCAGGCAAAGGAGGTTCTGGGAATATCTATTACTTTTGGCGCGGATGCTTTTGATTGGGGCTTTGAGTATTGCGCTGGCTGGTCCATTTTGGGAGGAGCGAGTGGCGAGTTTGAATTTAGGCTCAGAGCCAAAGGCGCTGGTTTTGGTTCTGGATGATTCAATGAGTATGCAGAGGAAAAAAGAGGGAGAGGTTTTATTTGAGCAGGCAAAAGCTATGGCGGTTTCTTTTCTTGACCAGTTATCTGAGCTGGACCAGGCCGGATTGGTGATTCCGGGAATTGGTTTAGAGATTCTACCGGGCAAGGACCGGGACCAGGTTCGGAAGGCTATCAAGTCCAGTTCTGCAAGCTGGCAGAGGGTAAATTTATTGAGCGCAACAGAGAAGGCGGAGCGACTGCTTGGGCAAACCGGTTTGGAATCAAAAAAAATTATTTTGCTTACAGACCTTCAGGAGACCGGTTTCAGGTTTTCTAATTCGCTGAGACAGTTTGAAGGGGAGGTTTACATTTATGACTTGTCTGGAGATGAATCTGGGTCTAATTTATCAGTTTCACAAATAGATTTATCTCGCTCCGGGTTAAGTGGTGAACAATCAATCAGGATAAAAGCCCGGATTCATAATTATTCAAAGGAGCGAGCAGAGGTTTATCTCAGCCTCTGGCTGGGTGAAGAGGTGGTAAGTAGAGGCACTGCTCAGATAGAAGGTTGGTCTAGCGAAGAAAAGGCTTTTTTGGTGAATTTGCGGGAGAATTTGAATGCAGAAGGAAGGGTGGAAATCAGCTCGGTCAAAGGCGCAAAGAATGAGCTTAGCTTAGATAATTATGCTTATTTTCATCTTCAAACCGGGGAGCGAATCAGGGCATTGATTGTTGATGGGGATTGGTCAAATGAGCCATTGGCAAGGGAGAGCTATTTTTTAGAGAGGGCGCTCAATCCCAGACTTTATGCTTTAAGCCGGATAGACCCAATAGTGGTGAGTGAAACCGGGTTTATGGAGCAGGATTTAACTGGAGTTAAGGTGGTGGCTTTAGCAAATTGTGTGCTGGACCAAGCAATGGCTCAGAGGCTTAAGGCTTTTGTCAATGCTGGTGGAGGGCTTTTAATCACCCTGGGGGAGAGGGTGTCTGCGGAGCGGTATAATCGGATTTTGGGAGATTTATTGGTTCGGGAGCTAAGAGAGACCAAAGTGTCATTTGCCGGCGCGGAGTCCGCTGATAATCTTCAACCAGGGCATATAGATTCCAGCTTCATCTCTGACCAGCTTCGGCATCAGATTTTAAAGCCTTTTAAATCCGCGGAGCAGGGGGACCCGGGGCTTGCTGGTTTTTATAAGTTTTTTCTTTTTTATCAGGAGCTGGTGCCCAGGGGGGAGGTTATTCTTCAGCTTACCGACCGCACCCCGCTTCTTTTGGAAAAGGCTTATGGAAAAGGTCGGGTGATGGTTTTTGCATCCACCATAGATGAGGAATGGAATGACCTGTGTATTCATCCTGCTTTTCTTCCTCTGGTTCACCAGATAGTTTTGTATTTAGCTGGGAGCTTAATTGAGCCTGGGGCAAAAATCGCAGAGGTGGGAAACCAGATAGAGTTATTACTGCCGGAAAATAAAGATGCTGTGCTTTTAAGGACTAGCAAAGGAACCGAGCTCCGGTTTCTTCCAGAGCGAGAAGGTGGAATTAAAGTGGTTCGGATTCAAAGGCTGGCTGAGCCGGGGATTTATTATTTCTGGTATCTGCCCACTTTAGAGCCGGGCAATAAAAGCAAAGCGGATTATATCTTAGCGGTAAATCTCAGTCCTGAGGAATCAGATTTAAGAAAAATTTCTATCAAGGAGCTTAAAAAGATTATCCCGGCTCAAGGGGTTTATTTTGAGGGTGAGAGGCTCAAGCAAACAGAGCAAGAGGGTAATGATAAATTTCGGGTAATTAAAAAGCCCATTCACCATAGTTTTCTTTTAGCGCTGGTTATTTTATTAGGGATGGAGATGCTGATTTTAGCTCGGAGCGGAAGAGAATGAAAAGAAGAGATTTTTTAAAAGCAAGCGCCTCAGGGCTTTTGGGAGGTTTTTTGAGCCGGTTAGGATTGGCGCAGGTTAAATTAAAGCCTGATTTTTATTTTGCGCAGGTGGTTTATGGAACCGGCTTAAAGTGGAATCCCAGACCCACGGTCGCTCGCTCTTTAGCAAATATCCTTAACCAAAGGACCAGTCTTCCGTCAAGTCCGGAGCGGGTGGAGGTGAATTTAAAAGGGGATAAGATATTTTCTTATCCTTTTCTTTATCTTAGTGGAGAGGAGGGGCTTGAGCCTTTTTCAGAGGAGGAGATTTATCTGGTTCGGCGGTGGTTTTCCGCAGGTGGATTTATGTTAGTGGATGATGCGCTTGGAGAAAAAGAGAGCGGATTTGATAGGAGCTTCCAAAGGGAGTTGGCTCGGATATTTCCCGGGGAAAAGCTCAAGCAGCTGCCTAATGACCATACTATTTTTCAATCCTATTATTTATTAGACCAGGTAGCAGGTAGAAAACTTAGTGTGCCTTATTTGTCCGGAATAGACCGGGATGATTTGACCATTTTGGTTTATTCTCAAAATGATTTAGCAGGGGCAATAGAGCAAAATCCCGGAGGCGGGTTTCGCTATCCGGTGGAGCCAGGAGCAGAGGCGCAGAGGGAGAGGGCGGTTCGGCTCTGGGTGAATATCATTTATTATGCGCTTTGTGGCACTTATAAAAAGGATGCGATTCATATTCCATTTATCTCTGAGCGGAGGAAGCGAAGGCCCAGATGAGTTTTCGATTGATAAATTTTTTAGGGATAGACACCGCGGGCTATGACCGGCTCAAGCTCAATTTTGCCGGGCTGGGACATTCATATACTATCTGGGCTTTGTTGGGAATAGTGGTTATTTTTGGCTTGAGCGGATATTTTATGGTCAAGCCATTAAGCGGGAAAAGAAAGGGATTGGTTTTAAGTCTGCATTTTTTGGCAATGCTGGTTGCCTTGGGTTTATTTTTGGAGCCAGAGTTAAGGCTTGCCAAAGCCAGAGAGGTAAAAAGTCCGGTGGCGGTGCTTTTAGATAGCTCAGAGAGTATGGGGGTTTTGGGCGGTAATGGAAAGACCAGGCTACAATTGGGCTTGGAGTGGTTATCAAGCCATCAAGGTTATTTTGAATCCTTGGCTAATCAATACCAGGTTCGCTGGTTTAGATTTGATGAGCAGATAGAAGCGCTTCCCGGAGATTTTTTGAGCAAGTCTGAGATAAGAGCCATTGGCAGGTCAACCAAAATTTTGGAGTCTTTGCGGATTTTAAAAAATGAATACGGGAGAGGAGCCTGGGCAGGGGTGATTATTTTATCGGATGGCTCGGACCTTGGAGAGTTAGCTCATTCTTTAGGAAAGGATGAGAAAGAAAAGCAGAAATTTATAGAGAGCCTGCCAAAACAATTTTCCGGGCTGGGAAGGGTATCTGTGGTGCTTTGTGGGGATGAGAAGAAATTAAAAGATTTGGCAATCACCGGGCTTGAGCATGATAGTTATGGGTTTGTCAAGAATCCTTTTGTGGTGGTCGCGAAGGTTCGCTGGCTGGGCGAGACTAAATTGGAGACCGCGCTTCAGCTCTGGCAGGAAGATAAACTGATTGTCTCTAAGCCGATTCAAGTGGAGTCGGGCAAGGAAGAAACAGTGGAGATAGAGTTTATTCCTCAAGAGGTGGGGAGATTTTTATTTGAATTAAAGCTTCCGATTTATGAGGATGAGGCCAGCGGAGAAAATAATCAACGGACTTTTCCGCTCACGATTTTGCGGGATAGGATTAGAGCGCTTTACATAGTTGGTAATCCGAGCTGGGATGAAAAATTTCTTCGCCAGGTGTTAAAGAAGAATCCCTCAGTGGATTTGGTCAGTTTTTATATTTTGCGAGATTATTATAATGACCCAAGAGCAGATGAGGAGGAGCTGGCGCTGATTCCTTTTCCAACCAATGAGCTGTTCAATAAGGAATTGCCCAGTTTTGATTTGGTGATTTTCCAGAATTTTTTTGGAGCGGAATATATGCTTCCCGGTTATATTCAAGCCCTTGCCGGCTATGTTCAGAAGGGCGGGGCTTTGATTTATATTGGCGGTCCCAAGGCGTTTCTTAAAAACCGCTTTAATGACCCATTAGAGGAGATTCTACCTGTGGACTTTAGTTTCACCATTCCTAATTACAAAGAAGATAAAATTAAATTGAGAATAACTGAATCTGGCAAAGAACATCCCATTACCCGGCTTTTGGAGGATGAGGAGGCGAATAAGAGGCTCTGGGAAAGTCTGGAGTTGTCTGGGTATAACAGTGTTCTCCGGGTCAAGGAACACGGGGTGGTTTTAGTGGAGCATAATCAAGCTGGGGCTAAAGGGTTGATTGTGGTGAGAGAGGTGGGTAAGGGAAGGGTGATGGCGGTGATGACCGATAATTTATGGCGCTGGCATTTTCAAATAGAAGGGAAGGCTCAAGAGAGTAGATTTTATCAACTTTTCTGGGAGAGAGCGGTTCGGTGGTTGATGAAGGACCCGGAGATGAAGCAAGTGAGTTTAAGCGGGGTTCGGGAGGTTTATGAGCCAGGGGAGCCGATTCAATTATTTTTTTCGGTTCAGGACAGATTTTATCTGCCAATTAGTTCTGCCAAGGTTATGCTTAAAGCGATAAATTCGCCAGTGGGATGCGGTTTTGAGCCAAAAGCTGGCGCAGAAATAGCTCCTGGGAAATACCGATTTGAGTTAGCGCTGGCTTGTCCGGGCGGGTATCGGCTGGAGGCGAATGCGGAAAAAGAGGGAGTAAATGTAGGGGCTGACCAGGAGATAATTGTGATTGAGCGGGAGAGTGAAGAGCTAAAGGACTTGTCTTTAAAGCCAGAGTTTTTACAGGTTTTAACAGAGGCTCTTGGGGGAAGGGTTTTGAGCTTAAAGCAATCACCTGACCGGATTAAATTTGCTAATTTAAAACTTGAGGAACTGATTGAGGTAAAAGATATTCCCATCTGGAATAACTGGACAAGCTTTGGGCTTTTGGTGTTTTTGCTAAGCCTGGTCTGGATATTAAGAAGATATTATGGGTTGAGTTAAATTTGGTTTTAAATAAAAAGTTTAATTCGTGTTATAAATCCAATGCTTAAGAGGCGAGAGAAAATTGAAGGTAGCCGAGCAAAAAAACCGGGCAGGGAGATTGCTCCTTGCCCGGCTTTGAGATAAAAAAGCTATTTATTTTTTCGGAGCTGGAGCTGGCGCAGGCATCAGGGTATCATCTGGAGCCTCAAAACCCGGACCCCCTGGACCCGAAAAATCCAGATAGTCCATTTGTCCAGTGATTTTCTTAAAATTATGCTCCACCACCAAAGCCCAATTTTGTTCCCTTTGCTTTAAAATCTGCTTGATTTTTGCTAATCGCTTTTCCATCTCCCGGACCCTCTTTTTAGCGTCCTCCTGCTGAGCCTTAAGCTCTGCATCTAATAAAGGTTTAAGCTCCTTCT
>Ga0172365_10001072_pt1 | contig 19438 bp, 14 predicted proteins | sample LakKivSesite48cm_FD_114535 | JGI IMG/M metagenome (GOLD analysis project Ga0172365, IMG submission 114535) | Sediment microbial communities from Lake Kivu, Rwanda - Sediment site 48cm | ecosystem: Environmental > Aquatic > Freshwater > Lake > Sediment | place: Rwanda: Western Province, Lake... | reverse complement strand
GACGCTCGTCCTGGCCGCCGTCGTCTTCACCCCTCTCGCCCCGGTCTGGTACGGCCGCGTCTCGGCCCTGTCGCCGGAGCTCACCGCGTTCTCGGTCGTTCCCGGGATGCTCCTCGTCCTCCTGCCCTTTCTCGAGGCCGTCCTATCCTACGAGCGCGGCCTCCTGGTCAAGTCCCATCGGACGGCGCCGATCAGCGTCGCCGTCGCCGTCCAGTTGGCCGTCACCGCCGCGGCGTTCGTCCTCGGGACCGGCGTTTTGAAGGTGGCCGGCGCCCTTTCGGTCGGACCGGCCTTGACCGCGGGCTATGCCGCCGGCGTGACCCTTCTGGCCCGCCGGTCGAAAATCCATCCAACCGTTTGAATGCCCCTCCATTTATTTGGATTTTCTTGCCCTATCAGTCCCATATCTCCAACATATTAAATAAAATAGAATTCCGTCATTTTGGCATAAGAATTGCATAAAAATCCGGCTAAACAGGGATATTTCCGCAGCAATAAACAAAATGATCTTTAAATCATCCCTTACGCGGACCCAAGGAGGTGCAGCAGGGTACGTCCAACTGGAACGGGGGGAACGGGTGCTCTCGTCAAAGAGCGGAACAATGGGTTTTTTGCGAAACAAGGAGGCCATTTGAGAAAAGCTTTAGTTCTCTTTTCCCTGCTGCTCCTCATCGCGGGCTTCGTCGGCGCCCAGGAATTCGGCGCCGTCCGGGGCAAGGTCACCGACAACGAAGGTAACGCCCTGCCCGGCGTCAGCATCACCCTGACCGGCAGCAAGACCGCCCCGCGGAGCCTGGTCACGTCGGCGGAAGGGAACTTCCGGTTCCTGAACCTGCCGGTCGCCAACGACTATCAGGTCGTCTTCGAGCTGACCGGGTTCAAGACGCACACGCGGACGAACCTGGCCGTTTCCTACGGCCGCGACATCAACATGGATGTCCAGATGGAGCAGGCCGCGCTCGAGGAACAGGTCACCGTCGTCGGGCAGACGCCCGTCATCGACACCAAGAGGACGCAGGTCGGCGTCAACATCACCAACGAGATGATCATGCGCCTGCCGACCGCCCGCGACCCCTGGGTCCTGATGCAGATGTCGCCGGGCATGATGATCGACCGGGAGAACGTCGGCGGCAGCGACAGCGGCCAGCAGTCCAGCTACTTCGGCCACGGCTCCTCATCGGGTGACGCCACCTGGAACGTCGACGGGGCCAACATCACTGACAACAGCGCCCTCGGCGCGGCCCCCGGCTATCTGAACATGGCCGGCTTCGAAGAGATCCTGGTCAACTACGGCAACAACGATGTCCGGTCCCAGACCGGCGGCGTCCAGCTGAACTTCATCACCAAGCGGGGCGGCAACGCCTTCACGGGCATGCTCTATGTCGACGCCTCGAAGAAGCAGTGGCAGTCCGAAAACATCCCGCAGTCGCTGAAGGACTACCGTCCGAATTACACGGGCGCCGGCATCAAGAAGCTCTATCTCTACGGCGCCAACTTCGGCGGCCCCATTGTCAAGGACCGGCTCTGGTTCTACGGCTCCTACGGCATCCAGGACCTGGGCACCTACGGCATCACGGGCGTCGACGACAACACTTGGCTTGAATCCGGCTACTTCCGGCTCGACGGCCAGATCGCCAAGAACACCCGGGCTAACCTCTTCTACGAATACGACAACAAGCAGAAGTGGGGCCGGACGAACTGGGGCGCGGCCTTCCAGGCCCCCGAGACCGTCTGGAACCAGGTCGGCCCGACGCCCATCTACAAGGTCGAGTTGGAACAGATGTTCGGCAACCTGTTCCTGAACGTCAAGTGGGCCTACACGCACAACACCTTCCACCTCATCCCCAAGAAGGGCGAGGTCCCGAACGGCGGCGGCTACGAAATCCGCGACTACCAGCCCGAGTTCTACGCCTCGAACAACGCCGCCGACTACAACACGGTCCGGCCGCAGACGAACATCAGCTTCAACGGCAATTTCTTCGCCGAGAACATCCTCGGGGCCGACCACGAGTTCAAGTTCGGCGTCGACTACATCAAGGCCAACGTCTCCAGCTACTCCCTCCAGGAGGGCAACGCCGTCATCAACCGTTGGGCTGAGGACGACTACGTCGAGGCCTGGATCATCCGTGACTTCTACCTGAACTACAACTTCAACCGCTATTCGATCTTCGCCCAGGACACCCTGTCGTTCGGGCGGCTGGCCGTCACGCTGGGCCTGCGCTACGACGTCGAGAAGTCGGTCGTGGCCAACGTCCTGCAGCCAGCGGTCCCCTTCCCGGCCCTGGCCACCTACCTCGGCGAGCTGTCAGTCGACAAGTTCGACCCGGGCATGCAGTCCAAGATCTTCTCGCCGCGCCTGTCCTTCGTCTATGACCTCAGCGGCGACGGCAAGAACGTCCTCAAGCTGAACCTGGCCCGCTACGGCACCCAGACCGGCTACGAATTCGCCGGCTTCCTCAACCCCGTGCCTTGGGCCGAGATCGATCTGCAATGGGAGGACGGGATGTACGGCGGCCTGGCCGACGGCGTCATCCAGCAAGCCGAGCTCGGCGGCGGCGATCCCGGCAATCCCGACAACTGGTCCTGGTTCGGCGGCTTCGACCCGGATAACCCCGGTCTGGCCGAGTCCCTGAACAAGTACGATCCCAACTACAAGACCCCTCTTCTCGATGAGTTCTCGATCTCGTTCGAGCGCGAGATCATGACCGATTTCGCCATCCGCGTCGAGGGGTTCTATAAGAAGCTCCACCGCTTCTCGCTCGACCGCGGCATCCTGCCCGACGGCAGCCTCGATTCGGCCGACAACTACTTCTACGAGGACACCGAGCCGATCACGGGCGCCGATTATTACGGCCGGTATGTCTGGCCCAACGGCAGCTTCCGGACCAACTACATCGACGGCACGCTCAGTGGCGATACGCTCACCGGCGCGACGGAGATGCGGAAGTCCTACAACCGCTACGTCGCCGGCGAGATCGTCCTGAAGAAGCGGCTGTCCCACAACTGGATGCTCGACGGCTCGGTCACCCTGTCCAACTGGAAGTACTTCGCCAAGGGCGTCGAGGGCGTGTGGCCCTACGACCCGACGAACTTCGACTACTACGACGGCGGTGTCGTGGCCCCGCAGAGCGGCGGCTCCGGCATCTCGGCCGTCTGGGTCAACGCCCGCTGGATGGCCAAGCTGGCCGGCCTCTACCAGTTCCCCTACGGCATCGCCGGCTCGTTCGCCTTCCAGGCGCGCGAGGGCTACGTCACGCCGCCCTTCGTCCAGGTCTACCGGACCCGCATCGGCTGGTCGAACGTCAACGCCACCGGTCCCGACGACATCGGCAAGTTCGGCGACCGGCGCCTGCCCAACTTCTACGAGCTCAGCCTGCGCTTCGAGAAGACGTTCAACGTCTCCGAAAAACTTCGCTTCACCTTCGCCGCGGACTGCTTCAACGTCTTCAATTCGGCCACGGGCCTCGAACAGCTCCTGGACCTGACGTCCACGAACTTCGGCCAGACCCGACGCATTCTCAATCCTCGCGTGTTCCGCTTCGGAGTCCGCGCCGAGTTCTAAACGCACCCCGCTCAAGCAGATGCTCGAGCCCCTTCCGGCCCGGCCGGAAGGGGCTCTTTTTTCCCCCCTCGAGAGGGAAGCTCACCCGCGGGCCCGCCTGGACGTTACCGGATGGCGGTGCTAAAATAGGGAGACTGGGAGTCGAACCATGAAGAAAACGATCAGGACCGCGCTTCTCGTCATCCTCTCGACCGGGCTCGTCCTGGCCCAGAGCTACCGGGGCCAAGGCCGGTTCAAGGGGAAGGTCACCGACGAAGCGGGCCAACCCTTGGGCGGGGTCAAGGTCAAGCTCTTCTCGGTCCGGGGCCAATCCGGCTTCGAGGTCACCAGTAACGCCGAAGGTGAATGGACGGCCAACTACATCCGGGGCGGTGCCTGGAACCTCGATTTCCTCAAGCCCGGCTACGAGCCCAAATCGATCAGCGTGTCCATTCCCGAGCAATCGAACAACCCTCCGGTCGAGATCAAGCTCAAGAAAGCCGCCGGGCTGATGATCACCGAGGATCTCCGGCAGAGCCTCGACGCCGGCAACAAGCTCTTCGACGAGAAGAAGTACGAGGAGGCCTGTGAGGTCTACGCGGACATCCTGGCCAAGAACCCGGACGTCTACATCATCTCCAAAAACATCGGCAACTGCCGCTTCGAGCTCCAGCAGTACGACCTGGCCGAGGCCGCCTATTTGAAGGTCCTCGAAAAAGAGCCCGCCAACCCCGACATCATGCTCCTCGTCGGCAACTGCTACGCCAACCGCGACCAGCCCGACAAGGCCATGGAGTGGTACAGCAAGATCGAGTTCGAGAAGATCACCGACCCGACGGTCCTCTTCAACATCGGCCTGAGCTTCAGCAAACAGGCGAAGTTCGAGGATGCCCTGAAATACTACAAGCGGTCGGTCGAGGTCCAGAACGATTTCCTCGACGGCCTCTACCAGCTCGGCCTGACCTATCTCAGCCTGCAGAAGAACCCCGAGGCCATCGACGCCTTCGAGCGATACCTCAAGATCGATCCCGATTCCCCGCGGGCCGAGCAGGTCAAGGGTTTCCTCGACTTCCTGAAGAAATAATAGACCGTGCGCACGACCTCTGGCGCCTTGGCCGCCCTTCTCGCCCTCCTCGCCCCTGCTGCAGCCGCGGCCGCCGGGCCGGCCAAGCCCAATATCCTGCTCATCACCGTCGACACGCTCCGGGCCGATCGCCTCGGCTGCTACGGATCACGGACCGTCCGGACGCCGGCGATCGACGCCCTGGCCGTCCGGGGCGCCCTCTTCACCCGGGCCTTCGCTCATACGCCCTCGACGCTCCCGTCGCATGCCGACATCCTCCTCGGCCTCACGCCGAACGCCCACGGCGTCCACGACAACTCCAACTTCATCGTCCGCGGCGAATTCCTGACCCTGGCCGAATGGCTCAAGGCCCAGGGCTACTCCACGGGCGCTTTCGTCGGCGCCTTCCCCCTCGACTCCCGCTTCGGCCTGGTCCAGGGATTCGACGTCTACGACGACAATTACGGCACCCAGGGGCCGACGGACATGGTCTTCGTCGAGCGCAAGGCGGATGTCGTCGTCTCCGCCGCCTTGAACTGGCTCAAGGGCCGGGCGGGCCCCTGGTTCCTCTGGGTCCACGTCTTCGATCCCCACCAGCCCTACGATCCGCCCGAGCCATTCAAGACCCCTTACCAGGGGCATCCCTACGAAGGCGAGATCGCCTACGTCGATCTCGCCTTGGGCAAACTCCTCGTCTTCCTTGAAGAACTGAAGATCCAGGACCGGACGGCGGTCATTCTCACGGCCGACCACGGCGAGTCTCTCGGCGAGCACGGCGAATCGACCCACGGCTACTTCGCTTACAACGCGACCCTCCATGTCCCCCTCATCCTGGCCGTGCCCGGGGCGAAGGCGGCGCGTATCGATGCGAACGCGAGCCATGTCGACATTTTTCCGACCGTCTGCGAACTCGTCGGAGGGAAAGCGCCGGCCGGGCTCCAGGGCCGCTCGCTCCTGCCCCTCGTCGCGGGTAAGGGCCGGCCGGACAAGCCGATCTACTTCGAGGCCCTGACGGCTTACTACAACCGCAGCTGGGCCCCGCTTCGCGGTTACATCCTCGGGCCGGAAAAGTACATGGAATCCCCCATCCCCGAGGTCTATGACCTGGGGCAGGATTTCGATGAGCTCAACAACCTGGCCCCCGAGACCGACCTGGACCGGTTCAGGAAGACCTTCGCCGACCTCGTCCGGGCCGAATCCTCTCCCCTGGCGGGAAAGGCCGGCCAGACGATGGACCGGACGACGGCCGAGAAGCTCCGGAGCCTCGGCTACCTGGCCACGCCCCAGAAGCCGACGAAAACGGAATTCACGGCCGACGACGATCTCAAGACGCTCCTCCCCTTCCACGCCAAATGGATGGCCGCCACCGTGGCCTACACGGCGGGGCGCAGCGCCGAAGGCATCGCCCTCCTCAAGGAGATCATCTCGGAGCGGAAGGACTTCGACCTGGCCTACACCTATCTCGCCAACTTCTACCAGGGTCAGAAGCGCCCGGCCGACGCCGAGGTTGTCCTGCGGGAGGCCCTGGTCAACAACCCGGGGAGCTTCCGGATCATAAACGCCCTGGGGATCGCCATGATCGATGCCGGCCGTTTCGACGAGGCCATCGACCTGCTCCAGAAATCCCTGGGCATCATCGATTTCGATCCGGAGACATGGAACTATCTCGGCGTCGCCTACTGGAACAAGGGCCGGCTCGATGAGGCCCTCGAGGCCTACGAAAGGGCTCTGGGTCTCGACGCCAACTACGCCATCGTCTTCAACAACCGGGGCTCCCTGTTCCTCTCGCGCTACCTGAAAGCAAAGCAGGCCGACGACCTCACCAGGGCCGCGGCGGACTTCAGCAAGGCCGTCGAGCTCGACCCGAAATACGCCTCCGCCTGGAACGGACTGGGCATCAGCTCCAGCCTGACCGGGGACCTCGATGGCGCTCTCGCCGCCTGGAAAAAGGCCGTCGAGCTCAAGCCTGACTTCGGCTTCGCCCTCTACAACCTGGGGCTGGGACTCCTCGGCAAGGGGGACAAGGCCGGCGCCCTGGGCGCCTTCCTGAAGTACAAAGACCTCGCTTACACGACCCTCAGCCCCCGGGACAGGGCCCTGCTCGACGAGCTCATCGCCAAATGCCGCCAATGAAGGCGAAAGGAGAGAGGCCATGACGGACAAGCCGAGGCTCGCCGCCGGCCTCTGCCTCGTTCTCGCGTTCCTGGCCGGCCTCCTCTCCGGCCAGGACAAGGTCCGGGAAAAGGACTTGCCTGACCGCCACCAGGAATGGCTGAAGCTGACGAGGACATTCATTCTCCCGGCCGAGCGCGACGTCTTCCTGTCCCTCCCGAACGAACAGGACCGGGACATCTTCATCGAGGCCTTCTGGAAGCAGCGGGATCCGACCCCGGGGACGCCCCAGAACGAGTACAAGGATGAGATGGAGGCCCGGTTCAAGTACGTCAACGAGTATTTCCGGCGCGGGACGGTCCGGGAAGGCTGGATGACGGACATGGGCCGGGTCTACATGACGCTCGGGGCGCCGCGGAGCATCGAACGCTGGGAGGGGACCCGCGGTCTCTACCCGACGCAGGCTTGGTTTTATTATGGCGATCCGGCCAAGGGCCTCCCGGCGAATTTCGCCATGGTCTTTTTCCAGCGCGGCGGCGGCGAGTTCAAGCTCTACAATCCGGTCTCGGACGGGCCGGGAAGCCTCCTCATCGAGACCTACGGCGTCGACATGACCGATTACGAGGGGCTCTACAAGAAGATCAGGGATATGGCCCCGACGCTGGCCAGTGTCGTCCTGTCGCCGATCCCCAGCCAGATCCCTTACGGGTACGCGCCGTCCCCGCAGTCCGCTCTCATCCTGGCCAAGATCTTCGATTCCCCTAAGACGAACATCAACCCGGCCTACGCCACCCATTTCCTGAACTACAAGGGGATCGTCAGCACGGAGTATCTGACCAACTTCGTCGAGAGCAGCACGATCGTCAGGATCCTCCGGGACCCCATCCTCGGCATGGACTTCCTCCATTTCGCGATCTCGCCCCGCAAGGCGTCGATCGATTATTACCAGCCCAAGGACCAGTATTACTGCAACTTCAGGCTGAGCGTCAGCTTGCGGCGCGGCGACGCGGTCGTCTTCCAGTACAGTCGAGACTATCCCTTCTACTTCCCGCCCGACCGGGTCGAGAACGTCCAGGCCAACGGCATCGCGGTCCAGGACCTTTTCCCTGTCGCCGAGGGGAAGTTCGCGCTGAGCATCCTCCTTCAGAACACGGTGGGCAAGGAGTTCTCGCTCCTCGAGCGGACGATCGAGGTCCCGGCCGCCGACGGCCCCGCGGCGCTGGCCGATCCGATCGTCGGCTACGGGCTCAAGGACGCGGCCGGCGCGTCGGGCGTCCCCTTCAAGGTGCTCGGGCGCGAGATCCTGACCGACCCCCGCGACACCCTGGGCCTCTCGGACGACCTCGCCTTCGCCGTCGGCGTCATCCGTCTCCCCCGCGAGCTCTGGGCCGAAGGCACCATCGAGATCGCCGCGGCCGGTGCCGCCGCGGAAGGCAAGACCGTCCCGGTCCAGACGATCAAGCTGACCGAACTCCCCTATGCCCGGTCGTTGACGTTCACCGGGAAGGTCGCGGCCCGCGGCCTCGTGCCCGACTATTACGACCTCCTGGTCACGCTGAGGAGCGGGAAAGGCGAGGCGGTCGGCCAGGCCAAGGCCTCATTCGTCCTCTCGCCCGCGACGGCCGTGCCGCATCCGGTGACAGTCGTCAAGGCTCTCCCGGCCGCAAACAACCATCTCTACTACTACGGCCTGGCCATCCAATACGACAAGATCGGCGACCGAGGCCGGGCCGAGGCCGTCCTCGAGAAGGCCCATACGCTGCGGCCGGACTATCTCGAGGGCGTCGTCCAGTTCGCCGAGTTCCTCGTCCGGGCCGGCAAGCCCGACCGGGCCCTGGAGCTGGCCGAGGAGCTGGCCGGCGCCGAGCGCTTCCGCTTCGACCAGTGCCTGATCAAGGGCCAGGCCCTCAAGGAAAAGGGCGACTTCGCGGCGGCCATCCAGGCGCTCCTCGAGGGGAACAAGATCTACAACAGCGACACCCGGCTCCTTAACGCCCTGGGCTTCTGCTTCTACAAGACCGGACAGAAGCAGCACGCCCTCGACGCCCTGGACGCCTCGCTCCGCCTCGACCCCGGGCAGAAGGACACCGCCGAGCTCCGCGTCCGGGTCGAAAAAGAGCTGAAGTAAGTAAACGCCGGCGGCTTCGGGGACGGTAACAGTTCGGAGGCGCAAGAGCGCGCCCCACCCGGTCCAAGGAGGCCGTCATGAGAAGCCGTTCCCTCACCGTTTTCGCCCTCATCGGGATCGCCGCCCTCTTCGCCGCCGTCCCCGCGCCGCTCGCCGCGGCCGACGATTTCGAGACCACGGTCGGCCGCGTCCGCTCCGTCTTTGGGAAGCCCCATTATTCCCGCGAGGACGTGACCCGGGCCCTCGGCCAGGCCCTCGACGCCTCGCTGATGGTCCTGCCCGCGTCGGACCGCGCGGCCGAGGTCCGGTCCCGCATCGAGACCGTCCGGAAGATGTTCGCGGAAGGCGCCCTTTTCGAGGACAAGATCCGCCAGTACCTCGGGCTCGCCTATAAGACCATCTCCGGCGGCCAGGCCTGGGAGATCCCGGCGGAGCTCAAGTCCGCCTACCTCGAAGCCGACATCTTGGCCCGGGCCAAGAAGATCTGCGGGGCGCTGCTCGATTCGTCCCTGGCCGAGCACAAGGCCGGCCGCGACGAGGCCGCCGTCCGCGACATCCTGTCCTTCGTCATCTTCGTCGTCACGCCCGTCGAGGCCTGAGCGCAGGCGGAGGCGCGGGCGGGATCCCGGGAGGTCGTCGTGTCCGTTCCCGGATTTGATTTGCCGGCCCTCGTGGATTACAGTGTCCCGGAAAGGGCGGCCGCCGTGGAGCTCCGGGAATTCGATTACGACCTCCTCGTAAAGCCGATGGAGCCGCGGCTGATGCGCACGGTCTGGCGCATCGTCCGCCGGCGGGAAGCGGCCGAGGACGCCCTCCAGGACGCCCTGGCCGTCATCTGGAAAAAGCGCGCCGCCGTGGCCCGTCATCCCAATCCTCAGGCGCTCATCCTGAGGATCGCGGTCACGGCCGCCGTCGACGCCGTGCGCAAGGACAAGCGGCGGCTGCGTCACGAAGCGCCTGGAGTTCCGGACGACCGGCCGATGGCCACGGCGGCCACAGTCGAGAAGAGCGCCGAGGACCGTGAGCTGCGGGCCGCGATCCTCGACGCCATCGACCACTTGCCCCGGCGCCAGGCGACCGCGACGATCCTCCACCTCGTCGAGGAGCAGTCCTACGAGGAGGTCGCCCGAGCCATGGGCTGTTCGGAAACGACGGCCCGTGTCCACGTGTTGCGAGGCCGGGCCGCCCTCGCCAAACGGTTGGCCCAAGAGCGGCCGGACCTCATCGAGGGGAACGTTCGGAGCGGGAAGGAGTCGGGACCATGAGTACGGGAAACACAAAGAAGCCCGAGATCGACGACCTGCTGCGCCGGGCCCTCGCCGACGACCTGCCGCCCGAAGCCGAAGCCGGGATGCGCCGGCGGATCGCCCGCTTCCGCGAGACGAAAGCGGAGAGCGCGCCGGCCCGGCCCTGGGGCGTCGCGGCGCGGGCCTGGCTCTTCCGGAGGACCGTCTGGGCCGCCCTGTCGATCCTCATGCTCGTCGCGGGCCTCCTGCTCCAGGGGGGGAAGCCGCGGGGCCCGTTGGTCGAGAGGATCGCCGCGATCAAGACCGAGTTCGCCAGCCTCGACACGACAAGGAGATAGCGCCATGACCGAGATCGCCGGAACCTCAGACAAGGCCCGGGCCGTCCTCCGTTGGCTCTTCGCGGCGGCTTTCATCGTCGCCGTCGTCGCCTCGGGGCTCTTCGCCGGCCTCTTCAGCCGGGCCGGACTGCTCTATCTCGTCTTCGGCAGCGTCGCCGCGGCCCTGATGGGCTTCACGCGACAGGAGATCGGCGCGGCCTTCCGCGACGCCGCCGGCCGCGGCGGAAGGCCCGATGAACTCGCCCGGTCCGCCTATTTCTGGGAGGCGGCCGCGCGCAACGCCTGGATCCTCGGCGCCCTCGGCTCCGCCTTCAACTTCGCCCTCGTCATGGGCGGCCAAAGCCCTGGTATCGCCGACGTCAGCCATCGCATGATCCAATCCTTCATTGTCACTCTTTACGGCCTTATTATGGCCGTCATCCTCCTTGTCCCGGCTCTGAAGATCGCGGGCCTGGCCGAAAAGGCGGGCCTTCCCGGCGAGGCGCCTTCCGCCGGAGCCGCCCGCCCGGCGGCCTCCCCCTTCTTTTCCGTCGAGCGCATGGCCGGCTACGTCGGCTTCGCCGTCCTCCTCGTCCTCACCGCGCTCCCCCGGATCCGAGGCGCCGCGGATGTGACGATCCCGCCCGCCAAGGCCCTGCTCCACGGACCGGCCGTCCTCGTCGTCCTCGGGGGGGCCATCGCCCTGGCCCTGTTCGCGGGCGCCGGGGGCCGGGCCTGGACCCTCGGCTTCGCGACGACGGGTCTCATCGCGCTGCTCACGGGCCTCATCCAGGCCCTCTTCGGCTTCGTCCACACGAACATCCAGGAGATCGCCGCGGCCATCGCCTTCATCGTCTCGGCCTCCGTGTTCGCCCTCCTCGGCCTGGTCGCGGTCGCCGCGCCCCTCGAGGACCGCGAGGTCATGGGCGGCGGCCGCCGGGGCGCCGGGCCGATCAGCCGGATGTTCTGGGTCCTCCTGCCCCTTCTGACCTTCATCTTCCTCGTCCTGACCTTCATCATGGTCGTCACGCCGATGACGAAGCCAGGCTGACAAAGAGCTTGCTCGCTAGGCCCGCGGCGGGCCCCGCGGTCAGTCGCCCCTCCTTGCTCCCTGTTCGCAGGTGAAGCTCTCGTACAGGGCCAGGGCCTTGACCATGTGCGCCTCGACCTCCTCGTGGGAGTCGTCGTGAGCGGAAATCGCGGGCAGCGGCAGGGCCTCCCCGATCTAAGAGAGGACGTACCTCCTGGCGAGGTCCTCGCGGTAGGCCGACGACAGCTCCATTTCGGTCGCCTCGGCGCCGTCGATCAAACCGATCGCCGGCGGCCCCGCCGGGGATCGGAGGACCTCGTCCTTGATCGCGTCGAGGCTTAGGCCGACCGCTTCCAAGCGCAGCCCCGTCGGCGGATGCGAATCCGTGGGATGGGACATGCGCCGCTCCCGCACTTCGCCGAGGGCTTCGGGCGGGAGCTCGGTCAGGGCCCGCGCCGCGATATGGGCGCTGACGTTGGGCAGCGGGCTTCCGCCTTTCCCCAACACGGCCATCTCTTTGTCCAACTTGGCCCAATAAGGCCCGGAGACGATGATGCGGGCCAGGGCCACAGCGAAGGGACGGGCTCCGGCCGCTCCGACGGCGACGGCGTCGGCCGCCAGCTCCCGTTCCCGGCTCAATTTCGCCTCCGCCGCGGCGAAGGACCCGAGGAACGTCCCGAGCATCATCATCGTCGGGAGGACGGCGAACAGCCTGGCCCCTTCGGCCCGCTGAAGCTCGTTCAACGACATCCCCAACCCGCGGTAGACTGGGTAGAACCTCCGGCTGTACTCCGTGTCCCGTCCTTTGAAGTGACCGAGCTCGTGGGCCACGACGGCCCGGAACTCCGGCCCGTCGAGGAGACGGGCGAGCGGGGCGGAGATGAACATCGTCCGGCCCGTCAGCGTCCCGTCCAGGGTGGCGATGTCCGCGTCGGTCACGAAGAACGTCGGATCGAGGCCCAGGACGATGTTCTCCGGCGCCAGCGCCCCGACGCCTCCGGCCAGGGTCCGGACCTGGGCCCAGATCCCGGGGTGGTCGGTTTCGCGGAGCACCTTCCCGAAAACGGCGGCCTCGGCCTTCTTCCGCGAGCCCAGCGTGGCCTTGATGATCGCGAAGGCCCCGCCGACGGCCCCGATCCCTATCAAGGCGATGAGCTGGACGTGGAGCCGTCCAACGAAATAGGACTCCCCATAATAGATGGCGGCGATCAAAAGGGCCGCGTTCACGACGGTCGCCGCCGCCAAGAGCCCGGCTGAAACGTAGAAGCCGGGCTTGAACACATGCAGCAGGAGGTCGCGATTGCGGACCGCCAGGCGGCCGGCCAGCCACAAGGCCGCGAAATAGACGAGGACGAAAGCGATCAGGCCGAACGCCGCGGTCCTCATCAGATCGAAATGGCCCATCGCGGTCCGGGCCGAGGCGAACTCGCTCTCATCCCTCCCGGCGAGGAAGGTCCGCGCCGTGACCGAACGGAGCTCCAGCTTGTTGACGGTGGGATTGGACTCGACGATGGCGCTGCGAAGCTCAGCGTCGAGCTTGTTCTCGCAGAGGAAAGAGATCCCCAAGGCCAGGGCCGGGGCCGCGAACAGGATCAGGACGAAGATCGCTTTCTGTTTCATGTCCCCCCCCTTCGCCCCGATTATGCGGCCGGCCCGAGGCGGCTGTCAACATGATCGAGGCCCCTTGAATCGCCCCGGCATATCTGGTACTTAACGGGTGTTCCGATCCCATCCCGTGAGGAGGACACCCATGAGCGACGTCAAGCGCGGACGCTATTCCCGGCGCGATTTCCTCAAGGCGGCGGCAGTCGGCGCGGGGGCCGCGTTCGCCGCCGGAAAGGCCCCGAACGTGCTGTCCGGCGCGCCGCGGCGGACGGCCGGGCCGGGGGCCCGGATCCCGGTCGGCGTCCAGCTTTATTCGGTCCGCGACCTCGCGGCCAAGGACCTGCCCGGAACGCTCGAGGCCATCGGCAAGATGGGCTACAAGGGCGTCGAGTTCGCCGGCTACTACGGCTGGGACAGCCGACCCAAGGAGCTGCGCCGGCTCCTCGACGCGAACGGGCTCAAGTGCTGCGGCACCCACACGGCCCTGGAGACCGTTATGGGCGACGCCCTCAAGGCTACGGCCGACCTCCACAAGGTCCTGGGGAACACCTTCCTCATCGTCCCCAGTCTCCAGGCCGAGGGCGCGGAGGGCTGGCTCGACATGGCCAAGCGCTTCAACGAGATCGCCGCGAAAGCGAAAGAGCTGGGCATGAGGGTCGGATACCACGCCCACGCCGGGGATTTCCGAAAGCTCGGCGACAAGACCTCCTGGGAGATCCTCTTCGACAACACCGGCCGGGACGTCATCATGCAGCTCGACATCGGCAACTGCCTGCAGGGCGGGGGCGATCCCGTCGCCGTCCTCAAGAAATATCCGGGGCGCTCGGCCAGCGTCCACCTCAAGGAATACGGCGGGCCGGAGGCGGCCGTCATCGGCCAGGGCGTCGTTAGCTGGAACGAGGTCTTCGAGATCTGCGAGACGACCGGCGGCACCCAGTGGTATGTCGTCGAGCACGAGGTCGGGAACGACCCGATGGCGAGCATCCGGGGCTGCCTCGAGGGGCTCCGGAAGATGGGCCGCGGCCTCTGAGGCCGTCCTCCCGGGCGGCCCAGGGAAGGAGAAAGCGCATGTCCGTTACGAGATCCCTCAAGCGGCGGGAGTTCATGGCCGGCGCGGGAAAGGCCGGCGCCGTCGCGGTCTCGGCGGCCGTCCTCGGCCCCGGACTGATGAAGGCGGCCCAGGGCGCGCCCAAGATCAAGCTCGGACTTGTCGGTTGCGGCGGCCGGGGCGTCTGGATCGCCAAGCTTTTTCAGAAACACGGCGGCTACGAGATCACCGCCGTGGCCGATTATTTCCAGGACCGCGCCGATGAGGCGGGCGCCGCGCTCGGCGTTCCCGAGCCGCGGCGGTTCACCGGCCTCTCGGGCTACAAGCGCCTCCTCGAGGCCAAGGTCGACGCCGTGGCGATCGAATCGCCGCCCTATTTCCATCCGTCGCAGGCCGCGGCCGCGGTCGACGCGGGGGCGCACGTCTATGTGGCCAAGCCCATCGCCGTCGACGTCCCCGGATGCGATTCGATCGCCGCCTCGGCCCGGAAGGCCACGGCGAAGAAGCGCGCCTTTCTCGTTGATTTCCAGACCCGGACCCACCCTTCGTTCCTCGAGGCCCTGCGGCGCGTCCACGCCGGCGGCCTGGGCGACTACGTCTTCGGCGAAGCCACCTACCACGCCGAGTCGCCTTGGGAACAATGGGTCGAGGCCGTGCGGGCCGAGCCCGCGAACCCCGAAGTGCGCCTCAGGGCCTGGGGCCTCGACCGGGCCCTCTCGGGCGACATGATCACCGAGCAGGACATCCACGCAATCGACGTCATGAATTGGATCATGGGCGCTCCCCCGCTGTACGCCGTCGGCTGCGGCGGGCTCAAGGCCCGGCCCAAGGTCGGCTCCTGCTGGGACCATTTTGTCGTTTATTATCAATATCCTGAGAAGGTCGGCGTCCAGTTCAGCGGCCGCCAGTTCAAGGGCCACGGCACGGCCGAGGGGATCCGGAACCGGATGTTCGGCTCCAGAGGCGTCCTCGAGACCGAATACGGCGGGGCCGTCCTCATCCGCGGCGAGAGCTACTGGAACGGGGGCAAGACGCCGGAGATCTACGAGTCGGGCGCCGTCGCCAATATCGCCGCGTTCCATCGGGCCATCGTTGAGGGCGACTTCCGCAATCCGACCGTCGCCCCGAGCGTCCAGAGCAACAAGCTGACCATCCTCGGCCGCAAGTCGGCTTACGAGAACCGCGTCGTGACCTGGGCGGAGATCCTGAAGGACGGGGAGCGGCTCGAGCCCGATCTCAAGGGCCTCAAGGACTGACTTGGAGGGCAAAATGCATCTTTCTCCAAAACCGAGATGTCCCTCTCTTCGGCATCGCTCGGGAATTGCCTCTAGCTCCCCGGACCCCTGGGAACCAGTCCCGTCGGTTCCCCCACCTTCGGCGGGCCCCCCTCCGCTACGGGGATCTTCGAGGCAAATCCCCTCACCGCCTTCGAGAGGGCTCGGAGATGGGAGAAAAAAGAAGGCCATCGCCTTTGCCGCCGCGGCGCTTGCGGTCGTTTTGGCCATGGCGGGGGCAGGTCTGACCGGGCTCGATCCGTCCTCAGGAGGCTCCAAGATGGGCGAAGAAGGCCTTCAACTCCGTCTGGGCGTCTGCGACTGGACGATCGGCAAGACGGGGGACCCGGCCGCGTTCGCCCTGGCCGGGAGCCTCGGCTGCGACGGCGTCCAGGTCAGCCTTGTCCCGAAAGGCGGCTCCCTCGCCCTTACCGATCCCGCTCTGCGCCGGGCCTATCTCGAGGCCTGCGAGCGGACGGGCGTGGCCATCGCCTCCTTCGCCATCGGCGACCTCAACGACGTCCCCCTCAAGAACGATCCGCGCGCGGAACGATGGCTCGCCGAAGGGATCGACATCGCGGCAGCCATGGGCGTTCGGGTCATTCTCGTCCCCTTCTTCGGAAAAGGCGACTTGAAGGGCGACGAGGCGGGGATCGAGGCGGTCGTTGCCGCGATGAAGCGCTTGGCGCCGAAGGCCGAGGCGAAGGGCGTGGTGCTGGCCATCGAAAACACGCTCCCGGCCGAAGCGAACCTCGGGATCCTCGAGAGGGTGGGCTCGCCGGCCGTTCGCGTTTATTATGACGTGGCCAACTCGCAGGACGCGGGCTTCCCCATCCTCGACGAGATCCGGGCGCTCGGGACCCGCGTCGTCGAAGTTCACGCCAAGGACACCAAGGACCTGTACGGGAAAGGCTCGATCGACTTCCCGGCCGTCCGCAAGGCGCTCGAGGGCATCGGCTACAAGGGCTGGCTGGTCATGGAGGGAACCAAAATGCCCCTCGGCCTCGAGGCCAGCGTCCGCTACGACGCGGACTACTTACAGACGGTCTTCGGCATCAAATAGCGCCCGGGCGGCGCGCTAGCGGGCGCCGAAGTAGCGCTGCGGCGTTCCCGAGGCGCCGGCCGCCGCCGGATACGACTTCGGGTCGAACCAGCGGTCCCGGACGTTCTTCGACACCTCGTCCCGCAAGCTCTGGGCGTTGGGCTGGGCGGCGATCATCTGCTGCATCGCCTCGTACCGCCCGACGAGCCCGGCGATCGAGATGAGCTTCAGGCTGGCCCGGTAGCCCTCCTCGAAGTCGGCATGTCGGATCTGGACCGTGACCCCGTCGTCCATGAGCTCGGCGCCCTTGAGGTCGGCCGCCCTCTCGGCTTCCGTTCCGTCCTGGAAGGTCAGGGCGAAACGGTAGGGCCCGGGGAAGCCGTCGAACAGCTTGGCCGACGCGAGCCCGAGCAGGGCCTCGCGGGCCGCTTTCTCGATCCGCCGCGAGACCTCTTCCCGGGGGAAGGGCTCGGCCTTGGCCCGGCCCAGGGCCTTCTTGCCCGCGGCGTATTTCGCCCAGGGCAGATACCGCTTGACCTCTTTCTCGAACTGGTCGTCGCCGCTGACCATGATGACCGGGATGCCGAAACGAGCGGCGCCCAGGGCCAGGATCATCGTCTCGTTGAAGGGCGTGCCGTTGACCCGGTATTGGACGTCCTGGACGGTGTAGGTGTGCGAGATGAAGCCGTCCGGGTTCCCCGCGCCAGCGTGCATGGCGATGGCGACGATGGCGTCGAACGACTGGTCGTAGCTGTCCATGTAGATGTCGAAAGGCCGGTCACGGGAGATCATTTTGGCCGGCGGGAGAAGCTCCGCCTCGAAGACATCGGGCGCCTGGGAGTTGCCCGAGCCGTGCCCGTCGCAGACGACGATCTCCGTGGCCCCGGCGGACTTGAGCCCGGCGATGGCCGCGTTGACGTCGGCCGTCAGGGACTTGCGGCCTTCGGTGTATTCGGGCTCGGCCCCGAAATTCGTGTAGCGGACCGAGGACGCGCCGGACACGCCCTCCATGTCGTAGAGGACGAGGACCTTGAGCGGTTTCTGCTGCGACATCCCCGAGCTGAGAAGAACGAGAGCGGCCGCGAGCGCCAGGACGACCGGTTTCTTCATGTTCGCCTCCTCGGGAGATCATAGCCCCCGCCCCGCCGGAGAGTCAACTTGACAAGCTGTGCTATAATCCCCTCAGCGAAGGGTTGAACACGCCCGGATCCGGGCGGAAGAGGAGGAACCATGAACCGTTCGTATCGTCCCGTGTTGGTCTGCCTGTTCCTGTTTCTCGCCGGGGCCCCCGTCCTCATGGCTCAGGGCGGGCACTTCGAGATCAGCGGCCACTACGGCCGGTGGTCCCTGAACATCCTCGGGGACAAAGCCATCGACCTCATCGATGACGCCACCTCCGACGAGCTCAGGAGCGCGATCGAGGACAAGATCCGGGAGACCCACTCCAACCTCAGGGCGACCGACTTCACGCAGGTCATCGCCTTCGATTCGAACGGCGATGATTTCGGAGCGAGCATCCGCTGGTATCCGGCCGGCCGGCGCGGATCGTTCAGCCTGGGCGTCGCCGTCGAGAAGACCACCTTCAAGGTCCTCCCGAGCGCCACGGTCACGATGGGCCTCGAAGACACGGATACGTTGGCCACGGCCACGTTCGAGGGGAGCGCGACCGGCACCGCCCTCATCAAGGCGACATCTCTCCTCTTGACGTTCCGCTGGGACATCCTGCCGACCAAGGTCGTCCACCCCTACATCACCTTCGGCGGCGGCATCTCGCAGTCCAAGGCGCTCGACGATTCGAGCGTGGCCTATACGTACAGCGGCCTGCTTTCCGGGGCCGGCATCCCGGAGGAGACGGTCCAAGGCGGAGAGACGAAGACCTTGCGCGAGCTCCGGGACGAAGCCCTGGGCGATGACGAGGAGGACGACGAAGGAACGAGCTTCCCGATCCCGAACTTCCTCCCCTTCATCCAGCTCAATCTCGGTCTGAAAGTGCGGTTGATGAAAAGCCTCGGCCTTTTCGTCGACGCCGGGGTGCTCGACGGATTCCTGGTCCGAGGCGGGTTGGCCCTGCGGTTCTGATCGCGGACCCGGGCGCGGCCGCGCGACCCGGGATCACCAGATGATCTGGACCGGCGTCGTCCGGCGGGTGGTGGTGCCGTCGCCAAGCTGGCCGTAGCTGTTGTCCCCCCAGGCCCAGACAGTCCCGTCGGCTTTGAAGGCGAAGCTCGAGAAGGCCCCGCCGCCGACGCCGATGACTGACCCGAACCCCCCGACGGCGACGGGCGTCCGCCTGTTCGCGTCCGTGCCGGTCCCCAGTTGGCCGCTGCCGTTCCCGCCCCAGGCCCGGACGGTCCCGTCCGACTTGAGGGCCAGCGAATGGAAGACCCCGGCCGCGATCGACGCGACTTGGTCCAAGCCGGCGACCGAACCCGGCTTCGGCCGGCTCTCGGCCGTTCCGTCGCCGAGCTGGCCCTGGGTGTTCTCTCCGAAGGCCCTGACGGTCCCGTCGCTCATGAGGATGAAGGAGGACATGTCCCCGGCCGCGACGGCCCGGGCCCCGGAGATCCCCGGGACCGGAGCCGCAGGGGCGGTCGCTCCGCCAAGCTGCCCGTAGGCGTCGTTCCCGAAAGCGCAGACGGTCCCGTCGGCCCTGAGAACGAGCGTGTGGGAGCGGCCGGCGGCCGCGGCAACCGCATTGGTGAGCCCGGCCGCCCGGACCGGGCTCCGGCTGTCGGTCGTCGTCCCGTCGCCGAGCTGGCCATAGAGATTGCGGCCCCAGGCCCAGACCGTGCCGTCGCCCTTGACCGCGAGGGCATGGGCGGCCCCCGAAGCGATGGCGATGACGCCGGAGAGGCCGGGGACGCGGGCCGGGACGGAGCGGCTTTCCGTCGTTCCGTCGCCGAGCTGGCCGCCCGCGTTCCCTCCCCAGGACCAAACCGTCCCGTCGCCCCTCAAGGCGATCGTGAAGTCCGTTCCGACGGCGACCGCGGCGAAACCGGCGAGTCCCGGGACCCGGGCCGGCGCGGCCCGG
>Ga0172365_10001066_pt1 | contig 19484 bp, 16 predicted proteins | sample LakKivSesite48cm_FD_114535 | JGI IMG/M metagenome (GOLD analysis project Ga0172365, IMG submission 114535) | Sediment microbial communities from Lake Kivu, Rwanda - Sediment site 48cm | ecosystem: Environmental > Aquatic > Freshwater > Lake > Sediment | place: Rwanda: Western Province, Lake... | reverse complement strand
TTAAAAACAAAACATCAAAACCAAATCTTAAAACTCAAAACTTTTTTGAATACAAAAAGCAATTTCAAAATTTTATCAACGATGACTTAAATACGCCAAGAGCGTTGGCTTTGACTTGGAATTTAATCGGAAACGAAAAAATTTCTAATCAAGAAAAATACAGGTTATTATTGGACTTTGATAAGATTTTCGGATTAAATTTAGAGAAGGTTAAAAAGCCAAGAATCCCAAAGCAAATAAGAGATTTAGTAAATAAGAGAGAAGAATATAGAAAAAAGGGAGATTTTAAAGCAGCCGATAAAATAAGAAGAAAAATTCAAGAAAATGGTTGGCGGGTTGAAGATACTCCGGAAGGACCAAAAATAAAAAAACTATAAATTATAAACTTTAGACCTTAATTTGTGCTTCTTGCAAATTTGATAAAAATTTAAAATTTGGTCTACAACTCTTGGCCAAGAATATTTTTGTGCTTCTTTTTGGCCCCATTTTCCCATTTCCTCTCTTAATTTTTTATTCTCAATCAAAATTTTTAATTTCTTTGCTAAAATCCGAAAATCTCGCGGTTTTGCCAAAAATTTTGCTCCTTTTCCCGTTAAGACTCCTTTATATCCATCATTGGCAAAGGCGACCACCGGTTTTTGGCAGGCCATTGCTTCTACCAAAACTAACCCAAAACTTTCACCGAAAATTGCCGGGGCACAGAAAATATCGCAACTATTATAATATTTTACCACTTCCTCTTCTTTTATTTCGCCTTCAAAAATGACTTCTTTTAGGTTATTTTTTTTGACCCAGTTTTCCATTTTTTCTTTCAAAGGTCCCTCGCCGCAAACAATTAATCTTAAGGATTTGCTTAATTTTGGCGGAAGAGTTTTCTGTAAAATTTTATAGGCTTTTAAAAGGTAGATTAAACCCTTTCGCTTTTCAATCCTGCTCAAATATAAAATATTGATTTTTCCGTCAAGAAATTTTTTAATTTTTGGTACATTAGGATTAAAAACTTCCAAATCAATGCCGTTAGGAATAACAACTTTTGGTTTTTTGTATTTTTTAAATGGTTCTAAATTTAATGACGCCACCCCGATTATTCCATCGATTTTCCAATCGATAATTTTTTTTATGATATAAAATAAAACCGGAAATCTTTTTAAAATCTTACTTCCCTTTACATTGGCATGAAATGTCAAAATATTTAATGTTTTTGAAGTATAAAGCGAGGTTAAAATTTGAAGAGTTGAAGGAAAGCCAAAATTGTGGAAGTGTAAAATATCAAATTTCTCTTTTCTTAAAGTTCTTTCAATTGCCAAGGGGTTGAAATTTATTCCTAGGTCAGAGATTCCGCCTGAAAATGGCAGAGGAAAAGAAGTTCCCAATAAAATTATATCTTTTCCATAACTTTCACTTCTTTTCCTTCTGGGCGCAATAATTTTGGTTTCTATTCCTCTTTTTTTCAACTCTTTATACAGTCCTAAAATATGCCTTTTGACTCCGCCAGGTTGATAAAAAGAATGAAATGAAATTAAACCAATTTTCATAATTTCTTACGAATAAATTATTATTTATAATTTTACCAAAAAAAACAGGCTTGCCAAACTCTTTTAACATATGATAAATTAAAAAATATGCCAGAGGAAATGCCTGAAAAATTACCTCCCCAGTCGATTGAAGCCGAGCAATCGCTTTTGGGATGTTTGATGTTGGGAAAAGACGCAATGATAAAAGTTGTTGATATTTTAACTCCGGAAGATTTTTATCGCAAAACTCATCAAGAAATTTACCAAGTCTGCCAGGAGTTATTCCAAAAAGGAGAGCCAATCGACCTTTTATCAATTTCAAACAGATTGAAAGAAAAAGGCGTCTTAGAAGAAATTGGCGGGAATAGTTATTTAACTGACTTAGTTAACTCTGTCCCCACTGCCGCCCATGTTTTAAGTTACGCCAAGATAATCCATCGAAAAAGGATTCTTAGAGATTTAATCGGAGCCTCTCAAGAAATCGGTCTTTTAGCGTTGAATGAAAGCGACGACACCGATGTTATTTTAGATAAGGCAGAAAGAAAAATTTTCAGTATTGCTCAAAAAAACCTAACCCAAAATTTCGTTTGCGTAAAAGATACTTTAGAAGAGGCATTCAACCGAATTGATATGCTTTCGAAACATCAATTTGGATTGAGAGGATTAGCAACCGGTTTTAAAGATTTAGATAACATTTTGGCCGGTCTCCAAAAATCCGATTTAGTAATTTTGGCTTCCAGACCTACCCTTGGAAAATCTTCTCTGGCTTTAAATATGGCGGCAAACGTAGCCATCAATCAAAACGTTCCAGTTGGATTTTTTTCTCTTGAAATGTCAAAAGATCAAATCGTCGATAGATTAATTTCTTCCCTTTCGGAAGTGGACCTTTGGAGAATAAGAACTGGCAGATTGTCGAGCGAAGGAGAAGAAAACGATTTCACAAAAATAAGGCAAGCCTTAGATGTATTATCACGGGCACCGGTTTATATCGACGATGTGGCCGCTTCCAACGTTTTACAAATCAAAGCCATGTCAAGGAGATTGCAGGCTGAAAAAGGGTTGGGTTTGGTGATAATCGATTATTTACAATTAGTAGAACCGTTGAATCCGCTTGCCTCTCCTGTTCAACAGGTTTCCGAAAATTCTAGGGCCTTAAAAGCAATGGCAAAAGAATTAAATATTCCGGTTTTAGTAATTTCGCAGTTATCCAGAGCGGTTGAGCAAAGATCGCCTCAAATTCCGAGATTAGCCGACTTGAGACAATCGGGAACGATTGAACAAGATGCCGATGTCGTTTTGTTTATTTATCGAGAAGATAGATACAATCCAGATACCGCCAGAAAAGGGATTGCCGATATTATCATTTCCAAACACAGGAATGGACCTGTAGGTCAAGTTGAACTTTATTTTGACGAAAGAACAACTACTTTTAAAAATCTAGAAAAGGGTTACGTAGAGGAAATTTAATGTATTCGAAAACAGTTCAAAAACTAATCGACCTCTTTTCAAAATTACCTGGTGTAGGGCCACGGACTGCTGCCAGGTTTGTTTTTTATTTATTGGGCAGAGATAAAAGAGAAATTGATGAATTTATTTTTACAATTTCAAAATTAAAAGATAAGATAAAACTTTGCCAATTTTGTTTTAATCCATTTGAAGGAGAAGGTAATCTTTGCCAAATTTGCTCTGACCCTTTAAGAGATAAAAGTTTAATTTGCGTTGTCGAAAAAGAACAAGACTTGGACACAATTGAAAAAACAAAAAGATACAAAGGATACTATTTTATCTTAGGGGGAACGGTTTCAAGATTAAAAAAAGAAGAAATTGAAAAATTAAGAATTAAAGAGTTAATTTCAAGAATTAAAAGTCCAGAAAAATTTGAAATCAAAGGCAATTTTAAAGAGATAATTTTGGCTTTAAATCCGACAACGGAAGGTCAAGCAACAGCGCTTTATTTAGAAAGAAAATTGAAGGATTTTGACAAAAAAATCTCCCGATTAGGGAAGGGGTTGCCAATTGGCGCAGAATTAGAATATGCCGATGAAGAAACCTTATCTTCGGCTTTGGAAAGTCGAAGATAAATAAACTTTAACACTATTTTTTAATTTCGATTTTCTTTATTTCTACTTCTGTAAATAATTGTCTATGACCTCTCTTTACTCTGTATCTTGTTTTTGGTTTATATTTCAAAATTGTAATTTTTTCTCCTTTTCCGTGTTTTAAAACTTTTCCAATCACTTTTACCTCTCTAACTAATGGATTCCCAACCTCAACTTTCTCTCCCCTTTTTGATAATAAAACTTCCCTGAAATTAATTTCACTTCCTGTTTTTTGTTCAATCTTTTCTATTTTTATTTTTTTTCCTGGCATCACAATATATTGTTTTCCGCCAGTTTTGATGACTGCTAAATCCATAATTTATTATTTATTTTTTTAATTTTGGCCTTTCTTCTTCGAGTAGTCCTAAATGTTCAATTTTACTCGATAATCTTAAATAGCGATTATTAACCCTTTCTGACGCCTTCTTGGCATCATCAATGTGGCCGCTCAAAACTGAAAGGTCGTCGCCAAACTTTACTGATTCTTGTTGAATTGCTTTTAACCCATTCAATATTCTTTTTGATGCCTCCTCGATTTCCGCTCCTTCCAAGCCTAACATTATTATTTTTAGAAAATAATAAAAAGTGTTGGGCGAGACCAAAATCACTTTTTTTTGATGAGCATATTCCAAAAGCTCGGATTGATTGGCAGTAATTTCAGAAAAAACTGACTCAGCCGGTACATACATTATAGCATAATCTAAAGTTCCCTCTTGTGGTAAAATATATTTCCTTGCTATATCGTCGACATGTTTTTTAATATCTCTGATAAATTCTTTTAAATAGTTTGTTTTATCTTCGTCTTTTGCTTTTGCATATCTTTGGAAACTGTCCATCGGAAATTTTGAATCAATTGGAATTAACCCCTGTTTCGTTTTAACGATGGCATCGACAATTTGGCCCTCTCTAAACTGATACTGGGTTTGAAAATTTCTTTTTGGCAAAACCTCAGCTAATAGATCATTCAATACCTGCTCCCCCACCCCTCCTCTTAATTTTGGCGAGCGTAAAAAATCCTGAAAATCTCTTAAGGTATGACCGATTTCCTGGACTCTTCCTAATTCTTGGACCAATTTCGAAAAACCATCTCCAAAACTTTTTCTTAGTGCTTCAATATCTTGCTTCAAAAAGTTTAAAGCCAAATCTTCTTCTTTTTTTCCTCTCAATTCTTTTTTAATTAGATAAACCGAAGTTCCAGCTCCTGCCGCCACAATAAAAAAAATTATTAAAATCAATAAAACCTCTGCCATTAATTTAATCTATCACTATTTGAGTAAAATTTCAATAATTAAAAAGAGAAGATAAACTGAGAGCAAAATTAACGCCTCTTTTTTTGTTATTTTTCTATCTGTCTTGACAGCGAGAAAGAAAAAGAGGGCCGAGATTATTAAAAATATTCTGGCTATGGTAAAAGCAGGGATTTCCGCTACCTTAACTTCAATAGGGCAAATAAGGGCTACTATTCCCAAAACCAAAGTGGCAATAATGATTACTGACCCCATCAAATCTCCTAAAATTAACCAGCCTTCTCCTCTCCTTGCTGAAATAATTCCAAAATATGTTTCAGGTAGCGCGTTTCCAACTCCGACAATAAAAATTCCAATTAACGTTAATGGTATTTTTAAATTTTCAGAAAAAAATATTGCCGACCTTACAATTCCCTCGGCTGCTAATATTAAAAGCAATATTCCCAAGATTACTTTACCTAAATCCTTGATAAAATCTTTAAATTTTTTTGAAACTGGAACGTGATATTTGTCAAAAACTTTTGTAAACCTTTCTCTCTTAGAAAAGAGCCAAAAAAAATAAAAAATGAAAAATAAAATTAAAATTATTCCGTCAGCCCTTGAAAGAATTCCATCTGAAATTAAAAGCAAATATAAAATTGCTGAACCAATGGTGAATAAAGAAGTCGTCTGAACGGTTCGGCTTTCGGCCGAAATTCCGGCTTTTGAAAAAAGGACTGCTAGACCAATAGCCAATGTTAAATCAACAACATTTCCTCCTAAAACATCTCCAAGTGATAATTGAGGTTTTCCCTTCATTGCTGAGAAAATTCCGACGAACAAATTTGGTAGAGAAGCTGCGAAAGCCATGATGATAAAAGCGACAACAAATTCTTTCCAGCCTAAAAACCTGGCAATTCTGGCCAGGCATTCAATGACCATTTCCCCAGCAAAATAAATAAAAAGACAAGAGATTAAAAATATTAATATGTAAAACCAACTCATTTTTTTGTTGCTTTCTTTAATCTATGCATTATAGCAAAACCAATTCCTTTTATCTCAAATCCTTCCGCCAAAATCACATCTACCATTTTTTTATCGAATTCTCTTAGGGTTTCAAAAAGATTTTTGGCAACTTGCTTTAAATTTTTTCGAGAACCAACTGTTAAAACTAAATCTGCTTTTTTGTAAAATTTTTTATTTTCTTTTGTTGCCATCACCCCAACCCTCTTTTTATTTTTTTTGTAAAAATTTATCAATCTTTGGATTTTTTTTGTTTTTCCTTTCCCATTTACCAAAATCAAAGGGGCTTTTGGTGCATAATGGCTATATTTCATTCCTGTTGATTTTGAGATTTTATTTTTTAGTTCTCCACTTTTTAAAAAGGAATGGAATCTAATATCTTTTAAAACCTGTTTTAAGTTCTCTAAGTTCAACCCTCCTGGCCTTAAAATTAGAGGAGGATTAACCGTTAAATCTAAAACAGTCGATTCAACACCAATTTTTGTTTTTCCTCCATCTAAAATTAAATCAATTTTATCGCCCAAATCTTCAAAGACATGTTGGGCAGTAGTTGGACTAGGCCTGCCGGCTAAATTGGCTGAAGGGGCAGCAATTGGAACTCTAGATTTTTCTATCAATTCCAAGGCAATTTTATTTTTTGGCATTCTGATGGCAACTGTTTTCGCGCCGGCCGTAACTTCATCTGGAACAATTTTCTTTTTGAAAATGACTAATGTTAATGGTCCTGGCCAAAACTTTTTTGCTAAAATTTTTGCTTCCCGTGGAACTCTTTTTGCCATTTTTTTTAAATCTATAAAATCAGCAATATGAACGATTATAGGGTTGTCCATCGGTCTTCTTTTCACTTTAAAAATCTTTCTAATTGCTTTTTTATTAAAAGCATTGGCTCCCAATCCATAAACAGTTTCAGTCGGAAAAGCAACCAACCCCCCCTTTTTTATAATTTTTGCTGCTTTTTCGATTAAATTTCTTTCCGGTCTTTTTTGATTGATTTTAAAGATTTGGCAATGAAATACCATTTTGTTATTTCGATTAAAATTAGATTTAAAATTCCGATTGCCAAGACCAACATTAAATCAAAATGGTTCAAAGGAACCGTTTTTAATAATGTATTGAAAAATGGTAAGTAGATTGCAGCTAACATCATTGATATTCCCCAAAACCAACTAAAAACTAAAATCCGATTTGAGAGAAGGTCCGTCCTCCAAATATTTTTCCTTAAATTTTTACAAGAAAAAATGTAAAACAAGGAATCTATTGCTAATCCAGCAAAAATTATGGTTTGAATCTCTCTCAATTGCATCCAAGGCCTCTTAAAAATTAGCCAGAAAAACAAGGCTAAAAGCAGAAAGTCGGTAAAAATTCCAATAAAGAAAATCAGGGCTTTCATTTCTGGGTTCAAAAGAGGGGTTTTGGGATCTTCTGGCTTCTTTTCCATTAATCCTTCTTCTTTTGGTTCAAAAGCTAGGGCAATCGAAGGCAAACTATCTTCGATTAAATTCACCCATAAAATTTGTCCGGCGGTTATTGGCAAAATCCAAGGCGTTTTAGTTAGCCAGCCGATTAAAATGGTTCCGGCAATTAAAATTACTTCGGTGAAACTGTCCGATAAAAGGTAAACAATGACTTTTCGGATGTTATCTAATATTTGTCTTCCTTCTTTGACTGCCGCCACAATGATTGAAAAACTATCGTTCAATAAGACCAAATCTGAAGATTCCTTTGCCACATCAGTCCCCGAGCCCAGAGCCACTCCGATATCGGCCGATTTTAAAGCTGGTGCATCGTTTATTCCGTCACCAGTCATTGCTACAATTTTTCCTTCTTTTTGCCAAGCATCGATAATTCTCATTTTATGTTTTGGTTCGACTCTGGCATAAACTTCAATTTTTCTTAAAATTTTTTGAAATTCTTTATCGGAAATTAAATCCAAATCTTTTCCTTCAATTATGTTTCCTTCTTCGGTTGGCAGACCCAATTCTTTGGCTATCGATTTTGCCGTCAATTTATGATCGCCGGTAACAATGATTGGTTTCATGCCTGCCCTTTTGCAAATTTTTATTGCCTCTTTTACGTCCTTTCTCAATGGATCATGCAGGGAAATTAATCCAATAAAAACTAAATCTTCGCACAATTTTTCCAGTTCATTGCGTTTTATCACTTGTTGTTTAATCGTTCTGTAAGCCGTTGCCAAAACCCTTTCCCCTTTTCCAGCCTGTTCTTCAAATTTTCTTTTTATCTCGGCATTTTTTTCCTTTGATAAAATCTCTTTTTTTCCGTCAACTTCAATAAATCTTGAGAATTCTGAAATTTTCTCTGGTGCACCCAAAATGTATAAAATAGTTTCAGTTTCAGAAATCTTCCGCAAACTAGCGGAATATTTATAGACCGGGTCGAAAGGTAGTTTTTCAATTTCTGGTTCTGCCTCATCTAGTTCATTCTTTTTCAAACCAGCTTCAATCCCTCCTAAAATGATTGCTTTTTCAGTTGTTCTTCCCCGGATTTTCCATTTTTGCGGTTTTTCTTCTGGATTTTCAATAAAAGTCTCGCTGGCTAGTGCACCAATTTTTAAAATTAGGTTTTTATTTTCTTTGGGAAAAATTTCAGAAATTTTCATTTTCGCTTCAGTTAAAGTGCCGGTTTTATCAGTGGCAATAATAGAAGTACTACCTAAAGTTTCTGCGGCCGTCATTTTCCTCACCAACCCTTGGGATTTTAAAATCTTCTGCATTCCCAGAGCCAAAATAACGGTTATTGCCACCGGAAGTCCTTCAGGAATTGCCGCCACTGCCACCGCTACCGCTGTCAAAAACATTTGGAGTTTATCAATTCCGATTGAAATTCCTAAGAAAAAGATTGAAAAACAAATTATAGCAATAAAAATTGCTAAAAATCTACTCAGATTAATCACTCTTTTTTGATAGGGTGTTTTTTCTTCTTCGACGCCTAAAAGCAATTCAGCAACCTTACCAATCTCTGTGTTTTTTCCGGTTTGGATGACAGTTGCTTTTCCCCAGCCGTCTTCAACAATCGAACCCATATAAACCATATTATCCCTGTCGGCTAAAGGAGTTTTTTCTGGTAAAATTTTTGTAATTTTTTCGGCCGGCAACCATTCACCTGTTAGCGCCGATTCATTAGTTTTTAAATTATGAACTTCAATCAATCTTCCATCAGCCGGTACTTTTTTCCCTTCTTCCAATAAAAAAATATCCCCCGGGACTAATTCTTCTTGTTCTAGTTCTTTTTTGTTTCCTTCCCTGATAACGATTGCCTTTATTTTTACTATTTTTTTTAGTTCGGTAAGAATTTTTGAAGTTCTTTGCTCTTGGAAAAAACCGATTAAAGTATTTAAAAATACAGCCCCAAAAATGACAATTGAGTCAGTAAAATCTTTTAAAAACAAGGTTACAATACCAGCAATGACCAAAATATAGATTAGAGGGCTTTTGAATTGGTCAAAAAAAATTTTTAGTGGAGATGCTGGTTTTTCTTCAGGGAGTTTATTTTTTCCAAATTTTTTTTGACGAACCCTAACTTCATCTTCAGAAATTCCATTTTTAAAATCGGAGTTTAATTTTTTTAACGCTTCTTGCCAGGAAATCGAATGCCAAATTTCTTTCATAATTTAATAAAAAATCTTCCGCTTTTTGCGACCAATTTTCTCATTTTTAAAGTTGAACCTTTACTCTTTTTTAATTTTCTTTTTAAAATCTTGCAAAATCTCAGCGGCGATTTCTCTTCCTCCGATACCGAAGGCGATAGCAGCCATGGCTACGATTCCCAAAAAGGCAATTTTTATCAAATCGAAAATCCAGTCGGCTGCTTGAAATTTTAGTTGTTGTAAAATTGCTAAAACTCCAAAAATCCAGATTGCCCACTTTGAAACTGCTCCAGCCAGATTAGCATATTTCACTTTCATTCCACCCGTTGCCGATATTACAATTTTTTCGACAATATCGGCTATAATTACCATGACAACAAAAATTAAAACGGCGACTAAAACATTGGGTAAATAATTTATCACCCCTTTTAAAACATCACCGAACCCTGTCCAACCCAAAATATCGACTGCTGCCATCAAAAAAACAATAACCAAAATCCACTTACAAATCGCCCCGATAAATTCACTCGGTTTAACTTTTATTTCCGCCCTTTCCAAGGCTTCTTTCAATCCTCTTGTTTCTAGCAACCTATCAATTTTCAATTTTTGTAAAATGCCAGCAATCAATCTTCCTATTCCAACTGAAATGAACCAACCTATTAAAAAAACAATGATTGCTCCGATTAGACTTGGTACAAATCCCAAAATACTTTTCCAGAGATTTTGCAGGCCTTCGATTGTTGTTAAATACCAGTCCCCAACCATATTTTTTTATTTTTTTTTGCGACCTTTAAGCTCTTTAAAATTATGCCCTCAACCGGAGTTGAACCGGTGTTCCTAGGCTGAGAACCTAGTGTCCTAAACCACTAGACGATGAGGGCATTATCTAAATTTAGCAAAAAATTTAAACTTTGTCTATGAAATAAAAAAAGACCGTTTTTGTTCAGAAAAAGTTTTGATAAAAACCTTTATTATTTTTGAGATATTTTTATTTCCTCAACTATTTTTGACATCTCCATTTCTTTTGAGCCATCGACTAAAATCAAATCTCCTTCATTGATTTCCGCTTTCAATTTTGGTTTTCCTTCATCTATTGTATTAAACTCAAATATTTTTGCTCCATCCATTCCTTTTTCAAACGCCCCTTTGGCAATAAATTTTGCCCTTTGGCCAAAAGTAAACAATATCTCAGCATTTTTTGCCACTTTCTCCCCTATTGTTTCGTGGGCTTCTACGGCATATTTTCCTGCACTAGTAACATCACCTAAAACTGCAATTTTTCTTTTTGCCCAATTAATTTTTCCTAAAATTTCTAATGCCTCGATCATTGATATATGTGTAGCAGATTCAGAATCATCTAAAATCCAAGAGTTTTTTATTCCCTCAATCACTCTCATTTTTCCTGGTAAGGATTTATAATTTTTGAAGGCCATCGAAACCTCTACTAGATTCAATTTTAAAATTTTTGCAATTGAAATGACAGTTAAGGCAGTATAAATTTGTTCTCTTCCAAAAATTTTTTCTAACCAAACGGGTAAAACGGTTCCGTTATAATGTAATTTAAAGTTTGTTCCGTGATTTATCCTGACATCTGATGCTTTCAAGTTTGCTTCTTGTGCGAAACCGAGAGTTAAAAAGTGAGCCTTTGTTTTTTCTTTTAATTCTCTCACTGTTTCGTCATCATGGTTTAAGATTAAATACCCAAATACAGGTAAATTTTCGATAATTTTTACCGTAGGTTCTATTTTTTCTTTTTCGCTGGCAAAAAAAATTTCTTCTGAACTAATATCTTCAAAATGAGTCAAAATCAGAATTGGAAAAGAGGACTCTTTCATTAAGAATTCAAAATCTTCCCTTTTTTCTAAGAGTATAATTTCTTTTTGGTCGAAAAATAATGGCAAATTTTTTATCTTTTTGATTTTCAAAAATTTTCCTAAAACAGAAGTTATTGCTTCTTTCACAAGTTCTTTGCCATTTCCCTCCACGAAAATAATTTTCGGTTTCGCTAAAGAAAAAAATGTTTTTTTAATCAACCTCATGGTCTTGTGGAATTTGATAATAACGGACGGCAAATTCAGCCAATTCTCTAAAAATTGGTATTGCTGAATACTCAGCCGTTTTTGTTTTTGGATTATCGAGTTTTACCATGATTAAAAATTTTGGGTTAAAAGCCGGTAAAAAACCAATGAAGGTTTGCCATGTTTGGTCAGAATACCCTTTTTGGTTAATTTCCAAAGAAGAAAATGGAATTTGGGCTGTTCCTGTTTTTCCGGCAACATAATAACCTGAGATTTTAGCCCTTTTTGCAAACCCGTTTTCAACTACGCTAAGGAGCATTGCTTTTAATTGAGACGAAATTTTTTCAGAAATGATACCTTCTGAAATTTCTGGTTTATTTTCAGTTACTTCGTTTCTATTGATTATTTTTTCTACTATATAAGGTCTAACTAAACGTCCACCATTAACCAATAGACAATAAGCCCTTAGTAATTGTATAGGCGTCATTTCAATTCCTTGCCCAAAAGACGCGGTTGCAAAATTGATTTCATATCCTTTTTTAAATTCATTGTTTTCAGAGTAAATTTCGGGAAGATCAACCTCCGTTTTTCTGAAAATTCCAAACTTTTGGATGTAATCCAAAAAAATTGGATGAGGGATTTGATTTTCAACGAAAACCGCTCCGGTGTTGATTGAATTTTCCAAAACTTTGGTCATTGTTACCTCGCCCCAGATTCTCTCATCGTAGTTCTTAATTTTAATTTGACCTATTTGAAAAAATCCCTTGTCTACAAATTTTGTCTCGGGAGTGATTTTTTCTTCTTCTAAACCAATGGCCATCGTTATTGGTTTAAAAACAGAACCGGGTTCAAAAATTTCTAACGTCGTTTTATTTTTAAAAACTTCTAGATTTTGTTCTGCTTCTTTTGAATATTCGTTCGGGTTAAAACCTGGAAAATTGGCCATGGCCAAGATTTTTCCAGAATAAGGGTCAATAACAATAATTTGTCCACTATGAATATCTAATTCATTTTTAGCTTTTTCTAAGAGTTCTTCGGCTTTAAACTGAAGAGAGTAATCGATAGTTAAAACTAGATTTTCTCCTTCTTTTAAAATATCATCATAATATTCTTCGAGGCCGTAATTTCCACTTCCGTTTGGATCTAAAAATCCAATAACTTGAGAGGCTAATTTTTCTTGGGGATAATACCTTCCTCTATTTGATTCTAAAAAAATTCCTTCTATTTTTTCATCTTTTAACCTTTCTATCTCTTCTTGAGTTAATTTATTTTTAATTGGTTGGTATGAATTTCCCGATTTTAATTTGCCCAGAATAACACCTTCATCAATCCTCAATATTTCACTTAGTTTTTGGGCCACTTTTTCGGGATTTTCTATTTTTGATGGCTTAGCGAAAACTAAAAAAAAGTCCTTGTTTATTGCCAATGGTTCTAGCTTATTCAAAAAAATTTCTCCCCTTTCTATTTCTATTTTTGGAGAAGAATTATGGAAGCCTTCAGCCAAGGCCTTAGATAAATCTCCTTGTTGAACTTGGAGAGTGAAAAGTCTGTATAAAATTAAAGCTATGAATATTAGAAAGACAAAAAATAAGAAATTTATTCTCCAGTTTTTCATTTTTCAACAACTGTAGCACCAGTTAGTTTGATATATTTTATATTTTTTGCCTTCTCAAAATTTTTTAAATAATCTTGCAGGTTTGAAAGAGAATTCGATTTTGAAAATTCGACTTCCAAATTTTTATTCTCTTCTTTTAAATCAGCAATTCTACTTTCATAATTTTTAATTAGAAAAATTTCTTGTGCGTAAAAACTCATTTGAATAATTGTGAGACAAAAAATTATTACTAAACTAACGACCAAACAAAACCAAAGTAACCTTAAAAAATTAAAAGATATTGTTTTTAAAATTGGCAAATCGATTGTTAAATAATTCATATTTTGATTGCTGCTCTTAGTTTTGCCGACCTTGCACGAGGATTTTTTTTAACCTCTTGAAAGGTTGGCATTATTGTGTGAGGTGTTAAAATTTTTATTTGACCTTTTTTAAAATTTTCTTTTAAAAAATTTTTAACGATTCTATCTTCCAAAGAGTGGAAGGAAAATATTACCAATCCGCCTTTTTTTTCTAATACTTCCAATGCTTGAGGTAAGGTGACTTTTAAATTTTCAAGTTCGTGATTAACAACAATCCTCAGCGCTTGAAATGTCTTCGTGGCAAAATGAATCTTTCTATTTCTATACCAGGAAGGAACTGCTTTTTTTATTACCTCAACTAATTGAAAGGTTTTTTCAATTTTTTTAAATCTTCTATTCTCAACAATTTCTTGCGCAATCTCTTTAGCAAACCGCTCTTCACCACATTCTTTTAAAATCTTTTCAATTTCTTTTTTCGGCCACTCTTGCAAAACATCTTTTGCTTTCATCCCGTTTAGGTTATACCTCATGTCCAATGGTTCATTCTTTAAGAAACTGAATCCCCTGCCCGATTTTTCCAAGTGCCAACTAGAGAGTCCCAAGTCGAATAAAATTCCGGAAATATTGTCAAAACCCTCTTTTTCTATAATTTCTTTTAAATTAGAATAAGAATCGTTAGCTAAAACCAACCTTTCAATTTTTAAACTCAACAATCTTTTGAACAATTCTGGGTCTTTTTCTATCCCCAATACTTTACCGTTTGGTCCATTTTTTTCCAGAATTAATTTTGCGTGTCCTCCCATCCCTATTGTGCAATCAATAAAATTTTCATTCGGTTTGGGGTCTAAATATTTCAAAACCTCATTTTTAAGAACTGGTATATGGATTTCAGATTGCTCATTATTCATTGCCGTTAAACTCCTAGTTCTTTTAATCTTTCGGCAATATCTCCTACTTCTTTTTCTGTTCTTTCTTTATATTCATCCCATTTTTGGCCATCCCAAATCTCAATTCTGTTGTAAACTCCGGCAATGACAACCTTCTTTCTTAAAAAGGCATAGCCCTTTAAGAAATCGGGAATTAAAATTCTTCCTAAATTATCGATACTTACCTCCATTGCACCGGTTAACATTAATCTGGCAAAACCCCGGGCATCCGCCTGAGAAAGCGGGAGTTGACTTAACTTTTTTGCCAAATTTCCCCACTCTCTTGCCGGATAAAGAAAAAGACATTGGTCTAAGCCCCGAGTAATTACCGCTTTCTTTCCTAAAAGTCTCCTAAATTTTAAAGGAATGGCTAATCTCTTCTTTTCATCTATTGAATATGTGTATTCACCAATGAACATTTTATTTTTCCACAAAAATACTATATTATCCCACTATTATCCACAATCTCCCACCTATTCTCACTTTATATTTTTTCTTACCCACTCGTCAAAATTTTTTTTCCACAACTTTTACACAATTAAAATCCCCCGCCTCTGTATTTAAAAGCGGGGGTTAACTTCTATATGCTATTTACAATCTCTTATTTCACCAACAATCTAACGTCTTTGGTAATTCTTCTAATTCTTGAATCCCTTTATGGCTTACGGCAAAAAATTTTCCATTTTCTAAACAGGCGAAGGCACAGAATTTTTGTGGGTTTTTCAGATTCGAAATCCATTGATAGTCAGGACAAGGACCAAAGTCGGGGTCTTTTGGTCTTTCACAGTTTGAAAACAAGCATTCTTCTTTTTCATTGATTTTTATTTTAATCTCATTTGGCATCGTTTTTGAGACTGGATAATTTTTGTAAATTGTATAGTAAAAATCTAAAGCGCTTTTTATCAATTCCATATCAGACTTTCTTTCCTTGTCTCTTTCTTGAATTTGATGCATTTTTATAACTGGGCCAAATATTTCTTCAAAAACTTTTTTTATCGCTAAAAACTCTGCTGGTTCGACTATATTTATTTCTTGGTCATAATTAGAAAAATTAATATCTAGTTTAAAATTTAAATTTCCACTTTCTTTTCCATTCGTCAAATCGGCCAACTTTATTGATTTTTTTACCTCCATTTTATATATCAATAAGTCTTTTTTTCCAATCCAAATTTCGCCTTCAATTTCGCCTACTTTATCTAAAATGTTGGCGATTTTTTCAGTTAAATCTGTTACAAAATTTTCCTTTTCTTCGGGTAGGGGTTGAAATTTCTCTGGAAGCAACCTGAATATTCCCTGAAAATAAATTTCCATTATCTCGGGCAACAGTTTTTTGATTTCTTTTCTATTTAAGGCAAAAATGTAATGATAAGCATTTTTTTTATCTATTTTTTCGTCTGGCAACTCTTTTTTTATGAGGTAAAGCTTCTCTCCGACCAATAAGTTTCTTAATTTTTCTTCAATATCTTTTTGGATAAGTTTTGATCTTTCAAAATTTTCAACTAAATCGGGAACCTCAAATTCACTTTCAAGATCAACCAATAATTCTTTTAAACTTTCAAAATCGAGCTTTATCCAACGATTTTTTATTGCGTTTGGATAAAAACCAATATCGGTTAAAAAACTTAATGATGGAAATTGATTAAATTTAATAAAATAGTTTTCTCCAACCAAAATATTTTCTCCGTCAAATAAAAATTCTTCTCCTCTTTGGAGAAATTTAAAATCAAAATTTCCTTTTACTCTTTGGTTTTCAATTTCTGTTTTATCTACTTCAGTTAATAATTTTGCCGTCAATGTTTTTTCTTCCTCATTTCTGATTATCACATTAATCTCTATTTCCGAGCGGAATGTTCTTAATTCTCCAAATTTTTTTTCCATCATTTCCATTACTTTTTCTGTTCTGGTTCTAAAAGGATTCCACAGGGGATCGAAAATCTTCAGGTAAAGTAAAAGTAAAAATAAAATCGAAAATACTAAAAAAATTGAGATTAAAATTTTTTTCAAAAAATTTTTTTTCTTTTTTTTCATTTTTAAATATTCATATTCAGTAAGCGGGTTCGATAGAAGACATTTTTTCTTCTAGCCAGTCTTGGATATTTTCCCAAAAATTTTCTGTTGCTATTTTTTCTTGTTCTGGAAGTTCTTTTATTATTAATTTTCCTCTACTAATTATTAAACCCTTTTCGGGAGAGTAAGAATAAGAACTTCCCGAGTTTAATACTTTCAAATATGGTAAAACCCCTTTATCTAAAAATTCAAATACTAGAGAGACAAAACTTTCTGGGGGAGGCATCATTTCTGAATCAGACAGATCTAGACCATAGAAAATGTTGATGGCAAAATTCGCCGCGTATTTGATAATTCCTGAAAATCCGTAAGGATAGATATAAGAAATTTCTGTTAAGTTTTGGGGCAAACTCTGAAATTGTTCACTAAAAACCTGAGATTCCCTTAATTTTTTTTGACCGGGATTATTTAAACTCCCTAAAATTTCGATTAAACTTTCCTTATTTAAGGTAAAAATTAACCTTTTTTCTTTAATCGAGAAAAATAGGCCCAAATCATCGAAAAAAGGAAGTGAATAAATCTCATGATTATCAAGAATTTCTTTTGAGAAACTAACCATTTCTGGCAAAGTAATTTCTTCTGACGGTGGTGTTCCTACGGTTTTTGGGCAGACAAAAGTTTTGCCGGTACAATAATTCGTTTGGCCGGGATTAATATAGGTGCCAATTGCCGTTCCAGCACTATCTATACAATAATATTGGTTAGTGGTGTTTAACTTTGTATAAGCACAATATTTGTCTTTAGTTTGGTAAATAGTTGGTTCAAAACCGACCTGTTCTTTGATATCTTGGCAAATAATTTTTAGATCGATAAAAGTCGATTTATAAGTACATTTAACATTCCTATAACTTTCTTCGTCATCGTAAATCATCTCAGCCATCGCTCTCAATTGGTACATATCAGACATAATCCTGGCGTCCTTTGCTCTTTTTCTTGAACTTTCCAATCCAAAAATATCTGAAGGACTTAATTCTGGGATCTTCGGTAATTTTATCTTTAAAAGATTTTCTTTTGCTTTTTCCTCGTCTCCTATTTCAAAGACCAAACCGATTACTGGTTTTTCTTTTCCGGTCATTTCGGCAGAAATAAAAAAAGCAAAATTTCCTTCAAACAAAGCTAGGAGATCTTCTTTTAAATTGATTCCAATTTCTTTTTCAATTTCCTTTAAGAAATTTTCAAATTCTTTTTTCTCTTCGTCACCTAATCTTTCTTTCGTCGCTTTCTCTAATTGTTCAAAACCAGTTTTTAAATCTCTTCCTTCGCTATAATAAACTAAATCCTTTTGTCCGATTCTATCGGGTAAAAAATTGGTTAAAGAGTTATCAATGGAAAAAGTCGACGGCAATACAGCGTCTTCTCTCAAATCCAAATAATAACCCTCCGATTTTAAGCCCTCTTTGTCGGCAATTATTGCTCCGGCTACAATTAACTTTTCAGTTTCATTAGTTTCATTTCCTTTTAAAAATGGGAGATTTAAAACTGTTTTTAGAGAAGCCATCAATTGAGTTGGTAATTTATCTTCTGCTAGCTCTCCAAATCCGGTCGTCTTAAATATTCTTGTCAAATCAAACTCGCTATAAAACAAAATTAAATAATCTTTGGGCAAATAGTTTTTAATTTTTAGATATTCCAAATTTTCATTGAGATTTTTATTTGTCTTTGGCTTAAAGATATTTATTAATTTTTGTTCTTCAATAACATCGATTATTTTTTTAATTTGGCTAGTTTCAAAAGAAAATAGAAAATTTCCATCACTCATTACCAAAGCAAATTCAGATTCTTTTTGTAAAGAATTTTTAGAAGAAGATATTGACTTTGCCTTAACAATTGTTCTTCCCTTATAATTTTCTTTTTCAATCTTCCAATCCTTTTTTTCACTAATCATTTTTTCAAAATCTTTCGTTAATTTTTCTATTTTCTTTAAATCAGGATTTGGCAACAACAGAATAAACGACGGTTCTTTTTCTTTTTCAATGGGTGGAATAAGAGCCAGGATTACTTCTTTCGAGATAGTAAAATCGAGATTTTTTAAAAAATAGTTTTCGTTTTTCATTTTTTCAAACTCTTGGTCAATTTTTTCTGAAATTTTCTGATAATAAGGGAATTTATTAAGTAATTCTTTTAAATTTTTGACCTGTGGATTTTGGGAATCAACTTGAATTCTAAGATAGGCACTAGTTTCTAATGGTAAAAAATTGATTAGGTCGGATTTTATCTTTTTTTCATATAAATAGAAAGAAAGGACTCCCGTTCCTATTAAAATAAAAAAAATTATCAATACTATTATCAAAATTTTTTTGGTTGGATTTTTTCGCTCCTTAGGAAGAAGAGGCAGATTTTCTACCATATTTTTATTTAAGTTCTAATTTTTATTGAAAAATTACTCGGATTGATTTCGATTGCATCACCTTTTTTTATTTTACCTGACAAGAGTGCGAAAGCCAAGGAATTTCCGACTTTATCCTGAACCACCCTTTCCATTTGTCTGGCCCCAAATTCTGGTGTGTAAGAAAGATTAACTATCTCCTCTTTCAATTTATCGGTAATGATAAAATTCACTTCTTTCTCTTTTAAAAGTTTTTGTAATTTTTTCAATAAAAGTTCGGCAATATTTAAAAGGTCTTCTTTCGATAAAGGTTTAAAAACGACTACCGAGTCAAACCTATTTATTAATTCTGGTCTAAAGATACCCTTTTCAAAAATGAAGTCCAAAAGTTTTTGTTTTACTTTTTGCCATTCTCTTTTTTCTCTCAAAGCGTCCAGGATTATTTGATATCCAGCATTAGAAGTGGCAATGATTATTGCATTGGTAAAATCAACTTTTCTTCCCAATCCGTCAGTAATCCAACCTTCATCGAAAACTTGTAAAAATAAATTAAGAATATTAAGGTGGGCTTTTTCAAATTCATCTAACAAGATTAAAGAAAATGGATTTTCTCGAACCTTAGTCGTCAAAAGTCCTTCCATATCAACAGAACCGATTAATCTTGGAATATCAATCAAGTTTTGAAACTCAGACATGTCAAGTCTAATCATCCTTTTTTCCGAACCAAAATAGAATTCCGACAAAGCTTTAGCTGTTTCTGTTTTTCC
>Ga0172365_10001065_pt1 | contig 19485 bp, 21 predicted proteins | sample LakKivSesite48cm_FD_114535 | JGI IMG/M metagenome (GOLD analysis project Ga0172365, IMG submission 114535) | Sediment microbial communities from Lake Kivu, Rwanda - Sediment site 48cm | ecosystem: Environmental > Aquatic > Freshwater > Lake > Sediment | place: Rwanda: Western Province, Lake... | reverse complement strand
CATAAAATGCTTCGCATTTTATTGTACTTTGGGCTTTAGCCCAAAGATATTTATTATTGACTATTCCCCTTTGTTCTTCAGCAGGAACCTGCCATTTCTGTTCTTTGTTATCCTGCCTCTCTCAACAGCAGGCTTTCCGTTTACAAATACATGATAAATGCCAGCTGGATATTGATAGGGATTCTCATAGGTTGCCCTGTCCTCTATAGTATTCAAGTTGAATATTACGAGATCAGCATAATAATCTTCTTTTATGAAGCCTCTTTTGTAAAGTCCAAGCTTGATTGCAGGCATGCCTGTCATCTTGCATACTGCCTGCTCTATCCTTAATAGTTTTTTCTTCCTTACATATTCTGCAATCACTCTTGGAAAAGTGCCGTATGCTCTCGGATGCACGAATTGCATAGGCTTTTTGGGCTTCTTTTCCATAACTCTTCTCTTCCTAACAGAATCTGCTGGTGTTATCTCAGAATCAGACGCTATCATCGAAATCGGGCTTTTAACAATCGCTTCAATATCTTTTTCATCCATCTCAAGGCAGATTATCTCTGAAAAGCCGCGTTCGCTTATAATTAAGTCCATCACGAAATCAATGGGATTTTTTCTTACATGCGCTGCAGCGTCTTTAATGCTCATTCCCACGTATTTTCTGTTATGCAATTGCCTTACTTTTGTTATTTTGATGTTCTTCCAGCCAACCCCTGCAATCATGTTGTCCCACTTGCGTGTTTCGTCCTTAAGCTCTCTCTTTATGAATTCTCTGACTTTCCTGTTTTTCAGAATGCTGATTGCCCTGTTTATGCCTTTTGCAAAAAGCCATTTGGGCAGCAAAACCTCTGTATCTGTCCAGCTTGCAATATATGGGTATACATCGCAATTCACGCTGATTCCCAATTCCCGCGCTTTCATCATCAGTTCAAGTGTTTCCTTGACCCTTCCAAAGTTTTTGCGCTCAGCTGCTTTGTGATGAGATATCTCCACAGAAACTTTCGCTTCTTTTCCTATTATAACAGCTTCCCTTACTGCTTCTAATACTTTATCGCTTTCATTCCTTATGTGAGATGCATATATTCCGTCAAATTCTTTTAATGCAGAGGCAACTCCTATTATCTCTTCTGTGCGTGCATAAGCATCCGGCGTGTAGATTAAGCCCGTGGACATTCCAAAAGCCCCATTCTTCATGCTGGTTGAAAGCATGTCAGACATTTCCTTTATTTCATGCTTGGTCGCATCTCTGGCGAAAAAGCCAACTATGCTCAATCTCAGGTTTCTGAAGCCGACGAGAGCAGCTATATTGATTGCAGGATTCTTCATTTCAACTGCCTGCGCATAAGAAGTTAAGTTTTCCCAGTGTGGTTTTTCTCTGTAGAGCATGTCAGGGTTTTTCACGAATATTCTGCGCGCTGGCTTCCTTACAGGAAATGAAGAAACTCCGCAATTTCCAACAACATTTGTGGTGATGCCCTGCATTAGCATGTTTTCAGCAGCTGGATTTTTTATTATTGCAAAATCAGAATGAGTATGGATGTCTATTAATCCTGGAGCCAGATAAAGCCCTGCAGCATTAATCAGTTTCCTGGCTTCTGAACATATCTTTCCAATCTCGGCAATCCTGTCCTTCTTTATTCCAGCATCTCCCAAAAAAGGGGCTCTGCCTCTTCCGTCCACAATCCATGCATTCTTTATCAGATAATCAAGCATTTTAGCATGTAAAACATGATGATATTATAATTTTATGCTAGGCATGATTGAAATTGCGCTTAACACGATTCAATAAAAATTAATTAACATTAATTTTTTTAATAATATCCTAATTATATCCCGATCATATCCCAATCACAGCATTATTGCGCCTATTGCAGGAGAAATACTTCCGAAGAAGCTCTTTTCTATTCGCACTTTCCTGCCGAGGAATTTTGCATCCTTGACCCCATCCCTTGCATATTGCATAAGCCCTCTTATGTTTGAAAGCCCTCCTCCAATAACTATGATGTCCGGGTCAAAAATATTTGCAATGTTTGCAAGAGCGATTCCCAGGTATTTTCCAAATTCTGCAATTGCCTTTTTAGAATTAGCATTCTTGCCCAAAGTGATTTCTGCAGCTGGTTTTTTTCCTCCAGCCAGTTTAAGGTAATATCTTTCAAGAGCCCTTGCTGAACAGTATTCCTCAAAACACCCTTTTCTCTCGCATGTGCATTTTTCTCCGTCAGCAACAATCACCATATGCCCAAATTCTCCTGCAGAATTTCTGGTTCCGCCATATAGCTTGTGATTTATTATTATGCCGCCGCCCACTCCAGTGCCGAGTGTTATTCCGATAAGATTCGGCTTTTGGAAGTGGAGATGCTCTGCAAGCGCAAAGCAGTTCACATCATTGTCCATTTTTATTGTGATATTTGGGAAAAATTTTTTTAGTTTTGCTTCAAGGGCAAAGCCGTCTCGTATGTTAAAATTATTCATGCCATACATTCTTCCATTGTACGGATTGCCTGCTGATGCAATTCCAATCATCTCAGGAGATTCATGCTCAGGCATCACTGCCTTTATTGCCTTGACAATGTTCTCAACAACTTTTGTCTCTCCCTTGTCTGCCTCTGTTTCGCACTGGAACTGCTTAAGAACACGAATCTTTTTTGAACCATCTGAATAATCAGCCAGTATAGAAAGAATCTTTGAGCCTCCAAGGTCAACTCCAATTTTCATGAAAATTTCAAATGGCGACAATGCTTTTAAAACTTTCTATGAATTTCCGGCTAATGCAAGATGTTATTCTGCATTTATTCTGCGCAAATATTGTGCATAAATGATGTTTCACAAAATTATTACAAAACCATTACAAAAAAATAGAGTTTTTGATGTTGAATTTATCAACCTTGAGTAAAAAAAACCTGAGTGACGAGAGTAGAAAGGTTTATATTTTGATGTTTATTATTTTATTTTCATGAGAAAATTTAATCGGCTTTCAATATTTTCAATGCTGTTTCTGGCAATGATTTTGATTCTTGTATTGTCCGGATGCGCTCCAAAGATTTCTGCCTATGAAGAGAAGGACGCCTGCACTCCGATTCCTGGAGGCTATTATTTCAAGATTCCTGATGAGGACAGCTGCAGGCAGCAGTGCTTCTCAAATTGCATGTCAAGGGAGATGGAGTTTGTAAAGAGCGAATTCACCGCAGGCGGGAATGCCCCCTGCAACAAGTGCCTGTGCTACTGCAGACAATAATTGATAAAATAAATCAATTGATAAAAAATATTTACGCATTAGAAAATTTTATAAAGAGTGCGCCTTTCCATTCCCAAAATCACAAGGGACAAAGAAGGAACAAATACCTAATCAACGCACGTAAATCAATAATTCAACAAAAAATATGAAATATAATTAATATAAAATAAGAGCGGTGGTTTTCATGGAAATCAAGATTCTTGAGGAAGACAGTAAGAAAATGAGATTTGAGGTTACAGGGGAGAGCCATACTTTATGCAATGCCCTGCGCGAGGAACTATTGAATGACGATCACGTAAAAATAGCAGCATACAGGATAAAGCATCCTCTAATCAATGCTCCTGAATTCTTAGTGGAGACAGACGGCAAGGAAGAGCCGAAAAAAGCTCTTACATCAGCTGCAAAGCGCCTCAAGAAGCTCAATGACGAGTTCAGCGAAGAAATAAAGAAGTTAAAGTAAAGTAGGTCAAAGTTTAAAGCAAGTGGATAAAATGCTTTTGGATGAAGACAAGAAAAAACTTCTGAAACTTGCCAGGGATTCTATTCAAAGTGCTTTTTCTGGAGAAGAAATAATGCTTGATGCTGACTTGAAGAAGAAATTCTCAAAAGCACAGGGCGTCTTCGTAACCCTGAAAAAACATGGTGAATTAAGGGGCTGCATAGGATTTCCAGAGCCGGTTTTTCCATTGCATGATGCCATAATAAAGGCTGCGATGGCAGCTGCCTTTGAAGACCCGAGGTTTATGCCATTGACTGAAGACGAGCTTGGCATGATTAAGATTGAGGTTTCTGTGCTGACTGTTCCGGAATTGATTGAAGTGAGCAATCCTGATGACTATGTCAAGAATGTTGAAGTAGGAAAGGACGGGCTCATTGTGAGATACAGGGGCTTTTCAGGGCTCTTGCTGCCTCAGGTTGCGCCAGAGTTTGAATGGAATTCAGAAGAATTCTTGAGTGCTACCTGCGAAAAGGCAGGGCTTCCCCGCAATACCTGGAGAAATCCGCGCTGCGAAATCTACAAGTTCCAGGCAGAAGTATTCGGCGAGGAATAAATAATTAATATAAATTATTTTATGATTTACGATATATTAATTATAATTATGAATGATAGTGATATTAATTATAGTATTATTATAAAAAACATTATAAAAGATTAAATATTATAAAAAGATTGATTGGCTTACAACATATTGCAGAAAGGAAATTTAATGATGACTTCTCAATAATGATGACTGCTTAATACATTTTTCTTCATAATAATTCTTAAAAAATAGAGATGTTTGTTATTCTGCTTATTATTTAAAATATTTTTTAATATTATGTAAAAATTATTTACAATAAATTCAAGTTTGGAAAATGCCAAAAATCCATAGTGAAACCATTGACGGAAAATTGTATAATATCGGCTACAAGGTTGTGACTCAGGATTTGAAATCCTTGGGGCTTAGGGGAAACACCAATATTCATCAATACCCGATTAATGAATGGTACCATCTTCCAAATGAGCAGATTAAGGAAGGTGATGATGATTTGGGGGGCATCTGGCTTGCCAGGATTCCTTCAAATGCTATGAAATTAAAAAATTATATGAAAAAGAAATATGGGATTGAAACGCGCATCTTCAAGTCAGCTGTTGATGATATTTTATTTGTGAATTCCTACCGCCTAAAAACCAATGCAATAATGATGCTTGAGGAAATGCTTGTCGAATAAGAAATGTTTCTTGAATATTAAGCGTTTCTTGAATCGTAGGTTTTTGTCGAACAGGGAATGCTGCTTGATACATCGTATCAAAATGATTTATATCAAAATAATTTATATTAAAAATAGAATGCAATTGGGATGCAGTTCAAGTGGAATGCAATTGAAATACTTGAGGACATAAAAATTTATAAACGAGTTTTCTCTTGATTGTTGAAAAGGGGTGGATAGATTTTAAGATAGTTTTGATTTGAATATTGCAATCCACTCCGGGGCTTTTTCTTGGAGTGAAAAATCAGGGGTGTTTCATTTGGCATGGAACGTATTTCAGACCAACAAGTCAATGAACAAGCCAAAAATATATTTGATAGGCTCTTTTCACGATTTTAGGGACAAAATTATTAATGCACTGCCGGATTATGATTTCTCTGACCCCAGAAAATTTAAGCAGTCATGCGTTCTGAACACAGTGTCTGAGGATGTTAAAGAGGCAAAAGAATGCCCTGTAAGCCTGGCTGTTTTTCCAAAAGGCAAGTCAAGAGGAACAATGAGCTATGCTGAATTAGGCATTTCTGCTGTCTATGAAAACCATATAATCATTGTAGATGAAGATGAGAATGCTGACCCTCTGCTAAAGCAGATAGCGAGGAATTACTTTACAAATCTTGATGATGCCATTGGTTTTCTCAAGACAAAACCGAGCTTCAGCTTGAACTCCAAGAAGGAGATGGTGAGCAAGTATCCTGCAAACTCTGATTATAAAATTATTCCATGCAATACTGTTTATGTCTGTGGGACAATCGATGAAGAATTGATGGAAGCAGTTGAAAGGGCAGATAAAAGAGGTGCAGAAAAAAGAGTGATATTCAATTCCGACACTTATCAGGACTTTCAAAATATTCTTAGTTATGACCTTATCGTCGCCAATTTCCCAGCAAAGCCGGATATGGACTGGGACAGGCATGCCTGCTTTATGATGGGTGCTGCTTATCCTCATGACATCTCTGTTTTGCTGATAGACCCGCATGAGTGGAAGTATCCGCCACTTCAGGGACTGGTGAGAAGGCATGCGACTACCATGAATAATTTGGAGGATTACCTTGTATATGTCAAGGATTTGCATATCAATAATGAGGCAGTCGTCATGTATAATCTCTTTAAGGACGAGCAGAAAAGGATAAAGGAAAATGATGAGGAGAAAAAGCGGAAAGAGAATGAAAACAGCGGGACAGATATCTTCTGATGCAAAGGTTTATTCTGCTGTAGATTTATTCTCATGCAGAAGATTCATTCTCGTGCATCGCCGGGCAGATGTTTTTGTGGGGCATTAGGTGTTTTTGGATATTCTGTTTTATCTGATGTTAAATATTCAGATTAGAAATTCGCCTCAGGATTCTGTTAAATATTCTATTAAATTATTCTATTAAATTATTCTATTAGATTATTCTGTTGCATTAATTTGATTCCATCCGCCAGCATCCTGCCTTAAAGCGGTAGATTTTTCTTTTGTGGAATTTCTGTGTTGCTTTTATCGGGAAATGAAACTCAAAGTGGTTCGTGATTCTGAAATTGCTCTCTTGAGATATTTTTTCTATGAAATTCTTTGATTCTGCCTTGTGAATGGAATAAACCACTTTGGAGATTTTAAATGCCTTTTCAAGAAAGGGCTTGTCAGCATGCTTCTGCTTTGTGCCGAAAGGAGGATTCTGAATGACTGAATCAACTTTTTCTGCAAAACCTTTTATGTCAGAATGCATGAAAACAGCCCTGTCTGAGATTTTTGTTTTGGCTTCATTCTCTGCAAAAAGCACGTTCTGCCTGGCAATTTTGAGGACATTTTCATCAGAATCCACAAAATAAACCATTTCTGCTCCCAAAAGCAGTGCGCCTATTCCCAAAATCCCTGTGCCACAACCGAGGTCAGCAATTTTTCTGTTCTCCAAATCATGATTCATATAGGCAAACCATAATATCTCTGCTGCTATCTCTGAATCTGTGACATACTGCTCCCTGAGCAGGGCAGGGCTTTCAAACTGCTTCAGCTGTGAGAGAATTATTGCAAGTCTTGATTTCGATAGTTGGAAAGGCATTTTGACACTTCATGACAATATTTTATCTGCATAATTTTATCTGCCTAACATTATTTGCCTGCTTGTTTTTTATCTGCCTGCTATCTTTTGCTATTTAATGCTTTATCTTTCTTTATTCTGTTTTTATTCTCCTTTAATCTGGTTTATGGGGCTCTTATTCTTATTTTTTATTTTAATGCTTATTTTATTTATATTTTTGACTGTTTTTTATATCTTTTTTGTTTAGATTTTGTTCTTTGAAATTAAATTGATAAAAAATTAATACAAAGCAACAATAATAAAAACTAATTATAAAACATTTTTTACTACTGTTTCCAACAAAAAGCATTGTAAAATGTTAAATTATTTTAAATAATCTTTAAATCATAAACTTTAAACTACATAAATGTTTTTAAGCAGAGTTTCCTTCCAAATTTCAGATTGGGGTGATATTTATCTTGAGATTTTTGCCTTTCAGAAGAGAGTCGGACTTGCTTAACAAAAGGCTGAAGGCTGCATTTGAAAAGATAAAGGAGGAGCTTGAAGACCATCTGGAAACCATAAATGACAACACCAATGAGATTCAGGCAAACTATGAATTCCTTTGCAAGCTCGAGAAAAAGATAGACAAGCTGAATGAAAAGGTGGAGCAGCTGCAGATGCTTCTGGTGACAGCAGCCAAAGTAAAGGAAAACATCACAGTAGAACCATTGACTGCAAGGGAGCAGGAAGTTTTTTTGGCCTTATACACCTCTGATGTTTTCATGAAGTATTCTGACATTGCAAGGAATCTGGGGCTTACAGAAGGGCTTGTGAAGAACTATGTCACAAATATTATAGAAAAAGGGGTTCCGATAATAAAGAAATACCAGCACAATGAAACATTCCTTATGTTGGAGCCAGTTTTCAAGAATCTGCAGACAAAAAAGAATGTTCTCAAGATAAACGAGTCAATAATTAAGCAGTTCCACAACGACAGGCTGATGGGCATAAAATTAAAAGACACAGAATAAATATGCTATGCTAATCAACAGGCTAATCAATATGCCAATCGCTTCAATCAAGGCGTCTTCTTCAATTTTTCCTTCAATTCCCCTATCAGCTTTACCTCTGTGGCATCTATGCCGTATTTCTCAGCCAGCAGATAAGAGGTTAAGTCACCTGTGTAAATAGCTGAGAAAATCTTTGCCAGATAATAAGGCCCTTTAAGCACAATCTCCATTATAGGGGACTTCTTTATCATAAGTTCCTTTGTAATCTCAACCCTCTGCCTTAGTCTCCTGTTGTCATTTTCATCTGTTATGAATATCACAAAGAATCTGTCGTCAGCATGCGAAAAAGCCATGAGCTCATTGTGGTCAAGCTCTGGAAGCACGTCGCAGAATGCATGTATTTTTGTATTCTCATTGAACTGTGTTTTCCATCTCAACGCAACAGCCCTGAATCTCTCTGAAGTGAATATCAGCGGGATTCTGTTTGCGAGTTTCTCTGCAAGCTCCTCTGCCTTTTCCCTCATCCCAATCCTTCTGACAGCGCTTATGATTTCAGTGTAAGCAGTCTCATCTTTTATCAGTCCAGAATTTTTCAGAATGTTCAGCATGGGAAAGAAGAGATACGGCATTGCTGCCCTAGCCTGCATGCCTTCAGGTATTCTGACCAGGTCCTGCCTCTCATCAGCGCACATCTTCCTCAGCTTTCCTCCAGAGGTTATTGCAACTATCTTTGCGCCCTTTCTCATTGCATTTCTGTAAGCTGAAATGGTTTCCTCTGTGTCTCCTGAATATGATACTATAAACACCAGACTCCTGCTGTTGATATACTCTGGAAAGAGATAATCCTTGACTATGAACACAGGAATCTTTGAGCCAATCTCGTGCATATATGCATTCAATAAATCAGCAGCTATTCCAGAGCCGCCCATTCCGGCAACGAAAATCTTCTCAACTTCCCCGCTTATCTGGATGTCTGTTCCAAGAACTGATGCTTTCTCTATCATTTCGGCAAATTTTTCAAGGCTTTCGGCAATTGTTTCAGCATGCATACCTATCACTTCCGAATGTTTTGAATTTGAATGTATTATTCACTTTATTAATCTAACCTTATTTCTTCAATTTTATCGCATAAATATCAAAGGTTATATAAAATTTTCCTACAGAAAGCATTTAAAAAAGACGCTCTCAAAATAGAATTGTGCTATCAAAAATAGGCGATGGCAAGCAATGGCTAAAAAATGATGAAAAATTCAGGAGATAAGAAAGAGATGAAAAAAGAGATAAAATATTGAGGAAAAAAGATAAATGCGTGTTTCTTGCTGCAGGAAAAGACATAGAGCCGGCGCAAGGGCGATATGAAAATTGTAATATAAAGATTAGAAAAGGTGAAATTTTTAGAATAAAATGAAAAATTATTTCGCAAGATAAATCCTGTTCTGCTGTGCAAAGGCTATGCCTGCCCTTCTAAGGGCTTTGTAAATCTCAATTTTGAGGAGCTCTTCTGCATCAAAAATTTCTTCAAAGCTTGGGAACCACACAAACACCTTGAAGTTTATGCTGTATTCTGCAAGTTCAGCCATGTATACGAAAGCCCTTGGCTCTTTTAGGATTATGTCCCTCCCATGCTCTTTCCTGAGTTTATCCGCAACCCTCTCTATTGCATTCTGGCATGTCTTCTTTACTTTATCAATATCAGAGCCGTAAGCAATGCGCAGAAGTATCATTGTGCGCCTTGGCTTGAGCGCAGTATGGTTAATAAGGGGGTTTGCAGAAAGGCGCGAGTTTGTCAGTATGACAATATCATTATTGTATGTCTTGATTTTAATGCTTCTCCCGCTTATCTCCTTTACAATGCCGTAAACATCTCCTGTTTCTATCACATCCCCAAGCCTGAATTCCTTGTCAAATGCAATAGCCATGCCTGAGAAAAGGTCTCCAAGTGTTGTCTGCAGTGCCAAGCCCAGGGCAATTCCTGCAATTCCAAGCCCTGCCAGCAGAGGGCCTATCTCTATTCCCCACGCCCTGAGTATCAAAGCCAGGCATATGAACCAGAGCAGACCCCTGATTATGTTTTTTATTGTGTTGATAGTTGTATCCTTTAATCGCGGGCTTTTTATCCGCTCCCCGAAGTGGGTTGTTAGGCCCTCAAACATGTTTATTATGGATATAAATGAGAAAAACACAATGACAGAATCAATTGCTGAGAGCACATACCCCTTTACAGCAAACCCGAAAATATTGCTGAATTTGAGAAGCGTAATCTTGGATGCGCAAATGAAGAGTGCCAGAAGAAAAAACAGTCCCATCTTTCTTATGTATTGGGAATGCGCCCTGAATAAGAATTTCTGGATAATTTTCTTGAGCATTGAGATTCCAATCCAGCTGATTAATATGAAAAGAGCAAAGCCGAGCAGCGCCCTTATGATGTTTACATCCTGGTTTTTAAGAAAGCCGATGCTTTCTGTAAGAAATAAAGCAACATCCATAAGTCCACCTCTTTTTCATGAAGCCCTTAAATGCCTTTAAGCGGATATTCCCCACTTGTTTCTGAATCCAGCTTATTTTCTTAGCTTATTGTTTCTTATCTTATTTTTTCTGTATTGTTAGTTTTCATAGCATTTTCATGCATATGCAATTCCTTTTGGAATCTCATTTCCATTTAAAAAAGTATTTCGACATTCAATAGTAGTTAAAAACCATAAAATTTATATATTGGATATGATAAGCGGAGAATGAAGGTGATTATTATGAGCGTGAAGATATTTCCCGACATTAAAGTTGACATAAGCAGGCCGAGCAAAAAGCCGGCGCTTTCGTATATTATTGACAGCGGAGCCAACAATCCTGCATTCTACATCGTCTCAACGATGATGGCTGCAGTTGAGGCAAACAACAAGATTGTAGGCGCCACGATTGACGAATACTTCTCAAGGGCAGTGGAATACAGCCATGAGCTGAGCATCGGCAATTTCCCATTCAACGAGAGGGACTTCCTGGATGCAATGATAAAGCCCCTCGCAGAGCAGGAGCTCATATACGCAGTTATTTCAAAGAAGGGCAGCACTGATGCTGTTGACACAGTCCTGACGAAGTATAAGTGCATCGGGGATTTCCTGAAAGGCAGGCATCTGCAGTCAGAGGACTTCCCGTATGACATTGATAATGTGGCGAGGGCGATATTCGTGCCGTCCCCAATTCTGACTGACTTTGCCTGGAGATTCAGCTACAAGCCGAGGGAGCTTGAGAAGATGGTGGAATCCCAGGATTTTTACGGGCAAAAGCCAAAGAGCGTTTAGAAAATAGAAATAGGAAATAGAGCCAGATAAAAAATTCTGAAAGACCAGCAGGCGAAATAATGGAGTATAATGCCGAGTCAGGAAAGGCGCTGATGCAAAAATATCTCGGCAATGAACAGCGCCTGGCAAAAAGATTGGAGCACAGCATCGCAGTTGGGGATTTTTCCTCAAAAGTTGCACGGCAGATTACCGCAAGGAATCCTGAACTGGGGCTGAATGCGGATTTATGCGAGTTTCTTGGATACAGCCATGATATTGGGTATTCAAAGGCAGATGAAAAGCACGAAATCCATACAATTGACATTCTCCGAACAGAGGGAGTTGATTTCCAAACAGCCAGGAAGGCCATGCACGGGCAGCTCGCTGAGCAGTTTGGGGAAAAAGAGGGGAACATAGAACGCTATTTGCCTTCGGGAATTGAGGGAATAATTCTTACCTATTGCGACATGAGCGTCAGAACAGGGGAGCCAATGCCCATAAGGGAAAGGGCAGCGGAGATTATTGACAGGGTCAAAAGAAATTCAGAAATGCCTGAGCAGCTGAAAAAAGATATTGAGGAAAACATGCATAAGGCCCTGCCGAGATTTGAAAGATACGAGCAGATAGTCCTCGCACTAGCCGGCGTAAAATCAGCGAAGGATTTCTGATAAGTTTTTTAAACGATTTTTGGAAAATTTAAAAATAAGAGAAATCTAAATTATGCTCTTTAATAATTATGCTCTTTAATGATATATGAGTGAGTAAGCACCATGCAATTGTTCTCATATAAAATTCGCTTTTTATCTCAAATGTTCTTATTAAGCGAATGTTTATCTCGCTTAATAGTTGTTAGTTTCAATCGCTCGGGTCGGCTACATTTAGCAAAAATTTATAAGTATGCTCTTAATTACTATATGACATGCGACGATGGTGTAAGGGTTAACACACCTTGCTTCCAGCAAGGAGCTCTCGGTTCGAATCCGAGTAGTCGCATTATCATGGTGAAAAAATGGTAGTATTTGATAAAATTACTTGGAAAGAGTTTGAAAAAATAATTCAAATACTTAAAGATTACAAACCGAGAGCAATAGAAATCAATCATGAAGATGGTTCTTGGTTTGATACTGTCTTAACCCTCTTTTCCAAAGTAAAAAAACAACATTATAATATTGACGTAGGGGATTTATCAAAAGAAGATTTTAGTAGGATTACTGTTATAGTAGATATGTGGAATGTAGTAAAAAATCCTCTTGGTACAGAGAATAGAATCCCCTACGATGATGAATGTGATGTTATTAGTAGCAAATTACAGAGAACATACTTTAACCACTTTAAAGAACATGTTTTTCGAGATGCTTAATGCCGACCCTCGCGACTTTGGATTTTTCGGCTTCGCCGAACGTTGCACTAAAATCCAACCTTCACTTCGTTCAGGGAAACTAACAGGAATTTAACGGTTCCGAAACCTTGCAGGTTTCTCCACCCAAATTAAAATTTTCTGGGTTGCCTCAAAATTTTAACTTCGTTAAATTCCGATGTTAAACGTAATTTATTTTTGTGCCCTTTTCGAAAACTTTATTATTATGTTCTAATCTATTAGGTCTATGAATCAAGCCAAAGATTTTATAGGTAAAACAGTTACTGTAAAAATGGATCGTCCATTAGGCAGCAAACATCCTAAATGGAATTTCATCTATTCTGTAAACTATGGATTTATTGAGAATACTAAATCTCCCGATGGTGAGGAATTAGATGCTTATGTTTTAGGAGTTTTTGAACCAATGGTTTCTTTCACAGGTAAATGTATCGCTGTAATTCATAGAACAAATGATGACGATGATAAATTAATCGTGGTTCCTTCTGATAAAAAATATTCAGATGAACAGATAAGAGCATTAACAGAGTTTCAAGAGGCATACTTTAAATCGATAATTATTAGATGATAACGGGCACAAAAATAAACTTCTCCGCTTCGCTCCGACCACGCTGCGCTCTCACTTCGTTCGGGACGTTTAACAGGGCTTAAACGGTTCGCTCGTTGCACTTCGCTCTCCCATATTTTGCTCACGAGGTCGCTCAAAGTTTTGTGGTCTGCCTCAAAACTTTTCGCTCCAGCTCTGTTCGCAAAACATCGTTTAAGCCCGATGTTAAGTTCAATTTTTGAATTGCTATTTTTGAAATGGGGGTCTGAGGTGCTACGCACATATAGTCTTTTACTTCGTAAAAGAAATTTATTAATAGATGGGGGCACACTCAAACTTGAATATTAATCAAATAATTTTATTAACAAAATCAATACAAAGCTTCCCATTATAACTTACAGAAGAAACGCCACAATTACTTAAATGGTAATGATCAGGAATTCTTCCATCTTCTACACCATCTATCCTTCCTAAAATGCCTTTTATTGGACCGCCATGCCCGACTATCAGTAGCGATTCATTATTATTATGTTTCCTTAAAATCTCTTTAAGGCAGGAATAAGATCTTGAAATCATTTCCGTTAACGATTCACCATTAGGCGGTCTATAATTCCCACCTTGTTGTAACCATTCTTCATGTAGATTTGGATTCTCTGCATGAATCTCACTCCATAATCTCCCCTGCCAATGTCCAAAACATCTCTCATTTAAATCTCCATATCTTAATTTACCATTATGATTAGGAAACATTATATCTGCAGTTTCAATTGCCCTAACTAATCCAGAGGTATAAATGCAGTTAAATTCAATATTTGAAAGTAAACCCGCCGTTCTTCTTGCCTCTTCTCTACCCAAATCATTCAATGGAACGTCTAAATTACCTTGAATTCTACCTATTTTATTCCATTCTGTCTGACCATGCCTAACGAGATAGATTTTCATTTTTTTAAGCTCCTGCTTGCAAACCATGCATTTAATTGTGCTTCATCTTGCATCCCTAAATATTCCATCATTTGCTCTCGCGTCATCCTGCCTCCATCAAATTTTCTTTCAATTATCCACTTTTTATCTTCATCATAGTATGTCAATCTTGAAGATGGGATGATAAAAAATTGAGATTCTTCCCTAAACTGAACATAATGGAAGTTCTGGTCACGATGCTCTTGAGTCGGAGCAACTTGTTTTATTTTTTGATAACCTTGATTTAAGGATCTAAATTTATAATGCCTACTAATAAATACTTGAGGACAGAGCATTATTGGAACGTTCTCAGGAAAGATAGGAACATGGCCTATTTTTGTTGCTATATCCAATCCGGGCATATTTGGATACGCTTTATATCGATTGCTATCAAAATAACTATAATGTCTTATTCTTCTTAGTGGGTCTGGTTCCGATAAGTCGTCTTTTTCAGTCATCCAAAACTCAATATTATGTAGTTGCAATAAGTTATATCCTTCATTAGATATACGCTCTAAACCGTCTCTAAAGCTCTCATTAGGAACAGGAGATTCATAGAACTCATCTGCATCAGCCAAGACAAGCCAATCAGGGTTGTGTAATCTTGCAAGATTGTGGACCCTTTTTAGTAGCTCCTGCTCTTGATAACCTTGCGTTAACATTTGTTGACATGATAATAATTTATCTGATGAAAGTGAGCATAATAATTCATAAGAACCATCAGTACTTCCATTATCTATCGCTACAGTAGGAATTCCTTGATTAGAATACCACTCAATGTTTCTATGCAAGATATCAATTTCATTCTTAACAGTTAACATTCGTAATACTTTCATCGTCTTTCCTCTCTCAAGTATCTACTAAACTCAGCATTTGATATTAAATGATACAAGTCCTGTTTGAACTTCTCTACCCTACTTCTCATTATCTCTCTTCTGTCGATGTTTGTATCATTAGATTTCATTTCTCTGCTATAAATTCCAATCATAAATAGATTCATGTATATGGTTGCCGCATCAAAAGCTTCTGTTATCCCATCCATATTAACTTTTTCTTCATAAGCATGTACTAATCTTCTTTTTGTTTCTGGGCAAAGACTCAAATCTGATGCCATTTGACATAGATCAATAACTGCAGGTCCTCTTGAACATAACTCAGCATCAACAAAGTATATGGAATTACTTATTACAAAATTAGATGCAAAAGTATCTCCTAAGATAAAATGTTCTTTTTGAGTTAGTAATGCTCTAACAATTTCTTTTCTATACTTCTCAATTGCCATAATGGTGTTGTCTTCTCCTACAAAACTGCGATACAGCTCGATAGCTTCGCCAAGTTCAGCTGCATCACGATAAAATAAAAATGGATGCTGTAAACATTGAGTATGGGCTCTAACCATAATATCAACAGTTTTTTCTAAAGGAACAACATCGTTATTGTTAGCAAAATATTGTTCCAAATTTAATCCCTCAATAAATTCAGATAGAATAGTAAGATTATCTCTATCAACAAATAGAGGTCTTGGGGATATACCTAATGAAGATAATGTTGACAAAGACTCAACTTCGTTCTCAAACTTGCTGAATCCTCGATCATCATGATATCTATGATGAATTTTTGCAACATAGGATCTTCCTGATTGAGTATCTATTCTAAAAACTTTACTTCGCATACCCCCTACAAGAGGAGCTATTGAGAATATTTTCCCACTTTCATTCTCAATTCTTTCCCTCGTTTTAATGCTGAGATTCATTGGTGACACCTACTAGATTATAAACTAATTTTCTACAGTCATCTATGCTTACATAATGTACAGAACGGCTCTGGCACTCTACTCTAAGATAATCATCAATAGTCTTTACTTTCTCAAAATCGCTATCCGTAATTAATCTGTTGCTGTGAGTAGCCCCTTGAAGCATTTCTCTATGATTCAGAGAGGGTTTTAATACATAAAATCCATCGACTGGTACTTCAAAATATAACTCTGGGATTAAATGATTTCCTTCTATAATCAATGATGTTCCCTCATCTCTTGCTCTATTAATACATCTAATTATTGCAGGGTATAATCTATTAGCTTGTAATCTAAGATTTTCTACAACATTATCACCTTGGAAAGTAAACCTAAATAAATAAGGGTCACTGTCTATAGAAGATTCTGCCCTTATAATTTCTCTGATAAATCCAGTCCCTAACCTATGATCAATCATTAAATGATAGCTTAGGTCTCTTGCTAAAGTGGTTTTACCAGTTCCAGCTGTCCCCCCAATAAGAAGAATAGGTTTACTCATTTAGCTTATCACCCACAACTTGTTGATAAATCCGTTCTACATTATTATAAGCCGCAATTATACAAGCTGGATCAAAGACCCTATTATTTTTTTGTTTCATTAATCCACTTATCGGTCGAATATCTCCAAAAAGGCTTTCAGAGGAGCCCATAACTTCTTCAGTTAGGTAAGCAAATTCTCCTCTATAAGCCAAACAGAAAGTTAGCACATTCTTAATAGCACTTGCACACACTTTTAGTAAATCTGATGAATCCAATACTCTTTTTTGCCCCCTTAGTATCACTGAGTCAGTACTTCCCAAAACTTTTCTTAATTTAGTTATATAATAATGAGCGCGCTCCAACGAATCAGACTTAATCCTATCTGGAGTTATTTCATAATTAAGAGACACATCTTCTGTTTTATACAGGCATCTTTGGTGTCCTCTTTTTATCATTTCAAGCCCCCAACCATTAAAGAATTCAAATGTCCCTTTACCGTTAATTCCTGCTACAAACTCATCAAGAGTAAAAGGTTTAATATCAACACAATATCCTGTTAAATTATGGCCTTCATCTCGTAATTTGGATAAATCAGTCAATTTATCATAATCAATATGAGATAAAAGATAGATGAAATCTAAGTCAGATAACCCCCTGATAAAATCTTTACTATTACCACTACCAAACAGAAATACCGCCTTTAAATCGGGATTCAATCTTTCAATGGAGACCCTGACTAATTCTTCTATTCCATGATTCAAATCATCCATGTTTGTAACCAAATCTGACATTTTTTCTATCCGTAAATTGTCTTATTCCATCTGGAGATAAAACACATCCCAATCCACTTAACTTTACACCATGCCATGAACAATAATTATGAGTGCTTGGTAACATATTTATCGTAACAGTGCCTGTCTTAACTTTTTTAGCCATGGCTTCCGCCTCATAGATATCATCATGCCATATTGAAGCATTTAATCCATACTCTGACTGATTAGCTAACTCAATAGCATGATTAAAGTTTCTAGTCTTCACTAAGGGGATTAATGGACCAAAATGCTCCTCTTGTAAAACTAGACAATCTGGAGGAACATCAATTAAAACTGTTGGAATATAGAGTTGAGATGGCTGATCGGCCGAACCATAAGCTATTCTCGCTCCTTTTTTCAAGGCTTCAGCAACAAGTGCATTTAAATTATCCAACTGCTTTTTCATCTTTAATGGACCAACAACAGTATCAGCATCAGAAGGATCCCCAACATTGTAGGATGGAACTTTAGATATAATCATATTTGCAATTTCTTCATAATCTTTCTCAGGGATATATACTCTTCTGACGCTTGAACATAATTGTCCGGCATGGCGTAAACTACCAACCAATATTTGCTCAGCTAAATATTCTTTATCTTTGTAGTCCCCTACAATTAAAGCATCTTTACCTCCATTTTCAAGGACTAATTTTTTAATATTCTCTGAAGCCTCAGAATATACCTTTCTTGCAATTCTTATTGAGCCTGCGTAGGATATCATTCTAACGTTTGGATGAGCAGAAATTAATCTACCTAATTGACCATCTCCATATACAGTAGAAAAAACACCATTTGGTAATTGTAATTTACTCATTAAGTCATCAATTTGTCTTCCAACAAGAGGTGTTAATTCTGAAGGTTTGTATAGGACTACATTTCCCGCTATCAAAGCAGGTATAATACTCCAAAAGGGTATTGTAAAAGGATGGTTCCATGGCATAATACATCCAATTAAGCCAATTGGTTCATAACTCACAATATTTATTTTGTCGTCAGACAGTATTGTTTTTTCTTCTTGAAGATAAGCGGGTGAGTTTTTTATTAAGAATTCCATTCTTTGTGTAAGTTTTCTAGTGCTTCCTTCGGCTTCTGTTATGGGCATTCCTGTTTCAGCGACCAAAGTATCTGAAATGCTATTTATGGAGTGTATAGTTAATTCTGGCAAAACTTGCAAAAACGTAGTTCTTTGTTCAATAGGAAGATTAGACCATTCAATATATGCCTCTCTACCAGCATTTACTATTCTTTCAAGATCTTGCGGAGTTGTTTCTGGTATTTCTCCAATAACTTTTCCTGTGAACGGATTAAATGACTTCATTTGTAACTTAATAATAGTAACATATATAAAAATCTTTTGTTTTTAAAAACCGCTTTATTTATATATCTAATAGTTCTGCAAATAAATGATGAAAGAAATCGTCGTATGTATTAGCCCAAAAAGAGATGAGTTTATAGAATTTAAGAGATTAATGAGAAATATCTCTGAGGGAGTTGAATCAAAAAAGGCTCTAACTCTGCCCCCACATATAACCTTAGTTCATAGAATCCATACAAAAGATTACTCAAATATTAAAAAAGTTATTAAAGACCTTATAAAGCAAATAAAACCCTTTAAACTTGTTTTTAAGAAGATGGGCTTTTTTAATGATCCTCCAATTATTTATATAGAACCCGAAGATGTATCTAAATTAGTTGATCTGCATAATTTACTTATGCCTAAAGTTACCCAGTTTAAGGATGAGTGGGTGCGAGAGTCTTTTTTAAAACTAAAATTAAATGAGAAGCAAGAAACATACCTAAAGAAATATGGTAGTCCCTATGTGAGAGAATTCTTCAACGCTCATATGACTCTAGCAGGTCCTGATGTGAACCCAGAAAAATTTAAAAAATTGATTACGCAGAAAATAACGATAAAAAAGTGCATTCTAACTATAGATAATATAGCGATTATGAGAAAAAAAGACAATAAATGGGCTATTGATAAAAGAATTAATCTAGAAGCAATTTAAGTGTGCCCCTTGATACTTGTTCTTGATGTATCGCATTCGCTCATTCGAAGGAACACTCAGACCACCAGTGCTACGCACATTTACACTCGGCTACGCCTCGATTTATTAGCAATTCAAAAACTCTGCGGACGCAGGTCGCCAGAACTCCACTTCGTTCGTAACTGGCGACGAACTTAACAGGGCTTAAAGGGTTCGAAACGACCGCTTCGCTATTTTGCCAAGCAAAATTCGTTTCTCTCCCAAATTTTTT